>WUUC01085013.1_pt1 | contig 13817 bp, 9 predicted proteins | sample 6278441 | NCBI WGS metagenome assembly WUUC01 (sample SAMN13675441, study PRJNA597444) | soil metagenome | isolation source: soil | place: USA: Washington | collected 2017-10
CAATCAGCGGCCCTGACAACTGGTTCTCCACGAATCTTTTCACCAGAGACCTGAGCTGCGGGGTCTTGTTTCGCAGCCCCCCTTTATTGCCAAACAAGGCATACCCCGCTTCCAGCAACTTCTCCTCGTCGGGCGTCGGGTAGGTGTTGATTTGCGACCAGCGGAAGTGCGTGTGGACGGCGTGAAAAGCGCCGGGCGCGGACGGAATCTTTTCAGTCCCCCAACAATGCATGTTGTCCCAGGTGTCCGTCACCTCCCCCTCTTCTGCGACGAACCTGCCGACCAACTCATACAGGACGGGTTTTTCGGCCCCGTCGAAGCCGACGATTGATATCAGCTTTCCGACCAGTGCCTGCGCGTGCTCGACGAGCTTTTCGAATGCCGTCAGCGTCATCACGGGCCCGAGGATGGGGATGAGCGGCTCCATGAGAAGGCTCTTGATAAGGCTCTTGATGAAGCTTTCAATATCCCCGAACAGCTTCGTAACGTCGTCCCACTTCAAATACTTCAGCACATCCTTGAGGTCGCTTTCTATAGTCGCCAGCAACGGCCTCACCTGCTTGAGGATGGCCTCGCCCTCGCGCTGGGTGTAGTTCTTGATGGCGAGCTGCACCAGATTGTGTTTGATGTAGCTCAACAGGCACTCGCGCGAAACACCGGGCAGCGGCGGGTCGGTGGAGGCGACCGCCGCGAAGCTCGGGTTTGTACTAATCCCCTTAGCCGGTTTTGTGGGGCCGACGACGACGTTGTAAATCTTCTCCGCGAGTTCGTCCACCGACGTCTGTTTGTACTCCGCCGGGCCGGCCACGCTGACGGCGACGACCCCTTTGTCCTTCACCGACGAAGAGGTCTTTGCCAAAGCCTTCGACGCGTCGACAACGGTGCGGCGCGGGTCGCGGAAAGTGATGTTGAGCCGGTCGAGTTCGGACATGCCGGAGTTGGAGAGTTTCAGTTCCAGCCTCGAAGCTTGAACTCGGCACGTCCCGCCGTACCCGCATTCGTCGAGCCGCGCTTTGAAAAACTTCATCCCCTCGTACAGGCCGAACACGTCCTTCATCAGCCCTATGACACCCATCAACGACTGCGGGAAGTGGTCGGCGTCCCTGAGGACTAAGGCGTAGTTCTCCTTCCCCCGGATCTCCTTCTTCACCTCCGCCGCGACCTTGGTCAGTGATGACGCGCTTTGCAGGTAGCTGTCGAGGTCGAAGTGGAAGCGGTAGTCGACGCGTATGGAGCGGACGCTGTCGTTCATCGTCTCGAAACTGAAAGCAGGCGTGAAGCGCGCGGCCAGCAGCGAGCCGGTGAACTCGTGCGGGGGTTCGTTGTCGTATTTGGCGAAGAGGAACGTGATGAAGATATACAGAGGCTCGTCAACCGGCTTCCCTTTCACGACGTTGGCGGGCAGGACTCCTTTCTTTGTCACGAGGTCGAGCAGTAACCCGTTGCCCTGGTAAACGGCGAAGTTCGCGAGGCTGACGGTGTGCTGCGCCGTCTTCAGGTCGTGTCTGACGAGCCCGGGCTGCCCGCCGCTCAGGGACTCGAAATCGGAGGAGTTGAGCGAGAGCTCGTCGGGCTTCCCGTCCTTTTCAACCCCCACGATTATTTTTTCGATTGAGATTTGGTTGGCAAAGTTATGGCTCCAGTTTTTGACGTTCTTATAAACCCACGGCGCAGGCCGCGCCGCGTCGTCCTCAACCGTAAACGTCCAGCCGTTCATGTCGTCGTGCTCGGTCTTCATAACTTATGAGGGGGGCGCGGCGGGCGGCGCGGGGCGGGCGCGCGGGGCATTGGTCGCGTGAATGCTCAAGAGAATCCTCTTCGCGATGAAATTCTGTAGTGTCTCGTCGAAGACGTGCAGGACGACTTCGACGACGCCCTCGTCCACCTCAAGCTCCGCCAGGTAGACCTGCACGTCTGGCTCGGTTGCGAGCTTGAACAACTTCGCCGGCCTGCTCTCCTGCTTCAGTTTGAACTCTTCGCCCATTCCGCCCCCGGCTAGCCCTTCAAAGGTTTCTTCTGCTTCGACGCCTCGTCACGCCCCGCGGGCTTGTGGCCGAACGGGTTCCAGAATCCCCATTGAGCCTTGAAGTTCCCGCTGCCGCCCATGACGAGGGCTTGAATTTTGTACTTCCCGCCGGCCCTGCTGACTTTCATCTCGACCCAGAGCGAGTCTTTGCTGGCGGGCAGAACGCTCATGTGATGTTCGCCGGAGACGGTCGCCTCGTAGGGCAGCAGGTTGAACTGCGGGACGGTCTCGTCCGCGAGCATGTAGGCGAGCAGCGTCGTCTCGTCGAGGTGCGCGTGCCCCGCGGACTGTGCTTCGGTCGGATCGTGTCCCGGCTCGCCCGTGTCGGGCAAGAATTGTTTGACGGGGTAGTGTGCGTAGACCGGCCGCCAGCGGGAGCGAAAGCCGATGACCTCGTACTGCGGCGCGGGGCCGCCGCCGCCGCTCGCCGACTCCTCGCCGAGGCGCACGTCGATTGAAGAGCTGTGGGCGGGGAGTTTCCTGCCGTCGGGCGTCGCGACCTCGACCTGGAATTTGCACAGCCAGTGGTCGGGCTGGTCGTGCTTGTCGTTCCTGACCAGGTAAGTGCCGGCGTGCTTTAACCAGCTCGGCGGGGGAATCACCGAGAACGGGTAGACGAGAGGCTTGCCCCCGGTCAGCACGCCCGCGAACGCCTGTTGGAGTAGCGGGTTGCTCGTAAAAACCCGATAACGTTCGGCTAGAAAATCCTTCGCCGCGCGCGTGGCCTCCTCCTCGGTGGGTGGCAGCGCCAGATTTTTGCGTTCCTCCTCGCGGTAGAGTTTCTTCTTGTGCCTGTAGCCCAAATAACCGCTGACGGGACTCATCTCGAACACGGCGTCGGAGGAGGCTGCGGCGGCGCCGAAGAGGAGGTCTCTGATGAGAATCCGGCTCCCCATCATCAAGCTTACGGGCACGATTTTGAAGGCGTAGAGGCTGAGCCTCCGCCCGCGGCCGTCACCCGGATGTTCGTGGTTGCCGGACATGTCTGAACGTGTGAAGGTGCGACCTACTCTACGTGCTCGTGACCGTCTTCGTCGTGGCCCGCATCCCCTCCCCCTTCGCTCCCTTCTCCGTCCCCTTCCCCTTCATCCTCACCGCCTTCTTCCTCCTCTTCATCTCCGCCGGGCTGCGAGCCGCCGAGGACGGGGGTCATCACGCCGGCCGTCTCGCACAGACCCAGAATCTTCATCGTCGTGGGTTCGACACCCGCGCTCTTGCATTCGAGGATGGTCAGGTCGGTCGGTATCAAAAGGCTCTCGTTGATGATCACCTCGGCGAGCTTGAAGATGATGTCGTCGGCGCCGATTGTGTTCAGAGGGAGTTCCGTCTGTCTGAACGTGAAGCCCTTGTCCGTGCCCTCCGTCACCTCGACGACGGCCTGCGCCAACTCGACCGGGGCGTCGGCGTCGGCCGCCCTCGTCATGGGGACGGCGCTCCCGTTCCAGACGTAGACGCCGTTCTCCGGAACGTTGGTCTGGAAGCGCACGAGTACGCGGTCGCCCGCGGCCAACGCGACGCCGTCGATCGTCGCCCCGGGGGCGGCGAGGTTGACGTCCGCCTGCGTGGAGACGCGCGCGGGCGCGAGCGTGGGCGCGTCCTCGTCCATCCCGTTGATGATGTCGAGCACCGGCATGGCCGCGAGGTCGTTGAGGTCGGGCTTGCCGAGGGTGACGAAGTTCATCGCCGCGAGGTTGTACCCCGGCGTGACGGGGACGAGGATGCGCGCGTAGCTGGCCTTCAGAAAATTCTGGAAGAGCGGGTCTGTGTCGGACAGGTTGTAGAGGTTCGTCCAGTGTAACGGATTAGCCCAGTAGTAGGGGTAGAACTCGTAGACCATGTTCCGCCACTCGAAGACCTGCTCGACGAACTTGATGTAGGGCGACTCCTGCATCACTTGGCAGCAGTCAAAGCCGCCCTCGTCGTCGGTCATCGCGTCGGAGTAGAGCGGGTCGCAGTGCGCCATCAGGCGGATGGCGTTCTTCTTGAGTTCGGTCTGGATGACGGTCTTGTTGAAGAGCGGGTTCGTGCCGCGGATGACGATGCCCGCCCCCGCGCGCGCCTCGGCCAACGCGTTCCGGTACTCGGCCCTTTTAGCCTCGTAGGCGTCCATGATCGCCTTGTAGGTCGTAATCTGCCACTCCTCATAGGCGGCGGGGGTGAGCTGGCATTCGATATCTACATGCGCAATGAGAAAACCGCTGCCAGCGGCGGCCGATATGGGGACGGTGCCGATCTCGCCCCTTAGCGGAAAATCGAATCCGCCCCAGTTCTCAGTCAGTCCGACCGACGCGTCCCCCCATGCCGGGCGGCTGGCTCTGTGTAAAAGGACGGATGATTTGTAAGCCGAATAACCGGGCGGGATAGTGACCGAGCCGTTGGCGATGTTCTGCCCGGGCTTGGCCTCTACTGAGACGATGCCCGTCACCATCAGAGATCCCGGCGGCGGGGGTGTCACCTCCGCGCCGTAGGCCGCAGCCCAGACGGGGTAGTTAATGTGCGTGATGGATTTGTGCGACGATAGAGCGAACCCCGACACGCCCAACTCTAACGCGTACTCGGCGTCGTTCGGGGCCTTCGGCTCTTTGAGGTCGCCCGTGGAGTCGTCCTTCTTCTGCGTCATCGCGTACAGGTGGTACGCGCCGGGAACGGGACTCATCAGCTCGATCACCAGGCGCTTCCCGATGTTCTTCAGCCAGACGACGTACTCCTTGTTCAGCCAGCGGTAGACGCCGACCACGTGGTGCTGCCCGCCGACGTTGTTGAGGACGTGGCGGTTGGTCTCCTCGAAATCCTGTGTCGTCTTGCGGGTGCGCTCATCCCTCACCTTTTCGATGATCTTCTGCGCCGAGCGCTCCACCACGTTCTTCGCGTAGCTGACGGCCTCGCGCGTGGCCTGTTCTTCGGAGTTGCTGGTGGAGTACCCGGCTGAGACCGACGCCTTGACGATAACGGTTCCGTAGTACTCCGCATCCACCTTCCCGTTCACTTCCAGCTCCGACTCCTTCTTGACGGTCTTTGAAATCTCCTTCTCCAACTGAAAGTTGTCGGTCGTCGTCGTGTCCGTCAGGTTCTCCTCCTCGCGCTCGGTGGAGGTGAACTGCGTCTCTTCGGTTAGAGTCCGACGGCGCGTGCCGCGCTCCTTCAGCTCGCCCTGCAAGATGTTCTCGACGTGGGCCACCTCGCCCGCCAGGTAGTCCTTCAACTCCTGCTCGACGATTCGCAGGTCGGCTATCTTGAAAGGAAATTTGTACTCGCAGCTATGGCTCGCGTTGGCGTCGCGGCCGTCGCGTGTGACGCGCCTGGTTACGTCGCCCCTGTCGACCAGCGCGGTGCCGACAAGCACCTTCTCCGTGTAGGGGGAGATGCTCCAGCCGATCTGCGTCGCAACCTCCTGCCCCCTCCGCTCGACCTTCGAGAGTGCTTCGGGGAACGGCGTCCCCTCCTTGATGCGCAGCTCGCCCAACACCTCCCTCGTCGGCGCGGAGAACGAGTCAAGATGCTCTCTGCGCAGGTTCGACGAGGTGAAGTCGTTCCGCGTGGGCTCGGGCGGCAACGGCGACGCCGTCCGGAAGAGGTTCGAGAAGAAGTTGGAGAGGACTCCTGCGGGCTGCTCCCGGGCGGCCGGGGCGGGCGCGGCCTGGACTTGCATGCCGCGTGCCTCGACCAACTCGTCGTAGGCGGCCGAGAGCTGATTCACCTTCTCCCATCCCTGCCGACGTTCCACTACGGCGGGGTTTTCCTCCGGCGCGGGCTCGGCCGCCGGCTTTTCTTCCGCGGAGGTCGGCGGGATGAGCACGTCGGGCAGGATGACGGGAGCGGCGAGCAGCTTTCTGAGGTCTGCGGCCCCCCTGACCGTCCCCGCCTTCCGCACGATGTTGTTTATCCTGAGTACGGAGGAGATTTTCTCCCTGAGTGCGGGGTCTTCATTCAGGACAACGTGAGCGATGAGGTTGTCGGTCAGGTTTACAAGTTTCTCCGCCGGGAGAGTATTTCCCTCGGAGACGCGCAGCAGCTTCTCGGCCCTGCGTTGAATCTCCTGCACCGTCACTTTACTTCCCGAACTGAGCCAGTCGCGGAACTCCGCGAAGCCAGGGTACTGGCTCTCTAACTGCCTGTCGTCAGAGATGAATGAGGCCGAGGACTTGAAGGCTTCGACGGCTCGCCTTATCCCCGCGACCTTCTCCGCCGGCTTCAACTCGCTTTTCTGATGAATCACGTCCAGCTCTTTGTATAAGCTCTGGGCGTGGCCGGCGTCCGTCTTGATATCAGAAGGGTCGAACGGGAACGTGCGGGTTATCGGGTGTGAGGGCTCCGCGTCCCTGACCGTAACGACGCGAAGGGTTGAGGTTTTCATCGCATACTCTCCGGCGCGGCTGTTTCTCGTCGCGCCCATCAGCGCGCGACGAAAACCCGTCCGTCACCAAGCGGGAGTTGAATTGCCTGGTGAGGACTTACAGTGAGTCCGTCTGTAGCACCGTCTCACACATAAGATGAGCAAGGCCCGGCGTTGAAACCAAGGCCAGACTGAGCCTGCATCACCAAAGATACACCGACTACAGACTTTAAATGCTGGACGAGAGAATTAAGTGAAGCAGGTATCCTTGCATGTAGGGGCTGATCCCCTAGATACTCAAGAGACGATGAGAATTAGTAAGGTCACACCCCTCGGGAATTCAGGTCGGCGCGGAGCATACCATCACCACGCGTTATTCGGAAGGATAATTCGTCACTTCGTCCTGCGGTAAAGACAGAGTATATGCCGTTGCATCAAGACCTGATGATTACCTTTGCCTATCACCTCACATAACGATAGTCAACAAATAAGCTCGTTCACTAGCAGCAAACAATCATGCTAGGCTTTAATCCGGCTGAGACGCGTCTCTCCGATGCCGCCATACTCTTTCATTGAAGTTAATCGTATATGTCGAGACTCGTTACAGAATGGCCCTTTTGTAAAGAGTCCGGAATGTGGGATACAGTAAAGACAAGGCTTCACTGCCCCACTTTTATGTGCCCCCAACTTCCGTAATGTAAAGAGTTCATCGAGAATGGCTACGAAGAGGGTTAAGAAACCGACCGCCGTGGCCGTCGATAAGAAGGGCAAGGACTTCCTCACCGAGGGGGAGATGAAGAGGCTGCTCGATGCAGCCAAAGGTGGCAGGTACGGCCAGCGCGACCACTTGATGCTCTTGATGTCATACCGGCACGGATTGCGGGTCTCGGAATTAATAGACCTGAGGCTCAAGGACATCGACCTCGATACCTCTCGGCTCTTCGTCCGCAGGAAGAAGGGCAGCCTCTCGACTCACCAACCTATCGAGGGCGACGAACTGCGCGCCCTGCGGGCGTGGTTGAGGGAGCGGTCACTGCGGCCGAACGCCCGCTCCCCTTACCTGTTCCTAAGCGAGCGGGGGCCGTTCACCCGGCAGGCCGTCAACTACATTGCCATGTCCGCCAGCGAGAGGGCCAAGTTCCCCTTCCGCGTCCACCCACACATGCTGCGACACTCGACCGGCTTCTACCTGGCTAACAAGGGATTCGACACGAGGCTCATCCAAGACTACCTCGGGCACAGGAACATCGCGCACACGGTGAAGTACACTCGCACGGCTGCGGGGAGGTTCGAAGGGCTATGGAGATGATGTAACCCGAAGGGACATTACAGAGAAATATCGCTACAAGCATTCATGTGAGATGCCGGAGGATTTGTGGAAACAACCTCCTGACAACAAGGCAGATCAGTCATTTTGTCCCGTTGAAGAACCAGGTGCGCAGGTTCACATTATATCGTCGAGGAATTGGTCAAATCCTGTCTTCTGACTAATGAAGTCATTTCGTATATGGAATGACGGAACAAAAGTAATGAGTTTGGACGGTTGAGTTTTTATTCCGTTCATTACAACAGCTCCACCGAAAACATTGACCTTGGATCTTCACAAATACTAGAATCATGCGCTCTATCTCATTGCTTCAACATCTCTTGTAGGAGCCAAATCTGTGGCTAAATCTCACGAAGAAGATCCCGATGGCATAGCCTTTCCTTATACTCTACCGCTTAGTGCCCGCCAAGTAGCCAGAGGGCTCATCCCTTCTATCGAAGTATTTGAAGAGCTTCTTCTTTGGCCGCCAGATTTGTTTGCTTTTACGAGCTATATTCTCAGTATTACCGGGGCCTATCATTTAGCCGTCTCCCCACCCAGGTTGGACGCCGCCAAAGATAGCCATGAGGACGAAAAAGGGGGTGGCAGAAAAATAGTATGGCCTCCTGAAAGGAACTGGACTGTAGTCACCAAAGAAGGAAAATTAACTCCCAAGTCCTGGCAGGAGTATGTGAGAGAGGTCGGGATGCTCTGGCGTCATACGCTTGAGTTGAAGTATGAAAAATCGGGGGTGGTTAAATTTTCAGAGGAGATAAAGCGTTGTAAAGATGCAGCGACCGTGGCACTAAAGAAAACCAGGATTTATTCGAAAGTCGGTTCCCCACTCAACAATTACGAGAAATGGAAACCGGACGGGTGGGTGCCGAGAGAAGTGGGTGAGCACTGGATCACTCTCTATCGCGAGATGGGAGAGGACGGAAAAACTGACATTGAGGACATCCTTTGTGAGACTGAATATATTGAAGACATTCACGGCGAGACGGAAGAGGAGAACCTTCTGAGGGCAGAGGGCATTCAGAAGCTTAAGAAAAATTGGAAGGCGCTTGAAGCACTCCTCACCTTACACGCGATTGTAGACGAGGCTTGCATCGGGTGGGGTATCAGAGACGTACGCTTCAAGCGTAACCCTCGAATCGGTGAATGGGAACTGGAGCCGGGCAAACCCGAAAGCGCCCCCGCTCAATTCGCCGCCAAACTCTTGGAAGCGAAAGGCACCATGGCGACCATCAACGCCCGGCGCGGAAGAGTCTTGCCCAAGCGACATACCCCGAGCATCGGCATTACACTGCGTTCTCTCACCAACAATCTCGCCTTCCATCGCTCCTCGGTTGATGTCAAGTGGAAGGTGGCAAAGCAAAGCAACGCTTTCGCCAGACGAGTTGCACTGGCCTCACCGAACAAGATTTTTTCTGTTCTGCTCTTGCCGTGGCCGCGGAAAGTTAGCGCACTGGATTTCAAAGTCGCCCACAAGACTGATGAGCGTCTGAGGATGACCGGCAAATTAGGTTGCTTCCATTACTCTCCTCAAAAGTGGTTTGACAGCATTGTCCTGAAGCAGACTCTCAAACAGGCGCAAAAAGAGACCGAAAAGATAGACATGGTGATCCTGCCGGAGTCCGCCATCACGACGGAGGAGGTTCAAGAGTTCGAGCAGACTATCGGGGCGAAAGAGTTTGAGGTTAGCGCCTACGTGGCGGGTGTCCGCAACAGCGCTGAAGAGTTAGAAGGCAGGGTGTTTGCCGATAACATGGTGTACTGCAAAATGGGAGAGCCGCGCACGGGAGAGTATGAGACCGTCAAGTACGACCCCCCGGGGAGGAATATTAAACGGACTGACATCCAGTATAAGCATCACCGGTGGAAGATTGACAGGTACCAGATAGAAAACTATAGCCTCGGGCACGCACTCTCACCCTTTAAAGGTTGGTGGGAGGCCATCAAGATTAGACGGCGCAAAGTGACCTTCATCAACGTCGGCAGTGAGTTGACTATCTGCCCTTTGATCTGTGAAGACCTCGCGCGACAAGACCCCATCGCCGACTTAATTCGAACGGTCGGCCCGTCCATGGTCATTACGATTCTCATGGACGGGCCACAGAAACGAGAGCGTTGGTCTGCTAGGTATGCGAGCGTGCTGTCTGAAGACCCTGGCAGCGCGGTGATAACTCTCACCTCTGCCGGGATGGTGGATAGATGGCGGCACCCGTATCTTGAAGCTAAGAGGGTGGTCGCACTCTGGAATGATGGACAGGGGGCGGAACGCGAAATAGTGCTTGAGCAGGATGCCGTCGGAATTTTGCTCAGCCTGAGCGTCGAGGGCGACTATGAGACAAGCGCCGACGGAAGAAAAGAACTGTACAAGACAAATAGGGTGATTCTCGGAGGTGCCTATCAGGTTCGCTTGCCTTCTACCAAAGACAGCGATTAGCTACGCTGCGTTCGTTCAGTCAACAGATCCACGAGTAAACCACTGTCAGCAAGAACCGGATGAGTGTGTTCGCCGAAATAACCAAAGTTTCGGAGCTGCAAGAACTACTTCACGTTCTTCAGCAAGAACTCGGCAGCATGCTTTATTTTCGCGGCGTGGAGGACGATACGTATGAATTGCTCCCGTCAATTGGAAGAAAACAAAAGGTTCTTGATCAATCTGGTTACCTTGTTAAAAACATCCTCGAAGAAAAGAATCTATTACAGTGCTTCAGGAGACACACCTATGAGCATCATCAACGGCTACTTTCTGAGTGGGAAGCACTTTTCTTAGCCCGACACCATGGCTTACCGACGCGGCTTCTCGATTGGACGGTTAATCCGCTAGTCGCGCTTTTCTTCGCAAGTATAAAGCATAGAACTGAATCAAACAGTTTAGGCGGAGCAATCTGGGTATTTGTAAAATCCGGAGACTGGAAAGAGGACATCGATGTTTTTAGCACCGGCGATCCGTTCGAAATTAAAGGTATACGTTTACTATATCCATTTAACCCATCACCTCGAATAACTGCGCAAAGCGGTGTCTTCACAATTCAGGAAGACCCTCGCCTCGACCTTCGCCGGGTACAACGGGAACGGACAGATGAATGTGATATTGGTAGACTAGAATGCCTCCTAGTTCCAGAGAAATCAAAGCTCACCTTATTGAAAGAGTTACACAGAATAGGCATTCATCATCGATCTGTATTTCCAGACCTGACTGGAATAGCCGAGTCAATAATCTCACGTACACTACTTTTCCCATGGTGATTTTATATGGAATTGAACACGACAAAACGACTCCCCTAACCAAAATTAGTGAGTTAGTTAGAATGATTGTTTCGACCAATCCAATTCTGCGCCACTGCCTTATTATCAAGGATCTAACTCCTTGCCAAGGGTCTGCGGGAAGACCGCTTCGATGGCCTCGGGGAAGCCCTTGAGGCCGTCGACGCAGGCGATGAAGATGTCCTGCACGCCGCGGTTCCGCAGCTCGGTGACGACCTGCATCCAGAATTTTGCCCCTTCGGCCTCAGCCGCCCACATGCAGAGGACTTCCTTCAGGCCTTGCAGGTTGACGCCGAAGGCGAGGTAGATCGCCTTGTTCACCACCCGGCCTTGGCTCTTGACCTTTACCTGGAGCGCGTCGAGATAGAGGATCGGGTAGGTGGCGTCGAGCGGGCGCGACTGCCAGGCGCGGACTTCATCCAGAACGGCGTCCGTGACGGTCGAGATCAAGGAGGGCGAGATCTCGACGCCGTAGATCTCCTCCAGATGCCCCTGGATCTCGCGCTGCGTCATCCCGCGGGCGTAGAGCGAGATGATGTTCTCATCGAGCCCGTCGAAGCGGGTCTGCCCCTTCTTGACGAGCTGCGGCTCGAAGGAGGAGGCGCGGTCGCGCGGCACGTCGATCTGCACTTGGCCGCGCTTGCCGCGCATCGTCTTGGGCGTGGTGCCGTTGCGCGAGTTGCCGGAGTTGTCGCCGGCGGCGTCATGCTTCTCGTATCCGAGATGGTGGGTAAGTTCACCGTCGAGGGCACGCTCGACGAGAGCCTTGGTGAGTTGCTGGAGGAGCCCGTCCTGGCCGAGCAGGTCTTCCGGCTTCTGGTAGTCTTTGAGCAGCTCGTCGAGCAGTTCGGGTCTAATGGGTGGCATAATCTTGTCCCTTCGAGACCGAACGGTTGATTATCGCCACTTACACAGAATTTAAAGAACTCCCGCCCCGCCCGCCGTGTACTTGATGTGGTTGGCCGCGTCGGCGGCTGCCACCCCGGCATAGTAGAGCCCCGTGGCCTCGTTCCTCACGCCTGCCAAGCGCCCCGCCTCGTCGTACTCACTCTTGACCACCCTGCCCGACGGATACTGCTCTGAGACGATGTCCCTGCCAGGTCGCACTTATAGTCCGGCATCGTGTAGATGACCGCGAGCGTGCGAGCGGAGCGGGGCGCAAGGGGGAGAGTCTGTTGATGTGTGGCGGACGATAATGCGTGTTACGTGAGAGAGGCAAGGCGCATGACGCGCGACGCTTTATCAGCGCGGCGTGTCGCCTGTGCTCCGATCATATAACCCCGCATTATCGTTGACGACCTTCCGAACTTTTCTTACCGCTCGCCGTCGAACAACGTGAAGTAGAACGGGTGGCTGTGCTTGAGGTTGAGTACGGGCATGGTTTTGGTTTCCCACCTACCGGCGTAACGACACCTATCGGCGAGAAGAACCAGTCATCATTCTCTCGATATGCTTCGACTGAAGCGTAAAGCTCTACGATGTTTTCCTTTTCGCGCAGTTTGGCGCAGCCGAAAATGACGGCATCGAATGGCGCTCCGCTCCCGTAAGTGACTGACTTCGGAGTGAAGTCAATGAGGATGTCGCCAAGCCCTTCGGCATACCAACGCTGAAGCCGCTTAACGTGATCCTCTTTGCTATCACCTTGAGTAGCGGCGGCAGAGAGTAAGTCGTACTGTTTCTCCCATTGCTGCGTGTGTTGATACTCAACCAGCATCTTCAGCCGTTCGACAAGTCGCGCCCTTAGTGGCGTTGGCACTGAAGCGAACACATCTTTATCATTGGCTTGCCCGTAAGCTGTCATACAGAACAGGCTTACTATCAGAAAGCAGACCCCGCTTCGTAATTTTTCCTGATTTCTAGATTGCCGTATTGTTACTACTTGCTCCTTTCTTCATTTACGCTGCACCACCCTATTTACACGCCCGAAGGAGTCATTGGTACGAACGAGCTGCCCCGGCTTGTAGTTCTCTTTACCAGCATAAACGAAGTCGCTATTTTGTCTTGGATTTCTATTTGGGTAAGCACTCCGCGCCAGTACACCTGCACGCTCGTCATCTGTTTTGGCATTAGCAAAGTCTCGAAGCAAGCTCGGCTGTCCGGTATCTGCCCCTTTCTTGAAGTAATCTGCACCTATTGATGCATTCTGCTGCGCCTTGAACGCTTTGACTTCATCGCCGATGTCATAGGTTGTCCGACTTGGTTGCCATTTTCCATCTGAACCTTTTAGGAAAGTAAGCTCGCCATTATCGAACTGGCGACCATGCTCTAGCTCATGCGCGAAGCGCGAGTTGAACGAGAAGGTCTCGCCCGAAGAACCTCCGACGTTATTGAGATTGATGAATATCTTGCTGCCATCTGTCGTTAGTTCGCCCTCACCGCTTCCCGCCTTCTCCCCAAGCTTGATGACATAGGTGACATCAGAGTTCTTAAGCTGATTAAGGGTGGCTAACTCGGATGCATATTTCTTCGAGTATGTGTTGAGGAACTTTTCGTATTCATCATACGCTTTCCTTGAGTCCTTGTTAGCGTAGTCGATGATCTCGCCGGTTGGATCAATAAAGGCGAGCGGGTTGTTTCTGGTGTAGGCATAGAGATTGATCTGCTGAGGATCATAGAGCCGATCAACTGTCATCGCTACCGGATCGGCTGAGGTGAAGCGCCCCATTGTTGAGCCGTAATACCGAGCTTGCATATAATCAAGTCCGGTTTCGTTGTCGCGCTCGCTGACAACGAAGCGTTGGCGTGTGCCATCCGCGCTGCCAACATAGCCTTGACTTTGAGTGCGACCACCTACTCCCGCGCCGACTTCCTCACCGAATGGTAAGTAGTCGTGTCGTGAGCCGCCAGCCCCGTTCTTGGAATGTGCGTTTTGCTGA
>WUUC01086871.1_pt1 | contig 13816 bp, 7 predicted proteins | sample 6278441 | NCBI WGS metagenome assembly WUUC01 (sample SAMN13675441, study PRJNA597444) | soil metagenome | isolation source: soil | place: USA: Washington | collected 2017-10
GGAATTCACCGCCTTGGCCGATCTGGCATCCGCGCGTGTCGGCGGACGCGCTGTCGCGACCAACGATGAATTCTTTGCCGCCAAGTCGAATCTGCTAAAGCCCGGGCCGGCCGTGTTCATCCCCGGCAAATTCACCTCACGCGGCAAATGGATGGATGGATGGGAGTCGCGGCGGCGTCGCACGCCGGGCCACGACTGGTGTGTCGTGGCGCTTGGCATGCGCGGCGTGGTGCGTGGCGTGAACGTCGACACCAGCCACTTCACCGGCAACTATCCGTCGCACTGTTCAATTGACGCACTCGATGCCACCGCGCCACTGCCGCGTGCTGTTTATGCCATCGACGGCGCGCCGTGGACGTCGATTCTCGAGAAGACGCCGTTGCGCGGCGACGGCGACAATCTGCTTGCCATTCACAACAATGAGCCGTGGACTCACATCCGCCTCAACATCTTTCCGGATGGTGGTGTGGCGCGGTTGCGGGTCTACGGTGAAGTCGCGGTCGATTGGCGACGGTTGCAACGCGGTGGCGGGCTCATCGATCTGGCCGCCATCGACAACGGCGGGCTTGTTCTCGCCGCAAGCGACATGCACTTTGGCGCCAAGGACAACATGATCATGCCGGGCCGTGCGAAGAACATGGGCGACGGCTGGGAAACCAGGCGGCGCCGTGGTCCAGGTCACGACTGGGCGATTGTCCGCCTCGGCGCACCGGGGATTGTCAGCAGGATCGAGATTGACACCAATCACTTCAAAGGCAATTTTCCGGAAAGCGCGTCGCTTGAAGGATGTCTGGCGCCCGGCGCGACGCTTGATGCGCTTGCCGCCGCATTGTGGGCGGAGATTCTGCCTCGCACCAAGCTCGCCGCGCATCGCCGCCATCTGTTTGCCAAAACCCTGCGTCAAGTCGGGGCCGTGTCGCACGCGCGGCTGAATATTTTTCCAGACGGTGGGATCAGCCGGCTGCGGATTCATGGAACCCTGGCGCCGTTTTGATGCGGCGTCGCGGGACGATGCCCGCGCGCTGTTGCTGCAGTGCTGTGGGTCGACACGCTGGGCAGAGCGCATGCTCGCCCGGCGCCCCTTCACCCGTGAAGCCACGCTCTTGGCCATTGCGAGAGAAGAGTGGTTTGCGCTTACGCCCGACGACTGGCGCGAAGCGTTCGCGCATCATCCCAAAATCGGAGACCGTACGGCGCTTGCATTGCGCTTCCCGGACACGCACAAGCTGTCAGCGCGCGAGCAGGCAGGCGTAAGCAGCGCGGCGCAGGATGTGATTGAGGCGCTCAGCGAGGGTAATCGCGCCTACGAGGAAAAATTCGGCTTCATTTTCATCGTGTGCGCCACCGGCAAGCGCGCCGACGAAATGCTGGCGCTTCTGCAGGCACGGCTCGGCAATGATCTGGCGACCGAGCTCCGCAACGCCGCCGAAGAGCAGATGAAGATCACCGAGATCCGCCTACGCGCGTAACGGTATCGGCCCGCGACTCCGAACCAGGGCTACTCCTGGTCGTCTGAATCGCCCGACAGCTGCGGCAGCAGCGGCTGCGACGCCGACGTCAGCACCCCGGTCTTCATGTAGATCATCAGCTTGGCACGCGTGTCCGCGATATCGAGGTTCCGCATCGTCAACTGGCCAATGCGATCCTGCGGCGAAAATGCCGACTCGCCTTTCTCCATCGTCAGTCGCTCGGGGTGATAGGTGAGGTTGGGGCTGTTGGTGTCGAGGATCAGGTAATCGTTGCCGCGACGCAGTTCGACCGTTACCTGGCCCGTGATCGCACGGGCAACCCACCGCTGCGCCGTCTCGCGCAGCATCATGGCCTGTGAATCAAACCAGCGTCCCTGATAGAGCAGGCGCCCCAGCCGACGGCCCATGTCGCGGTACTGCTCGATCGTGTCTTCGTTGTGAATGCCGGTGATCAAGCGTTCGTAGGCAATGAACAACAGCGCCATGCCCGGTGCTTCGTAAATACCGCGACTCTTCGCTTCGATGATGCGGTTTTCGATTTGATCGCTCATGCCGAGTCCGTGACGGCCACCAATACGATTGGCTGCCATGAGCAATGCGACCGGATCGGCAAACGTTTCGCCGTTGAGCGCGACCGGCTGACCCTCTTCGAAGCGAACGGTGACCGTCTCCGGTTTGATGGCGACGTCATCACGCCAGAAGGCGACGCCCATGATGGGCGACACAATCTTGATTCCGGTATGGAGCTGCTCGAGGTCTTTGGCTTCGTGGGTCGCACCGAGCATGTTCGAATCGGTCGAATACGCCTTCTCGATGCTCATCTTGTAGGGCAGACCGGCGGCGCGCATGTACTCGGACATCTCGGTTCGGCCGCCGAGTTCGTCGATAAACGCCTGATCGAGCCAGGGCTTGTAAATGCGCAACTCGGGATTGGCCAGCAGCCCATAGCGGTAAAACCGCTCGATGTCATTGCCCTTGAAGGTGCTGCCGTCGCCCCAGATATTGACGGCATCCTCTTTCATCGCAATTACGAGCATCGTGCCGGTGACCGCGCGACCGATGGGCGTGGTGTTGAAGTAGGGCACGCCGGCGGTCGAAATGTGAAACGCCCCGCATTGAAGGGCGGCCACGCCCTCGGCGACCAGTTGCCGCCGGCAATCGATCAGGCGTGCCTTTTCGGCCCCGTACTCGAGCGCTTTACGCGGAATCTCGTCGTAATCGGGTTCGTCAGGCTGTCCCAGGTTTGCGGTGTAGGCGTATGGAATCGCGCCTTTGCGGCGCATCCAGTGCAGCGCCGCGCTCGTATCAAGGCCTCCGGAAAAAGCAATGCCGACTTTCTCGCCCGTGGGCAGGCTCTGTAGAATTCGCCGTCCGGTCATTGCACACGATCTTATGTCAGGGTTTTAGTCAACGGCGGGGCGGCGTCACCATTCGACCCAGCGACATTGGGGTCGGTCGGCCGTGAATGCTTGACGTGGACGAGCGAGACGCGTATCGTCCGCGGCATATTTGACTTTGCCGCTTGGCTGACCACTAACCCGAGGATGCACCATGACTAACGTCCGGCGCTTCTTGCTTAGTTCCCTCTGTCTCGTCGCAGCGACCGCTGCGCACGCACAAGTTCAGACCGGTTCGATCGTCGGCGTTGTCGCCGACAGCAGCGGGGCGGTGCTGCCGGGCGTTGTCGTCACCGCCTCCAGCGATCGGCTGATCGGCGGAGTACAGACCGCCACCACTGACGCCGGCGGTGCCTATCGCATCGATCGCCTGCCGCCAGGCGACTACAACGTCAAGTTCGAGTTGCAGGGATTCAAGACCGTCGAGCGCGCCGAAATCCGCCTCAACGCGGCTTTCACCGCGACCATCAACGCGAAACTCGAAGTTGGCAGTTTGAGTGAAACGATTACGGTGACGGGCGAGTCGCCAACGGTGGATACCAAGTCGAATCTGCAGCAGACGGTCATGAACCAGGAGATTCTGGAGGGCGTGCCGAGCGGCCGTGACCCGTGGTCGTTAGCGAAGCTGATTCCGGGCGTGCAGGTCGGTACCTACGACGTCGGCGGCACGCAGTCGATGCAGCAAAGCAGCTTGTCGGCGCATGGTTCCAGCACCAACGACGTCAGCTACAACATCGACGGCGCCACCGTCAATTGGCCCGGTGGTGGCGGTGGCGCGACGATGCTCTATTACGACCAGGGCATGTTCGAAGAGGTCAATTACCTGACGTCTGCGATTCCAGCGGAAGTGATGGCAGGTGGCGTCTCGATCAACATGGTCACCAAGGATGCCGGCAATCCCTGGCGCGGCAACATCCGCTACAACTTTTCGAACGACGACATGCAGGACGAAAACCACTTGGGGATCAAGGAGCGCGTGCCCTCCTTCCTCGGCAATCCGACGCTGAAAACCTACGACTTGAACCTGTCTGGCGGCGGCGCGCTGGTGCAGAACCGATTGTGGGTGAACGGCACCGTCCGGCGGTGGATTGTGAACAAGTTGACGAACGCGCGCAATCTCGACGGCTCGCAGGCGCTCGACGACAACACGCTCAAGAATTACTCGGGTAAGGGAACCTTCTCGATCACGTCAAACCAGAAGTTCTCCTTGTCGTACCTGTGGAACGACAAGATTCGCGGACATCGGCGCAATTCCAATGACCTGATTCCCGACATCGCCTCGATCGTGCAGACCAACCCGGCGCAAACGACGCAAGCCAAGTACACCGGCGTGTTCGGGCCGCGGCTGGTCTACGAGTCGGCATTCAGCGTGATGGATGGGCAGACCAATTACACCTATCAGCCCGGCACGCCAGCCGACGCCATCCGTTGGGTCGATTTCACCGACGGTGCTCAGAATTTTGCCGCGCCGTCCCACGAAGAGCAGCCGAATTCACGGCATCAGTTCGACAACACCATCGCCTACAACGTCACGGGGTTTGGCGGCGATCACCTGTTCAAAGGTGGCGTGCAATTCGGGCGGCTGTATTTCGAATCGCGCTACACGGTGCAGGGGCATCACTACGTCGAGTACTCGAGCAAAACCCCCAACCGCATCCGGCTATTCAACACACCAACCGACAGTAAGAATCTTGCGCATGTCCTTGGCCTTTTCATCCAGGACTCCTGGTCGATCGGTAGCCGCGTGACCGTGAATCTGGGGATGCGTTTCGACAACTACCGAGGCATCCTCCCCGACCAATCGAATGCGAACGTCGCCTTCGACTTGTTCAACCCCGGTAACTTAGAATCCGATGGCACGGGCCCGTTTATCGATGCGCGCAGCGTTGAAGAGCAGGAAGTTATCAATCAGTCGAAAGGCGTCTGGCGCGCGGGCATTGTTTTCGACGCCACCGGCGACGGTCGCACGGCGCTGAAGGCCAGCTACAGCCGCTACGCGCTGCAGGTCGGCATCGATCGCGTTACGGCGGTCAATCCACTGGGCGTCGGATCGAGAACGTGTCCGTGGTCCGATCCGAATCAGGATGGGCGATTCCAACTGTCCGAGATCACGTTAGCCGATTGCTCGGCTTTCAGCGGCGGCGTCAACACGACCTATGCCGAGGGGGTCAAGTGGCCGTACTCAGATGAAGTTACGGCTGGTATCGAGCGACAGGTGATGAGTGACATGCGCGTTGGCGTCATGTTCTATTACCGCGCGAATCGGGATCAGCTCGGCACGCGCAACATGGCGATTCCGACCAGCGCGTATACGCCCTTCACCTTCGACGTACCCAACGGACCAAATGGGCCGACGACGGTTACGGCGTATAACCTGCAGACGGCCTTCAACGGTCTGGCCAACAACATCCGCGACAACGAGCCGCTGTTCAACACGGACTATAAAGGCGTTGAAATCACCGCCAGCAAGCGCTTCTCGCGCAAGTGGCAGATGGTCGGCGGCGTCACATTCGGCCGCAACGAAGGTGGCTATCCGGGCGGGGGCGATCTCAACGATCCCAACAACTTGATTTACGACCGCGGAATCGTGGGCAATGATTCAGAGGTCGGTTTCCGGTTGTCCGGCAGCTATCAACTGCCTGCCGGATTCTCATTCGCCGGCTCGCTGGTCTCGAATACGGGTTATCCGTATGTATCGACCTACTCGATCACGCGGGCCAACGCGCTGGCGCAGCAGGGCGTGAGATTGACGCGTTCGACTCAGAGCGTCGACCTCAGCCGCCGTGGCGATGAGCGGTTGCCACATGTAACCATGGCCGACATCCGCATCTCGCGTCCGTTGCGTTTTGGCGATCGTCGTATCGTCCCGCAACTCGACATCTTCAACATCGGCAACGCCTCGACCGTTGTCAGTTTACAAAACGCGGTCGGTGGCACGTATCTGGATACGCGGGAAATCGTGTCGCCGCGGATTATCCGGGTGGGGTTCAGCATCGATTTCTAACGTCGAACGCGAGACAACGGGCGACACCTGGCGGGTGCTGACGGCGGTATAATTGCCGCCAGCACTCGTCCCTTTCCAGCCCCTTGCTTATGAAATTCGGCGACGGGATACTCTACGCGGCCGCGGTCGCAATCGTTGCGGCCTCTCTTACCGCTCACGCCCAAAATCGTCCCGCACCGAGCACTCCAATCAAGCCAGCGGTGTCGCATGCCGCGTTGGCATCGCCCGAGGCGCAAACCGGCCTCGTGAAGCAGTACTGCGCAACGTGCCACAGCGAGCGGGGCAAAGCCGGCGGATTGTCCCTCGCTGGTTTTGATGCCGCGCTCGCGGAGCGCCATCCAGCAGTCGCGGAAAAGATGATTCGCAAGCTGCGCGCCGGCATGATGCCGCCGCCTGGTGCGAAGCGGCCCGACAGCCCGGTGTTGACAGCGCTGGTCGAAGCGCTCGAGGCACGGATCGACGCCGCCGCAGCACGCAATCCAAATCCGGGGTGGCGGCCGTTTCAACGACTCAATCGTGCCGAATACGCGCGCGCGGTGAAAGACCTGTTTGGTATCGACGTTGACGTCGCCGCGTTTCTACCTGCGGATACCATCAGCGACGGCTTCGACAACATCGCCGACGCGCAAACGTTCTCGCCAACTCTCCTCTCCGGATATCTCCGCGCCGCCGGCCGGGTGACGAGCCTGGCGCTTGGCGATCCCGACGCGACCGCGTCCGAAACGAACTACAAGGTGCCGAAAACCGCGTCACAGCTTCGCCGCGTGGACGGCGCGCCGCTCGGTACTCGTGGTGGCCTATCGGTCGTGCACACGTTTCCCGCTGATGGCGAGTACATCTTCCGCATGGACCTCCATGCCAACGCTGACGGCGTGCTGTTTGGCGGACCCACCACCGGCGAGCAGCTGGAACTTTCGGTCAACGGCGTTCGCGTGGCCATACTCGACATTGATCCGCGAATGACGGAAGCAACCACCGGATTGACGCTCAAGTCGCCGCCGGTCCATATCGCGGCAGGGCCGCAGCGGGTTACCGCCGCATTTGTGCAGCAGTTTGAAGGCCCGGTGATCGATCTCATCGCGCCGATTGACCACACCCTTGCGGATACGCAGATTGGTGTGGCGTTCGGGATTACGACGCTCCCACACTTGAAAGACTTGAGCATCGTCGGGCCCCATCGCACGACCGGCATCTCCGAAACCATCAGCCGTCGCAAGGTGTTCACGTGTCGCCCGACGGCCCCCGTCGAGGAGGCTCCCTGCGCGAAGGAAATTGTCCGACGGATCGGGACTCAGGCATTTCGCGGACCCGTCGCTGAAAGTGATTTCACCGCGCTGATGCGATTTTACGAAGAGGGCCGCAAGGAGCGTGGGTTCGAGGCCGGCATCGCCTCGGCGATCGAAGCCATTCTGGCGAGTCCGCAGTTCCTGTTCCGGATCGAGCCGTCTCGCGCCACCGCAGGTGCCGCCGGGTATCGCATCGGCGATCGGGAGCTCGCGTCGCGTTTGTCGTTCTTCTTGTGGGGTTCGGCTCCCGACGAGCAATTGTTGAAAGTCGCCACGAGCGGCGGGCTGCGCGTGCCTGGCGCCATCGAGAAACAAGTCCGGCGGATGCTCGCGGATGCGAAATCCGAGGCGTTGTCCACACGCTTTGCGTCGCAGTGGCTGCGGCTGAATGACGTCGATCAAATGCTGCCGGATGCGTTGCTCTATCCCTATTTTGACCATTCGCTCGGTCAGGCTTTCAAGCGCGAAACGGAGCTCTTCTTCGACAGCATCGTTCGCGAAGATCGAAGCGTGCTGGATCTGCTGACCGCCGATTACACGTTTGCCAACGAACGCATCGCCCGGCATTACGGCATTCCCAATGTCACCGGTCCGGCGTTTCGGCGTGTGACTGTTCCCGAGTACCGCCGCGGGATCCTCGGGCACGGCAGCATCCTCATCTCGACGTCTGTCGCTGATCGCACGTCGCCGGTGATGCGTGGTAAGTGGGTGATGGAGGTGCTGCTTGGATCGCCGCCGCCGCCGCCGCCACCCGACGTCCCGGCATTCGAAGCGACCAAGGCCGCTGTTGGTGGCAAATTGCTTTCCGTGCGCGAGCGGATGGAGGAGCACCGCCGCAATCCGGCGTGCGCGTCGTGTCACCGCGTGATCGATCCGCTTGGCCTTGCGCTCGATAACTTCGACGTGACTGGCAAGTGGCGCATCAAGGACAACGAAGTGCCGATTGATGCGAGCGGCGATCTTTACGACGGCACGAAGATGGAAGGGCCCGCGGGTCTGCGCGCCGCGCTCCTGAAACATCAAGATGTCGTGCTTTTGAGTTTCACCGAACGCTTGATGACTTACGCGCTTGGTCGGCGCCTCGAGGCCTCCGATATGCCGACGGTGCGCGCCATTGTCAAGAATGCGGCACGGGAAGGCAATCGTATGTCCGCGTTTGTTCTCGGCGTCGTGCGCAGCGCGGCATTTCAATCGACGTCAGGCGCGCCGGTCGAAACGACTGCGTCGCAGCGCTAGACACCTGCAGGTTGCTGAAAAACCACAACCTGCAGGGCTAAAAGCGCAAGGCGAAAGACGAAAGGCGAAAGGCTTCGTGTTCAGGCTGCGTATCTCATCGGCCTGTTGAGTTTGGGAGTTCATGATGGTGATCAGCAGACGACCTCTCTCGCGACGCACGGTCCTTAAAGGCGTAGGGGTGACGGTCGCGCTGCCGTTTCTCGAGGCCATGACCGCGTCACGCGCGTCGGCGCAAAGCGCAGCGAAGCCGCGGCCGCGGCTGGTGGCAATCGAGATGGTGCATGGGTCGGCGGGCGCAACCGCGTTCGGCATGCAGAAAAACCTCTGGTCGCCGGCCGAGGCTGGATCGGCATTTGACCTCACGCCGAGCGTGCTGCTTCCGCTCGAGCCCTATCGACAGCACATTACGATTGTCAGCAATACGGATGTGCGCAATGCCGAAGCCTTTACCGCGCCCGAGATAGGCGGTGACCATTTCCGGTCGGCGGCCGTCTTTTTGACTCAGGCCCATCCCCGGCAGACGCAGGGTTCAGATCTCAAGGCGGGGATTTCGCTCGATCAACTGGTGGCGCAAAAGTTCGGACAAGAGACGCCCATCCCGTCGATGCAGTTGTGTATCGAGAACGTTGATCAGGCGGGCGGCTGCTTTTACGGCTACTCGTGCGCTTACACCGATTCGATCAGTTGGGCCTCCGAAAAAGAACCACTGCCGATGGTGCGCGACCCGCGGCTCGTGTTCGATCAACTGTTTGGTGTCGGCGCGACGGCCGAACAACGTGCAACCCGACGAAAGCGGGATCGCAGCATTCTCGATTTCGTCACCGAGTCTGTCGGGCGGTTGAGCAACACGTTAGGCGCGGCCGACCGCGCCCGACTCGCCGACTATCTCGACGATGTGCGTGAGGTGGAGCGGCGGATTCAGAAAGTCGAAGCGTTCAACCGCAGCGGGGAAGAGCGCGAGCTGCCTGGCGCTCCGATTGGCGTGCCCGACTCGTACGAGGAGCACGCCAAGTTGATGTTCGATCTGCAAGGGATTGCATTGGCGTCGGATATCACGCGCGTGTTTGCCTTCAAGATGAGCCGTGACGTATCCAACCGCGTTTATCGGGAAGCCGGTGTGACGACAGGGTTCCACATCGCATCGCATCATCAGGATCGCGATGATCGCATCCTCGAGTTTGCGAAGATCAACAAGTATCACGTCGGCTTGTTGCCCTATTTCCTCGAGCGTCTCAAATCGACCCCCGACGGTGACGGCAATCTGCTCGACAACTCGGTCGTCATCTACGGATCGCCGATGGGCAATTCGAACGTCCACAACCACAAACGCTGTCCGTTGCTGTTCGCCGGTCATGCGGGTGGGCGGCTGAAAGGTAACCTGCACATCAAGACGCCCGACGAGACCCCGATGGCCAACGCGATGTTGTCGGTCTTGCAGATGGTGGGCCTCGAGATCGAGCAGTTTGGCGACAGCACTCGCGCTCTGGAGCTCAACTGACATGGGACGTGCGCTTCGCATCTCGCTCGCCGTGTTGTGTCTCTCGACGTGGGTCCACGCCCAGAGCGATCGCGCGCCAGTTGCCACGGCGGCACAGGCCGGCGACCATGCGATGGTTCGCGCGCTGCTAAAAAAGGGCGCAGACGTTAACGGTGCGCAGGGCGACGGGATGACCGCGTTGCACTGGTCGGCGATGCGTGGTGATGCCGAATTGACGGCCATGTTGCTGTACGCCGGTGCTAACGGACGCGCGAGCACGCGTTTGGGTGGCTATCTGCCGGTGCATCTTGCCGCTCAGGCTGGCAGCGGCGCGGTAATCGATCAGTTAATCGCCGCTGGCGCCAACGCCAATACGCGGACGTCCACCGGCGCCACGCCGTTAATGCTGGCGGCATCCGCCGGCGACGCGGACGCCGTGGAACGATTGATTCGTCACGGCGCCGACATCAACGCCGCCGAGTCGGTGCACCAACAAACAGCATTGATGTTCGCGGCCGCTGCCGATCGCGCAGCCGCCGTGGCCGTGTTGCTGAAGCAGGGCGCCAACCATGCGCTCGCTACGAAAGTGATCGACCTCGAGGCGCTCACCGCTGCGCCAGGGGAAGAGGCGTTGCAACAGTCGCAACGGCGCCCTGGACAGGCCGCGCCGGCCGCCGCCGCGCCGCCAGCAGCGCGTGACATCGCAGGTGTCACACGGCCATTTCGCTATAACGAGCTCATTGGACGGCAGGGCGGACTGACGGCGTTGTTGTTCGCCGCGCGTCAGGGAGCGACTGATACCGTCCGTGCGCTTCTGACGGGAGGTGCGGATGTCAATCACTTCAGCCCCGCCGATCGAACGACACCGTTGCTGATGGCAACCATTAACGGCCATTTCGATCTGGCCAAGCTGTTACTCGAGCGCGGCGCGTCGCCGACCCTAGCCAGCGACGCCGGGGCCACGCCACTGTACGCGGCGCTCAATGTGCAGTGGGCGCCGAAGGCGTTTTATCCGCAGCCACGCGCGTATCTGCAACAGAACACGTCGTATCTGGATTTGATGAAGGTACTGCTTGCCAATGGCGCCGATCCGAACGCACGCTTGCAGCGCAAGATTTGGTACAGCTCGTACAACTTCGATGTGCTGCGCGTGGATGAAGTGGGCGCGACGCCGTTCTGGCGGGCAGCCTACGCGAGCGACATCGATGCCATGCGTCTGCTGGTCGCACACGGCGCCGACCCGAATATCCCCACGACCAAGCCCGCGGGTCGCACCACACGCGGCGACGCCGGACAGCAGACGGCGATCGAGGACAGGTCGGGCAAACCACCGGTCCCAGTAGGCGGCCCCGGCGTGCCGCCGATTCAAGCCGCGGCCGGATCCGGTTACGGCGAAGGGTTTGCCGGCAACGCCCACCGTTTTGCGCCGAGTGGCATGCTCGCCGCGGTCAAGTACCTGGTCGAAGAGCTTGGCGCCGACGTCAACACCCAGGACCATGATGGCAACACCGCACTCCATCACGCGGCGGCGCGCGGTGATGTCGAGATGATTCTGTATCTCGTGTCCAAGGGCGCCGACCCGAAGAGCGTCAACCGCGAGGGACAAAGCACGGCCGACATGGCGAATGGCCCCGTGCAGCGGGTCGAGCCCTATCCCGAAGCGCGTGACCTGCTGGTGAAGTTGGGTGCGAAGAACAACAACAAATGCGTGTCGTGTTGAACCGCATGGGCAGGTAGCGCGCTTAGCGTTTCAAGGCTAGCGCCTTTTCTAAATTCTCCCTGGCCGCGTTGTTCGACGAATCCAGCGCCAGCGCCTTTTTGAAATGCTCGATCGCTTGATCGAGTTTGCCCAGCGCCTTGAGCACGGCTCCCAGGTTGTTATGCGTCCCGGCATGATCGGGACGGGTCTCTAGTGCGGCGCTAAAGGCGCTCACAGCCTCTGCGTAGCGGCCGCGAGAGGCTTCAAGCGTCCCGAGGTTGTACTGCGTATTCGCCAGATCGCGTCGATACCCGGCGTGATTCGGATTGGTGCGCAGGATCATCTGCAGGCCCGCGGCATCCTCCGCAACCGTCTTGGGGTAGACGTCGCGATAGAGGATCGCCCGATCCTGTGCGTTTCGCGGCAACACCTGTAACCACAGATCGCCCATCTCGTCGCTCGAGTTCTGGCCGAAGATGACGCGGCGCGGCGGCGAGTCGGGATTCCGCGGATTGTTTGCCGTGTTGTCGTAGGTGAATTCGCTGTGAATAGTTGTGCCCCTCGGCAATGGCACGGGGACCTGAAAACGATAGACGTCCTGCCAGTTGAAGTCCCAGTCGTCGATATGAATCAGCCAGCGTCGCGTGCCATCGGGCAAATCCGCAAAGGCCTTCACGTCGCGTGCGCGAAAATGGGCGTGCGGGTGAATGGCGTGGACTTCGACGTCCACCGGCAACTGATAGCTGTCACGCATCGTCATCCGCGCGCCCGGTGCGATGTCGATATTTTGCCGTCCGAGCCGCAAGGCCAGTGGCGACCGCGTCGATGGCTGTTTGGTGAAGAAGAAAGCAACACTCGGTTGAACCTGCTCGGCGCTCCCACCCTTTCGCAAATGCAATTGCATGACGAGATCGCTGCGCGGTGCGAGACGCCACGCCAATCCGGCTGGCGCGCGCGTCGGCAGTTGGCCGGGCGTCCAACCGAGGAAATAGCCGTCGGGATATCGTGCGTTGGCACCGACGGGTCCCTCGTAACCAGGGAGCGGGTCTGCGGCGTCGAGATTGCGCGATGAGGCTGTCCGGTCGATGCGCAGATTGACGTGGTGAATCGAGCGCGCACCATTGGTGCGAAATTCGATCGCCTCGACGAACTGGACCCCCTCAGTTGGAATGGGCACCACGAAATTTCGAAATACGTCAGGGCCCTCCGCGGACAGCGTGTAGGCGGCTGGCAAAGTGACGACAAGATCCGGGGTTCCGAGGACGCTGTCGGAGACGCTGGCCACGTCAGGTGCCACATCCTCCGCGGGTGCGCCGGCATCAACCCACTGTCGAATGGCGTCGATCTGTGCATCGCTCAGGCGCCGTTCGCCCGCAAATGGTCCCCCGACGCCATGAACGGGTTTCCACGGTGGCATCACCCGTCTCCCAGTGACGTCGGCGATTGCCCCAGCCTTGGCCTTGCTGTCCTCGAAGGTCAGGAGGCTGAAAGGCGCTACGGCGCCCGGCCGGTGGCAAGGGCTGCAGTGTTGCCGCACTATGGGCGCGATGTCACGGCTATAGCTCACCTGCCCGGCAGCGGCGGTTGGGGTCAGGATGCACAGGAGCATTGCCCCCGCCCTCAGATGTCGTGTCATCTCGGGTTTGCGGCCATTGTCGCCCATTTTGGTTGTCGCCTGTCAGCCAAGCTGGTATGGTTCGACGCGTTCATATTGCCAGTGCTGCCGCGCCCCCGCGCGTTGTGCACGTTGAGGAGGGCCCCGATATGCGTCGAGTTCTGCTTTGTGCCGCGTCGCTATGTGTCGCGGTGCTGTTGCTGCCAGCCACGGCGAGTGCTCAAGCGGCAATTTCAGGTGTCGTGAAGGATTCGTCGGGCGCCGCGTTGCCCGGGGTAACGGTCGAAGCGGCAAGCCCCGCGTTGATCGAACGGGTCCGAAGCGTGGTCACCGATTCGGCCGGACAGTACCGCATTTTGGAACTGCGTCCCGGCACCTACAGCGTCACCTTCACGATGTCAGGCTTCAAAACCATACGCCGTGAGGGCATCCTGCTCGAAGGTAACTTCACTGCGCCAGTCAATGCTGATCTCCAGCTCGGCGCGCTCGAAGAAACCATCACCGTTACTGGCGAATCTCCGGTCGTTGACGTGGTCAGCAACCGTCAAACCGTGGTGGTGAATCGAGAAATGCTCGACGCCATCCCGACGTCGACGCGAAGTTTGCAGGCGCGCGCCAATCTTATCCCTGGGA
>WUUC01128164.1_pt1 | contig 13815 bp, 12 predicted proteins | sample 6278441 | NCBI WGS metagenome assembly WUUC01 (sample SAMN13675441, study PRJNA597444) | soil metagenome | isolation source: soil | place: USA: Washington | collected 2017-10
GAACCCGATGCGAATTCGGCGTATACGGGACCTGGCGCGTCCGAGTCCGTCTGTCGCAATTCCAGGCGTTCGCTCGTTAGGCTGAGCAGGAGGTCGTATTGAGCGTCCGTGGCCGTTACGAGCGGGAGGGACAGGCGAGCCGCCAGATTGGCTGCGTCGTGCCGACGAGTAGGCTCCGCGCAATAAATCGCGATGCTTGATTTGCTCGACGCCACGGCTGTGTATGGAAAAAAGAAAGCCCCGACTGGCGGGGCTTTGAAACATAGCCGGTTATGACGATCGTCAGTTATCGCCGCCGCTTAGCGCTGAGAACAGGTTCAGCAGATGTACAAACATAACGTAGATGTTGGCGAACAGCGAGACCGTCATGATCACATAGTTGGTCTCACCGCCATGAATCATGCGGCTGGTGTCAAACAGGATCAGTCCGGACATCAGCAAGACGGCCGCTGCGGAGATAGTAAGAGACAATGCCGGTATCTGCAGGAAGATGTTGGCAATAATCGCGGCCAGGACTACCAGCAGGCCCACCATTAGGAAACCGCCCATGAAGCTGAAGTCTTTGCGCGTGCTGATCGCGTATGCCGAAAGTCCGACAAAAGCGACCGCCGTAGTGCCGAACGCCGCCATCACGATCTGCGGTCCGTTTGGCAGGCTCAGATACAATGACAGTATGGGTCCCAGCACATAACCCATGAAGGCGGTGAACGCGAAGGTCAGCGGCAGAGCCCACACGCTGTCGCGGAAGTAGCTGATAACAAAGGGCATACCAATGAACACGCCCAGCATCAGCAGCCAGTGCACCGGCTGCGCGCCGGCCGCCATTGCGATTCCGGCGGCGCTCGCGCTGGTGAACAAGGTCATTGCCAACAACAGGTAAGTGTTGCGCAGCACCTTGTTCGTCGCCAAGACCGACGTGCGGGCGGTGGTCGCGCTCGGCGCGGTTACGGGTGATAGACGTTGTATTGCCATCGTGTACGTTCTCCAACGATTGATCTGCAGCGAGTATACGCCAAATGAGAAAGAGCCTATACCCGCTCTTCAGACCTTGATAGGTCTTTGCAGTTCACACAGAAGCGCTTGGCGCCTTGATTCAGCGGATGCGCCGCTGGTCAGTCAGTCGGAGAGCTGGGGTGCGACAATGGAATCCGAGTACGGCCGCTCAATGGGGTAAAGCGAGCGACGCGGCCTCGGATCTGGATCCTTCCAAGACGTGGACCTGCCGAAGGAGCATGCCGACAGCTGCGGCACACTCCGGCCGTCCGAAGAGATATCCTTGACCTTGCTCGCAGCCCGCCTGGGTGAGGAACAATTGCTGCGCCACCGTCTCGACCCCCTCGGCGATTACCGATAGTCCGAGGCTCTTGGCCAGTGCAATGGTGGCGCGCGTGATCGCAGCGTCGTTGCTGTCTTCCGGTATCCCGTCGACAAAGGAACGGTCGATCTTCAGGCACCGAATCGGAAAACCCCTGAGGTAGCTGAGGGAAGAATAACCGGTGCCGAAATCGTCGATGGTCAGACCGACGCCCATGGCGCGCAGCTCATGCAATAGCGCCTTGGCCCTTTCCGGATCCTGCATGGCCATGCTTTCGGTGATTTCCAGGTCGAGCATTTGCGGCGGCAGCGCGGTCTCCCGCAGGGCTGCTACGATCTGCTGACCAAGATCGCTCCGGTGGAACTGGCGAGCCGACAGATTGACCGCGATGCGCAGGTGTCCCATACCCTGCGCCTGCCACGACTTCATTTGCTGACAAGCGGTGCGCAGCACCCACTCCCCTATTGGCACGATGATCCCGGTCTCCTCCGCCAGAGGAATAAAGCGGTGAGGCAAGAGCAGCCCTAGTTCGGGATGCCGCCATCGGATGAGCGCCTCCACGCCAGTGATGTGGCCGGAGGCAAATTCGATGTATGGCTGGTAATGAAGCTCGAACTCCTCGCGCTCGAGCGCCCGCTGCAAGGCGTTGTGCAATTGCAGCCGCTCAGCGGCACGGGCATCCATCTCACGCGAAAAAAACTGATAGTGATTGCGCCCACGCTCTTTGGCGTGATACATCGCCATGTCGGCCTTGCGCATGAGGCTTTGGACATCCTGCCCGTCACCGGGATAGATGCTGATTCCCACGCTGCAGGACGTATTGAGCACGTGTTCGCCTACCTGACACGGAAGCGCGATCGAAGCCACGATCTTCTGTGCCACCTGAGCGGCATCCTGGCCGTGCTTCACGCCGCTGAGCGCCATTAGAAATTCGTCGCCGCCCAGCCGCGCAAGGAAGTCGCTCCTGCGCATGCATTGAGTGAGCCGTGCGGCCACCTGCTTGAGCAGCCGGTCGCCGACCTCATGTCCCAGGGAATCATTGATGGTCTTGAAGTGGTCGAGATCGATGAAAAGCAGCGCCAGGTAATGACCTTCACGATCGCTTTGCGCCATCGCTTGTCCGATGCGTTCCGCCAGCAGGGTACGGTTCGGCAGCCCAGTCAGTTTGTCCGAATGCGCGAGGTACTGAATGCGCGCTTCGGATTGCTTGCGTTCGGTCACGTCACGGGAGATCAGTACCACCTTTGAAACGTCACCTGCATCGTTCAGGATCACGCTGCTTTGACATTCCAGGAAACGCACACCACGATTGATTACCACCAGCCGAAATTCGCAGCGTTGCCCTACACCCGTTACGACTGTTTCGCGAAAGACCTGCCGTACCCGCTCGCGATCCGCCGGATGAATCTCGGCGAATGAATCGCTACCAGGCAGTATACCGGCCTCATCGAACAAGCCCTGATACGACGCGCTGGCATAGAGTCGTCGACCTTCCGTGTCGAGCATCACGATGAGATCGCCGGCGTTTTCCATGATCAGGCGGAGCTTCTCCTCGCTTACGCGCAGTGCCGCCATCGCGCAACGTTGCTCCGCACGCCTGCGGGCCGCGCGCAATTCACGCTGCACGGCCGGCGCCAGGCGCGCCAGATCGTGCTTGAAGACATAATCGTGCGCGCCCGCACGCATCAGCGCGACCGCCGCATCCGTACTGACCTGGCCCGAAACAACAATGAATGGCACGTCCAGATCGCGCTCCTGTAAGAGGGCAAGCGCGCGGCCAGCGCCGAACTGCGGCATGTAATAATCCGAAATGATGATTTCGGGCGCGGGGTCCAGCGCGGCCAGGTAATCGGTTTCGTTATCGACAGATCGCGCCACGAATTCATACCCACCTTCGCGCAGCGCCAGCAGCGTGAGCTCGGCATCGTCAGCGCAGTCCTCGGCGAGAAGTACCCGCAGTTGCTGTTTCACGTGATCAGTCGATGACTAGGCCCTACTCATCGGGCGCGGTGGTAATAGGAGCGGACAGGGTAGGCTGTCGTCGCGTAGTCGAACTCTCGACGGTAGCGTCGCAGGATTGGGAAGATCGGCTGCCGACGCGCCTTTCGCACTACCGAATCGCTCGCAAAGTTTCACCGTCCGGTATGGTCGTAAAGGCGCATCATCAAATTGTCTTAAATACAGTACGCGTCATCAAATGAGAATGCGTGGCCGTGCGCCCTTCGTAATAGGCGGTATGAACGGGCCGACGAATGGCGTGAACGGCGGTCAGCATATACATACAGGTCTGATTGTCCTTACCGCATGGACGGCCGCAGCCCATGGCTGATAAGCTGCGTTTGCCGGAGAACAGCCGCGCGAGCTGGGCGCCAACGGACATACGCTATGAGGAGAGGTGGCTGAGCGGTCGAAAGCGGCGGTCTTGAAAACCGTTGACCCTCCGGGGTCCGGGGGTTCGAATCCCTCCCTCTCCGCCAATTTCCCCGAAGGGGCTGCTGGCAGCCCCCTCCGGGAAATTGCTTGGCAAAGCGGGATGAGAACCCAAGAAGAGGGTTCGACAAATCGGCAGGAGAGCCGATTTGCACGGCGGAGCCGCCCGAAGGGCGAGGTACAGGGTGTACCGAGTGAATCCCTCCCTCTCCAGCTAAACCGGCACTGTGCAGCAGTATGGTAATCCATCGCGCACGTCTATATGCCGGTATCTAGCTTGTGGCGATAATCTCCAGGCGCTGGATCCGCTGCAGGCAGCTAACATTTAAAAGCAATGGCTATCAAGGCCCTTTTCGATCGAATTCGAAACATACGCGTCAGCACTGAGATGCGTACCGTGCCGGATGCCGAAATGGGCGCGCGCACGCCCAAAAAAATTCGCGTGTTGTTCGTATGCATGGGCAACGTCTGCCGTTCGCCTACCGCCCGAGGCGTATTCGAAAGTCTGGTTCAAGATGCGGGTCTTGAACATGTCATCGAGGTGGATTCTGCCGGCACCTATGCGGGGCAAGTCGGCAAGCCGCCTGATCAGCGCGCCGTCGAGGCTGCCGCTAGACGCGGCTACGACCTGAGCCGCCTCCGCGCCAGGCGGATCGATCCGGTCGACTTCGAGCAGTTCGATTATGTACTGGCGATGGACAACGACAATCTAAGAGATATGCAGGAGGTCTTGCCACCTGGTCACGAGGACAAGGCCAGGCTCTTCATGGACTTCGCGCCTGCATCCGCGCACCGCGAGGTGCCCGATCCCTACTATGGCGGGGGAGGCGGTTTCGAGCGCGTGCTCGATTTAGTGGAGGAGGCTGCGCGGGGGCTTCTAACCCACATACGCGCACAGCATCAACTGTAACCGCGCGCCATCTATCCACCGCTCTCTGCTCGATCCGGACTACCGTTTCGCCACCATGGCCTCTACGCCCGCCTTGGTCGTCGGACTTCTTACGTCTAGACAGATCGCCCACCGCGCTACCTTCCGCTGTCCACAGGTTCTGTGTCCCTCGCGGGGGACTTTTCGCCCAGATCGGGCGCCTTCGCGTGAGCAGGTGCCGATTGTTCTGGTAGCCGCTCTGATGTTCGGCGATCTTCCGATGAGGGCGTCTGCGCCTGTGAAGCGGCAGGTGTATCACTGTTACTGTCCGGCACCGGTGCCGACGGCCGGCCGCTGTTCTCGCCTGAATTCGGTTTTACCTGCGGGGCCTCAGTCTTGCCCGTCCCAGCCGAGCCGGCCGTCCTGGCCTCGTTAGCTTGTCTACTCGCATCCGGTGCGTCCAAACGCCGCGTCGCGGCCGTCGCTTCCTGTGACTTGCGACGGCGGCTGCGGCCTCCACCGGCGCGGGCCCGGCGCCGATTCGTGTTCGTAGTCTCCGAGCCCTTGGTCGGCGCTGGCTGCCTCTGAGCCTCGCCCTCACCGGTGTGCCGAGCGGTCGATGATGTCCCCTTCGGATTTTGAGTTCTCGCGCGAGCAGCGCCCCCCTGTGGACGGCTGGCCCGTGGGCGTCGAGGACGGTAGGGGCTTTGAGGATCGGCAGGCTGTTCGGCCTTGGCGGCCGTGGGCTCTGAGACCGAGCCAAACATATTCTTCCACAGCCGCACAAAAAACCCCGGCCTGGCGACTCCTGCCGACTCCTCCGGCGGTGGCGTAGGCGCCGGATGTGCGGGCACGATCGCCTGCACAGCGGGCGCCTCGAAGGTGGTCCGCTGTCTGCCGATCAGCGGTGCCGGAGGAGGCTCAGGCGTCACGAGCTCATAACTGCTCTTGCCCTTGATCTCATCATCCTCGGCTCGATAGCGAGACACCTGAAAGTGCGGCGTTTCCAGGTTCGGATTGGGCACGACAATTAGCCGTACCTGATGGCGGCCCTCGATCTCGGTGATGACGCCGCGCTTCTCGTTCAGCAGATAGCTCGTAATCTCGATGGGCAGCTGCGCCACCACACGGCCGGTCTTCTCCTTCATGGCCTCTTCCTCGATGAGGCGCAGCACCGATAGGGCCAGCGACTCTACGCCTCGAATATTGCCGTGGCCCATGCAGCGAGGGCATACGACCTGACTAGATTCGCCGAGTGAGGGACGCAGGCGCTGGCGAGACATCTCCAACAAACCGAACCGCGAGATACGACCGACCTGTACCCGCGCGCGATCCATGCGCAAGGCATCCCGCAGGCGGTTCTCGACCTCCCGCTGGTTTTTGCTGGACGTCATGTCGATGAAGTCGATCACGATCAATCCGCCCAGGTCTCGCAAGCGCAGCTGGCGGGCGATTTCGTCTGCGGCCTCGAGGTTGGTGTTCAGCGCCGTTTCTTCGATGTCGCTGCCCTTGGTGGCGCGCGCAGAATTGATGTCTATGGAGACCAGCGCCTCGGTATGATCGATGGCGATAGCGCCGCCGGACGGCAGATAGACCGCGCGCTCGAAGGCGGATTCGATCTGACTTTCCACTTGATAGCGGTTGAATAGCGGCACCCGGTCCTCGTAAAGCTTCAGCTTTTTGAGGTTGTGTGGCATGACCTGCTGCATGAATTCCGACGCCTGCGCAAATACCTTGGCGTCGTCGACGATGATCTCTCCGATGTCGTTGCGCAGATGATCCCGCAAGGCCCTCAGGATGACATTGCTCTCCTGGTAGATGAGGAATGGCGCCGTTCGCTCCTCGGCCGCTTTCTGGATGGCCGTCCATAACGTCTTCAGGTAATCGAGATCCCATGCGAGCTCTTCGGTCGAGCGGCCGACGCCGGCGGTGCGCACGATGACGCCCATGCCTGGTGGTATGTCGATGCGACCCAAGGCCTCGCGGACCTCATCGCGCTCTTCGCCCTCGATACGGCGCGACACCCCTCCAGCGCGGGGATTATTGGGCATCAGCACTAAATAGCGCCCGGCTAGACTGATGAACGTGGTCAGTGCAGCGCCTTTGTTGCCACGTTCCTCGCGTTCAACCTGGACGACTAACTCGTCCCCTTCCTTGATGGCATCTCTGCTCAGTGAGCGGTCAGATGATTCGCCCGGCTGATCTTCAAAGGCGCTGCGCGCGATCTCCTTCAGCGGCAGAAAACCATGCCGCTCGGCCCCATAGTTGACGAAGGCCGCCTCTAGGCTGGGCTCGACGCGCGTGACAATGCCCTTGTAGACGTTGGACTTGCGCTGCTCGCGCGCAGGCAATTCGATGTCGAGATCGTACAGTTTTTGGCCATCGACCATGGCCACGCGCAACTCTTCTTGTTGCTTTGCGTTGATCAGAATTCGTTTCATGGGATTGTTCTCGAACTAACAGACCCACCCGCCTCTCCGGCGCGGGCGCGCGTCGCAGGCCCATAACGCTGATGCACAGTGGTGGAAAGACGCAGCAGCAAAGCCGCAGCCATGCCAGCGCTGCGCTTATGACCGGCCATAGACAGGTGGGAACAAGATTATGCAAATCACCGCTCATCGTGCTTTTTACAACTTCGCGAGCGATACCTATGGTGTTGTTAAAATGGGCTGCCGGCGCTGGTATCCATGCGTGGTCGCAACCACGCAGTGCTGCACTGTAGCGGTCGGCAGCTCGATCTTCGCAACACCTACTTTGGGCCGAAAAGGCCCGCATGAAAATCGAAGTGGTGGAGGCGCCGGAGCTGTTTCGGGATTAAAGATATAGCGCTCCGCCGCTGCCAGCGCGTTTTCAATATAGCAGCGAAGATCAGCCCCTTCAAATATATGGTGAACCGGAGGCCGATATGGACAAGGTGACGCGAGCGCGTGCCCCGGAAGTGACTCACATCGACGTTGGCCGTGAACAGGCTGGCCAGCGCATCGATAACTTCCTCGCCCGTCATCTGAAGGGCGTTCCCAAGAGCCATGTGTACCGCATTCTACGCAGTGGCGAGGTGCGAGTGAACAAGGGCAGGGTAAAGCCGAGCTACAGACTGGCCGAGAACGATCGCGTTCGCATTCCGCCGGTGCGACGCGGTGTCCCGGTCGCGCAAGGCGTGCCAACAATGGTACAGGAGCAGCTGACCAGCGCAGTGCTGCTCGAGGACGACGACTTGATCATTCTCAACAAGCCCGCCGGATTGGCGGTGCACGGCGGCAGCAGTCTTGCATACGGCCTCATCGAGATCCTGCGCCAGTCCAGGCCGTATGCGCCTACGCTAGAACTCGTTCATCGGCTGGATCGCGAGACCAGCGGTTGTCTATTGGTGGCCAAGTCGCGCAGTATGTTGAACGCGTTGCACGCGCTCTTGCGCGCCGGCGGCATGGACAAACGCTATATCGCATTGGTGGCGGGCGCGTGGGAAGGCGGTGCGCGTAAAATCGCCGCATCTGTCATGCGCGAAACGGGCAAGGTCGTGGTGCGTGCAGGCGGCAAATCAGCGTACAGCACGATGACGCCGCTGATCCGCTACCCAGATAGCACCTTGGTCGAGGTGCAAATTCACACCGGGCGTATGCATCAGATTCGAGTGCATGCCGCACATCTCGGCCATCCGATCGCAGGCGACCAGAAGTACGGGAACCACGACTTCAACCGTCAGCTTCGGACACATGGGCTGCAACGGTTGTTTCTGCATGCCGCGCGGCTGGAATTTTCGGCCTTCGGACGCCGTTACGCAGTCGAGGCGCCGATGGACCCGCGTCTGCAATGCGTGTTGACCAATCTGGCTGAATGGTGCGATTGAGCGGTTCCGCAAGCTCGGGTTCGAGCCATGCTGCGGCCGGTCTGGTGCTAAACTGACCAGCCGTTTCGGCTCTGGGGCAGGTGCAAGGCATGGCTGACGATACAGGTAGCGCACGGTCTTCGAATGACCCTGCGACGAATCAATCAGGCTGGGAGCGCGACGCGCTGATTAAGCTTGCGAACATCGGTCTGGAAGAGCAGCGGCGAACCCGCCGCTGGGGAATCTTCTTTAAACTGCTGACGTTCGCGTATCTCTTCATTCTGCTGTTCCTATTGAGCGACGTTGAACTGGGCTTGGACGAGCCGAGCACGACCGGCAAGCATACGGCGCTCGTCCAGGTGGAAGGGGTCATCGCGGTGGACATGCCGGCCAGCGCGGAGAACGTCATCGCAGGTCTGCGAGCGGCGTTCGAGGATGCGCAAACCGCAGGCGTGGTGCTACGCATCAACAGTCCTGGGGGCAGCCCCGTACAGGCGGGTTACATCAATGATGAGATCCGCCATCTGCGCAGACAGCATCCGGACATTCCGCTATATGCCGTCATCTCGGACGTGTGCGCCTCTGGAGGCCTGTACGTCGCGGTGGCCGCCGACAAGATATATGCGGACAAGGCCAGTCTCGTCGGATCGATCGGTGTGCGCATGGACAGCTTTGGGTTCGTGGAGGCGATGGACAAGCTAGGCATCGAGCGTCGCTTGTACACTGCGGGGGAACACAAGGGCTTGCTCGATCCTTTTCTGCCACAGGATCCTGTGGAGCGCGCCCATATAGAGCGACTGCTGGAGGAGATACACCAGCAGTTCATCGGTGTGGTGCGGCAGGGCAGGGGTAAGCGGCTGGCGGGCAGCGACGCCGTTTTTTCGGGTCTGGTCTGGTCGGGCGAGCGAGCGGTACAGCTTGGCTTGGCGGATGCGTTGGGCAACGCCGACTATGTCGCCCGCGAGGTTATCGGCGCTGAAGACATTGTGGACTATACACCGAAGGCTGGCTATCTCGAATGGTTCGCCGAGCGTGTAGGGGCCTCACTGGCGCGGGGGATCGAAGCACAAATCCTGCAACCGGCGCTGCGGTGATGCATGGCGAATGCGCTCACGAGCCTCTTGACTCAAGAGGCTTCAGGTAAGGACGTCGAGTCCGGCGCGCGCCAGCATCCTGACGAGGCTGATCAGTGGTAAACCAATGAGGGCGCTGGGATCGTAGCCCTCTATGCGCTCGACCAAGGCTATGCCCAAACCCTCGGACATGAAGCTGCCAGCGCACTGATAGGGCGTCTCCTTGCGCAAGTAAGCAGCGAACTGCGCATTCGACAGCGATCGGAACTTTACCGCGGTGGTTACGTCGTCGATCTGGGTCTCGCCTGTCGAAGTGTTCAGTACACAGAGACCGGTGTGATAGTCAACGCGACCACCGGCAGCGCCCCTTAGCTGTGCAAAAGCAGTCTCGAAATCACCTGGCTTCCCGAGAATCACCCGGTCGCGCACTGCACATTGGTCAGAGCCTATGATCAACGCGTCGTGCCATCCCACTGCGGCCGCTTGCGCCTTGGCATGTGCAAGGCGTCTGACCATCTCGCGCGCGCTTTCGTCCCCGCGCGGCGTTTCGTCGACCTGGGGCGATACGGTCTCGAACGGCAGCATAAGACGGGCTAGGAGCGCCTTACGATAGGGAGAACTTGATGCGAGGACGATGGCGCTCACGAGCAAGGGGGGGTGACGCGCCCACAGGCGCCCTCCTATGGTACATCCGTAAGTCATCCAACCCAATCTGGAGGCCTTCGCCTCCCAGCGAGCCGCAAGTAAGCGCCTGACTGGCGGTGCCAGCTGTGTTCTTTGACCTGCGGGAGGTCAGCCGATAGAATCCACGCGCTTATGAGCGGGCCGTTGCCATCGCGGACCAATCCATTTCGGCTGGCGGAACAGGGCGCGACCATACGAGGTGCTATACCGCTCGCGCAGATGGCGCGCCTAGATGATGTCCTGATGTCTCGAAGCGGCGAGGCGCAGGTGTCGCTGTCCTTTGATACCGAAGCAGGCCTCCATGTGGTCGTAGGCCAGCTCCAGGCGGCGCTTGACATGCAGTGCCAGCGCTGCCTGCGTCCGGCCGTGATAACCGTGGACCGCCGTTTCAGGTTGGTCATGGTGCGCAGCGATTTGGAGGCGGCGCGACTGCAGGCCGACCACGAGATTCTTGAAATTGAAGGTGAAACACTACTTATCAGGAACCTCATCGAGGATGAGCTGTTGCTGTCGGTGCCGTTAGTGCCCATGCATGACGATGCGGCGCACTGCGACGCAGCCATGCTAGATTGGCTTGACGCCCATCCCGACAAGGAAGCAACTCATGGCTCGCAAAGTCCGTTTGCCGTCCTCAAAGATCTAAAAACAAGCTGATCTGCTCCTGGAGATACGCTAATGGCTGTACAACAAAGACGTCAGTCTCGCTCGCGGCGCGATATGCGCCGTTCTCACGACGCGCTCCATAAGCCGGCGCTTTCCACGGACTCCACGACCGGCGACACCCACAGGCGGCACCACATAGGGCCCAACGGCTACTATCGGGGACGGCAAGTCATAAAGCGCGAGGACTCAGAAGAAGGCTAACGCCTTAGGCGGATTGAACCGCGCGGGAGGTCGCTGGCCGCGCCCGCTCATCAGCTGCCGATCGGGCGTTGGTATTTTTCCGAGATCTAGCTCCGTCCGCCCATGAATCAGAGGGTCACCATCTCCCTCGACGCGATGGGTGGTGATCATGGTCCCAGCGTTGTAGTACCGGCAGCGATCAATGCCTTACGCCGTTTTTCTGATCTAGAGCTTATCCTCGTCGGCGACCAGCAGGCCGTCGCCGCCCACATGCCCGAGTTCGCTAACGCTCTGGAGAGGCGACTTCGTGTCCAGCATGCCAGTGAAAAGGTGGAGATGGATGACCCGCCGGCGCAGGCCTTGCGGCTCAAGAAGAATTCGTCGATGCGCGTGGCGATCAATCTCGTGCAGGCGGGTACAGCTCAAGCCTGCGTGAGCGCCGGCAACACGGGCGCGCTGATGGCCACGGCGCGTTTCGTGCTTAAGACACTGGCAGGCATCGATCGGCCGGCGATTATCACCGGCATCCCATCACTGCGCGGCCACACCCACGTGCTTGATCTGGGAGCTAACGTGGACTGCAAAGCAGAACACCTGTTTCAGTTCGCGGTGATGGGCTCGGTCCTCGCCAGTGCCGTTGATGATTTAGAGAATCCCCGCGTGGGCCTACTCAATGTCGGACAGGAGGCCATCAAGGGCAATGACCAGGTCAAGGAGGCCGACCGTTTGCTCAAGACAAGCCTGCTAAACTACGTCGGCTACGTCGAGGGTGACGCGATCTTTTGTGGCGACGTAGACGTGGTCGTATGCGACGGCTTCGTAGGTAATACCTCACTGAAAGCCAGTGAAGGCTTGGCGACGATGGTCACACAGCTTGCAAGGCAGGAGTTTGGTCGCAATCTGATCACCCGGTTGAGCGGACTGGCAGCCATGCCCGTGCTGCGGGCCTTTCGCAAGCGTATCGATCCGAGACGCTACAACGGGGCGAGCCTGGTAGGATTGCAAGGTATCGTGATCAAGAGCCATGGCGGCGCGGACGTATTTTCGTTCGAGAACGCTATCCAGATAGCGCGCATCGAAGTCCGTAAGTCGGTTCCGCAGCGTATCGATAAGCAACTTGAAAGATTACTCACCGAGAAACGGGCGGATTGATGTATTCGCGCATCGCTGGCACGGGCGGCTATCTGCCGGACAAGGTGCTGACCAACCATGATCTAGAAAAACTGGTCGATACCTCCGACCAATGGATCACCGAGCGCACCGGCATCAAGAAGCGTCACATCGCAGCCGAGGGCGAAACGACCTGCGATATGGCCGAGGCGGCGGCGCGACGGGCCTTGGATATGGCAGACCGGGACGTCGCGGAGATCGACCTGATCATATTGGCAACCACGACACCCGACAAGATCTTCCCCGGCACCGCCTGCTTGCTACAGAAGCGGCTCGACGTTCACGGGTGTGCCGCCTTTGATGTGCAGGCCGTCTGTACGGGTTTCATCTACGCCTTGGGCATAGCGGATCGCTTCATCAGGACTGGTGGTGCGTCTTGCGCGCTAGTGGTCGGTGCCGAAACCTTGTCTCGCCTGCTGGACTGGTCCGATCGGACCACCTGCGTCTTATTCGGTGACGGCGCCGGGGCGGTCGTATTGGAAGCGGTTGAGGAGCCTGGCATTCTGTCCACTCACTTGCATGCGGACGGCGGCTTCGAGCACCTGCTGCACGTGCCCGCCGGCGTCGGTCAAGGCTTCGACAGACTAGTCGCGGGCGAAGCGTTCATTCAGATGAAGGGGAACGAAGTGTTTCGGATGGCGGTGCGAACGCTGGGCCGCATCGTCGATGAGACTCTGGCGGCCAACGCGGTCGACAAAGAGGATATCGACTGGATCATTCCTCATCAGGCGAACCATCGCATCATCGAGGCGACTGCGCACAAGCTCAGATTGCCCATGGACCGTGTCGTGGTCACCATCGATCAGCACGGCAACACCTCGGCTGCCTCGATTCCTTTGGCGCTAGACGTAGCGGTGCGCGACGGTCGCATTCAGCGGGGTGAAATCGTGATCATGGAGGCCTTCGGTGGCGGCTTCACGTGGGGTTCGGCGCTGCTGAAGTACTAGCCAGCCAGGCTGCATCGCTGATCGCATTGGTGACGTGGGCATTGAGATCGAGCGCAAGTTTCTTGTTTGTTCGGATGCGTGGCGACTCGACGTTCTACGCAGCGAGCGCTACGTGCAGGGTTATCTGGCCAACACGTCTCGCAGTTCGATCCGCGTGCGCATTGGCGGCGATGAAGCATGGCTCAATATCAAGCGCGCCGTCCCTGGCCTCCAACGAGCCGAGTACGAATACACCATTCCCACGCACGATGCGCGCGAGCTCTTGGACGGCCTTTGCGAAGGGCATCTGATCGAGAAGACCCGCTACACGGTTCCCCACGCCGGCCGGCTTTGGGAAGTAGACGTCTTCGAGGCGACAACGAGGGGCTGATCATAGCGGAGATTGAACTGAAGACCCCGAAGCAGGCAGTGGACATGCCGGCATGGGTCGGCGGGGAGATTTCACACGATCTACGATACTACAACAATATGCTGGCTTTATATCCATACAAGCATTGGGCATAGATCAGCCGCCGAGCCGAGACACGATGACGTTCCGCTCTTCTTTGCCGTGGCGACGCCGCGTGCGGACGGCGTTGTAAGGTGAATAACCGGCGGTCACATCGTCCGTGGCATGGCCGGCCGGGGTGGTGCGGCGCCGGGTGCTTGTGGCCCCTGTG
>WUUC01217065.1_pt1 | contig 13805 bp, 13 predicted proteins | sample 6278441 | NCBI WGS metagenome assembly WUUC01 (sample SAMN13675441, study PRJNA597444) | soil metagenome | isolation source: soil | place: USA: Washington | collected 2017-10
AATCGCGCCCTGGCCGCGCAGATTGATGAGCGTCTGCTGCCCTTGTGCAAGCACATCGTCGCCCGTGAACGACGGCGGGGCGGCAAAACCATGGGCGCACAACAGCAGCGCGCCGACACTTATTGCCAGACGCAAACACGCTTTCAATGCCGCCCGTGGGCGACTCAAATCACTGCAATGCATCCCGACCGCTTTTTTTGATTGGACGTCGGGACTGCCCGACACTTTGTGCCGATGTGTCGTATCACACGGGGTCGAGATGCCGCAATTGGAAACCAGGCAAATAAACGTAGCGGACTTGGCGTAAAGCCGCGGAAATCGACTCAACTGATTGAGTTGGCTTTACTTATCGGTAACGCGGCGACCGCCCGTCCGACGCCGCTCTGAGCCAGGATAGTGACCGGACAACAGGCCGATATCATCGCGACGGCGCGCTCCAGCGCGACGGTCGTTGTGATGGCTGAACCGGCAGGTGCAATGAAAGGCATCGCATGTCGGTAATGGAAGCTTCGGCGCCTGGCGCGAAAGGATGCGCTGTCCCGATGAGCGATACGCGGCTGCGCAGGCCTGCTCGCCTGGGTTGATCGAGACCGCATGGTACGGCGTCGCAGCGGGAGCACTTTTCGTCGCGGTCGCGGCCGGTTTGGATTTGGCCGGTTCAGATTTAAAGAGCCCGCGCAACCATCCGCTGGCACTCTTATCCCCAATCGTTCCTCGCTGGCTCTTCATCGAATAAACAACCTGTGCGTCCGTGCGCGGCTGACTAGCCTCGCTTGTATTGATTCCTGTCCGTTGCAGGATGCATCGCAACATCGAATGCGACAGTGAGTTAAGAAGTCAGCGGGGAGATTGTTCCGATGAGGGCCGGCAGGCAATTGACCGATAGGGCTTATAAGAAGGGGTGAACGGCGGATGGCGGACGGCGGATGGTGCGGAGGCGCTGCCGCGCTTTCGTTTCTTTCGGGATCGCGCGCACCACGATGGAAAAAAAAGCCAGAAGGGTTAACCAGCAGCGAATTCTGGCTAGCAGCTAGAAGCTCGGGGCTCGGGGCTCGGGGCTCGGGTTGAACCACTTGACCGAGGGCGCCCGCTCCTTACTTGCCCAGTAGCGATCGTAAGAACGCGGCCGGATCCTCGCCTCGCTCGATCACCTCGACGAGCGCTGATCCGACGATGATGCCATCGACATGCTCGGCAAGGCGCGCCACCTGTTCATGGCTGCGAATGCCGAAGCCGGCACACACCGGTCGCGGCGAAATAGCTTTCACGCGTGCGAAGTAATCGAGAACATCCTGCGGCACCGCGACGTTTTTGCCCGTCGTGCCTGTCATGGTGACGGCGTAGATGAAGCCACTCGTCACCTCGCACAGCATTTTGATGCGCTCATCGGGCGTGACCGGCGTTACGAACTGAACCAGCGCAATTCCGAGCGGCGCGAGCGCCTCGCGAAGGCTCGCGCTTTCCTCAAACGGCAAATCTGGAACGATGAAACCGGACACCCGCGCTTCCGCAGCCGCGCGCGGTAATTTGTCGAGTCCGAACGCAAGCAGCGGATTCAAATAGCTCATCAACAAAATCGGTACTGACGCCTTCGAGTCGCGTTGTGCAAGCTCACTCAAGATCCACTTGAGCGAAACGCCTTGCGCTAGCGCTGCGCGACTTGAGCGCTGAACCGTCGTGCCGTCGGCCATTGGATCCGTGAACGGCACGCCGACTTCGATCACGTCGGCCGCGGTGCTCACCTTCGCGAGTAACTCGCGAAACGTCTCTTTCTTTGGGAAGCCCGCGGTGATGTACGCAATGATGGCTGGGCTGCCAGCTGACTTCGCCTGTCGAATTGCATTGCTGATCGAGTCGCTCGCGACCATCAAATCTGCCCCTTCAGAATCGTTCGTTGCAGTGTCGGCATATCTTTGTCGCCCCGCCCCGAAAGCCCTATGAGAATGCGCTTGCCCGGATTGGCTTGCGCATAGCGCTTTGCGCCAGCTAGTGCGTGCGATGACTCGATAGCCGGCAAAATGCCTTCGGCAGCACAACACTCGGCGAGTGCGGCCAGCGCCGCGTCATCGTCGACCGCTTCGTATTTCACTCGTCCGATCGTATGTAGCAATGCATGCTCAGGTCCGACACCGGGATAATCCAAACCCGCCGAGACCGAATGTGTTTCTTGGATCTGGCCATCCTCATCTTGGAGCAGCAACGAGTACGTGCCCTGCAAAACACCAGGCGTGCCGTATGCAAGCGAAGCAGCGTTCTGTCCGAGACCCGTTCCCGAGCCGCCGGCTTCAAGACCCAGCATTTGGACATCTGCATCTTTGACGAACGGATAGAACAAACCGATGGCGTTGGATCCGCCGCCGACACAGGCAATCACGATGTCTGGCAACTTGCCTGTGGTCGCTAGCATCTGCTCGCGCGCCTCGCGTCCAATCACCGACTGCAGCTCACGCACGATGTAGGGATAGGGATGCGGTCCAATTGCAGAGCCCAAGCAGTAGTACGTACCGTTCGGATCGGATACCCAATCACGAAGCGCTTCATCGACCGCAGCGCGTAGTGTTTGATCGCCGCTCGTCACCGGCACGACGGTGGCTCCGAGCAGTTTCATGCGCCCGACGTTCGGCGCTTGCCGCTCCATGTCGACCGATCCCATGTACACCGTGCATGGCATGCCAAGACGCGCGCATGCCGCTGCCGATGCAACACCATGTTGTCCCGCACCGGTTTCGGCAATGACGCGCTTCGCGCCTAGTTTTTTCGCGAGCAACACTTGGCCGATCGAATTGTTGATCTTGTGCGCGCCCGTATGCGCGAGGTCTTCGCGCTTCAACCAAACTTCTGCATTCCAGAGCTTCGACAACCCGCGCGCATGCGTGAGCGCAGTGGGTCGACCTACCCACATCTTCAACTCGGCATGAAATTCGGCCAGAAAATCGGCGTCGCGCAAATAACGATCGACACCCGCTTGCAAGCGATCGAGCGCAGGCACGAGCGTTTCAGGCACATATCGCCCGCCGAAGGGACCGAAGCGGCCGTTCTTATCGGGATACGCATCATTCATCGTGTTCGCAAACAGCGCCTTCGCGTCGCTTGCCGGTAAATCAGTTCTCATTCACTACTCCGCTTACGTGACGCTCGCTCGCGGCAGGCGCGTCGCACTCGTTCAAACGACGAGGACGTCTTGCGCCTCGCGCACCGCTGAAGCGAATCGCATGATCAATGCCGGATCTTTGATACCGGGGGTCGATTCGACGCCGCTACTCACATCGACGCCGTAGGGATTCACGATGCAAATGGCTTCGGCAACATTGTCTGGATTCAATCCGCCCGCCAGGATGAGCTTCGTGCGGCGCGCCAACAGCGACGCGTCCGTCCAGTCGACGGTCATTCCGACGCCGCTCACGGGGCCTTCAAAGACGATGCGAGGCGGCAACTGCGTCGGCAATGCGCGTCCAGCACGTAACACGGGATTCACGCGAATCGTGTCGGGCATACGCAGCACTTCCAGGTCCTCGACGTCGGTTTGAATAAAATCAGGCCGGAATACTTCGCACACCCGATCGATCAACTCTTGATCGGGATGCTGAAACACGGCGACGCGCGCGATGGCCGCTGGTATTTCGCGACTCAACTGCGCCGCCTGCTCAGGCGTTACTTGCCGTCGCGAGGGCGCGAACACGAAGCCGATTGCATCGACTTGTGCGCGCACAGCTGCATCGACGCCGGCCGACGTCGTGAGCCCGCAGATCTTGATCCACAGGCGGCTATTCATCGACATCTTCGCCGGTGGCGATTCTGATCTTGCGCGTGCGTACAGCCATTGCACGCTCTCGTCCCGCCGCGAGAATCTCGCCGAGCAACTTGCGAGGGTCGGGCGAATTCATCAGCGTCGTGCCGATCAATGCGACTCGATAACCGACATCGACAATTTTGCGCACGTCTTCAAGCGTGTTCACGCCGCTTTCAGCAACCTGCGCATGGCCTTCAGGCAACTGATCGGCGAGTTCCTCAAGCCGCGCGAGATCGATCGACAACGTGTCGAGATTACGACAGTTGAGCCCGACGAGGACTTGCTCGTCATGTTGCTTGCGAGGCGCGAGAATTTCATTGGCGGCAGCGAGATCGTCTGAATCGAATGCTTCAAGCAACACGAACATCTTCAGCATCGCCGCGCAATCGAGCAGTTCGGTGATGTGACTACGATCGAGCATGCGCACGATCACAAGCACGCCACCTGCGCCTGCCGCGCGAGCTTCCATCACTTGATACGGATCGACGAGAAAGTCCTTACGCATCGCGGGGACTTTGAGCGGAGCGAGAATTCCAGCTGCTTGAGCGAGATGTTCAAGCGTGCCGCCGAAGCGCGTCGGCTCGGTAAGCACCGATACCGCGCAAGCGCCGCCATGCGCGTAAGCCTGAACTCGATCTTCGACTCGTGTCGTATGCGATGAGAGATTCCCGGCCGATGGCGATTGCAGCTTGCACTCGGCAATCACATCGAACCCTTCGGCGCACAACTTCAAGCGCGGCGCTGGCGGCGCATCCGATGCGCGCGCCCACAATCGCTGCTCGGACTCTATCGCGCGCGCGGCCTCGAGCCTGGTAAGGCTCGACTGACACATTTGGGTGAGAAGACCGGACATGGTTAAAAAGAGGTGACTGGCGGACGGCGGATGGCGGACGGTGCAGAGTCAGACCGGAACGTGGAGAGATCAGTTACGCAATTACTCATTTGACGATCTCCGAATCGGCCGCTAATTCACGGCCGAACGCTGCGAGCTTTTCGAGCAGCAGACGGCCGGCGCCGGAGTCGATCGCATCTTCGGCTTTACGTGCAGCTTCGCGCGGCGTTGCGGCCTTGCCAAGTAGCTCTAATACGAGCGCTGCTTGGAGCACGACTGCATTGCGATGGGCGCTGTGATCGCTGCCTTCCAACACTGCTCGTAGGTGCTGAACATTGTATTGAACGTCGCCACCCTTCAAATCCTCGGGCGTGCACTGCCGCAAGCCAAACTCCTCCGCACTGCGGGTTGTACGCACGATCTTACCGGGCGTGACATCGAACAGCTCAAATGGTCCGACCGGCGTCGCTTCGTCCCAGCCTGGATCCCCATGAACGACATACGCACGCTCGATCGACATCCCCGATAAAGCCTCGGCCATCAACTCAGCGACATCGATACGATAGGCACCGATTAAATGAAACGGCGGTTCTGCCGGGTTCAACAACGGTCCGAGAATATTGAAAACCGTACGCACGCCGAGCGCTTGGCGCACCGGCATAATCGCCTTCATCGCCGGGTGATAGTGAGGCGCAAAAAAGAACGTGAAGCTCGTGGCCGCCAAACAGTGCCCCGCTTCAACTTCATCGAGCGGCAATGGCAAACCAAGCGCGCGAATGACATCGGCGCTACCGCTGCGACTCGACACGGCGCTCGAGCCATGTTTCGCAACTCGAATTCCCATCGCCGCAACCAGCAATGCTGCGGCCGTCGACAAATTGAAGCTGCCCGAGCCATCGCCACCCGTGCCGACCATGTCGACAAGCGGAGAGCCTTCTTGCAGCTGCGGACGTCGTGCGAGCTGTCGCATCGTCGTTGCAAATCCACGCAGCTCATTTGCGACGACACCCTTCGAGCGCAGCGCTGCAAGCACGGCCCCAGCCATCGCAGGAGATGTCTGCGCATCGGTCAGCGCGCGTAACGTCGCCGATGCTTCGGCTTCACTTAAATGTTCGCGCTCGAGCAGCCGTTCTAGAGCATCGCGCAACGTGATCATTCAGCGGCTCCGCGACGTGCCGAGGACTGCTTCAAGAAGTTGCCCATGAGCACCGCGCCTTCAGGCGTCAAGACGCTTTCAGGATGAAACTGCACCCCTTCTACATTCAGCGACGTATGCCGCACGCCCATGATCTCGCCTTCGCTCGTTCGCGCTGAAACTTGCAGATCGCCAGGCAATGAATCCGGCTGCGCGATCAGCGAATGATATCGACCTGCCTGAAATGGCTGCGGCATACCCTGCAGAATCGCGTGGTCGTCATGCTCGACCATCGATGTCTTGCCGTGCATGAGTCGCGGCGCGCGAACCACTTTACCGCCGAATACTTCGACGATGGATTGATGGCCGAGGCACACACCGAAAACCGGCAACTGTCCTGCGAACGCCTCGATCATCTTCATCGACAAACCCGCGTCGTGCGGCGTACCAGGGCCCGGCGAGATACACAAATGTGTCGGCCCGAGCGCGCGAGCTTCCTCGATCGTGATTTGATCGTTGCGATGCACGAGCACCTCGGCGCCGAGCACCATGAATGCTTGGACCAAGTTGTAAGTGAATGAATCGTAGTTATCGATCAACAGCAAACGTGGAGCGCTCATAGGCCTTCCTCCGCAAGCGCCAACGCATTACGCACGATGGCGCTTTTCGCGAGTACTTCTTGGTATTCAGACGCCGGAACACTGTCTGCGACAAGGCCCGCACCGGCTTGGAAACTGTACGTGTCGCCGCGAAACACCATCGTGCGGATCGTAATTGCTTGATCCATATCGCCGGAGTGGCCGAAGTAGCCGACGGTGCCGCCATAAAAGCCGCGTCGCACCGGCTCAAGCTCATCGATGATCTCCATCGCGCGCACTTTCGGCGCGCCCACCAACGTTCCAGCCGGAAACGCCGCTGCGAACAAATCGAATGCATCGCGGCCCGGAGCGATCTCACCGTTCACGCCGCTCACGATGTGCATCACATGGCTGTAGCGCTCGATGTGCCGATAGGGATTGACGCCGACACTGCCCGCTTTCGCGACGCGGCCCAGGTCGTTGCGCGCTAAATCCACGAGCATTACGTGCTCCGCGTTTTCTTTTGGATCTGCAAGCAACTCGGCTTGCAACAACTCATCGTGTGCTGCATCGCGCCCGCGCGGCCGAGTGCCTGCGATCGGTCTCATTTGCGCGCGACCCTTTGCAAGCTTCACGAGCGCTTCGGGCGATGAGCCGACGACCGTGTTTTCGCCAAGCTCGCAGTAGTACATATAAGGAGAAGGATTCAGCAATCGCAGCGCGCGATACGCCTCGAACGGTTCGAGCTCGCACTGACCGGCGAAGCGCACCGATAGTACCAACTGATACACATCACCTGCTGCGATGTATTCCTTCGTGCGATGTACGCCCTGAATGAATTCGGCTTCGCTCAAGCTGCCGATCGGCGGAGAGTATCGAATACGTTTTTCGGATTGCGGCACTGGGCCGCGTAATGCAGCGATGACTTCTTTGCGAAGCGAGGCGCGTTCTTCATCCGACCCAGCGTGCAATAACGCGACGCCGCGAGTTAAATGATCGAACACCAACATCGAACGCGGCGCCAGATAGTGAGCTTCGGGCGTCGGATCGGCGATTCGCGCCTTGGACGGCAGGCGCTCGAAGCGTCGCACTAAGTCATAACCCGCCGCGCCGACCAAGCCCCCAAGCAATGGCACGCCCGGAATGTGTGGCCGCGGCTGAGGCGCTTGTGCGAGCGCCGCACGAAGTGCATCGAGCAACTCGCCTTGAGTCGTGGGCGCCGGTCGAGTTTGGCCATCGACTGTCAGACCGCGCTCGTCGAGTCGCACCTCTAAGCAGTCGCCAAAACCGATGAACGAATAACGCGCCAACCGTTCCGCACCCTCGACGCTTTCCAATAGGAAGCGTGGCTTGAAGGGCTTCAGTTTCATATACGCCGACACAGGCGTATCGAGGTCGGCTGCAATGTCGAATGGAGGTTTCATTGATGATCTGTGATGTAGGTGATGCGAGTGATGACGGCGATGAAGGTCAGAGTCGAAGTTGGCGTCACCAACGCCACGACGACCTAATCGCAAATCGCCAGCTTCTGCCCCCCATCACTTTCATCACTTTGTCACCTTCATCACTTGCGTTACCGGCGGACACAAAAAAACCCATCTCCGTCATATCGGCGGAGATGGGTTTTCTGGATTCTTAAACTTCGCGTTTGTCGTGGCCGATTCGGCCAGCGTAGGTCCAGGCCCTCTCCTTATGAGAGGCGCCACCACCAACGATGCAGAGACTTGGTCACGCGAATATTCATGGCCTAGGAGTATTACTGGGCTATCGCGCGCGCGTCAAGCGTGCGCGATAGCCCGTGATGAGCGTGATGTAGGTGACGTCGGTCCAAATGGTGCTCGACCTTCATCACCTACATCACCTACTTCACTTCCATCACACGGCGATGCCGCTCAGCCCGCTAACAGGCTCCTTAACATCCATGCATTTTTCTCGTGAACTTGCATGCGCTGGGTCAGAAGGTCCGCAGTCGGCTCGTCGCTTGCTTTGTCGACCGCCGGAAATATTTCACGCGCCGTTCGCGTCACTGTTTCCTGGCCCAGTACGAGCTGGCGAATCATCTCTTGAGCGTCAGGGACGCCCTCCTCTTCTTCTATGCTCGTCAATGTCGCATACGCCTTGTAAGAACCAGGCGCGGGATGACCCAAAGCGCGAATACGCTCGGCGATTAGATCGACCGCAGTCGCAAGCTCTGTGTATTGCTGCTCGAACATCAAATGCAGCGTATTGAACATCGGACCCGTCACATTCCAGTGATAGTTGTGGGTCTTCAAATAAAGCGTGTAGCTATCGGCCAGAAGCTTCGACAAGCCTTTCGCGATCGTTGCACGTTCGGTGTCTGGAATCCCGATATTGATCTGCATAACCAAGCTCCTTTCCGCCTCTCGTTACACACCATAACTCCGCGTCTCTCGATCTGCCAATCCAACTTACCGATGGCGCTCATAGGTAGGAGAGCTGCGGTCAAAGCGAATTTCACGCAATAACGCGTGCTCCGCCCTCCACAAGCTGCGCGTGCGCGACGGTCCTCAATTGCTACCGGTACGCGCGAACGGATACCACTTTGTAACGTCGTTGCGACTGATCATCGACCGGCTCACGCCTAGCATTCGTCCGGCGCACCGTGCCTGTACGTGCGCATTAAAAACAAAAGGTAGATGCAGACGCGACACGCGACGTCTCGCTTCGATCTCACTTCATCTCTTGCATCGATGTTTGCAGTGTTTTTGTCTGACCGAATCCTGGAGCGACCGATGAATATGAAACGTGCTGGTTATTCGCTGACTCTATCGACGGCGGTTGCAACGCTTTTGATACTGTCGGTTCCAGCTGCAGCGAACCCCGCCGAAGGCAGCACTGCCGCGGCAAGCCAAACTCTCGAAAGCGTGATCGTGACAGCGCGTCGTCGCGAGGAGCAGGTACAAGATGTGCCGCTTGCGATCTCAGTCGTGAATGCTGCCGAGCTCGAGAAAACCGGCACCTTCAACGTCGGCAAGCTCACGCAATTGCAGCCGTCGATTCAGTTCGTCTCGAGCAATCCGCGTAACTCCGCTACGACCATTCGCGGCCTGGGCGCTCCATTCGGATTAACGAATGACGGTATCGAGCAAGGCGTCGGCATTTATATCGATCAGGTTTATTACGCGCGCGCCGCGACGGCGACGTTCGATTTTCTCGATGTCGATCAAGTCGAGATCCTGCGTGGACCGCAAGGAACGCTTTACGGCAAGAACACGACGGCCGGCGCAATCAACGTCACATCGCGCAAGCCAAGCTTTACACCAGAAGCTCGGGCCGAGCTCACGCGTGGCAACCTCGATTTCACTCAGGCGAAAGCCACGGTTTCAGGACCGCTGATCGGCGACAGCGTCGCAGGTCGCATAGGCGCATCGTTCACGAGTCGCGACGGCACGATTTATAACGTTGCGAGCGGCCAGCGCATCAACGGCCAGGACAACCTAGGCTTCAAAGGACAAGTGCTCTGGCATGCGACGGAGGCGCTCGACATCACCTTCTCCGCCGATTACACGCAATTCGATCCGATCTGCTGCGGCACCGTTTACGTCCGCGAAGGCTCGACTCAGCGCCCGCTCGCACGTCAGTACACAGCGCTCGCAGCAGCCTCGAACGATTATCGCCCTCCGAGCTATAACGCATTCGACCGTCTCAGCGACGTGGACGCCGAGTTGTCCGCGAAACAACAATTCGGCGGCGGTTCGATTCTCGCGGAATGGGATGTTGGACCTGGCCGCCTCACCTCGGTGTCTGCATATCGCAAGTGGGATTGGGGCCCGAAGAACGATCGGGACTTCTCAGGTCTTCCGATCACCACTCTGTCGCAAAATCCATCTGAACAGCGACAGTGGTCGCAAGAGCTGCGCTACGCCTCGAGCGGCGAGACGATCGACTATGTCGTCGGTGTATATGGCTTTTATCAAAGCGTCGATACTTCCGGCTCGCAGGGACAAGGACCGCTTGCCAGTCGCTGGTTGTTGAGCGGCGCAAACGCAAACGATCCGAGCGTCCTCGACGGTTTGCGCTCCGACAACGACATCGGGCTGAAAAACACCAGCGCCGCTTTGTTCGGTCAGCTCACGTACCACGTCACGGAGAAATTGCGTCTTCAGCCGGGATTGCGCTTCAACTACGACAAGAAAGACGGCAAATACATTGCGACCGTGACGAATGCGACTCACGCGCCGCTCACCGCGACCCAGCGTGGCGTGCTCGCGCCGCAAAATTACGAGCCTGAGTTCAGCGACACGAACATCTCCGGTGATTTCACCGCCGCATACTCGATCACGAGTGACGTCTTGGCTTATGCGACCTATGCGCGCACGTTCAAATCGGGCGGCATCAATCTATCCGGCCTGCCGCTCGATGCGAATGGCGCACCGATCACATCTGTAGAGACTGTCGATCCCGAAACCGTGAATCACTTCGAGGCAGGCTTGAAGACACAGTTTGCTAACGGCGCAGTCACGTTGAACGCAGCCGGCTTCTGGACTGAGATCAGCGACTACCAAGCAACAGTTACGAACAGCCAGGCAAACGTGATTCGCGGTTATCTCGCCAACGCCGACAAGATTCGCGTTCGCGGCGTCGAGGTCGATTTCTCCGCGCGCCCGATCGATGGGCTGAACGCATATCTCAATGCTGCGTTCACCGATCATGAGTACGTGAAGTTCCCTGATGCGCCGTGCCCGCCGGAGCTTGCCGGCGGCTCTGCAGCATCGGCAGCAAATCCGCCGAGCGCTCCCGGCACACCGGGGGGATTTAGTCCGGCGGCTTGCGACATCTCCGGTCAATGGTTGCCGGGCATCTCGAATTGGGCGTTCTCGTATGGGTTGCAATACGACGTGCCGCTCACCGCCTTGGGCGCCGACGGTGCGGTGTTTTTCGGCTTCGATGGCAGTTATCGCTCGAGGTTCTCGTCCAATCCGTCGCGCTCGATCTCCACCGACATCGAAGGCTATTCGCTCGCGAATCTCCGCGTGGGTCTGCGCTCGGGACGCGGGTGGGAAGTGTATGGATGGGCGCGCAATGCATTCGATGAGGAGTATTTCGATTTCCTCTCGACTCAATCGGGAAGCACCGGCTTGGTCATTGGCCAGCCAGGAGATCCGCGCACCTACGGCTTAACGCTGAAAGCGTCGTTCTAGCCGATCGATGGCACTGATTTTTGCGGTGGTGGACTGAAGGGCTGCTGGCAAGCTGGCCTGCTGGCAAGAAAAAGAACTAAGACGACACATTCAGGTTCTGGCCAGCAGCCCAGCAGCCCAGCAGCCCAGCAGCCCAGCAGCCCAATCCTGTGCCCTCCACCAACGCAGCGCCATCGATCAACGGCTACGTAATCAACTCTTCATGCCCGCGGCAATATGAAACCGGTTTGTAACCGCGGCGCGACTGCAGCTTCACTGCCTTCCAAATACGATGGCCGCTCATTTCTCGACACGGCTCACCTCGCGATGACATCACCGATTTTCCGACTAATGACATTACTGACGACGCTCGCTCTTGCGTGCGCGATGCCGGTAGCGCACGCCGCAACTACGCTGTTGAATGTTTCGTACGATCCTACCCGCGAGCTGTACGTCGAATACAACAAAGCGTTCGCGAAACATTGGAAAGCTAAAACCGGCGAGGAAGTGAACATTCGCCAATCGCATGGCGGCTCCGGTCGACAAGCCCGCAGCGTCATCGATGGATTGCCTGCTGATGTCGTAACGCTTGCGCTTGCTGGCGACATCGACGCGCTCTCGGCCAACGGCAAGTTGTTGCCCGTGAATTGGCAATCACGCTTGCCCCGCAACAGCTCGCCCTACACATCGACGATCGTATTCTTGGTTCGCAAAGGCAATCCAAAGGGCATCAAGGATTGGAGCGATCTCATCAAGCCCGGCGTTTCCGTCATAACGCCGAATCCAAAGACATCGGGCGGCGCGCGTTGGAACTACTTGGCCGCATGGGCTTGGGCACTGAAACAACCAGGTGGATCCGAAGCTACCGCCAAAGAATTCATGCGCAAGCTTTTCAAGAATGTCCCCGTGTTGGACACGGGTGCACGCGGCTCGACGACAACCTTCGCCCAGCGCGGCATCGGCGATGTACTGCTTGCATGGGAAAACGAGGCGTTCCTCTCACTCAATGAGCTCGGCGTCGGTAAGGCGGAGATCGTCGTGCCGTCGCTAAGCATTCTCGCGGAGCCGCCCGTCGCCGTCGTCGACAAAGTGGTGTTGCGTCGTGGCACACGCGATCTCGCCACGGAATACCTCAACTTTCTCTACACGCCAGAAGCCCAGGAGATCATCGCGAAAAACTACTATCGACCGATCGATGAGAAGGTCGCGGCGAAATACTCAAAGCAGTTCCCAAAGATCAATCTGGTGACGATCAAAGATTTCGGCGGCTGGCCAAATGCGCAAAAGCAGCATTTTGCCGACGGCGGTGTGTTCGATCAGATCACGACGAGGTAGTTGAGCGAGGCTCGGTTGAGCAATGAGTTCGAGATGATCGAGACGCTCGGGCTCAATTGATCGATCCTATTTCTTTTCATCCTTTCTTTGCTGCTTGATCGTCTCGCTGAGCTTGCGCAGCTCATCGAGGCTAAGCGGCTTGCGCTGCGTGGCTGGCTTCGGCGCGAACTTATTGCCTAAGCTGCGGGAATTGTCATACGGGTTGAAGCCGCCCTGACTCGTGTTCGGGGCGTTGTCGTAAGGATTCGAACCGCCACCTCGCGCAGCTTTCTCCTCGTCTGCCAACGCAAGCGGACCTTTTTGTATCGCGGTTTCCGCAATCGACAGCTCACCCAGATCGAGCTTCTTGAGCTTCTGCGTGTTGACGTCGCGACTGTAAACGCCGGTTTCCAACTGCCATTCCCATACCGAATTGCCGCGCGAATCGAAGCTTACGCGTCCTGAGCGCTTGCTCTCACCGCTGGATGCAGGGGCTGGCGACTCGTCATCGCTGGGTTCACTCCCGGATTTGGGATCTTTTGGATCTGACATGGCTTGAATCTCTTCCCCGACAGGGCCGTCAACGCGGCCGATTGTGTTACCTCGTGTATAGACAAAGCAAACCACCGACTTGCTCCATCAATTCGGGCATTCGATGGAGGCTGCTAACCTTTCTACAATGAAGATGTCCATGAGTTACCCACAAAAGAGGCTTTCGTTTTGAGTCCACGCCGACGCCAGGTCAACGCACGGCCGGAACTCGCCCGCGGCTTTCTTGGGGTATTTGCCTACAGCCGCCGCGCAATGGGGCTGGTTTGGACGACGAGCCGCTCGCTAAGTATTGCCTTCGCGCTTCTGACGATCATCGCTGGCGCACTGCCGGCAGGGATCGCGTATGTCGGTGCGCTCATCGTTGATGCCGTCATTGCGGCAATCAACGCGGCGCAGAGCGCTCGCGATGCCGCAAGCTCACATGCGCTGACGCTCGTCGTCATCGAAGGCTTATTGGTGGCAG
>WUUC01060380.1_pt1 | contig 13803 bp, 12 predicted proteins | sample 6278441 | NCBI WGS metagenome assembly WUUC01 (sample SAMN13675441, study PRJNA597444) | soil metagenome | isolation source: soil | place: USA: Washington | collected 2017-10
GTGAACGCGGCCGCCTTGTACCGCCGGACGTTCACCCCCATCACCGCGGCGGCGACCTCGCTGTCGCGCAACCCCACCAGCGCCCGCCCCGGCCGGCCGCGCAGCAGGTTCCCGGCGTACCACCAGGACACCCCCACCAGGAGCAGGCCGAGGTACCACAGCCGCTCCAACTGTCCAAACGGGACGTTGAATACGGCAAACTCGGGATCCGTTGCGGTGAAAGAAAAGCCAAACAGGCTGAACGGTGCTGCGTCGCGGCCGTTGAAGCCACCGGTGACCGCGGTGGCATTGGTCAGGATGTGCTGGCCGAGAAACACCAACCCCAGCGAGGCCAACCCGAGATAGATCCCGCGCAACCGCCCGGCGATCGGGCTGAACAGCGCCCCGGCCAGCCCAGCCAGCGCCACCGCGCCCACGGCGGCCAGCGTTGGGGTAACGCCGATTCCGGCCAGGTAGGCGTAGCCGTAGGCGCCGACCGCGACGAAGAAGGCGTGTCCGAGGGACAGTTGCCCGGCCGCGCCGACCAGCAGCGTCAGGCCGATCGCGCCGATCGCCGCGGCCATCGCGAACAGACCGGTCTGCAACCAGAAACCGGTCAGCTCCAGCGGGGCCGCCAACGCCAGCAATAGAACGGGCACCAGCAGGAGGAGCCTTGTTCGGTCAGACACGGGTGATCTCCTTGCTACCAAACAACCCCGCCGGTCGCACGAGCAGCACCAGCAGCATCACCACATAGGGCGCCACACTCCCGAACCCGCGGCCGAGGAACACCAGCTGGTCCTGGTAGCCGGCGGCCAGCGTCGCGGTGAGCCCGACCGTCAACCCGCCCACCAGCGCGCCGGTGGTCGAGTCCAACCCGCCGAGCACCGCCGCCGGCACCGCCGCGCCCAGCGCCGCCTGACCCACGCTGCCGCCGATCCCCGGCGACGGGAACGCGGTGAAGAACAGTCCCGCCGTGGCGGCCAGCATCCCGGCCAGCACCCACGTCCCGGCGGCGACCCGACCGAGCCGGATTCCCATCAGCGACGCGGTCGCCGGCCGCTCGGCCGAGGCGCGCAACCCGACGCCCCAGTCGGTGAACTTGACCGCGGCGAGGAACGCGGCGACCAGCACGACCGCCACCGCGGCGGCGGCGATCCGGGTCTGCGGCACCTGAATCCCGCCGAAGGCAACGACTTCCGCGCCCCACGGGTCGCCGGTGGTGAGCAGGTCGGTGCCGATCCGCCTGGTCAGCTCGGTGGCCAGCACGATGTCCACGCCCAGGGTGAGGATGGCCAGCGTGCCCGGGTCGGCCAGCCGCACCCGCCGCAGCAGCACCACCCCGATCAGCGCGGCGACCACGGCGGTCACCGCGACGGCGAGCAGCACGGCGGCGGCGAAACCCAGGCTCTCGTGAGTCCGGCCGACCACGTAGGCGCCGAGCAGCAGCAGCGAGCCGTAGGCGAAGTTGACCACCCGGGTCGCCTTGAACACGATCACGAACCCGAGCGCGATCAACGCGTCGATACATCCCAACGACAGACCGTTGACCAGCAGCGTGGCGAACTGGTTCATGAGGTGCCGCCCAGGTAGGCGCGGATGACTTCGGGATCGCGCTGGACCTCGGCCGGGGTGCCGCAGGAGATGCGGCGGCCGAAGTCGAGCACCGTGACCCGGTCGGCGATGCCCATCACGAACGCCATGTCGTGCTCCACCAGCAGGATCGAGAGATCGAGCTCGGCCCGCACCCTGGCGATGATCGTGGCCATCCGGGCCGACTCGTCGGCGTTCATCCCGGCGACCGGTTCGTCGAGCAGCAGCAGGGTCGGCTCGGCGCACAACGCCCGGGCCAGTTCCACCCGCTTGCGGTCGCCGTACGACAGGGCGGCCACCGGCCGGTCCAGCACCCCGGAAAGCTCCAGCAACTCGGCGATCTCCCGGATCCGACTGTCCTGTTTGGACCGCTCGCGCCGGGCACCAGGGGTGCGCAGCCCGGCGGTGAGGAACCCGGCCTGGGTGAGCCGGTGCCGGCCGAGCAGCAGGTTCTCCGCCACCGTCGCGGTGGCGGACAGGGCGAGGTTCTGAAACGTCCGGCCGACACCGAGCGTGGCGATCCGGTGCGGACGCAAGCCCGTCAGCTCAATGTCGCGGTAGCGCGCGCTGCCCGATGCCGCCCGGTACACCCCGGTCAACACGTTCAGGCAGGTGGACTTCCCTGCGCCGTTGGGCCCGATCAGCGCGTGCACCTCGCCCGGGTCGACCATCAGCGACACCTCGGACAGCGCGGCCACCCCGCCGAACCGCACGCTCACCCGGTCCACCACCAGGACGGGAGCCGTCCGGGCCGCGGCCGGACCGGGCGTGGCCGGGCTCGTCGCGGTCTGGGTGAACGCGGCCACTCCCAGGTAGCGATCGCGCACCTCGTCGGTCGCGGCCAGCTTCGCCGCCGGACCGTGCAGCATGACCCGGCCGACTTCCAGCACATAGGCCACATCCGCGACATCCAGTGCCAGCGCGGCGTTCTGCTCGACCAGCACCACCGAAGTGCCCCGCAGGTGGATCTCGCTGATCACCTCGCCGATCCGGGCCACCATCCGCGGTGCCAGCCCCAGCGACGGCTCGTCCAACAGCAGCACCCGCGGCTCGGCCATCAACGCCCGCCCGATCGCCAGCATCTGCTGCTCCCCGCCGGACAGCAGGCCGGCCCGCTGATGACGGCGTTCGGCCAGCACCGGAAACAGCTCATACACCTCGTCGCGCAACGGCCCGCGAAACCGTCTCGATCGCACCAGCCCACCGGCGCGCAGGTTCTCCTCCACCGTCAACTCGGCGAAGACCTGCCGGCCCTCCGGCACCTGCACCATCCCGGCCCGCACGATCCTCGCCGGGTCCGCGCGGTCCAACCGGACCCCGTCGAGCTCGATCGAACCGGCCTGGATCGACCCACCCACGAACGGCAACGTCCCCGACATCGCCCGTAGCAAGGTGGTCTTGCCCGCCCCGTTACCGCCCAGCACCGCCACCACACCGGTGCGTGGCACCTCGACCGACACCCCACGCAACGCCCGGACCGAGCCCGCGTACGACACGTCGAGACCTCGAACCCGCAGCACCGGACCAGCTCCGACTCGCGTCGTTCGGTGCGCGGACGCGGCCGGGGTCGCCGACGCGGCTGACACGAATGCCTCACCTCGATCTTCATCGGTCGACGGGCACGCATATCATGCGACACAGCTATAGTCACACGTCAAGGCAAAGGGGCGTTTCGTTGGCGGATGGCACCAGAACGAGATGATCGAGTCACCACTCGAGATCGACCCGGCGGGGCGGCCACCCGGCCCGGTCCGCGGCCCCAGCGCTCGCGCCTACCTGCTGATCCTGCTCGGCGAGTACGCCCTGGATCAAGGCGGCAGCGCCTGGACCCAGACTGTGGTCGACGCTCTCGCCCTGGCCGGCTTCGAAACGAAAGCCGCCCGCCAAGCCCTCACCCGCACCGCCGCCGCCGGACTCCTCACCCCCCACCGGGTCGGGCGCCGCACCCGCTGGCAGCTCACCCCCGCCGGCCGCGACTCCCTCATCGCCGCCGAACGCCGCCTGTTCGCCCCCGGCCCAGAAGGCGACTGGAACGGCGACTGGCTGATCCTGCTCACCACCGTCCCCGAACACCACCGCAACCTGCGCCACCAACTCCGCACCGCGCTGGGCTGGGCCGGCTTCGGCTCACTCGGCCCCGGCGTCTGGATCAGCCCCCACCCCACCCACGCCGCCGAAGCCCGTCAGATCCTCGACACCCTCGGCGATCCCGTCCACAGCACCCTCATGCACGCCCGCCTCGACGACCCCGCCGAACGCCACCGCCTCGCCACCCAAGCCTGGAACGTCACCGACCTCGAAGCGCAATACCGCGCCTTCCTCGACCACTTCACGCCCATCCACCCGACCACCCCCGGTGACGCCCTCGCCCACCTCGCCCACCTCGTCTACCAATGGCGCCGCCTGCTCCTCGCCGACCCCGGCCTGCCCCCGACCCTCCTGCCTCCCGACTGGAGCGGCGAACAAGCCCGCCACCTCCTCCTCAACCGCCACAAGACCTGGCATCCACGAGCCCGCGACTGGTGGCGAACCCGCGAAACCGAGCACGGTGCCTAGACGGATCGCTCTCCGCGAAGAGCCCCGTTCAGCCAGACGATCATCCGAGGACGAGCGGGAGTTTCACGGCCAGCTCGGCCTTCTCCGCGTCGGTCGGGGCACGTCGTCCGGTGCCGACCAGCAGTGCGTCCTTGTCTGAGAACGACGCGGGGAACGCGGCGGCGGCGATCTTCTCCAGCAGCTCGCGTGACCGGGCGAGACCCTCGGCGGGCGGTTCCGCCGCGTGGGGGAGGTGCGCGATCAGGTCGAGGTGGTGCAGCGTCCACTCCAGGACGTACGCGCAGAGGTAGTCGCCCGCGGTGATCACCTGGTCGCGGGTGCTGACCCGCAGGCCGGGGTCAGCGAGTTCGGCGGCGCGACCGGCTGCGGAGCCGACGTCGTCGAAGTGGAACTTGAGCAGCCGCGGCTCTTCGTACGCGGCGGCCAGCCGGACGGTCAGCGCGTCGAGCGGGTCCTCGCCGGTCGGCGACGTTTCGGCGACGGCCGTGCGCAACGCCGTCCATGAGCGTGAGAAGAGATCCACGGCCGCAAGCTAGCCGCGCCCGGCCCGCACTGCGACCGATTTCGCCCGGGGCGGACGATCCGTGTCGAGTTGGGCCCGGCTCGTTCGTCCTTGTCGTGAAGGCACGTCATGAAGGGAAGTTGACGATCATGCGACTGTCTGTGTTGGACAAGGGGCATCGGCTTCGGGCCCGGCTGTTCCTGTCACTGACCGCCCGAATGTCCGGAGTGGACTCTAGCGATGTCCCCAAGACACTGCTGTACCGGCCGGAGTTCTTGGGCCGCGCCATGCTCGAGCTGAGCGCGGAACTGATGCGCGGCACGTCCTTCTGGACCGCCGGCGAACGCGAGTACGTCGCGATGCTCACCGCCCGCTGGCATCAGTGTCCGTTCTGCGTCGAGTCGCACACCGAGATGGTGCGGATCGCCTCGACCGGCGAGATCGACCCCGTCGACCCCGGCTCGGCGCGCCCCGAGGTGACGGCGATCGTGGGGTTCCTGGAGAAGGTGACCCGCACACCCGACCTGGTCTCGGCACGCGATGTCGACGCGGTTCGGAGTGCGGGTGTTCTCGACGAGGCGATCCTCGACGCGCTGCACGTCAATCTCATCTGGAACGTGGTCAACCGGTTGGCCAACGCGTTCGGCTTTCAGCTGCGCGAGGGGCAACTGGAGAAAGGCACGCGGGCGCTGCACCGGTTCGGCTACCGGTTCCCCGGCTTCCTCACCCGCGGCGGGTACCGTCCTGAGCTCACCGGGATCGCCGGCCGGCACGGCCGCCTGGTCGCGGATCTGCGGCAGTCCGTGCTCGAGTCACCGGGAAAGACCGATCCGGCGATTCGCCAGTCCGCCGCGACGGGCGAGTCGCTCCCCGAGCCCTGGAAGTCTTATGCCGCAATGGTGCGGGCGGCGTCCTACCAGGTGACCGACGCCGACGTCGACCGGCTGAAGGCCGCCGGTCACAGCGAAGACGAGATCTTCGAGATCACCGTGGCCGCCGCGGTCGGCATTGCCTTGCGGAGCCTCGACGCCGGGATGCGCGCCCTGCGCGGGGAGACGCAGGACGCCCGGTGAGTCATGGGGCCGTCGCGCGCAGCGTGGCGTCGATCCAGATGAGATCGGCTACCGCGGTGGGGTAGAGCTCTTGCTCGATGGGTGCGTGCATCGGGTCGGTCTCGAATGCCGCGCGCTGGGCGCTCGACGGGAACGATGAGACCTTGGCCAGGTCGAAGCGTCGGTCAACCGCGCTGGTGGTTTCGATGTCGAGAACGTATTCGACCTGGAAGCCGTAACGCGCCATCACCGATTCTCCCTCGCGTTCGTAGCGGCGGTAGGCGTCCCGTGAGCCATCCGCGAACCGGACGATCTCGATGCCGTACACGCGGTCGGAATCGGGTGGCGCTGGGTGGTTTCGGACGAGGCGGCCATCGAAGCTGAGCAGGTCGACCGACTCGTCGCGCAGGTGCTTGATTTGCTGGAAGTCCGGGTCGTTGGTGAACGCGTCGAAGGCTGCCCGGTCGTCGTAGTAGACGAGGTTGACCGCGTCCGGCGTCGTGAGCCCGTCGGCGTGCACGGCTGCCGGCGCGAACAGGCGGTCCGCCGCGCCGCCGTAGCGGCTGACGATCGGCGCCATCGCGGTGAGGTAGTCCTGGAACCGGGCCGGGTCGCGGATCCAGATGAGCACCAACTGGTGCCAGGGGCCGTCCATCTCTCATGCCTCCATGGTCGTTCTTATTGCGACAAGTGTCGCAGTAGAGGACGGCTTATGGCAACAGTTGTCGCGCTAACATGCTGGAGTGACGCCGACCGACCACGTCCGGACCCGCCCCGGCGGGCGGAACGCGCAGGTGCGTGCCCGTGTCTTCGACGCCGTCCGTCGGGCGCTGGAGAGCGGAGACCCGCAGAACCTGTCCTTCGACCGGCTCGCCGAGGACGCGGGCGTTCACCGGGCCACGATCTATCGCCGCTGGCTGTCGACCGAAGGACTCGTGGCCGACCTGCTCGTCGAGCTCACACCGCTCGACACGCCGCTGCCGGATACCGGCACCCTCCGCGGCGACCTCGCCAGGGTTGCCGCACGAGTGGCGGCGACGTCGGCCACCCCGGCCGCCCGGATGATGCTTCGCCTCGTCGCCGGCAGCACCGACCCGCACCTCATCGAGGCCGCCCGCGCCTACTGGTCGAGTCTGCTCGACCACACCGCGCAGGTCATCCGGCGCGCCCAACGACGCGGTGCGGCGGCCGCCGACGTCGACGCCGTCGCCGCCACCGAGTCACTGCTCGCACCGATCCACTTCAGGCTGCTCATCACCCAGCAGCCCATCACCGACGACTTCCTCACCGCGCAGGTCGACCACACCATCCGACTGCTGAGCGGGCCGGTGCCGTGATGCTCAGGTTGTTCCTGGTGCGGCACTGATGTTGGCGAGCGCGGAGTCGGGATCCTTCTCGATCGCGGCGTCGCCAAGGGAGAGCACCCCAACGGGTCGGCCGCGCTCGACGACGGGGATGCGGCGCACCGCGTTCTGGCGCATGCGGAAGATGGCGCTGTCGGCGTCGTCGTCGGGCGTGGCGGTGATCGGCTGCCGGGTGCAGACCTCTCGCAGCGACACGTCGGACAGGTCGTCCCGTTCGGCCAGTCCCCGCACGACCAGGTCGCGGTCGGTGACAATGCCGTGCAACTGGTCGCCGTCGGTCACGAGCACGTCGCCGATGTCCTGGTCGCGCATGGCCTGGGCGGCTTGGCGAGCCGAGGCGTCAAGGGGCAGCGTGACCGGGTCGGACGTCATGATGTCGCGAACGAGCTGAGCCATGACGAGCGTCCTTCCTCTGAGTCATCCTTGGTCCACAACCAGGCGTGCCCGTGCGCGCGGATCTCAAACGCCGGTGTCCCCGTCGCGCGGCATCAGGGGTCGCTTCGGGTTATGGCAGGTACCACGACCATTCCATGCGTCCTCCGGGTAGGAGAGCGGAGACGAACTCAGCGCTGCCGCGGACGTGGGCGAGGTAGGGACGGGTGTCGGCGAAGTTGGCGTTGTCGGCTACCACCAGCGCGCCGGGTCGCAGCTTCGGGGTCAGCAACTCCAGGACGGGAAGGTAGAGGTTCTTCCACCCGTCGAGGAAGACGAGGTCAACCGGCCCCTCGAGCTCTTGCAACGTGTGCAGCGCGTCGCCGCGCCAGATCTCGGCCACGTCGTCGAGGCCGGCCTGCCGGATGTTGGCCTCCGCCGCGTCGCACTTGGACGGTTCGATCTCGGTGGTGACCACCCGGCCGCCGCCGTTGCCGCGCACCGCCGCCGCCAGGTACAGGGTGGAGATGCCGAACGACGTGCCGAACTCGACGACCTGTCGCGCACCCACCCCACGCGCCAGGGCGTACAGCAGCTGCCCGTCCTGCCGGGAGATGGGTAGGTACATGCGTTTGAGCTGAGCCGGGGTGACCGACCGCATCAGGCTTCGGCCGGTGATCCGGCCGTACAGGATGCGCGGCAGCACCAGGAGAGCCTGCCGCCAGTCTCGGCGGGCGGCGTGGTGCAGCGTGTCGAGAACCCGTGCCACCGCGGGATCGCGAACGTCATGGCCCGTCATCGAATTCCTCCTCAGTCCACCACTCGGTGAGCCTTCCCAGCCTGCGGCAACCGAGCTGAGAAACGGCTCAGCCGCCGCTCATGGTGTCTGTCCTGGGTGGATCGCGTCGGCGAGTAGTTCGGCGAGGTGTCGTGGTCCATGGCCGGGTGCGCCGTGTTCGATCTGGGTGCGGCAACTGAAGCCGTCGGCCAGCACCAGCGTCTCGTCGGTGGCTTCCCGGACGGCGGGGAGCAGGGCGTCCTCGGCGCAGGCCATGGACACGTCGTAGTGGCCGCGTTCGAAGCCGAAGTTGCCGGCCAGGCCGCAGCAACCGGCATCGAGCACCTGCAGATCGACGCCGCAGTCACGCAGCAGGTCGCGGTCGTGGTCGAAGCCGAGGATGGCGTGCTGGTGGCAGTGTGGCTGGGCGATCGCCTGCCGGTCGATGGTCGGTGGACGCCAGTGTTCGGCTCGCTGCCGCAGCAGCTCGGCCAGGGTGTGGGTCTGGGTGTCCAGCCGGTGGGCGTCCTCGTCGCCGTTCAACAGCTCGGGCAGGTCGGAGCGGAACACCGCCGCGCAGCTGGGTTCGAGCGCCACGATGGGTGTGCCGTCGCGGAGCTGGGGCCGCAGCAGCTCGAGGGTGCGGCGCAGCACCCGGCGGGCGGTGCCGAGTTGGCCGGTGGAGATCCAGGTGAGGCCGCAGCACACCGCCCGGTCCGGGATCTCGACGGCGAACCCGGCGTGCTCGAGCACCGTGACCGCGGCGCGGGCGATGGCCGGGTGGAAGTTGTTGGTGAAGGTGTCCGGCCACAGCAGCACCCGACCATGCTCACCTGTGCCGGTGGGCTTGTGGTGGCGGAACCAGTCGGTGAACCGCTGCTCGGCGAAGGCCGGCAGGTCGCGCTGTGTGGCGATACCGCCGGCGGCCTTGATCAGCCGGCTGGACCAGCGGGTCCTGGTCAGCGCGTTGACCGCGCGGGGGGCCTTGGCGGCGAGACGGGCCCAGAGCGGGAGCCAGCCCATGGAATAGTGCGACAGCGGGCGGGGCCGGTGGCGGTAGTGGTGGGTTAGGAACTCGGCCTTGTAGGTGGCCATGTCCACGTTGACCGGGCAGTCGCTCTTGCATCCCTTGCAGGACAAGCACAGGTCGAGGGCGTCGCGAACCTCGGTGGAGCGCCACCCGTCGGTGACGACCTCGCCCTGGAGCATCTCGAACAGCAGCCGGGCGCGGCCACGGGTGGAGTGCTCCTCCTCGCGGGTGGCGCGGTAGCTGGGACACATCACGCCACCAGAGGCGCCGCGGCACTTGCCGATGCCGACGCAGCGCGCCGCGGCGTGGCTGAACCGATGATCGTCATCGGGATAGGCGAAGTAGGTCCGCGGCTCGACTGGCCGATAACTGACTCCTTGCCGCAGGTTGGCGTCGAGCCGGTGCGGATGCACGATCTTGCCGGGGTTCATCCGATTGCCAGGGTCGAACAGCGCCTTCAACTCCCCGAACGCACGCACGATGCGTTCGCCGAACATGATGGGCAGCAACTCGCCTCGGGACTGGCCGTCACCGTGCTCTCCCGACAGGGATCCGCCGTAGGACACCACCAGGTGGGCGCTGTCGGTGACGAACCGGCGGTACTTCGCGACTCCGTCGGCGGTCGTGAGGTCGAACGGAGTCCTGGTGTGCACGCAACCGTGTCCAAAGTGGCCGTACAGTGAGGACCCCTCGTAACCGTAATCGTCAAGCAGGGAACGGAAGTCACGCAGGTAGCCGCCGAGCCGGTCGGGCGGCACCGCGGCGTCCTCCCAACCCTCGTGGGTGTCCGGACCCTGCGGCGGGTATGCGGTCGCACCCAACCCGGCCTCCCGGGCCTTCCAGAGCTGCTCCTCGCGCACCGGGTCGTCCACAAAGGACACCGTTGGTGGGTCGCCGTTGCCGTTGAGGTCGTCGATGAGCGCCTGAGCCTTGCGATCGGCGTCGTCCTGGTCGGCTCCGGTGATCCGCACCATCAGCCAGCCGCTGCCCGCGGGCAGCTGACGGATCGCCTCCTCGGCCAGGCTGCGACTGTGCTCGAGATCCACCAGCCGCTCGTCGATTCCCTCCAACGCCGCCGGGGTGTGCGGCAGGATCCGCGGCACCGCGTCGGCCGCGGCGATGACATCGGGATACCCGAGCACCACCAACGCATCCGCGGTGGGGATGTCGACCAGCTCCAATTCCGCACGCAGCACGGTGACCAGCGTGCTCTCGCTGCCGACCAGCGCGCGGGCCACGTGGAAACCGCTCTCCGGCAACAAGGCGTCCAGGTTGTACCCGGACACCCGGCGCGGGATCTTCGGATATCGGCGCCGGATGTCGCCGAGGTAGTTGTCCCGCAGCGTCCGCATGCCTTGGTACAGCTCGGCCTTCCGCCCGCCGGCACCGACGATGCTGGCGTAGTCGTCCTCGTCCGTAGCACCGACCCAGGTCCGCAGCCCGTCGTAGGTCAGGACTTCGAGCCGGACGGTGGCGTCGGCCATCTTGCCGTACGCCTGCGCGGTGGACCCGCAGGAGTTGTTGCCGATCATGCCGCCGATCGTGCAGCTGACATGCGTGGACGGCTTCGGGCCCAGCATCAACCCGAACCGCTCGAGCACCTCGTTGAGGTGATCCAGCGTGATCCCCGGCTCCACGATCGCGGTACGCCGATCCGGGTCGACCGAGACCAGCCGGTCGCAGTACTTGGTCCAGTCGAGGACCACCGCCTCGTTGCAGCACTGCCCGGCCAGGCTGGTACCGCCACCTCGGGACAGCACCGGCACCCCGTGCTCGCGGCAGATCGCCACGGCCGCTTCCGCATCGTCCACAGTGGAGGGAAGGACGACTCCGATCGGTACTTGGCGGTAGTTCGACGCATCCGTCGAGTACGTCGCGCGGGTGCCGGGGTCGAATCGCACCTCACCGCGCACTCTGGTCCGCAGTTCCCGTTCCAGTCCCGTCACGCATGCTCCTGCCAGTGCTGGGTAGTCCTCAAGCGGGGAATGCCCAGGCGGTAGGGGAGAAAACGTGGACAGCTCGGTGCCGGTCGAGGAGCTCAACGCCGCCGCGTACCGGATTCCCACGCCCGCACCTGAAGCGGGTGCACGACTCGGTGGCCGTCTACGGCAGCGGCGGGTTCATCACCGACAACGCCGACCGAATGGTGCCCGAGCTCCTCGAGTGGGTGCAGACCAGGCGCGTTCCCCGGGTCAAGATCAAGATCGGCGAGCGGTGGGGCGGCGAGGTCGCTCGGGATCTCCAGCGGGTCCGGATGGCCCGCCAGACCATCGGCGCCGGCGTGGAGTTGTACGTCGACGCCAACGGCGCCTACACCGTCCGTACCGCGACCAGAGTCGCCGCCCAGCTCGCCGACCACGAGGTCACCTGGTTCGAAGAAACCGTGTCCAGCGACGACCTGGCTGGCCTGCGCCAGGTTCGCGTCGCGGCGCCGGCCGACGTGACGGCCGGCGAGTACGGCTACGACCTGCCGTACTTCGCCCGCATGCTGGACGCCGAGGCGGTGGATTGCCTGCAGGTCGACGTGACCCGCTGCGGCGGGTACACGGAATGGCAGCGCGTCGCCGCCGTCGCCGCCGCACACAACGTCGAGATATCCGCGCACTGCGCACCCAACCTCACCGCCCCGGTCGCCGCCGCCACCCCCAATATCCGGCACCTGGAATGGTTCGCCGACCACGACCGCATCGAAAGCAAGTTCTTCGACGGCGCCCTCAATCCCGACGGCGGCACCGTCCAACCCCAACTCCACGACACCGGCCACGGCATGTCCTTCAAGGACACCGACGCCGAAACCTTCCGAATCCGCTAGCCGCCACGTCGCCGCTCCCTCGCGAGCAAGGCAATGACGGAGGTGAGCCCCATCCCCATCCCGTGGAGTATCAGATCTCAGTGGCAACTCGGAGGCGGATTCGTAGGTCTGCATGACAGTGAGGAAGGACCGCGATGACCCAGCGCGTCGCCGACTTGATCGACTCTTATGTCACGGCGCGGCCCGCGGAAAGGGACGCCGCTTATCGGGATCTGGTGCACGCGGTCTGGAGGGAGGGACGGCTCACCGACCTGGCCGCCGGGGCGGTACCAGCCTTGTTGGAACAGCTCGACCAGGTCGACGACCAGCGACGGGGCCAGCTGGTTGTGCTGCTCGGCCTGCTCGTCGAAGCGGATGACCCGGCCACCGACGCCGAGGTGACTGGCGCGGTCCGCAAAGGCCTCGACCAGTTCCTGGAGCTGTGGAGCGCGAGCTCGAAGGACCGGCCGCTGTTCTTCGCTCTCCAGTACCTGCTCGGGCATTTCGCCGAAGACCGGGAGCGGGTCCTCGCCGTGGCCGGCGGACTCGACCTCGAAGAGGACGACCTGTCGCGGCTCGACCGGGCATTGCAGGAACTCGACCCGGACCGGCCGGATCTCGGCAGGGCGTTCCCGTCCCCCTCCGTGTGGGCGTTTGACGACTCGGAGCGCGAGTTCGTCGACGCGTGGATCAAGACACTGACCCCTACGCAGGTGGTGCAGAGCTGGCGGCGGGACACCAGCACGGTGCTTGGCCACCTCGGCGCCAAGGCGCACTGGGCGGTGACCAACGACCAGACGCCCCAGCCGTGGGCAAGCGACTCGATTCCTCCTCGCCGATCGGTCCCGGCGGACGCCGACGCCCCGTTGTTCACCGAGCGCGGCGCCGTCATACGGTGCCCGGACTGCACGAGCCCGCTCACCTTCGATCAGGACGGCGCTCGGTGCCAGCGGTGCGTCATCAGGTACCCGATCGCGGGCGGCATCCTCAATCTGACGGCCGGTGTGCGTGCCGACAGCGAGGGGCCGCCCGCGGACTTCCTGTTCAAGTTCGCCGAGATACCGAGCCTGGGTTTCTTCTACGAGGCGTATGCCAGGCCGAACTTCCTGCGGTTGTGCGGCTCGAACTGGGACGGCGCCGTGACTCCCGCCGACGAGGACGCCTACATCGTCGAGCACGTCAGCCCGGTGGACGGACCGGTCCTCGACCTCGCGGCCGGCGCCGGCCGGTGGACCGAGACGCTCGCCGGCGCGGTCGGGGCGGACCGGGTCATCGCGCTGGACCTGAGCGTTTCCTTGCTGACCACGCTGCGCGGCCGGCTGCCCGACATTCCCGCGATCGTGGCGAGCGGCTCACAGCTGCCGTTCGAGGACGCCTCCCTCGGGGCGGCGTTGTGCTGGAACGCACTGCAGGCCTTCCCGCAGGACGCGCCGGCGGCGATCAAGGAGGTCGGCCGGTGCCTGCGGCCCGGCGGCACCTTCACAATCTTGACATTCCGCAACTCCACCGATCCGATCTACCGCCATTTCGTTGCCAGCCACCACTTCCCGCAGCATTCCAGCGGGCTGCACCTGTTCGAGCTGGACGATGTCAGGTCGTGGCTGCACGCGGCCGGCCTGACGATCCGGGCCGAGTCAGGGCCCGGCACGTTCGTCTTCATCACCGCCGAGCGACCGCGCTGATCGGGGTGAGCGGTGACGGCCACGAACGCCGTGCTAGAGGGCGCGCAAGTAGGTATGGCGGCGCCCGCCGCGCCGAGGCGGCGCCTCGCGGCACCGCGCCCGCA
>WUUC01137759.1_pt1 | contig 13802 bp, 28 predicted proteins | sample 6278441 | NCBI WGS metagenome assembly WUUC01 (sample SAMN13675441, study PRJNA597444) | soil metagenome | isolation source: soil | place: USA: Washington | collected 2017-10
AGCGTGACAGGTTCGTTGACGTTGAGTTTCAGGTGCATCGATCCCCTGACGCTGAGCAGCTACAGCGTGAGGACATTGGACGTGGCTCAGGTGCCCTGCTGCAAGAGACGCTTAGACATGCGTGGCTGTTGTCCGAACTAGACAGCCTGCGTGATGGGGTGACTGAGCGAGACAAGCAAGCTCAGACTACATTGCGTATTGGTGCGCGCATCCTTGACCGTGTGCTTGAGACTGGTGACAAGTACACCCAACTTATTGACCAGTGGTACAGCGGCAAGGCTGTTGAGTTTGACAAGGGCCAAGCGTCTGAGAACGTGCTGCACGTACTGCCGTCGCTATGGGTCCACCTTGGATACCCGAAAGCCCCCGGCAACAATGGGCTTGTCTTTCCACTGTGGTATGACGAGGTATCCGAAACCTTTTGGGTCAACGGCAAGAAGGTTGCTGAGGCATGGAATGAGCGCAAGAACGTCAGTGATCGACAGCGGCAACTGACTAGCTCAGCCAACGTGAACCGTGAGCTTGATGCATGTGAAGCGTCTAAGTCTGTCAATAAGCGCATCCCTGGTGAGAAGCTGACACCCGCGTATCGACAGCTACCAAAGAGATACAGCAAGCTTGTCTTGCAGGCTGCTGACGTACACCTTGAGGACATGGAGACACCCCAATGAGCAACTCGGTAGCTGAGCAGCTAGCCACCCTCCGCAGGGTGCTTGAGCGGGCAGGCTGGACACAGACCAGCGCGGGACGATGGCGTTTAAACGACAACCACCTAGCCACAGCCTACGTGTGGGGTGAGGCCACGGTCACGCTCACGTACCCACAGGGCACCATCGATCAGTACAGGGGGGCTGAGCCTGTGCTGTGGCTGACAACGCTAAAGCGCGCAAAAAATCTTGTGAAAGAGCTTGACACGCTGGCTGACACCCCGTAATGTTCTCCCTGTAAGCGAGATACCCACACAGACAAGGGGCAAGACAATGAACGGTTACCTCAACCGCAACGCTACTCGCTTCGCTCTCTACTCGGTTGCCGATGAGATTCAGGCTGGTCCGGCTGGTGACGTTCACATTGAGGATGTTGCTGCCAAGCTGGTTGACTTCCTGGCTGAGCAGCGTCGCAAGGCCAACATGAGCCTTGAGGTTGCGGCCACTGAGGCTGTTGCTGAGCTTGGCACTGAGCGCAAGATTCAGGCTATCAAGCAGGTGCGTGAACTGACTGGCGCTGGCCTCAAGGAAGCCAAGGACGCTGTTGAGGTTGCCACTGTGATTGCCCTGCGGGACCAGGCTGAGGCTGCCCTCAAGGCTCTGGCTCAGGCTAACGAGCGGGTCACCTACGGTCAGCGTCGCACCGTGTGGGTACACGCTGAGAACGTCACGGGGGCTGTCGATACCTCTCCGTTCTGATCCACCCTAGGGGGCTGCGCATCCTATCAACGCAGACACAGAGCACACATACAGAGGAGAACGGCAATGGCTAAGACCACGTACCCGCGTACTGAGTCCAATGGGGACATGACATGGAGTCGTGTTTTTCGGTCGGCATTCAACCACTTCATTACACAGGGTTGGACCCTGCGTAGCGCAATCCTGACCGCTTCCGCGTACGCGACCAAGAAGGTTGGTGCCTGATGGCTCGTAAGGCTCGCAACACTGCTGCTGCTGCTATTGATCGTTCGATGGCTGAGGCTACGCCGCTGAACATCAAGCCTGTCCGTAACCCTGAGGGTGTGTCTGGCTTTCAGTCGGACATGACCAAGCGCATCCCTCAGTACAACCGCAAGACTGCCAGCCCTGAGGATCGATTCTGGCACACGCTAGGCAAGCTGGTTGCGGCTGGACGTGACACGCGAGGCTTGCGGCACCCGTCGCCTACGCGATTCCGCATGTACTGAGTTTGAGAAAGTGCTTGACATGGCCCCTGTCTTTGGCGTAATGTTGTCCTTGTAAGCGACAGGGGCCACACAGAGACAGGGGCTAGTCATGGCGAGCAACGCGGTTGAGAAGCGGTACGCGGCTATCGGTGCGCTGGTTGAGCGTTACCTTCCCAAGGCCACTGAGTACACCCTTCCTGAGGGCACCAAGGCTGTTGACATCGCGGCTGACATTCGTGACCTGTCTGGCCTTGGTCGCACGGACCGTTGGAAGGGCACCGTTGAGCAGTGGGCATCGATGGTTGAGGAGCGTCCTGAGGATATCAAGCACATTGAATGGGCTATCCGTCAGGGCTGTGTCTACGCTGGCTATGCCGCTGACTGACGTTTAAACACCAGGGGTGCGACTGGACAACGCACACCCAACGTGCTAAGCTAAGGACTCACCCACAGATAGAGGGGCAACACAATGACTGACACCGATGCCTTGACCCTTGACAAGATGACCGTTCCGCAGATGAAGACTCTTGCGGACAAGCTTGGTGTGGCGTACGCCAGCAAGGTCAAGAAGGATGAACTCAAGGCCACGCTGACTGAGCACATCACCACGATGATTGAGCAGCAGACCAAGAAGCGTCTCAAGAAGCAGCGTCAGAGCAACCCTACGCCGCTGCCCAACAGTGAGCGCGTACAAAAGTACGTGCGTGTCAACGGGACCAAGAAGCTGACCGTTGCTCAGTGGCGCAAGGTGCGCCGATCGATGCGCAAGCCTGGTGATGATGGCTCGCTTGTGGTCACTGACCGCATGAGCTTGCTGCGTGGTCATAGCCTGCTTGCTCTCACCCCCAACGGTCAGGGCATCTTTCACAAGTTCGCTGAGTGAGGGGACACACGATGGCTAGCAGTAGCTATAAGAAGGTCAGCACGCATTACGTGGTGCGCGTTGTAGTTGAGCGTGTCGATGCGTTTGGCGTGGTCGCATACGGCAATGAGGTTCCCGCCGTTGAGAGCATTGACCGCAAGGTCAGCGAGGTTGGCAACGCGGTAGCCAAGGACAAGCTTCTATCCGCTGCTATCACCAAGGCCAAGGGTCACCTTGACTTGATGGGTGAGGAGGAGGGCTGACATGCGTGAGCCTGCGCCAACATGGTTTGTGGTGCTGTTCATCAGCCTGGTTCTGGCTGTGCTGTGCGGCATCGGGGCACCACTCATCATCGCATTTTGGAGGGCTGTACTGTGACTGAGCCGCTGATGATCGATGAGCTTGAAGTGCTCCCTTGTGGACTGACAGACGTGCGTCACGGTCCGCATGTGTGGGGCAATGAGGATGCGCTTGACCTGACCACCCCCCACTATCGCTGTGAGGGTGTTGGCCTGGTGACTGTCAGCTTCTCTGAGCTTGACGCTTTCCGGCAGTGCCCGTTTAAACACAAGCTGCTGTACGTTGAGCGCTGGTCTGCCCCTGTCGATCCCGCTGACACTGGCGCGCTCAGCAAGGGTACGGCGTGGCACCACGTACTTGAGGAGCATTACCGCACCATCAAGAATGACCAGGCCATCACTGCTGAGGGCAAGCGGGTACGCCTGTCGTCCACTGAGGACTTGCTTGAGGTCTGCGCTGAGGCAGTCAGGGCCAAGCTCAATGAGATGCAAGATGAGGGTGCTGACCCTGACATGCTCTCTCTGCTGTGGTGGATGTATGAGGGCTACGTTCAGGTACACGGTACCGATGAGGATTGGTGGATTGTCTCCATTGAGCACACTGCCATTGTGCCTCTCTTTGAGGAGGATGGCACTGAGTCATGGGTGCGAATGAAGGTCAAGCTTGACTTGCTGGTTGAGGACAAGCGTGGCCGAACATGGATCATCGATCACAAGTCATGCGGCAATCTGCCTGGTGACAAAGACCTTGACTTTGATGACCAATTTGGACTCTACACGTACGCCATGCGCAAGCTTGGTCGTAAGGTCATGGGGTCTATCCACAATGCAGCACGCACTACCCGTAACAAGGGTGACATTTTCAAGCCTGGTGATGAGGGCTATAAGACAACGATGAAGCCTCAACGCCTTGAGGAGCGCTTTAGCCGGACGTACATGAACCGCACTGCGGCTGAGCTTGAGGGCATCCAAGGTGACGCGCTGGCCGATGCCAAGCTAGCCTATAGCGATGCCAACCACGGACGTAGGCACACCAACCCTGACACTTGCAAGTGGCGTTGTGGTGTCAAAGAGGAGTGCATCTATGGCAGGCGTACGGGCAGCGATGCCAAGACAAGATTGATGCTTGTCGAAAAGGGATGGACACAGGAACACACCCGCCACTGAGGAGAGTCATGGAAGCGCAATCGCTCGCTGAGTCTGAGGAATTCGTCAAGGGTCTGTGGTACGGCAACCCCAAGCAGGGCAAGACTACGGCTGCGGCTGGACTTGCGCGCATGGGTCAAATCGTGGCGGTTGACACAGAGGGGCAGGGGTGGCTTAAGGGTCCACTTAGGAAGCGCAAGATTCCCGTTGAGAACATCACTAGGTTTCACGCCACTAGCTATGAGCAGATGGAAGAAACCTATTGGGAGATTCAAGGGATGCTTGACGATGGGGTGCCGCTGGTCGGGTGCGTCATCGACCACATGACAGACCTTGAAGCGCGCATGATCCGTGATGCTAGTCAGGCTCGCATCGACAAAGAGAAGCGCAAGCTTGAGCCTCGCTTGAAGGTGAGTGAGGAGGCTCGCGCTGACTATGCGTCGCTCAACCCGTTTGTCACTGAACGTGGTGACTATGGAGTGTGGACTAACCAGGCTCGCAAGCTCATGCGTATGTATCGTGACCTGCCGATGCACGTTGTGTTTATCGCACACTTCCGTACTGAGATGGGTGTGCGGGTACCGTCGCTGACTGAGAAGTTTCGTGTTGATCTCATGGGATCGATGAACATGGTTTGTGGCGTGACCACGCAGGAAACCTCTGAGGGCTTGGTCTATACGGGCATCTTCCGTGAGATCAAACAGTGGTTTGGTGGGGACCGATTCGACGTAACTAAGCCCATCGTTGCCAACCCCTCACTTGACCGCATCGTTGCCGCTGTCCGTGGTGAGCTAGACTTTGACACGGATGATGAGCAGCAGGCGTTTAAACGCGCCGTGACCCGCTAAGCCAATCCACTTGCAACACTCCCTAAGTTCCGGTAATGTAGTTGGTGGGAGCAACACCCACCCAAACAGAGAGGTAGGCTGACAGTGCCTAAGCTTGATGAGAACGCAGCCAAGACGGTTGCCGATGCTGAGTCTTCCGGTGGCCTCATGGAGGAGAACATCTATGAGATGATCCTCACTGAGGTTACGGCCACCAACAAGGAAGGTGAGCCGCTGGTTGGCCCGAATGGTCCTTACTGGAATTGGACCTTTACCGTGCCTGAGGATGCGCCGCGCTATGCCAAGTGGAATCAGTGGCTCATCACCAGCCTGAGTGACAAGGCTGCATGGAAGCTCAAGGAAACCTTTGAGGCTTTCGGTGCGACCCCTGACACTGACACGGATGAACTGATCGGCAAGCGCGTGCGCGTTGAGGTTGGTGTCCGTACCATTCAGAAGGGTGAGCGCAAGGGAGAACTTGCCAATCAGGTCAAGTCCGTTCTGCCCCTTGATGGCGACGTTGCTTCCGCTGTGGCGACTGCGGGCAAGGCTGCCAGCAAGGGCAACACCAAGGATGACGAACCGCTGTACTGAGCCTCAGCTTGTGATAGGCTAGAGTCTCACGCAATTGCACACCACCCACACAAACACATCTGATGAAAGAGGTAGATTGACATGGCTCGTGGTTTCTCTCGTGGTCGGGACACTGACACCCTGACGGCTGACGCTGCCCCTGAGGTTGCGCCGGACGTGGCTGAGAACGCCACTCTTGGTGCTGAGGCTGGCGAGACTGCCCCGCAGAAGCGTGCCCCGCGCAAGCCCATCGACGTTGGTGACGTTGTGGTGACCGAATCGACGGTTACCGAATTCGCCACCCGCGCGACTCCGATGGATAGCAACCCGGTTGCTCTCGCTGTCAAGAACGCTGAGCAGGGTCGCGCGTATGACCTGCACGTTGACGCTGACAAGGTGAAGGGTGTTCTCTCCATCCTGCGGCGTGCGGGTCAGCGGTACGGCGTGGGGGTCAACATTGCCCCTGAGCCGCGCCAGACGGACGCTGAGGGCAAGACCATCGTCACTTTCAAGACGGGTGCCAAGCGCGTGCGTGGTGCCAAGCAGGCGACTGCTGAGGCTGCCCCGTCTGAGTGACCCCCTGGTTGGGGCTGAGGTTGGCGTAACTGTAGGGTCAATCTCAGCCCCTCCTAGGGTGCCACTCAGCACCAGGGCTGACCACGCACACCGTGCAAGGTGCAACAGTCCAGAGCTACAACTAAATATACAACTTCATAAACCCCCTGTGCCTCAGCCAGTGTCAGCCTGGTTGGGGCACAGGTGTTTGTGGGTGAGTTTTCCTCTAGCATCCTAGGAAACCAGTACGCTGAGAAAGATCATGAGAAAGATCATGAGAAAGTTTGTGGAAAGCCCTTGACACGCTTGCTGACACAGGCGTAATGTTGTCCCTGTCAGCAAGACCACAACACACAGGGGGTTGACATGGACACCATCCATACGCCGCGTACGGGACTCACCACCAAGATTTTCGTTGGGTCTACCCGCAACTACTACGGGTCCATTACCTACCTCAACGGTCAGGCTGTGAAGGTCATTGGCCTGCCTGGTGATGAGCTTGACATGAAGTACGGCAACCCTGCTGAGGATGACATGCACCGTGGGTACACGGTCGAATTCATCGACAGTGGTGACAAGGCGTACAACGTCCACCGTGACTCTCTGAGGTAATCCCTCAGGTGGGGGTCAGCAAAGTGCTTGACACTGAGGCTGACCCCCGGTAGGCTTAGACCAGACAGGCCAACACAGACAAGGGGCCAGACATGAGCGTCAAGAAGTACACCACCGTTGAGGTTCGGGAAAGCAAGTCTGACCGCTGGTCTACTGCCCCTAACGGGTCTGCCCGTTGCCACGATTTCTACACCGTGGTTGTCAGCAAGCAGACATGGAACACTGACGTACCCGTGTACGGTGGCCTGTCTTACAAGATCACTGAGACGTACATCAGCAACAGCCCTGACACGCGCGGGCAACTGATCTCGTCAAGCTCTAGCCCGTGGGATGAGGTCTGACATGAACGCCACTATCAAGGCAACCATCACGATCACGCGCAGCAGTCACCCTGAGTTTGAGTTTTTCGCTAGCACCATCGTCAAGGGTCGCCAACTGTCCGTGCGTACACACACCTATGAGGAGGCGTACGAATGGGCTGAGACTGTGATGCGTCAGGGTCTTGCCTACGGCGTGGCATTCTCTCTGGTTGTGGACATCTGACATGGACACGCTAGGGCCACTGGTCTTCATGTTGAGCATAGGGCTAGCATTCATCGTCATCATGCTCGTGGCTGCCATCCAACTTCACCGATCGGAGCGGGACGATGAACGCTGAACTTGCTGACCTGATCGATGAGGCCATGAACAGTGAGGAGGAGATTGATCGGACGTACCTTCTTGAGGCTGTGGTTGCTGACCTGAGGGCCAACACTACGGCGCATGTGACAGCCCTGTTGGTTGAGCCGATCAGCTAGCCCATTTAAACACAGCGCGTGGCTGACCACCCCTCCCCGAAAAAATCTTGAGACTGATCCTGCCAAAGTGCTTGACACTGAGGTTGGCACAGGCGTAATGTTCTGTGTGTAAGGCAAGCGGGTCACACAGAGAGGCACCCACCATGAGCAGCTACAACGGTCACAGCGAAGACTGCATTTGCGTTCCCTGCATGAACGCTGACCTTGACGCTCACGTTCTGGCCACACAGGGTCAGGAAGCCCTTGACAGGCTCAACGCTGGCATGGCGGGTATGCCCCGTGACACTGCCGTTCGCACCCGCTACGCGACCCCTGGCACCCGAACCGGGCGGGGCATCGTCCGCAAGGTCAGTGAGCGTCAGGTGCGGTTCATCAAGAACCTGCTTGCGACCCGTGACACCCGCAACCTTGTCCGTCTGCCTGGCTCTGAGGACATCGAAAACATGAGCCTTGCGGGTGCGCGTGACCTGATTGACCGGCTGCTTGCCTGCCCTGAGATTCCGGCTAAGGCTGCTGTTGCTAACCTCGCCACGGACAAGCAAAAGGCGTTTGCTCGGTCGCTGGCAGAGCGCAAGGGACTCAAGCCCACGGTTGACTTTGACAAGCTGACCAAGGCTGAGATCAGCAAGATCATCGATTCTTACAAGGCGATTGCTGACAAGCCTGCTGAGCCTGTAACCCCCATCGACGTGACCAAGGTTGCTGGTCTGTATGAGCTTGGTGGCGACATCTACCGTATGCGCAAGGCTCGCACGGGACAGCACTTCTACGCAGAGAAGCTGACCGATGTTGAGAGCAGCGCGTTTGAGTACGCCGCAGGCATGGCGCGCAAGGTTCCGGCTGAGGGTCGCAAGCTGACCCTTGAGGAGTGCGAAGCGCTGAGCCTGCGCATGGGTGGGTGCTGCATGTGCGGACGTGACCTGACCGCTACGGTTGACGGGGTTGGCCCTGCGGCTCGTTTCATCGGTCCGATCTGCGCCGCAAAGATGGGCTTCTAAATAACAGAGCGTGAGGTTGGGGCTGACAAAAAAGTTGGTCCCAACCTTGCGGAACCGCTTGACACACCGTTTAAACGCGGGTAGTGTTTGGGGTGTCAGACAGAGAGACACACAGACAGGGGAAAGTCATGAGCCAGCCTAGCGCCAACAGCATGAACGCTCTGACCAAGCGCAACGAGATGGTCAAGGAAGCGCGTACGCTTGGCATTGACAAGCCTCACACCCTCAAGAACGATGAGCTTGAGCAGGCCATTGAGGCCAAGCGCGCTGAGCTTGCCGCTGACAAGGCCAAGCGTGAGGCTGAGGGTGACCCGTTTGATGAGATTGACCCCACCGTTGAGGGTGACCACCTTGACACGGATGACCTTGCGGACCAGCAAGCAGCGCGCGACGCGACCCGTGAGGCGTGGCTACTCGCGGCGGTTGAGGAACTGCGGCCACTGCTCAAGCAGGTTGGCGCGGTTGTCCCTGAGCGTGTCAGCGTGAGTGTGGGTTTTGCTGCCAAGAACGTGCGCAAGGCTCTTGGGGTTTGCTTCCCGACTGCGGCCACCAACGGCGGTATCTCGCACATGTTCGTCAGCCCCATGATTGAAGACCCAATCAAGGTGCTCGATGTCCTGGTTCACGAACTGATCCACGCTAGCGATGACTGCAAGAGTGGCCACGCTGGACACTTCGCAAAGTGCGCGCGTGCGATTGGCCTTGAGGGCAAGCTCACTGCCACCCACGCTGGCGATGATCTGCGCACTCAGCTTGAGGACATCAGCACTCAGCTTGGCCCGTACCCGCACACCAAGCTCAACCTTGGGAACAACATCAAGAAGCAGACCACCAGGCTTCTCAAGCTGATGTGCTCTGATGACTGCTGCCCCCTGATGGATGAGGCTACGGGCAACGTCTACACGATTCGCGTTACTAAGAAGTGGATTGAGGTTGGGCTTCCTAGCTGCCCGTGTGGTGCTACCATGAAGCCTGACGCTGAATGAGACAGCGGGTAGGGGGTCAGCAATGGCCCCCACCCTCACACAGATAGAGGGATTGACATGCATATCTCAACTGAGTTCATCAATGACCGGCAACTGAGGATAGACACCCATAACGCTTTCCGCGCACTGGTCTTCTGTACCAAGCGGGGGTGTGGTCAGCACTTCACACGCGATGAGAACAACGGTGCCTTTACGGCTGGTGCTGCTGCCACCCTCCGCAAGAACGGGGCCAAGCGATGACATGGCGAGAAGCAACCGCGCTAGTAATCGGCATCATTGTCACGCGCGTCTACCTGTGGGTGAGGGACCGATGAGCAGCAACCACCCCACCCCACGCATGGGCAATCGTCCACATGATCCCGCGTATGGGCTGCTGAGCGACAGCTTCAAGTCAACGCCAAAGGTTAAGCGCAATGGCTGTTACATCTGCGCTGACATGGAGTTTGCGCGCATGGGATTGCCGCTGTGTAACGGCTGCTGCAAGTGCTCTGCCAAGCAGGGCACCACGGCGGGGCACATTGCGGCTGACGATGGGCAGTGTGATGACTGCGGGCATGACCTGTGTGAAGCCTGCTGCAAGCTGCCCGCTCAGAGCGACGAAATTTGTACCTGTGACACCCCTTGCTGTGAGGCTGACGTGGGGGTTGGCATCATCACTTGCGGATCACAGCACTGCCCTACGCACGGCATCGGAGAATAGACATGCGTATCATTCTTGACGTTCACGTTGACACTCGTGAGGACATCGATGAGCTTAAGGGCTACGTCGAATCGCTCAAGCGTGACGTTGCCCGCAGGCAATATCAGGGCTTCCCTGGTGCGGCTGTTGAGCGTGGCGATAACACCGTTTGGATTTCAGGGGTGACTCTTGATGCCTGACACTGACTATCTCCGTTGGCTTGAGGCTGAGTGGAATGACAACACGCTTGAGCCTGAGACACCCGTTGAGTATCGGGGGGCCATGCTCAACGCTCATGGGCTGTGGGTAGTCCATGCCCAAATCGATGACACCCGATACACACTGCGGTCACCCGACAATGAGCATGTGCGTTTAAACGCGGACCGGCGTGACCTGACCCCACTACCCCAAGGGGGCCACGATGGGGCTAGCTGAGGCTGTGCGTGTCCTGAGGAGGGGTGGCCTGGTCAGGGGTGCTGACGGGTACCACGGCAAGCTCACGCGGCTGTGGCTGGACGCTAGTCACGGACGCTGGCACGCTCACGTCAAGGTGGGTTGGATGACCCGCACATATCGACTGGCAGAGATTTCGCCAAAGGACTTGACACGCTCGCTGTGACTGGCGTAGTCTTTACTTAGGCAGAGGGTACGACATAGGGAGTTGAGAGAGATGGTGACGCTTAGGGCAATCGTTGAGGAACTTCAATTGATTCAGGTGGTTGAGGTTCTGACTGACGCTGAGCTTGATGTGGCCAAGCAGCACGCTGAGGATAGGCGTAAGGCTGACGCTGGTGCCCATGAGTATTACGTGGTCAGGGATGAGCCAACCACCATCCACGTTGGGGATACGTTCCCACTCGCACACTGAGAGGGGCCATGCACTCAGATCACGTACATTGGGGTTACCACAATCCCGCGCGTGAGGCATCGATTGACTTCACGCTTGATGAGAACACCATGCGGAATCTCAAGCACGCATTCAGGGGCTATCAGCCGGATATCAAGTTTCACAAGCATGAGCCTACTGAGTACCAATTCAACAATGTCAAGATTGGCCCTGGTCACGTTTACATAGCTCCGCTTGACGAAACTCCCGATTGGGAGCTAGGGTGGAAACACCTTGGCTACACCACAGAGGATGGCATCGGCATAACAGCCAAGCCCACCACCACTAACGCGCTACTTGCCCACTTGGGACACAAGTCCATCGACACCACTTACACAGATAAGGATGTGATTGCAATGCTCGGAAGCAACGCCACTGCGGATCAGCTTGAGAAGGCTGCTCTCAACCTCGCTGCTCAGGCTCAGGCTATCCGTGAGTTTGACGCCACTGAGCCGCAGGGTGATGAGCCGACCATCAGTTTCCGCCACAGCTACCCGCACAGCTACAACGCTGATGGCAGCGTGAAGGAATATACCTTTGTCGCTGTGAAGGCTGGCGATGACAAGTGGTACCTCACTGGTCGCGCGACTCGTGGCTACTCGTGGCGTGAGCTTGGGGCTGAGTACCGCGCCGTTGCTGAGGGTCGCTTTTGGGTGGCGACTGGTTGGGCCTGGCAGGGTCCGGCTGAGTGACCACCCCACCCTGACGAGGGGTGACGTTTAAACGCAAGAGGGGCAGGGGACCGTAATGGCATCCCTTGCCCCTCAAGCGTGTGCGGGTGTTTAAACGAGCGGTTCAGGCTCACGGTGTGCGCCACCAGGGCCAGTGTTTCCGCTCGCCATTGCGGCACGCTGAATGCTCGTGCCACGCAACAGGCCAAAGTGTACGGCAACCGCAACCAGGAAGTTGAGCACCACCCCATAGAGCAGCACCCACGGATTGAATGCCACACCATCAGCGAGGTTGGCAGCCACGTTCTCAAGGAACACCTTGACCGCAGCCACAGCAAGCAGCGTCGTACCCTTCGCACCCGCAGACCAATTGGCGCGCATGAGCAGGCCAGCAATCAGGGGCAGGATGAACGTGAGCACCGTACTGATGAGGCCAGCAAGGCTAGGCTCAAACAGATACGTGGGAAGCTCAGGCAGTTCATTCATAGTGGTGCATCCTCCTATACGGTGATCCCATACCGCGCGAGCGCACGGCGGGTATTGGGGCCAACGATACCGTCAGCCGTGAGGTTGCTACGTCGCTGGAATTCCTTGACGACCCGCTCAGTCGCGGGGCCAAAGTCACCATCAACGGCAAGGCGAGAGTACAGCGGAAAGACTCGGTTGAGTCCCTTTTGGAGTGTGCTGACTCGTGTGCCCTTGGTGCCTCGCTTGAGTTCCGTTGCCGCAGGGCTTGGCCTAGCGGGGGTGGCAGGCGCAGGCTTGGCAGCCTTGACCTTGAGAACTTGATTGGGGTAGATGGTGTCATTGCGCAGACCATTCATCGCCTTGATTGCGGCAATGCTCGTGCCGTAACGCTTGGCAATGGCCCACAGCGTATCGCCCTTGACAACGGTATGAGTGTCCACATCGGGGGCAGGCGTGGGCTTGGATTCAACCTGCTTCCAAGGCACACCCTTCATGACATCAATGACACCCTCAATCGCCTTAGCGTTCTCTGCGTACGTACGGAAAAACGAGATGTGTACGTGCCACAGGTGCGAACGGTCGCTAGACGAATTGCGCCACGGTCCTTGCTTGGTGTCCTTGATGAGGCCAAAGACACTGCCACCGTTGAGCGTGCCGTAAAACTCACGGACGCATTCCATTCGGGGATCATTGGGGTCAAGCGCGCTAGTCCTCAGTCGCGCCGTAACCACCTTCATTTGTGCAGCGCTAAAGCTCATGTCCAATGCGGACGCTGCACAGTGGCCAGCCTTGTCAAGGGTCAGCCTGTTGCTGTAGTCCTGACCACCTACCTTGCAGCGGCCACGGTGGTAACCATAGGTGTGTGCCCTGTCACCAAGTACGCCGCTGAAAGTGCTACCCGGTATCTCACGGTCAGCCCTGCGGCCAGCATTCACAATGGCACTCGGAGCGTAATCATTCGCCATAGGGGATCACCTCAAATCGCCATTCCTCAGTAGCAGTCTTGATGCGCTTCTCATCATCAAGTGCCAGCGTCTCACGGTGTTTAAACGCTCCGTCGCGCCAATCGTAGATGGCTGCCTCACCCTTGGTACGGTCAACCCCCACGATCCCCTCAGGCTTGCGCACGGCGTACGTCTGCCCATTGAGCGGGCCACCCTCACACGGACCCTCGTAAAGCTCACGCTCACGCGGGGGCTGTTGTTCCGTCGTCTCTGCCATCTGCCTGTACCTCCCCTAGGAGTTCAGTGAGTCTGCGGCTAAGGTGCTCGCATTCAGCTTGTGTCTGCGCCGCACTTCTCTTTACTCTGTCAAGTTCCTCCTCAAGCTCACTGACTCTACTGCGGACACTGCGGTACTTGGTATCCAATTCGTCATAGTCCTTTTGAAGATTGTCATTATGCTTCTTGAGGTTGTCGGCAACCCCTTCCACAAAGGCAAGCTTCAATTGAAGGGCTTGGACATCCGTCAACTTCGCTGTTGCGGCATCCTTCTTTCTGTCCTTTAGCCACACAAGAAATGTGGACAGTACGCCTGTGCTGAACGCAGACGCAATGATTGCCGTCACGAC
>WUUC01130845.1_pt1 | contig 13796 bp, 12 predicted proteins | sample 6278441 | NCBI WGS metagenome assembly WUUC01 (sample SAMN13675441, study PRJNA597444) | soil metagenome | isolation source: soil | place: USA: Washington | collected 2017-10
ACCATCAGAGGGGTCCCGTTTGGACGCCGATCACCCCGCCAACGGGGTTCTTATTCCACGCCGATACACAATCAGGTGGCTCACAGCCACCATTTTCATGCAGCAAATGAGAACTGATCAAGGCAAGATTGAGCCTTCAAGGTTAATTTCTGTGCTTCTGCTTCAATTATGCTCTATTCCCATCAGATGATGCATTGTTGGCTTCATGAATAATATCTGACGATGCTGCATAGCATCATTACTCCTCAGGAAGATCTTCCTCAGGAAGGTCGCACGGCAAGCTATCCCGCCTCGATTCACTGGGCCGCTTTCGGCCGAAACGCTAAGAGGATCAGTCGGCCCCGGTCACCTGCGTTGATCATTATCGGGCGACACATGCAACCTCTTAAACTTGTCCCGCACCCTCACAACGCTCACGTTTCGGGTGATTCACTGTGCGTTGATAGGGATGCGGGGATCGAGCCAGTTTGGCTGAGGAACAAGCCTGACTTAATATAACTCAACCGTCGACTAACAAAACTAGCGAGAAGAGGTGCCGGCATGACTGATCAACGGCTATGGATGAAACACGCAAATGCGCTTTCGGCAGCCCTTCTAATCATCTTTCTTGGGCCGCCACTAGGTGCCACAGCAGTATCTCTATGGTCATTTCTGGGAATCGGGTGGTTAGGCTTAGGTTACAGTGGCACTGGCTCAAGCGTATTTGATTGTTATATGCTAGGTGGAGTTCAATCTACAATTTGCGCAATCATCGTGTACAAGAGCATTCAAAATGATGGGCAAGTAAGTTTGTCGCGATGGTTTCTCTTAACTGCAATAGCAGTGCTCACGTCAGCGATAGCTTTTCATCTTGTCATTACGCAGAATTTAAAATCAGATCTATTTCCAAAATCCCTTGGTAGTGATCTCATTTTTTTTGGGATTACGACGTTTTTTGCTTCGCTGGTCCTATGGGGTCTGATGATGAGCTTGGGCCGCATGATTAAACGTAACCTGCATACATAGCTGCTTGCAGCAGCGGGCGAGCGATACACACCACATCTCGGTCACTCGCTGGGCGATTGGTCGCGCCCAAAAACGAGCTAACGCCTTACCCAGTCAGCTCGCCCCTTCGCCAAGGAACCCGGGGTGCGGCTGTGATAAGGGAGGCACAACTCGGCGCGGCCTTCACAAGCAAACTCGCCCGTGGGTACTCAGGCCTTTCCTCCGTCGGGTTTTGCCAGTTTCTTCCAACGCGGGTCCGTATGTCGGCCAGCATACTCTCGGTCAATCTCATCGATAATCTTATCTGCGCTCTTAGGATCGACTGCAGCGAGAATGGCATCGATTTTGGCCTCCATTCGATCGTCGCCTTCTTTCGACTGAGGCGAGCCCACATGCAGCAGAAGCGCAAGACCTCCGTCATATGCGATGTTCAGCCAAAGACCGAGGGAGTACCATCTGTCGGAGGACCATCGGCGGGAACGCAACTCACCAATGAACGCTTGCTGCTCCTGCTCATAGTCATGGCCCTGAGCCGCGAGACGGCGCAACGCTCGGTACCGTGCCGTTAATTCACGTTTGCCATATCCCCAAAAACGATGCCGAGGAACGGCGCGCCATCCTCGACGACGCGCTTGTAGACCCCCTCCCGCCCGGTGCAGACGACACCGTCGAGGTAGACGACGGTGCCGATCTCCAGCGACGCAATCGCCTCGGCGGAAACCGGGCTGGTCAGGCGGATTGTCTTCATTTCCGCGGGAGTGGCCGCGGTTGGGCATCATAGGCAGTTGTCGGAGCGTGCCGGGAAGGCCGATCTTGAGCAAGAAGGCTTGGCTTGGTGGCGTGATTGCTGCGCCTGCAATGCAAAGGACACGGCTGATCGGCCGCTCTATCCAATCGAGCTTTCCACCGAAGCCTGCTCGCCCTTTGCGTTCTCGCGCTCCTGGGCGTGCTGATCGGACCAGCTTTGATTCGATATGGAAAGATCCGCGCGGCCGAGCGACGTTAGAAAGCCTATCAACAGGACGAACACGCTGCAAAGCAAGGAGGCCAGCAGCAGTGACCACACGACACTGAAGCCGGTGGCAATGAAGCCCGCTGTCAGGGTCAGGCCCAAGGGTACCGAAATGAAGGCAATCCGCATATCCGCTCCTCCCCAGGAGATCCGCGCCGCTGCTCCTTTCCCGCGTATATTGTCGCGGTATGCGGGCGCGTTGAAAGTGATTATAGCTGCTTTCATTGCTGATGTCGTCAAATTGCAGCATAACTCAATTAAATGCGTGTGATGTAGCCATTCGCTGCTCAATCGCAAGCCAACCGCCCAAATTCATCGCAAGTATTTGATCGAGGGAACCTTCTTCGTTTTGCCATAATATAAAAATTTAGCTAAAATCCTTTACAAGATACTCATTTCTGGGTAGTCCTCGATTTTGGGGGGTCTGCAAGACTCGAGTCACCCTGTCACAAGGGGGCCTTCGGTATTGAGGTTGGTGGATGAGATTTAATGGAGGCCGCAGCGCCGCCGGGGAGGTTTTCCCGGCGTCCGGCAGCGTAAGGCTGCAGGATAAGCGCCTATTCGACATCGCGACAGCTTTGTTTATTCTGATTTTTACTTTTCCTATTATCATGGGGTTAGCAGCCTTAGTCATAATCCTGCAGGGACGGCCGATATTATATAGGCAGAACCGCGTAGGGCTAAACGGCCAACCGTTCCCATGCCTGAAGTTCAGGACAATGGTGCGGGATGCCGACCTTGTTCTAGCCAAGTATCTCGAGGCCAATACTGCCGCTGCGGCCGAATGGGTAGAAAAACAAAAGCTTACGTCAGATCCGCGGATAACCCGTCTTGGAAGCTTCCTACGTAAATCGAGCCTCGATGAACTTCCTCAGCTCCTGAACGTGCTGCGCGGCGACATGAGCATCGTCGGGCCGCGCCCGGTTCTGACGGAGGAACTGATCAGATACGGGAACTATGCAAGCCAGCTAATCTCCGTACGTCCAGGTTTGACGGGGCTCTGGCAGGTCAGTGGCCGCAGCGATCTGTCATATGATACCCGCGTTCAGCTCGACGTCAAATATATCGAAAGCTGGTCTCTTGGCTCTGACGTCATGATCATTGTTAAGACTGTGCCGATTATCTTGATGCGTCGCGGAAGTGTCTAGCGCTCTCAATATCGACGCCATTTAGACACGAGCAGACGCTCGAAGTCAGGACGCATCTTGCAAATCAACGCCATGCAACAACACGATGGTTTCGTGTCGATCCTCATTCCGACGTTGAATGAGGCCGACTACGTCGAGCACGCGATCCGATCCGTTGCGCCCAGTTCTGCCGAGATCGACTACGAGATCCTGGTCATTGACGGCGGCAGCGAGGACGGCACGCAATCGATCGTGGAGAGATTGGTACGCTCGGATCGGCGCATCAGGCTCGTGCCGAACCCGCCGCGGCTGCAGTCGGCCGCGATCAATCTGGGCGCCGCGTTGGCTGACCCTCGGGCGGAGGTCATCGTCCGTGCCGATTGTCACGCCAACTATCCTAAGGGATTCGTGGATGGACTGCTTCAGACGCTATCGACGATCGACGCGGTTTCCGTCGTCGTTCCTCTCCAGACGCAAGGCTTGAGCTGCTTCCAAAAAGCGGTTGCAGCCGCCCAGAACAGCCGGATCGGCAATGGCGGATCGAGGCATCGCAGCGGCGGAGGCAGCGGCTTCATCGACCATGGCCATCACGCCGCATTCCGGCGCTCGTTCTTCGAAAGCGTCGGCGGATACGACGTCAGCTTCAGCCATAATGAAGATGCTGAACTGGATTACCGCATCGGGCGGGAAGGCGGGCGGATCTGGTTCGAGGGCACCCTGCCGATCACCTACTATCCCAGGGCAAGCGCGGGGAAGCTGGCGCGGCAATATTTCAATCACGGCGCCGGACGGGCGCGGACCTGCTTCAAGCACAAGCTGGTGCCCAGGTTACGGCAGTTGGCGCCGCTGACCGCGACTGCGGCCGTGGCTTTCGGATTGCTCGCGGCGCCGTTCTATCCGGCTGCGCTCGTTCTTCCCGCGCTGTATCTCTTCGCCTGCTGTGCAGCGGGAGCGGTGATCGGCTTGAGGGACAGGTCGGTCTGTTCGGCATTTTCCGGGATAGCGGCGGGCATCATGCATGTGAGCTGGGGGGCAGGCTTCTTCTGGATTACGGCCTGCCATCTCGCACAGACACGGCCGTGGGAGCACGACCTGCATCACGCATCGGTGAAGTTAACGGCGCATGATCCATGACATCTAGCGGATCATAGGCTGAAGGCGAGGACGGATAGCCAATCGAGGTTGACCGTCGGCCCGGCTCGAACAGCAGGGCGGGGATGATCTTTTCGTCCTCTATCCGTTTACGAAACCTCCGCAAACCAGCCCGGCGCCGCATGGCAGGATCCAATGGCAAGAGAATTGCACATTTCATGACGCCAGATGATTTTCCGAGCCGCCGCGACACACGCCTGTTCGCGCGCTCGACGTGTTCAGGAGCTTCGGTGTGCGTATAGACCTCCAGCAGTTCCTGTTCATCCTCCACCGCCGCAAGCAGGCGGCGATCCGCGCCTTTGTGATTGTCGGTCTCATCGTGGTGTTCCTGGGCCTGGTATCCACGCCGCGCTACGATGCCTCAGCCTTGCTGCTCGTCGGGGAGAGCCTGTCGGATCGCCCGTCGTCCGCGGAAATGACGGCGCGGCAAGCCGAAGACAACGTCGTTTCACTGGCGCTGATCGCCGGCACAGACGATGTGCTTGGCGATGCCGCCCAGGCGGTGGGCTGGGAGAAGCTGTTCCCCGGCCAGCAGGCTCAGGGCGGCGGCGACCTGCGAAGCATGCTGCATCGGCTGCGGGTGCTGATAGGAATGGCCGAGCCGGCCGAGGGGAAGGCGCCTGCGACGAAGAACGAGCGGATCGACCTGTCGCCAAGCGCCAGGACGGAGCGCATGGCCGCCCAGATCTCTTCGCTCCAGCGCGCCGTCGTCGTCAGGCCGGAGGCGAAGGCCAGCCTTATCCGGATTGTGTTCGGTCATCGCGACCCGACGATCGCGGCGCAGTTTACCAACGCCCTCGCGCGCTCGCTCATCAACCGTCAGGTCGAACTGTGGAGCCGCCCGGGCGCCGTCGACTTCTTTCAGGTTCAGCGAAAGCGCTTCGAAGAGGACATGCGGATCGCATCCGGCGAATTGACGGCCTTTATCGCGACGAACTCGACCTACTCCGTCATCGATCAACGCGAACTCCTGCTGAAGCGCGCCAGCGAGGTCGGTGCCGGACTTGCAACGACGCGAGGCAGCATCGCAGAGCGCATCGGACAGAAGCAGGCGCTTGCGGATCAGCTCAAGCGCCTGAAACCCGTAGCGGCCTCGCCCTTCGTATCCAACCTCGTCGACGCCCTGGGCACGCAGGATCGCGATGCGCTGGGGCCGCAGCCCAAGGAGGATCGAAGCATTTCCAACGATCCGCCGCTGCTGCTGGTGAAGGTGTATCAGGATGGTCTGGTTCAGCTCATGAAGGTGAATTCGGATCTGGCCGGCTATAATAATCTGGCTTTCCAGCAGGAGAAGGAGCTCAGGCAGATCGACGAAGAACTGGCGAGCCTCTCCTCCAAGGAAGCCCAGTTCGACAAGCTCAAGAAGGCGGTGGAGATCGCCTCCTCCAACGCTGAAACCTATAGCAAGCGCATGGTGGAGGAGCAGATCAGCGCCGATCTCGCCAAGGCGAAGATGTCGGGCCTGAGATTGGTGCAGTCGGCGATCGTGCCGGTCAAGCCTGCCTTTCCCAAGCTCCAGCTTCTCATGGCGGGCGCGATAATTGCCGGCATATTGGCTGCTATCCTGACCGCGGCGCTGCTGGAAGTGCAAACGCTTGGCCTGGTGCTGACGCCGGGCGCCTTGTCGAAGTCGCGGCAGCAGGAGGAGGATGAGGCTTCGAGCAACGCGCCAACAACGGTGCCGGTCGACGAAAACCTCCGATTATACAAACGGTTCTAGTTGGCGAAGACAATTGGCGGCCCTGAAAGCCACCCTGCGTGGAGAGCATGAACGTCCTGTTGATCGACCCATCGCTGTTTACCGCGCCGTATAATGCCGCGCTTTCGCGGGGCCTGCGCGACAATGGCGTGACCCCGCGCTGGGCGGTTCGCGGCTTGCGGCCCGGCGAGGACGCCTACCTGCAGCAGGACGAGACAATCCCGCTGTTCTATCGCTGGACCGATGGCAGGAACCGGCGCGAGGGAAAGCTCTGGAAGATTGTGAAAGGTTTGGAGCATGGCCGAGATTTGCTGCGTCTTTCCCATTTGGCCGAGCGCGGCAAATTCGAGGTCGTCCATTTCCAGTGGGCCGCGTTGCCGTCCGTCGACCGGCGGGCCATAGCGTCGCTGCGGCGGCGAAAGCCGGTGATCCTGACTGTCCACGACACCACGCCCTTCAACGGGGCCGATGTGAGCGCCATCCAGCGCAGTGGCTTCCGCCGGCTTCTCGATGAACCGCATCATCTCATCGTCCATACGCAGAGCGCCCACCGGAACCTGATCGATCAGGGAATCGCCTCCGACAGAATAAGCGTCATTCCCCATGGTCCGCTTGGGCTGAAATCGGCGCCGCGCCGCGCTGCCCGGCAGGGGAATCGCTGGCGCGTCGTGATGTTCGGCCGCCTGCAGAGCTATAAGGGGCTGGACGTGCTCCTCGAGGCGCTTGCGAAAATCGACGCTCACGAGCGCGACGCGCTTGAAGTCATCGTTGCCGGCGAGCCTATGATGCCGGTGGCGCCGCTGCAGGAGCGGGCCGCGCAACTCGGGCTTACGCCGCCTTGTCTGCAGTTCCGCTTTCAACGTCATGACGAGCAGCAGATGGCCGACCTGCTCGGCAGCGCCGATTGCTTCGTCTTCCCCTATCGCGCCATTGAGGCCAGCGGCGTCCTCTATCTGGTCGCCGGCCTGGGGAAATGGATGATCGCCAGCGCTTTGGGCGCTTTCGTGGATGTGATTGGGCCCGGCAAGGGCGCGCTGGTGGAGCCGGGCAATGCGGACATGCTCGCGCGATCCATTAGGGACAGCATCGGCAAGGAGCCGTCCGGGACCGTCGATCCGGATATCACGAGTTGGACGGCAATCGGCCTCAGCACCAGGCGTGTCTACGAGCGCGTGCTGGAGGCAAGCAGGCATGCCGGACACGGCACGGCAAGCCATTCGCTGAGCGCGGGGCGATAGCGCGTCGCATTCGTGAGCGATGCGCCGATCTCGCAAAAGCCAGAACTCCAGGAGTGTGTAATGAACGAGCCCTTCGGACCATTTCTCTTTCCTGCGTGGCGCATGGTGCGCGTCCGCATCGCCGATGCTATGGCGACCGCCGGCTCGTTGCTGGCCGCGGTCACATTGTCCGGCTTTGCTGCCGTCGCCGCCGAGGCAAAGCCCCACGCCGCGACCGCTGGGCCGCGCCTGGTCGTCTATGTCGGCAACGATCCCGCCGACTTGACCTGTTTCGAACGTTGGGCGAAGCGCAGCGTCGACGGTGTGCAGATCCACACCGGCGCTGCCGACTGGAACGATTGGACGAATTCGATCGGCTGGCTTATCGGCCGCTGGCAGCCTGTCGGGCGCACGGTCTACTGGTCGATCCCGCTGATCCCGAAAGGCGCTACCCTCGCCGAGGCGGCGCTGGGCGCCTACGACGCAATGTATCGCGAGGCGGCCGAGAAGCTCGAAAAGGCGTCCGGTAAAGGACCGATCCAGGTGCGAACCGGCTGGGAGTTCAACGGCAATTGGATGATCTGGGCCGCGGCCGGCAAAGAGGCGGATTTTGTCGGCGCCTTCCGGCGCTTTGTCGCCGCCTTCCGCACCGTATCGCCCCGCTTTGTCTTCGAATGGGCGCCCAATATCGGCGATCATGGCATGGATCCGTCCAAGGCCTATCCGGGCGACGACGTCGTCGACACGATCGGGGTGGACTTCTACTACCGAGTCGCGGAAGCGGGGCAGGATGCGGAGGCCGCATGGCGGCGGATGGTCGAGCAGCCCTATGGCCTGGCATGGCTGCGCGACTTCGCTCACTCCCACAGCAAACCGATGGCCGCACCGGAATGGGGTGTCGAGCTGGAGACAGCCGGGCCGTATGTCGCGCGGGCGAATAGTTGGTTTCGCGAGCATAAGTTCGCCTATCAGAGCTATTGGAACTCCGACGCCGACTTTACCGGCAAGCTTAGCAGCAATCGCATTCCGGCCGTTGGCAGCGCGTACAAGCGCGCTTTCGGCGTGCCGGGAACGGAGTTGCAGCCGTCGCCGGCTTGCTGAAAGGGTCGTGCGTCACGCGTCGGAAGATCGCCCGCTCTCGGTAAATACGGAAAGATAGGCGTCGGCCATGCGTTCGGCGGTGAAGCTACGCGCCAGCGCGCGGCCACGCCGCGCCAGTGCCGCCCTGCGGGACGTGTCTTCGATGAGATCCACCACGGCGCGGGCAATATGCCGGGACGAGGGATAAACGACACGCCCGTGCACGCCATCGATCATGTAGTCACCGCCGAAGCCGGTGTTCGTGGTCACGGCCGCGCATTCGAAGCACATGGCCTCCAGCAGGGCCAGGCCGAAGCCCTCCGAAAGCGAGGGGAACAGGAAAATCGAAGCATCGTTGAAGAGGGCGACCTGGTCGGCGACGGAAATGCGCGGCAGCACAATGAGATGGCTATGATCGTCCGGCAGGAACCAGCCCCTGATCTCCTCCTCCGTTCGGCTGGTCCCGCCAAGGGTGAGCGTCGTGTCGGGATACTGCGCACGGATGGCTCGAAACGCGGCGGGCACATGGGCCGCGGCCTTTCGCGGCTCCCAGGTGCCAAACCACAGCAGGTGACCCCGTCTCCTATCCGCCGAAGGGCGCACCGTCTCGCTTTCGGCGATCAGCGTTGGATGAACTGCCGCGGGAATGATGGGCACCGCCTTATCCGGCGTGAGCAGGCGCTCCACATGGCTCAAATCCCGCATATTCTGCACGATCGTGACGTCGGCATAGCGCGCACCGGCGGTGTCCCAACGATTTTGCACTGGCCCGGTCACGATCTTCGACACAACCGACGCCTTCCAGAACCCCAGGAAGGATTCCGACTGCGCTGCCAGATCGTCATAGAGGGTCAGTCCATGAAAGTGATTGACCAGCAAAGGCCGGCGCTGGCCACGACGGAGCGACTTGTAGAGCGCATAGCCATGGCCCGAGGACGCCATGATCACATCGTAGCTGGCGACCTTGACCTTCCGCCGGGTCTGGACGGCTATCCACTGCGGCAGGAGGGTGCGTCGCACCAACAGGTTCGTCCGCCTCTCCGGTGGGATCTTGAAGTCTTCCAGGTGCAGCAGATCGACGTGATGGCCCTTCGCGCGCCAATTGTCTGTCAGCATGTGATACACGCGAGACGCGCCCGCCTCGGCATTATTGACGACATGCGACAGCAATAGAATACGCATCGAGCTCACTTGCTTTCTACAATTCGCGAGGCGGAGTGCATGGGATTCTGGCGGGGCGAGACTGGGCCTTTCGGCCGGATGCTAGTTTGGCCGATGCGGCTTGAGCGTCGAGATCACGCTGTTATAGGACAAGGGCATATCGACGGTCGAGCCGGGAAGCTTGTAATTCCTGGTCTTGTCCGGTCCGGCAAGGTGAACCACGCTAATCGGCCGGTTTGCTCCTCCAGGCTCGCACAGGAGCGATCGGCTGGCATCCCACACTGGCGCGCTGAGAATGGGCTGCCAGTTGTCGGTCGCGGGCAGAAATTCGGTATCGAGCTTGTCCAGGTGCACAGCAGCGTTGAAGGCATGCTGATCGAGGTTGACCTTGCCGGTCTTGCGGATGATCTGGGCATAGCGGCTCGACCAGCGGTCCCAGTGCGGAGCACCGGACGACAGCGCGAGCAGCCCGATATTCATGACCGGCGGAAACACCAGTCTGAGCGTTTTCAGCGCGCCGAAGGCCAGAAAGTGATTCCCGACCCACCAGCGCCGTTCTCTGAGCGATTGCCGGTAGCCGGCCCCCGTCTCAAGGGCGACGGCCGCTCCCTTGGTAAGGGCGCCATGGACGTATCGGTCGAGAAAACTGCCATCCTGCGCCCAGGCATCTGCATCGAACCACACATAGGCCTTGTATCCGGGGAAAAGATCCCGCAGCAGCGGCCGGGCGAGGAGACCGAGCTGGCGATGGTTGCGGAGCTCGGTCGGAACGAAATCCGGCCATTCCGGCCTCACGGCGCGTCCGCCATGCGCCTCGATCCGCTGCAGGGTAGAGGCGGCCAACCCCAGATCCAGGACGCCGAGATCGGCTCGCTTCAAAACGTCGCAAGCCGCCAAGGAGTCGATGGCCTGAAGCAGAAAATCTGCGAAACCTTCATCGGATCCCGTGACTATTACGATGTCTTTCATTCACCCTCCGCGCCCGATGCTTTTTTAAGCACGGGATTTCCATTTTGCTTAGATTTTGCGCTGACTCAAAAAGACTATAGATCGAGGCGCATATTGTGATGATAGTCATCCTATTATCGCCCAGCCCGCCCCCGGAAGGAAAGTTTTGCATACGATGGACATGAAGAGGTCCGTCCTCTGGTCGCTCGGCGAAGCCGCTGTCACCCTCGCCACATCGCTCGTCATGGTCCTGCTGGTGGCCCGCCTCGTCGGGCCTCACGCCTTCGGTTTGGCGGCGATTGCGGTGTTCGCGGGGGCTTTGGCGGAAACGCTGGTCGCCATCCCTTTCGCCGAGCCGCTTATCCAACGCCGCGATGTCGACGAAACGGTGATCAACACGGCCCATTCCTGCATGTCGCTTGCGGGAGCGGCGGCCTTCGTTCTGATGCTCGCAGCAGCTCCGCTGATCGCCTACGCCTATGGCGTGCCTGAGCTGATCGGCCTCGTCGCCGTCCAGGGGCTGACCTGCCTCGCCCTCGGCGTGCGGGGCGCGCCCGAGGCTCTGCTCGCCAAAGGGCTGGCCTTCCGCTCGCTTGCCATCCGAGGCATGGTGGCAAAGCTCAGCGGCGGCGTCGCGTCCGTCCTGCTCGCGCTCGGAGGGGCTGGGGCGTGGAGTATCGTCGTCGGAAATGTCATGTACGCTCTCGCCGCGACCGCGCTCGTCTGGGCTGCGACATCGCGCAAGATCGGCTTCGGCCTGGATATAAACATCGCCGCATCGCTCTTTCGTTTTGGGCGCTTCACCCTGGCCGACGCGCTTCTCACTGTCGCCGGGCCGCGCCTCTACGGCTTCCTGGCGGCCTTCTATTTCGGCCTCGAGATCTTCGGCCAGATCGGGGTGGCGTTTCGCATCAGCGATGCCGTGATCGCGCTGCTTTCCGCCATCACGGTGCGCATGGCGCTGCCGATATTCTCCACCATGGCGAGCGACCCGCATCGGCTTTTCGGCGGCTGGGTTACGGGCACGCATCTGATCCTGATCATCGCCACGCCTGTCTTCCTAGGCCTAGCCTCCACCGGTCCCGAGATCATCTGGCTGATCCTAGGTCCAGAATGGAGCTCCGCCGTTCCGGCCCTGGCGGCCGTCTGCGTATATTCGGTGTTCAATCTTGCCGCGGTTCTCGTTCAGCCGGCGATCAAGGCGGCCGGGCGCCCGGCGCTCCTGCTCTATCTTCATGCGGTCACGCTGGCCTTTCTTATCGCGGCCAGTGTTGTGACGGGCTCTTTCGGGCTCAACCCGTTCCTGGCGACCTATGCAATGATGGGGGCGGTCTATTTCGCGACGGCGCTCGCGCTTCTGCAAAGGGCTGCACCGGGAAAGCCGTTTGCGACGCTCAGCCGGATCGGACGGCCGGCGCTGCTCGCGGGCTTGCTGATGGTAGCTGTCCTGGGGTTGGAACGCACCCTTCTGGGCGGGATGTCACCCGTGGCGCGCCTGGCGACGATGGTTGTGACAGGCGCCGCCTTTTATGCAGGGCTGCTGTTCGTCCTCGACCGGCACGCGATCCGAAAGCTGATTAGAGGAGCGAGCTAGAGCATCGGCATATCCGATGCCAGAACAAAGAACTGGATCGCAGCTCCGCGTATGGCCGTCCGGCGATCCAAAGGATCGTGCGGCCGGCGTGCTCAGGCTGTCTGCGGCGTTGGTCGACGAATGCTGTCGGTGCGAGGCGCTTCCTGCGATTGCTCCTGCGGGGGCAGCCAAGTCACCAGAGTCACGATGACGACGATGATGGACGCGTCGATGAAATAACCGCCGAGCAGAAAGTAGAGAAGCGACACCGGCAACACGAGCGCTCCCCGGCCAAGCACGCTTGACAGGTAAAAATACGCGTAAGCCAGGCTGCCGATGAGCCCGTATTCGTAAAACAGCTTGCCCCATGTCGGGCCGAACGACTCGAAGGTGAACCTCCAGAAATATTCCGTCACCGTCCCAGACCCTCTGCCGAACAGCGTGGAGAGCATGTCCGGGAAAATGACCTCGTCGAGGATGTAGAACATCGAAACGAAGCGGGCGAAGCCGCTGCTGCCGGGGTCGGAGAATTCGGTGCTTCTGGCGAGGATGATGTCCAGGCCGATCAGATCGCCGAACAGCAGCGCGCCGACGACGACGGCACTCCCGACGGCGATGACCGTTACCAACTGCCCCTGCACGACGGCGAAATACATTCCCCAGATGGCGAGCAGCAGAATGCCTGTGCCGGAATAGCTCGCGGCCATGGCCCCCAGCAAAATCGCCAGTCGCCAGAGCCGCATCCGCTGCGTGATCTCGATGATGATGGCGATCGCCATGAACTGGCTGAAATGGGATGGCTCGGCCAGGAACACGCCGTTGGCCTTGATGTAGGGCGAGTTGTAGAACAGTGGGTTGAGGTTGTTGTAGCCCTGGATGAGGACGCCTTCGGGAAGGTTCTGGTCGATGAAGAACAGCAGCGAGCGGGGCAGGACGCTTTGGAGAACAACCTGCAAAATCCCCATTATCGCAACGATGAGCAGAAAATTGCCGGCGAATTCCAGCACGCGTTGCCTGACGCTCGGATCATGGTTCCTCGCCGTGAGGGTCATGGGGAACAACATGACGATGACAAGCAGAAGGCTGAGCAGGGAGACCTCTGTGCTGATCGACAGCGCCATGCTCAGCGCGGCGCAGCCGCAGAACACCAGATAGGCCGTAAAGGTGCGGAAATCGAACTGCAGGCGCCCGTCGATGAGTGCGGCCACGGCGATGAGCGGCAGAAAACCCGTTGCCAGCGGCAACAGAGGCAGCCCTGGAACGCAAAACTTTTGAAGGATGATGGCCGCGGCGAAAATGACCATGCACAAAGGCGCGATGCTCTTCGACACGTCACGGGCTGCGCTGCGACTGCTCATTGTCATCATCAGGACCTTTGCTACCACTCCGCCTAGCAATTTTCCAGGCATGTGTCGCCCTGTCGGCTGCGCCATATTGCCGGCACAGGGTGACGCCACGGCATCCGTGGTCAAGCTCGCGACGCGAGCATCTGGTCAAGGAGCGCTCGGGCGAGGGACGTCGAGGTGACGTGCCTGATGCCGCGTGCCCGCGCGTCGATAATGAAAGCTCGATCTGCAACTAAGCAGCCGCAATGCAGAAAACACCGGCTTGAATGGCAGGGTGAACACGACATGGAAGTAGGGCACCGGGAGCAGCTCGGCTTCGCGATCGGCGAGCCATTCCCGCGCCGCCGCGCTTTGATGTGGTGGACGGCGCCCGCTCCTGATGTGCCATAGGAGGGTCATCGCAGACGCAACATCGAGGGGTGAAGCCGGTGCAGGTTAACGCCATGGGAATTGACATCGCCAAGCACGTCTTTCAGCTGCATGGCGTCGACGCGGGC
>WUUC01111063.1_pt1 | contig 13793 bp, 10 predicted proteins | sample 6278441 | NCBI WGS metagenome assembly WUUC01 (sample SAMN13675441, study PRJNA597444) | soil metagenome | isolation source: soil | place: USA: Washington | collected 2017-10
TCCTGGAATCGTTTGGTCAGGTTTGGAAGGCGGCCGGGCAGACAGTGATATGTCCTCAGCTCGAAGGTGCGGTCGTCGCCGGCGGATCCGCCGTTGATAGCGGGAAGGATGTCGGAAGCAGTCATGAACACGGATTTCACGGAGTCGACCAGCTTGCCGTTGACCTCGGACTTCGTTTTCACACCTTTCCATTCGGAGTCGGCGCCAAAAGCCTCCCAAGATTTCTTACGGGCATCCTTGTCGGGATAAGCCAATATATAATAGAGTGTATTCTTGTCGTTGGTCACCGGTAGCCAGTACCCGATGTTCTGCATCCCGTGTTTTTCGAAGATGCGGGTGGTGTTGTCGCTAAACCGGCTGATAAGCGCGTCCAGCTTGCCGGGAGCGGCATAATAGATACGCATTTCAAAATAGCGGGTGTCTTTCGCGGGGGAGAAAGTCATCATGACAAGGAATAGGAGGAGCAGTGTTTTCATGCACCTAAAGTATCAAAAAAAAGAAGCCCGCGTATACGGGCTCCTTGTTTAAAACTACCATCTGCTGCTTATTACCTTCTTCCTCTCTTTTTCTTCATCTTCTGATATTGCTCGTCGCTGAGGATGGACTTCATCTTCGTATCGTGCTCCTGGCGAAGCTTTTTCAGCTTGTCCATCTGTTCGTCGGTGAGGGAAAATCTGGATTTCATCCTGTCTTCCCGCTCTTTCACCCTGCGTTCATGGCGCTCTTTTTTGTATGCCGTCCATTTCGAATTCTGTTCGGGTGTAAGGACTTTACTGATCTCGGCCTCACGCTCCTTATTGAGGTCGTGGTGTTTCTGACCGTAGTTCTTGTGGATCTCCTTGATGGATGCGTACTGGGCATCGTCGAGCGACAACACAGTCTTCATCGATTCTCTCTGCGCAAAGATGAAAGTGCTTATCAACATTGCGCTAACTAACATCAAACTCTTTTTCATAACGGTGTATTGTTTTATATATCACTAAGAGTCAAAATCGGGCCCAAAGTTTAAAGGCAAACGGCGTTATTAGACAAACAGGTCGAACGAATCGACGTTTCTCACGGAAAACACTGCCTGCCCCGCACTTGATGCGGGGAAAAATGCAGGAGCCTTTTAGAACGCTTTCCGAATTGCCTTCCGTGCTTTCCGTGCATTCCGTGAGAGATTGCATTTGTTGCATTTGTCGCATTCTCCCCTTCCCTTTGTCGCTCTCACCCATCCCCATATTCCAAATCCCTCTTTACCTTTGTTACACACAACACGTAAAACACAAAAGGATATGGAAACAAATAAGAAAACAGTCGTTACAATTGAAGCAACCGTAAAGGCACCCGTTGAAAAGGTATGGCAATACTGGGGTGAGCCTCAGCACATCACTCAGTGGGCTTTTGCATCCGACGACTGGCATGCGCCGCACGCCGAGAACGACCTGAGGACAAACGGCAAGTTCAGCACCACCATGGCAGCGAAAGACGGCAGCTACAGCTTCGAGTTCGGCGGCGTATACACCAACGTGGAGCCCAAGAAAGTTGCAGAATACGAGCTTGGTGACGGCCGCAAAGTGAAAGTGTCGTTCTCAGGATCGGGCGACGAAACGAAAGTGACCCAATCGTTCGAAGCAGAGAGCGAAAACCCGGTCGAAATGCAGAAGGCAGGATGGCAGGCTATCCTCAACAACATGAAGAGGTACACCGAAGGCAACTAAGAATTTATTTGATCAACTCAGCCTATATAAAGTGCGGCCTGTGTACACCGGGCCGCACTTACTTTTTTTCTAGACATACTTAAGCCATTGCTTCTCAGGGTGACTTGACTTGTAACCCATGTACCATTTCGACGCGACATACAATAGCGCGACATCGATCGCGAATACCAGGTAAAGTACTCCCAGGTTCCACATGTTCTCCGGTGGAACATTAGCAAACGGGGCCGTTCCATACCACTCCTGGTGTGGCGATCCGAAGAGGAACGAGTTCACGATCAGCGCACTGACATGAATGAGAGGAATGTGCGCGAGATAGTAAAAGAACGGGACCCGCCCGAAGACCCTCAGGAAATCCGCGAAAGCCCCCCTCGCCTTTTCGGCCAAAGGGATCAACGCGATCAGCGGGCCCAGCGTCATCATCAGGTACAATTGTGAAGCCGGATACTTTCGCTGGTTCAGCAGTCGCAGCAGGAACGGCGGTGAATTTTCCACGGGTTCCGAAGTCAGGATGAAAATACTTCCAACAACAATAAACGCCGCGATAGCCGACAAGCCGATGATGTAACAGTATTTTCTCATCCGCTTCTCTTCCATCAACAGTATTTTACCAAATCCATAACCCGCCGCCATTACACCAACCCACGGCACGATTACATACAGGATCGCAATCCACGACGGGCCATCGGCACCCGACGAATAAATAAATTCCCAGTAATTGCTCAATGGCTCCGGCAGCATTGGCGACACATACGCAAACAATTGCTGGAAGAAGATGATCGCCAGCCCGACGATGCCGACGGCCTTCGCCTCGAAGCGAACGAGCAATCCCAACAGGATCATACACACACCCAGCATCCATATCACACCGGCAAGTACAAACCCGGAGAAATTGAGGTTGAACGTCCAACCGAAACGGATGAGGGTGAACTCCAGCACCACTAACAGCAAACCCCTGGTGAAAAGATAACGTGCGAGATCCTTTTTGTTGTTGATCTTCACACCATAAAGGAATGCGGCTGTTCCGGCAAAGAATGCAAAGCCCGGCGCACAGAAATGCGTCACCCACCGCGTGAAGAAAATCGCCGGTTCGGGTCCGCCCGCCGGTACACCGGCATACACTCTCACGTGATCGATCGCCATCAATACCATGATCAGGCCCCGAAGAATGTCCAACGATTGTATCCGCCTCTCTAATGGCATAAGCGTAATAATTACTCTAATCTACAATTACTTTCGTATTTGTCAAATATGTGTGATGGATCTCACGTCCATAAAGTCGGGCGTCACAAAAACCGAGGAGAAGTAATCTCCTGTGCTTATATTCAGCACTCCTAACCCATTCGTTTATGATCAGAAAGCTGCTCCTTACTATGGTGGTTTCGATTTGCATCGCACCGCTGGCCTTTACTCAGTCGTTTACAATTGATGCTGTAAAAAGCTATCCCTTCCCAACGGAGCTCGTGGCCTCTTCAACAGGATCGCGGATTGCGTGGGCGGCGGATGAATCAGGCAAACGCAATGTATATGTCGCCGAGGGGCCCGACTTCAAAGCCAGGAAGATAACCAACTATATGAACGACGATGGCCAGGAGATCACTTCATTGCAGATCTCTGCGGACGGGAAGTGGGTGGTGTTCGTGCGTGGAGGAGATCATGGATCGAACTGGGATGATGGACAGCCGGTGAATCCTTCGTTCACGGCGGAACAATTCAAAGTGCAGATCATGAGCGTGCCGTTTGCCGGTGGCGAAGCGAAAATACTTTCGGAAGGTGACGAGCCATCGATATCACCGAAGAGCGATGTTGTTATATTCATCAAAGGGGGACAAGCTTCGACGATACCGGTCGATGGTTCGCAGCCTGCGAAGAGCTTGTTCGTGACGCGCGGTACGGTTGGCGATCTGCATTGGTCGGACGATGGATCGCAGCTTGCATTTGTCGCTTCACGCGGAGATCATTCGTTGATCGGTATCTACAAGAACGCGACAACGGCCATACAATGGATAGCACCGTCGTTCACACGTGACTATTCCCCGCGATGGTCGCCGGACGGAACGAAGCTTGCATTTATACGCACGCCGGGCACTGGCAATGCGCCGGATTCGCTTCTCGCACGCCGTCACAGTCCGTGGGCGATCTGGACAGCGGATGTTTCTTCAGGAAAAGCTTCGCAGGTTTATAAGTCTCCCGCTACCCTCCGAGGCTCAGTGCCTTCGACACATGGAAGCACCAATCTGCATTGGGCCGCCGGCGATAAAATTGTGTTCCTCTCCTACCAGGACGGCTGGCAGCATCTTTATTCGATCGATGCGAAGGGCGGCAAAGAGCTTCTTCTTACACCCGGCAACTTCATGGCCGAGCACATCCGCCTTAGCCCGGATAAAAAGTCACTGGTGTTCAGTGGCAATACCGGACCGGATGCCCTGGATCTGGACAGGCGTCATGTTGTCCGTGTGGCGGTTGACAAAGCCGGGGTTGAAGTGATCACGCCAGGTACCGGGCTCGAATGGACCCCGGTGATCACAGGCGACGGATCGACGATGGCATTCATCAGCGCGACTGCACAACGTCCTCCCGTTCCGGCCGTGATCTCATTGAGCAATTCCAAAAAGAACATACAACTGGTCGGAGCCGAAACGATCCCTTTTGATTTTCCGGCAGCGAAACTGGTAACGCCGAGGAAAGTAACATTCAAAGCCAGCGACGGCGTGACTGTTCATGCCGATTTGTTCGAGCCCGCGAATGGCTCGGCCAGGAAACCAGCTATCCTGTATGTGCATGGCGGTCCGCCGAGGCAAATGCTGCTTGGCTGGCATTACTCCGACTATTATTCGAACGCCTACGCCACGAATCAACATCTCGCCAATCTTGGATTCATTGTTCTCTCGGTGAATTACAGGCTGGGGATCGGTTACGGTTACGATTTCCATCAGCCGGCTAACGCGGGAATGTCGGGGGCGTCGGAATACCTTGATATCAAAGCGGCAGGTGAATGGCTGAGCAAGCAATCGAATGTCGATGCCGCGAGGATCGGGGTTTATGGCGGCTCTTACGGCGGATTTTTGACAGCTCTTGCGCTTGGGCGTGATTCCAAACTATTTGCAGCGGGCGTAGACATTCATGGTGTGCATGATTTCGTTGTCGGCAGGGCGGCACTTAGTCCGCCGACGGATCGCTACGAGAAGGCTCCCGACCTCCAAAAGGCTATCGAAGTGGCATGGAAGTCCTCGCCCGTTGCGTATGTGTCGACCTGGACGTCGCCCGTACTCATCATTCACGGTGACGACGACCGTAATGTGCGGTTCAATCAAAGTACCGATCTCGTACGCCGGCTGGAAAAGAAAGGAGTTTCTATGGAGACCATGGTGATTGTCGACGACACGCACCACTGGATGAAGCATTCGAATGCGGTGAAGGTAGATGGCGCTATCGGGGATTACTTCGTGAGAAAACTTCTCAAGCTGCAATGATCCGCCTCACTTTGCTCTTCGTTTTGTGTGCCGCCATTTGTTCGGCGCAGAACGACACCATCGCCTACTCCCGTCGCGAGGTGATGATCCCTATGCGCGATGGCGTGAAGCTCAATACACTCATCTTCGCACCGTCGAAAAGCTCGCCTGGATTGCCAATTCTTTTCCTGCGGACGCCATACGGAGTAAGCCACATCGTTTCTCCCAATAAAGTAACCTATGTGGCTGACATGGCGAAGGAAGGATACATCTTCGTCTACCAGGATATCCGCGGTCGTTATAAATCGGAAGGCAAGTTTGAGATGCAGCGCTTCACCCGCGACAAGAAAGATAAAAAGGCGATCGATGAAAGCACCGATACGTACGACGCGATTGAATGGATGTTAAAGAATATTCCGAACAACAACGGTAACGTCGGCATGTACGGCATATCGTACGGAGGCTGGACAACGATGATGGGAACGATCGACCCTCACCCGGCATTGAAGGCTGTTTCGGAGCAGGCTTCTCCTTCCGACATGTGGATGGGCGATGACTTCCACCACAACGGCGCGTTCAGACTAAGCTACGCCTTCGAGTATGCGTACATGGAAGAGGCTACGAAGGAAGATGCACACTTTCCGTTCGACCGGTTCGACACGTATGACTGGTATCTCAAGCTCGGCCCGTTATCGAACGTGAATGAAAAATATTTTCATGGAAAGATCCCCAGCTGGAACGACTTCGTCAATCATCCCGACTACGATGACTTCTGGAAAAAACAATCCATGCCTTATCGCGTCGAAGCTGCGGGACCAACGGTGCCCAACCTTCATGTGGCCGGTTATTGGGACCAGGAAGACTGGTATGGGCCGTTGAAGGCTTACGAGGTGCTGGAGAAGAAAGACACTCAGCATAAGAACTTCATCGTGATCGGTCCTTGGAACCACGGCGGTTGGGGAAGAATGGATGGCGACAAGCTTGGAAACATCGAGTTTGGTCTGCCGACGGGTCAACAGTTTCGTCAGCAGATCCAGACGACGTGGTTTGCCTATCACCTGAAAGGCAAGAACATTCCGCCTTCGCCTGAATCTCCGGCGATGAAGGTCGCTGACATCGGAGGCGGTTCGTTCCCCGAAGCACTGACGTTCCAGACGGGTTCCAACACGTGGAAGTCGTATGAGTCATGGCCTCCGAAAAATGTAACGACTACGAAGAACCTGTACTTCGGTGCCGGCGGAAAGTTATCGTGGACGGCGCCTTCGGAAACAGGGGGTTTCGATAGTTACGTCTCCGATCCTTCACATCCCGTCCCTTATCGCAACCGGCCGATCGAAGCGACGTATGGTCCCGGCTCGCGGTGGAACACGTGGCTGACGGAAGACCAGCGGTTTGTTCACAACCGTCCTGATGTTGTGAGTTGGGAAACCGAGGTGCTGACGGAAGATGTAACGGTTACCGGGAACATTCTCGCTAACCTGTATGCTTCGACGACCGGCTCGGACAGCGATTGGGTAGTGAAGCTGATCGACGTTCATCCCGAAGACAACGGAGATAATCTGAAGATGAACGGATACCAGTTTATGATCGCCAATGAAGTGTTTCGCGGCCGTTACCGTAAGAGCTTCGAAAAGCCGGAAGCTATTCAGCCGGGTTCGGTCGACAAGTACCCGATCGATCTTCATGCAGTGAATCATGTGTTCAGGAAAGGTCATCGGATCATGGTGCAGGTGCAGAGCACCTGGTTCCCGATCATCGACAGGAACCCGCAGACGTTCGTGCCGAATATATTTCACGCGAAGGCGGAGGATTTTCAAATTGCAACCCAGAAAATACACCGGTCGGCGGAAGCTCCGTCACATATCGTTTTAATGATAGGAAAATAGCCTATGCGTTTTTTTGCCTTTCTGATCTTATTGCTGATCTGCACAAGCTCGCTTGCGCAATCTTTTAAAGTGATCGGTTTCTATACTGCAAAGAGCGACCGCGCTCACATCACTTTCGTCCAGGAAGCAAACAAGTGGTTTTACAACACAGCAAAAGAGAACAACTTCACCTACGACTCCACAAACAATTGGGACAACCTCAACACGGACTTCCTTAAAAATTACGACGTAGTGTTATTCCTCGACACCCGTCCCGACTCTGCGGCGCAGCGAAAGGCATTCGAGCTCTACATGGAAGACGGCGGAGCCTGGATGGGATTTCATTTCGCGGCATTTGCGTTGACACCATCGGCATTCCCTCAGAACTGGGACTGGTATCACAACCAGTTCATCGGGGCCGGCGAGTACAAAAGCAACACCTGGAGGCCGACGTCGGCCGTGCTGCGTGTGGAAGACAAAACCCATCCTGTGCTGAAAGGACTTCCTGCTACGTTCAAATCACAACCCAACGAATGGTATCGATGGAAGAATGACCTCAAGCTCAACCGCGATATCACGATACTGTTGTCGATCGATCCTTCCAGCTTTCCATTGGGAACAGGACCCAAGCAACACGAGATATGGCACGAAGGATACTACCCGGTGGCGTGGACGAATGCGAAGTATAGGATGGTTTATGTGAATATGGGGCATAATGATATTGACTATGAAGGGAAGACAAACAAGCAGCTTTCGTCGAGCTTTGGGAATGAGATGCAGGACAGATTATTTTTGAATTCATTGATGTGGTTGGGGAAGAAGAAGAATAAAAGATGAAGTAATACCCAATACCCAATTCCAATGACCAATAACCAACTCTAGTGACGAAGTCAGACTGACCACCACTGGTCATTGGTTATTGGTTATTGGATGTTGGATGTTGCTTTGTAGTGAGTCCCAAAGAATTTCGACAGGATGAACAGCCCTACGACCCGTTCCATCTTTGATCTGGTGCCTGCAGCTCACACCCCCCGCCGCGATGATCACATCCTCCGGTTGTTTTCTTACCGTCGGAAATAACACAAGCTCCCCGATCTGCATCGACAGGTCGAAGTGTTCCTTTTCGTATCCGAATGATCCCGCCATTCCACAGCAGCCCGATGGTATCAAGTGTACTTCGTTATTCCCTAGCTGGGTCAGTATTTTTTTGACCGGCGTCAGTGAAGACAAAGCTTTTTGCTGGCAATGACCGTGAAGCTTGATGAGCTTTTTCTCTTCCTTGAATAATTTCACATCAATGCGGCCCGCATCAAGCTCCCTGGCCAGGAATTCTTCGATCATGTAAGCAGAAGCCGCAATACGTTGTGCCTTCACCTTCATTTCACCGCGAAGCAGATCCGGGTACTCATCGCGGAAGGTGAGGATCGCAGAAGGCTCGACGCCAACCAAAGGTATGTCTGTTGTGACCAGTTTCTCGAACAACGCAACATTCTTCTCCGCAAGCCGGCGCGCCTCTTCGAGCAGCCCTTTTGAAAGAAAGCTCCTCCCCGATCCGCTGTGCTCGATGAACCTGACGTCGTAACCAAGCCTATCCAGGAGCTTCACCGATGTGATCCCGATCTCGGGTTCGTTGTAATTCAGGAGCTCGTCGACAAAAATGTAGACGGCCTTTTCTCCCTTCTTCGTGTTGGGCTTGAAATCATTCAGGTACCATTTCTTCCAGGTCCTGGAAGTAACGCCAGGCATACTTCTCTTGGGTGCGAACCCCATGATCGATTTCGCGATGCCGCCCAGGAACGGACTATTGAATACCATGCTGTAAGCCCACGGCGCGATTGACGCCAGTCTCATCCCCGCTTCGAAGTTCCCGATCAGGCGTGAGCGGAATGGAACTCCCTTCTCTTTATAGTATTGGTATTGCCATTCCTGTTTCAGCTTCGCAAGGTCCACGTTCGAAGGACACTCGGACTTGCAGCCTTTACAACCCAGGCAAAGGTCCATAACGTCCTTGATCTCGTCGTGGGCAAACGGGTTGGGTTTGTCGGACCGCGTGATCATCTCGCGGAGAATGTTCGCGCGGGCGCGGGTGGTCTCTTTCTCCTTCCGGGTCGCCATGTAGCTTGGACACATCGTGCCGCCGCTTACTTCCGTCTTTCGACAATCGCCGGAGCCGTTGCATTGTTCCGCCGTGCGGAGAATACCCATCGTCTCCGAGAAATCGAGTACGGTGTCGAATTGCTTCGTCTCCTGGTTTTTGTCGAAACGCAGGAAGGTGTCCATCGGCGGCGTGTCGACGATCTTGCCGGGATTGAAGATATTATCCGGATCCCACGTTTTTTTCAGGTCCGTGATGAGCTTATAGTTGTGCTCACCGATCATGGCGGGTATAAACTCGCCACGCAGGCGGCCGTCGCCGTGTTCGCCCGACAAAGACCCGTCGTATTTTTTCACCAGTGCTGCGGTTTCCTCGGCGACAGCCCGAAACAGCTTCACTCCATCTTCACGTTTCAGATCGATGTACGGCCTGAGGTGGATCTCGCCGGAGCCCGCATGAGCATAGTGTACACTGTAGAGGCTATGCTTTTTCAGCATCACATTGATGTCGGCGATGTAAGCAGGAAGGTCATTCACGTCGACGGCGGTGTCTTCGATGACCGGCACGGGTTTCACATCGCCGGGTAAATTCGATAGCAGACCCAGCCCGGCCTTGCGAAGGTTCCATACTTTCTTGATGTCGTCACCGCTAACGACCGGGTATGAATAACCGAGATTCCTGTTTTTCAGATCGGCGATCAACGCTGTCGCATCGCGGTCCACTTCCGCTTCGGACGTGCGGGTGAGCTCGGCTACCAGTATAGCCATCGGGTCGCCTTGTATGAAAAACCTGTTCTCCTTCTGACCGATATTTCGCTTTGTGGCTTCGAACACGTAATGATCCATCAGCTCCACAGCCGACGGGTTGTGTTTCAAAGCCACCAAGTTTGCCCGCAACGACTCGTCGATGCTGGCGCAATGAATACAGACCAGCTTGCGGAACGGAGGATCGATAGGCGACAGCTTCAGCTTCGCTGCAGTGACAAAACACAGCGTGCCTTCGGATCCCGCGATAAGACACGAAAAATTAAAACGGCCTCCGCCCGGCGTGAACGGCGCCATTCGTGCCAGCAGGTCGATCGCATAACCGGTGTTCCTTCGTTGGATGGACGACTTCGGGAAACCGCGTTCGATCTCTGCGCGGTTGTTTGCATCCGACAGGATTGTCCTTGCGTGCGTGTAGAGGTTATTCTCGAGGCCGAACCCTTTCGAGTGGCTCTCAAACTCTTCATTCGACATTTCTCCGAACGTCACGCGGCTTGCATCGGAAATAATAGCCCGTACCTCCAGCAAGTGCTCACGTGTGCTCCCGTAAATCACCGAGTTCGATCCGCAGGAGTTGTTGCCTATCATTCCGCCAATCATCGCGCGATTCGCAGTCGACGTCTCCGGCGCAAAGAATAAACCGTGAGGCTTCAGTAAATGATTGAGATCATCCCGGACGATACCCGGCTGAACCCACGCATAACGCTCCTCTTTATTGATCTCGTACACTTTATTGAAATGCTTCGAGATATCGACAACGATCCCCGCACCGACAACTTGTCCCGCGAGCGATGTACCGCCGGCTCTCGGTATGAGCGACGTCTTCTTCTCCTTCGCAAAGTGGATCAGCTTGATAATGTCATCCTCTGTCTTCGGCAGAGCGACGGCGTTGGGTATCTCCCGGTACGCGGATGCATCGGTGGCATAGAGGCGGCGCGTTGTTTCGTCGGTAAACAACTCGCCCTCCAGAATTTTATTAAGAGCAATAAAGTCAGTGGGTGTCATTTTTTATGTACAGGGTACAGAGTTCAGGGTACAGGGTTCAGTGTACAGGGTTCAGGGTACAGGGTTCAGTGTACAGGGTTCAGGGTTCAAAAGTTCGGATGCACCATCCCTGTACCCTGTACCCTGTACGTTGTACACTGTACCCTGTACCCTGTACATTCATTGCGCTAATTCAACAACTTGCTTCATTTTCTCAAGGCCTGTTTTGCAAACCGTAACGGCATCTTGTGCCCAGTAGTCCTTGTTGAACAGCTCGAGAGATAACACTTTGGTACCGCCCATGTTCAACAGGTCGGTGATGATCTGTTTGAACGGAGCCACGCCGTCGCCGGGATACACACGATGACTGTCGTTTTGTTCAGTGCGTGGAACATTGCCCGGATAGTCGTTGATGTGGATCACATCGATCAACTTGCCATTCACCATCTTCAGGCAATCGAAGTTCGACCCGCCCCGGAACAGGTGATAGACATCGGGAAGGATGTTGACATCGGGATCATTCGCTGCAGCACATGCCATCAGCGCCTGTCCAAAGTGATAGAACACAGGCGACCCACCCCAGAATTCAAGCAAAGGTTTCACACCTGTTTCACGGCCAAGGTCGAGCAGCTTCTTGTAGCGTTCACCGACTTTGTACAGGTCCAGCTGTGCGTCGGCTTTCACACCCGACGACGGTGCTGCGATCCTCTTACAACCGATCTCGGCCATCAGCAACATCTCCTCTTTCATTTGGACGAAGCCGGCAGTACGCTGTGCCTCATCGTCCACCATCCATGGCGCGAAGCCGATGGCATCCTCCACGGTCAGCTTGCTATCGTCTATAAGCTTCTTCAGTGCAGGCATCGACCCACCCTGATCCTTATATGCTTTCACGTCCATCACCCAAAGCTCGAGGCTATCGAAACCTGCTTTCGCGGCGATCTCGATCGACTTCGTGAGGCCGACCTTCTGACCACGGATCGTGCTGGTGTTGAGACAGTATTTGAATTGGCCGGTTTTCTTTTGCTCTTTCTGCTCGCGGGACTCCGCCGTTACGAGGTGTGGGAGCATGGCTGTTCCGGTGGCAAGTCCGAGCGCTTTCAGGGTACTGCGTCTGTTCATAGAGATGATTTTCGTGGATGCCAAATTTAGTATATTTCCTAAATGAAAAAGTCCAATCTCATCCTTGCATTCCTGGTTTGTTCGCTGTTTGCGTTCACCATCAAGCCGACACAAAAACCTAAGTGGGTGAGCCTCTTCAATGGCAAAGATCTCAGCGGGTGGACCATGAAGATCGTGGGTAAGCCCCTCGGTGAAAACTACGGGAATACGTTCCGTGTCAAGGATGGAATTCTGAGCATCCGGTACGACAACGATGTTTACAAGAAGTTCAACAACCAGTTCGGCGCACTCTATTATAACAAGAAGCTGACGAATTACCGGCTGAAGCTCGAGTACAGGTTTGTCGGTGACACGGCGACCGGAGCACCAACGTGGGGTTTCCGCGACAGCGGCGTCCAGTTTCACGGGCAGTCACCGGAGTCGGTGGGTTTAACACAACAGTTCCCGGTATGCCTGGAGGTTAACTTTCACGGCGGCGACGGCACCAAGGACAGACCGACGGGCGAGATCTGTGCACTGGGAACCATCATTCATTTCGATGGCAAACCGAATACTTCGTTTTGTACACCACCTACCGTAAAACGCACGGTCCATGGCGACAAATGGGTGACTGTGGAAATCGACGTCCAGGGTTCGAAAATCGCTCACTTTATTAATGGAGAAGAAGTCCTGCGGTACGAGGATCCCCGTTATAATCCCACAAATGAAAACGCAAAAGCGCTAATCGTCAACGGAAATGACAAAATAACGTCCGGATACGTTTCACTGCAGTCGAACTCCCACCCCATCGATTTCAGGAAAATTGAGCTTATGGAATATTAAAATGTGAGAGGTGCAAGGTGCGACGTGCGGCGTTGTGCAACCTTGTGAGTAGCTCAGAGTCTTTCGATCCAATTCATATTAATATATGCTCGGTCATTATTTCACCATCATCTACCGGAATTTCCTCCGCGCGAAGGGATACTTCCTCATCAACCTTGCAGGACTCGCCGCGGGGATGACCTGTACGATGCTCATCTACCTGTGGGTGAAAGACGAGCTGGGGATGAACAAGTTCCACGCCAACGATGCGAACCTGTACCAGGTCATGGAACATCAACAGTATTCCGACCGGGTCATGACTACCACCTCAACGCCCGGTATTCTTGCGGAGAACCTGAAGATCGAGTTCCCGGAAGTAGAATACGCAGCAACCACTACCTGGATCAACAACAACACGCTATCCATCAAAGATCATAGTATAAAAGCAAGGGGATGGGACGTCGGGCCTGAGTTCTTCCAGATGTTCTCTTACAAACTTGCGCAAGGCAGTCCCGAAGCGGTACTGAAAGACCAGATGTCGATGGTGATCACGAAATCCCTCGCCGTTCGTTTGTTCGGCACCGACGAAAATGTTCTTGGCAGGTCCGTCGAGCTAAACCATGACAAGTCGCTGATCATTACGGGTGTGTTAGAAGACATTCCGAACAGCTCTTCATTCAGGTTCGACTACGTGATGTCGTTCGAGTTGTATAAAACGGAGAATGAATGGGTGAAGGATTGGGGCAACAATGGTCCCTCGAGCTATGTCGTGTTGAAAAACGGCACCGATCCGGCTGCATTCGCGAACAAGATCAAAGATTATATCAAGGGCAAGGAGGCAGATTCGCACATCACACTGTTCGTTCAGAAATATTCCGACAGGTACCTGTACGGGTCATGGGTGAATTCTCAGCCTGCGGGCGGACGGATCGAGTACGTGAGACTGTTCTCCATCATAGCTATTTTCATACTGGTGATCGCCTGCATCAACTTCATGAACCTGTCGACAG
>WUUC01016509.1_pt1 | contig 13792 bp, 11 predicted proteins | sample 6278441 | NCBI WGS metagenome assembly WUUC01 (sample SAMN13675441, study PRJNA597444) | soil metagenome | isolation source: soil | place: USA: Washington | collected 2017-10
ATCTTGAGGTGCTCCCACACGGCCTCGACCTCGGGGGTGCGCCGGTTGAGGATCCCGATGGACTCCAGCGCGGCTCGCCCGCGTTCCTTGTCGTCGTCGATCAACGACTGGACGATCTCGAGCATCAACACCAGCGTTCCGGGATCGAGAGCGCGCACCAGGCCGTAGTCGAGGAACGCGACCTTTCCGTCGGGCAGCAGCAGGTAGTTGCCGGGGTGCGGGTCCGCCGAGAACAGAAGGAACCGGTTGAAGCTCCCGTAGAAGAAACGGAACAGCACCTCCGCGAGGTCGTCCTTGCGCTCGCGGTCCCAGTCGAACGCGTTCATGAACGGCTCGCCCTCGACGAACTCCTGGACGATCACCCGGGCGCGGCAGTATTCCGGGTAGACCTTCGGGACGACGATGTACGGGTGCCCGGCGAACAGCTCGGCGAACTTCGCCTGGTTCGAGGCCTCTCTGCGATAGTCGAGCTCCTCCAGCACGCGGTCCCGGACCTCGTTCGCGACCTCCCTGGGATCGATGTTCGGCGCGATCGCGACCGAGAGCTTCGTCATCGCGGAGATGTTCTTGAGGTCCGAGCGCACCGCTTCGTCCACCCCCGGGTACTGGACCTTCACCGCCACGTCTTCGCCCGAGTGCAGGCGAGCGCGATGGACCTGGCCGATCGACGCCGCGGCGACCGCGTCGTCGCCGAACTCGGCGAACAGCTCGTGCGCGTCCTGTCCGAACTCCTCTTTGACGACGGCCTTCGACGCCTCCGGGTCCATCGGCGGCGCCGAGCTCTGGAGCATCGTCAGCGCGTCCTTGTACGTCGCCAGGTATTCCCCGGGGGCCGCGAACTCGTAGAACGACGCGAGTTGCCCGACCTTCATCGCCGCGCCCTTCATCTCGCCGAGCATGTCGACGAGCTGCTGCGCGGTCTTCTGGTGGAAGCCTTCGAGGAACTCCTGCGAACGTTCGGGCGACGCAAACGCGCGGGCGCGGGTCCCGAGGAAGCGGAAGGCGGACCTGCCGGTCTGCCCCGCCAGCTTCGCCCCCCTCTGCGCCCAGCCGGTCGGGATCGGAACCCTCTTGTCGTCGGCCATGACGGCTACTCTATTTCCGGCGGACGACAGCTCGGACCGAGGAGGGCGGCGTGGCGAGCGGGACCGTGACGGTGCGGGGCGAGGCGCTGGTTCCCGGTGAGCCCGACGAGGCTCACGTCTTCCTCGAGATAAAGGCGGTCGAGAAGACACCACAGAAAGCGATGGCGGACGTGTCCGAGCGCAGCGCGAGTCTGCAGCAGATCTTCGCAGAGCTCGACGTCCCCGATGCGGCGCGGGCCACGTCCGGCATCTCGATTGCCGAAGAGACCGAATGGGACGCGCGGTCGAGCCGCCGTAAGCACCTCGGATACCGCGCGGTCAACGGCATCTCGGTGCGGCTCGACGACGTCGACAGGGTCGCGCGCCTGATCGCGGAGGCGACCGAGAGATGTGGTGCCACGGTCCGGGGACCGACCTGGCAGATCGCGCTCGCGAACCCGGCGCGCGCGGAGGCGTTCAGAGCCGCGGCCGAGGACGCACGGCGCAAGGCGGAGGCATACGCGAGCGCGCTCGGTGTCACGCTGGGCGACGTGCTGAGCGTGATCGAACCGGGCCTCGCGGTGCGCATCCAGCGTCACGAGCTCCGCCCGGCCCCCGCTCCCGCGGCGTCTCCGCAATCGAGCGCTCCCCCGGAGATCCAGATAGACGCCGGCGCACTCGACATCCCGGCCGCGGTCAAGGTGACGTTCGCGCTGGAGCAGAGATGAGCGGCATTGCAGGGGACGGCTCTTTCGAGGACGATGGACCGGTGAAGCAGACGTTCTCCTGTCCCAACTGCGGCTATCAGCTCGAGGTCGGGACGCCGACGTGCGGCAACTGCGGGACCATCCTGCAGGGCGGCACGCCCGTCCCCACCCCGCTCGCAGCGTCGGGGATCCGGCCCGGCGCCGTCATCTGGGCGCTGTTCGCCATCGGGCTTGCGGTCGCGGGGTTCGTCGGGCGCGACCGGATCGCGGACGCGATCGGGTCCGCCGGGGACGCCGTCGAAGAGGCCACCGAAGGGTCGGGTTCGGACGGTGGAGAGGTCGGCGGCGGCGGAGGTGGAGGCGGAGCGGGGGGCGGGAACGGACTCGAGATCGCGTACCGCCACGTCCCGCAGGTCGTGCGCGACATCAGGGCCGGCGGCATCGCGTGCGTGGGCACGAGGGTCGACTCGACCGACGAGTTCCTCGAGACCGGCAGCTGCCAGTCGAACGGCATGCACGTGCAGATAAACCTCTACTTCCAGCCGGAGGGCATCGGCTTCGCGGAGGAGTTCTACAGCCAGTTCGCGTTCGCGTCAGTCCACGCGGACAACTGGTGGGTGTCGGGCGAAACCGCCCTCATGCGCAGGGTCCAGCAGGTGCTGGGCGGCCGTCTCCAGAGACCTTCCTGACCCGCGAAAGCTGAGAAACTCCCGCCGCAGGACTTACGCTATTTTCTGCCAAACCGAGCAGAGCGATTGGGGGCCCGGATGGGCGACAGGATGACGGAGTCCTTGGAGCCGTATCGGCCGGAGTCATCCTACGAGCTGGACTACGACGAGGCGCCCTCCGCCGGGCGACCCGGGCGGGTCCTGTGGGGCCGGGTCGTCGTCCTGGGGCTGGCGCTCCTGCTGGCGTTCCTGATGGGCCGGGCGACCGGGGGCGGCCCCTCCGAGTCGGACCTCGCCACCGTGCGCGCCGAGAGGAACGAGCTGCGGGCCGAGGTCGCGGACCTCGAGGCCCAGCTGCAGGAGGCGGAGCCGGATCCGACTCCCCCGCCGGCGTCGGCGTCACCCGACACGGGGGCCGACGAAGGCGCCACCGACCCGGAGAACGAGACCGAGGGCGGCACGACCTACGTCGTGGAGTCCGGCGACACGCTCCAGAGCATCGCGATCGACGTCTACGGCGACGCGAGCCTCGACGACTTCCTCGCGGAGGCCAACAACATCACGGACCCGGAGTCGCTCTCGGTCGGCCAGGAGCTGATAATCCCGCCGAAGCCGGAGTAGCTACGGCGTCTCGCGCACCGCGCGCGCCAGCCGGTCGAGCTCGCTCACCGCGACGTCCACGTCCTCGTCCCGCGGCGGAAGCGGGCCGTAACGCTCGGTTTCGAACGTCGTGAGAGCGGCGCGGGACGCGTCTCCGTGGAACCGGGCGGTGCGCGCGAGCATCTCTGCCGCGGTCTCGGCGGGCGGCCTGCCCTCGCCGCGCGCTTCGAGCGCGTCCTCCAGCCGGCGCAACGCCTTGGTGACGGGACCCGCGCCGGCCGGAACCGCGCGCCGCCCCTTGCGGCGGCCCGGCCGGAAGGCCCTCCAGACGAAGCGGAGCAACAAGACGATCGTGATCGTCCCCACCGCGGCCACGCCGGCCTTCGCCGCCGCGCCGGCGCCTCTGACCGCGCGCACCAGGCCGTCGATCGCCCGCAACAGCGGGATGCTGTTCTCGAGGCCCCCTCGCGCCGGCGGGATCGCGAACGTCGGGTCGAACTCGTACCAGCCGTAGCGCGGGAACCACACCTCGACCCACGAGTGCGCGTCGCTCCCACTGACGTCGAAGTAACCGCTGAACGGGTTCCGCTTCCCCGGCGCGTAGCCGGCGACGACGCGCGCGGGGATCCCGAGCGTGCGCAGCATCACCGCCGTGGCCGACGCGAACTGCTCGCAGAAGCCGACGTCCGCGTCGAACAGGAAATGGTCGACCGCGTCGCGTCCGGCCGGCGGCACCGGCGAGTCGAGCGAGTACTCGTAGTTGTCCCGCAGGTAACCCTCGATCGCGAGCACGCGGTCGAGGTCGGTCGCGGCCCGGCGCGTGACCGTCCGCGCCAGCTCGCGCACACGGTCCGGAAGCGAGTCCGGTAGCTGCAGGTAACGCCGGATGTCGTCGGGGGGCGGGTCCGGCGGCAGCGCGCGCAGCTCCTCCGGTGACGCGGAGCCGCGCGTCGAGACGACGCTGTAGACGGTGCCTGGGGTAAGGGTCGACGGCGTGCGGACGGCGCCGAGGGCGTCGATCGATATCCCGCCCTCGTACCAGATCGTGTCCGGCTGGCCCGCGGCGAAGATCACGTTCGGCTGCTCCGCCTCTATGTAGAACGTCTGGGTCAGGTTCGCGCGGGGGCCGAGGCTCCGCAGCTCCGGCGGGTACGAGTACGGGGGCGTCTCGGCCGTGAAGTCGACGACCTCGTCGTCGGTCCCCTCCCACGACTCGCCGTCGTATCTCTCGAACACGATGCCCTTCCACATCGCGGGAGCGGGCGAGCGGACCCTCATCACGAGCTCGTCGGGCAGGTCGCCGCGCACGCTCAGGTCCATGCGGTTGTCGAACCCGTAGTAGGACGACCCCGACGCCCTCGAGCCGGATCCCTCGGAGAAGCCGGGGTTGAGGATCCCGCCGCCCGCGTCGGACCCCAGCCCCGACCCGAGCGAGAACGGCAGAGAGAAGTACTGCGACGCGACCGACTGTGGGAGCAGCATGAAGATCGCCGCTCCGCACAAGGTCACCGGGAGCGCGGCGCGAGCGATGTCGCTCCAGGGAACGCGCGAGCGCGGCGGCGCGTGCTGCGGCGTCATCCAGCCGGCCGTCGCGCCTCCGAGCTCGGACCGGTGCGACAGCGTCAGTGCGGCCATCACGAACGCGAAGTAGACGACGAGGAAGACGCCGTACGTCATGTCCTGCGACAGCGTCCCGGCGACGGCCATCAGCGCGAGCGACGAGCCGAGCGAGAAGTTGAGGTCCTTGCGCGCGGGCAGGTCGAAGCCGTGGAGCACCTGGACGACGAGGAACAGGCTCGCGAGAGGGAAGCGCGCCTCGTCGAGCGTGCGCAGGCCGCGCAGGTCGCCGAAGAACTGCAGCAGCGCCATGACCGCGCCGGCGGTGAGGCCGAGCTTCAGCACCCACGTCCAACTCGTCGAGTGCCGCCGGACGTACGAGATCCAGTAGCCGGCCGCGAGCGCGACCAGGATCACGACCAGCGTGCCCGGCGCCACCGCGCCGACCGCTCCGAGAGCGCCGGCGCCTGTCATGACCGCACCGAGCACCGCGGCGCGCAACGCGAGGGAGTCCTCCGGGGGCCGCGGCGCGTTCGCGCGCTTCAGCGCCTCGATCACGCTTCGAGCTCCTTCATGACGTCGTGCGCACGATCCACGACGGTCACGCCCGCGCCGCGCGACAGCGCGATCCGGACGGCTTCTGTAGCACCCTCCCGGTCCGGCGCGAACAGGACGAACGAGCACCTCCGGCCCCACCTGCGGAACGCGGCCGTGACGGCCTCGTCCGCGGACGGACCGGACCCGTCGAGACCCGCGCACCAGTCGAGCACCTGGAGCTTCGTTGCGTTCTCGACGCGACCAGCGGCCGCGCAATGGACGGGGCGCCCCTGCGCGAGCGCGTACACGCCGACCGAAGCTGCGGCGGCAACGAGCTGCTCCCACTCGGGGGACTCGGCCGCGCCGGCTCCGACGACGAGGACGACCGGGCTGCGCGCGGGCTCCTCGTGCTCTCGCACGACCAGCCGGCCCGTGCGCGCCGTCGTGCGCCAGTGCACCCACCTCTGCTGATCTCCCGGGCGGTAGTCGCGGACTCCGGCGAAGACCTCGCCGTGGCCGGACCTCGTCACCGCGAGGGCCTCGTCCGCAGTCGCTGCGGGCGTCTCCGGCAGCGGGAACGACCGCAGCTCCCGCCACGCCGGGTGCACGATCAGGCGCGTCTTCACGAACCCGCCCCTTTTCGTCCGCACGAGCCCGAACGGCGCTGCCGTGACGAGCGTCACGTCGCCCTCGTCGAAGATCCCTCGTGTCATCGCCCGTCGCTCGACCTCGATCGCCGTCGATCCCCCCGGGGGGACGCCTTCGGATGCAACGGCGACCTCTTCGAACGCGGGAAAGCGGTCCTCGACACGCATCACGGGGAGGCGCTTCGTCGACGGGTTACGGATGCGGAGCTCGGCGGTCACCGATTGGCCCACGCGCGTCCGCGCGGGCACCGAGCGCGAGATCACCGCGGCAGCGAGCCGGTGCGCCACGATCACGCCGGAAGCGGCGAGGCCGAGGACACCGGCGGCGAGAACGAAGAGCCATCCCGCCTGGGCCGTCGTGGCGACGGCTACGAGCAGGCCCCCGATCCCCGCGACGATCCCGGCCTTGGTCGTAGGCCGGCGGTTCATCGCGTGAGGCTCGGGGCCGGGGGCGGAGCGGGGACCGAGGGTGGGCCGTGGCCGCCGTCGGTGACCGGTGCCGGCGTCGCGTCCACGATCGCCCGTATCAGCTTGCGGCCCCGCACCGAATCCTGGCCGAAGCCCTCCGACGTCACGATGCGGTGCGACAGCGTCGCGAGGGCGAGCGCCTTCACGTCGTCGGGAACGACGAACTCGCGTCCCTTCAGCAGAGCGCGCGCCTGCGCGCAACGGATCAACGTGACCGACGCCCGCGGGCTCGCGCCGAGCGCGATCTCCGGGTGCCGGCGCGTCGCGGTGACGATCGCCAGCGCGAAGTCGAGCACGGGCTGGGACACGAACGTCTCGCGCACCGCCCGCTGCACGCCAAGCACCTCGGCCGGCGCGAGGACTGCACGCAGCTTCTCGATCGGGTGGGAGTGGAGCTGCGCGACGATGACCTCCTTCTCGGTCGCCGGCGCGACGTACCCCATGTCGATCGCAAGCGCGAACCGGTCGAGCTGACCCTCCGGCAGCGGGAACGTCCCGTGCTGCTCGAGCGGGTTCTGCGTCGCGACGACGAACAGCGGCTCGGGAAGCGCGTGGCGCGTGCCGTCGACCGTCACGGCCTTCTCGTCCATAGCCTCGAGCAGAGCCGACTGAGCGCGCGGCGTCGCGCGGTTGACCTCGTCGACGAGCACGACGTTCGCGAACACCGGCCCGGGGATGAACTCGAACGCGTGCGTGCTCTGGTCGTAGACCGTGGTCCCCGTGATGTCGGAGGGCAGGAGGTCGGGGGTGCCCTGGATCCTCTTGAACGAACCCGATACCGAAGCGGCGAAGCTGCGCGCGAGCATGGTCTTGCCGACGCCGGGGACGTCCTCGATCAACAGGTGACCGCCGGCGAACAACGCGGTCGCGGCAGCCTCGACCGCACGCCGGTTGCCCTTGATCACGCGCTCGACGTTGTCGGTCAGACGGCGCGCCGCAGCGGCCGCCTGCGTCCGGTCCATCACCGCGGGTTGTGTGCCACGCTGGCCGGCATGGCGCGGTTCGAGATCCTCGAGCACACAGCAGATGTCGGCATAAAAGCGGAGGCAGTTGACCTCCCGGGCGTTTTCGAGCAGGCCACGCTCGGTTTGCTCGACATCATCGGAGCTTGGGTGCCCGGGGCCGCCCGCGAGCGGGTGGACGTCGACGTCGAGGCGGCCGACGCCGGTGCGCTGCTGGTCGACTGGCTGGGCGAGGTCCTGTACGTCCACGACTCCCGCGACGCGGTCGTGACCTCGCTCGAGATGCTGGAGGTGAGCCCCCGCCGGGCGGCCGGGCGGATGGGTATAGCTCCGCGGGACGAGGCCGCGTACGGGGGAGGCACCCAGGTGAAGGCGATCACGTACCACCGGCTGAGGGTCGAGCAGACGCCGGACGGGTGGTCGGCGACCGTGTACGTCGACGTCTGAGGAGGCTCGTCATGGAGCTGGAGCGGCTCGAGGAGTTCGTCTGGGAGGTCCCGATCGGGTGGGCCGCCGGCATGCGGGTGCCGGGCCGCGTCTTCGCGTCGGAGAACCTCATCCGCAAGGCGGTCGACGACAACGCGATCGACCAGGTGGCGAACGTCGCGACGCTGCCGGGGATCGTCGGAGCGTCGCTCGCGATGCCCGACATCCACTGGGGGTACGGCTTCCCGATCGGCGGGGTCGCCGCGACCGACGTCGATGCGGGCGGCGCGGTCTCTCCCGGCGGCGTCGGGTTCGACATCGGCTGCGGCGTGCGGCTCGTCCGCAGCTCGATCACGTGGGACGACGCGGCGCCGGCGATCCGCGAGCTCGTCGCCACGCTCGGCCGCCGGGTTCCGCGCGGCGTCGGCGGGAAGGGACGGATGAGGCTCGACTCCTCCGGGATGGAAGCCGTCCTGGCAGAAGGAGTGAGGTACCCGCTGTCGCAGGGGATCGGCTGGGAGGAGGACGCGGAGCTGTGCGAGGACTCCGGCGCGCTGCCGGGAGCGCGCCCCGACTCCGTGTCGGAGAGGGCGAAGGAGCGCGGCGGCTCGCAGCTCGGGAGCCTCGGCGCCGGCAACCACTTCCTAGAGGTGCAGGTCGTCGACGAGATCAGGGACGCGACGGCGGCCGACGCGATGGGACTCTTCGAGGACGGCGTCGTGGTGATGATCCACTCCGGGTCGCGCGGGCTCGGGCACCAGACCTGCACCGATCACCTGAAGGCGATCGACCGCCTCATGCCGCAGCTCGGCATCGACGTGCCGGACCGGCAGCTCGCGTGCGTCCCGATGGACCACCCGCGCGCCGAGAGCTACTTCGGCGCGATGGACGCGGCCGGCAACTTCGCGCGCGCGAACCGGCACCTGCTGACCGATGCGGCGCGCGAGTCGTTCGAGGAGGTCTTCGGCGGGAGCGCGCGCGACCTAGAGATGTCCGTCGTCTACGACATCTCGCACAACCTGGCGAAGATCGAGGAGCACACCGTCGACGGGGTCCCGCGCAAGCTGTGCGTTCACCGCAAGGGTGCGACGCGCGCGTTCGGGCCGGGCCATCCGGAGATCCCCGAGCGGTACGCGGAGGTGGGTCAGCCGGTGATCGTCCCGGGGAGCATGGGGACGCACTCGTTCGTGCTCGCGGGCATGGGGGCCGGCGAGCGTTCGTTCGACTCGACGTGCCACGGCGCGGGCCGCGCGATGAGCCGCACGCAGGCTAAGAAGCGGATGGACGGCAACGAGCTGAAGCGACAACTCGAGTCCGAGGGCATCCTCGTCGCCGCGAGCCACGCGCGCCTACTGTCGGAGGAGGCTCCCTACGCGTACAAGGACGTGTCGGAGGTGGTCGACACCTGCGAGGGCGCGGGCCTCACGAAGGTCGTCGCGCGCATGCGTCCCGTCGGAGTCGTGAAGGGCTGATCCCTCAGCAGCCGGAGACGGCGTTCAGCGCGTTGAGGCGGCCGTAGCCGTAGATGGGATCGCGGCCGGGGGGGCCGAGGTCGTCGGCCTGGGCGAGGAGGCAGTCGACTATCGCCTGGCTCTTCAGGCCCTTCTCCGCGAGCAGCGCGGCGACGCCGGAGACGAACCCCGCGGCCATCGAGGTCCCGGCCTCGGCCTCGTAGCCGTCGGCCGGTGAGCACGAACGCGGCGCTCCCCGCAGATAGGTCGAGAAGACGTCGTTCGCGCACGAGATCGCCTGGTCGCCGCCCGGTGCGACCATGTAGCTCTTGGACCGGCGCGAGTCGAAGTTCGTGTAGTACGCGGGGCGCTCGGCGCGATCGACGGCACCCACGCAGAGGACTCCGGCCACGGCCGCCGGCTCCGCGCACAGCGGGAGCGAGTCGTTGCCGGCAGACGCGACGACGACCGCGCCCTTCGACAGCGCGTACGAGATCGCTTCGTGCACGGGCCTCATCGACCCGGTGATCGAGTCGACGTGCCCGGGGGCGGAATACGCCAGAGAGAGGTTGACGACTTGCGCACCGCGATCGGCCGCGTAGCGGACGCCGGCGGCGATGCGTCCGGTGCTGCCCCCGTCGTCTTCGTCGAGGACGCGCACGGGCAGGATCGACGCGTCGGGGGCGACGCCCGCGACGCCGACCCCGTTGTTCGTGACCGCGGCGGCGATGCCCGCGACGTGCGTCCCGTGTCCGGACTCGTCCTGCGCGCCGTCCTGGTCACCCTTGGGTGCGACGAAGTCGGCGCCGGCGCCGGCGATGTTGGCAGCGAGGTCCGGGTGCCCGAGGTCGACGCCCGAATCGACGATCGCGATCGTTACGCCGTTGCCGGTCGCCAGCGACCAGGCCTTGTCGGCCTCGATGCGCGTCAGACCCCACTGCTGCGAGAAATAGGGATCGCCCGGCGCCGCCGAGGCCGGCGCGGCAAGAACGGCTGCGATCAGAGCCGCAACCATCGCCGTCGGGAGGACCTTCTTGGACACTTCGTACCTCGGCTTCTGCGAACGGTCTAGCGGAAGGGCCGCCTCGGCGGGACTCCCCTCTAGAAGGAAGGGCCGCCTCGGCGGGACTCCCGTCTAGTTGGGGGAGTTCGCCTTGCCTAGGCGGGTCTCCTGCCTTGCTGGAAACTCTCCCCAGGTGCGACCATAGCGGGCAGATGACCCCGGAACGGTTCACGAGCATCGAGGATGCAGCAACCCGCCTGGAAGCGGCCGGGTACCTCTCCGACGAGTCGATCGCGACGGTCGTCTATCTCGCCGGGCGCCTGGAGAAGCCGCTGCTCGTGGAGGGCCCCGCGGGGGCCGGGAAGACCGAGCTGGCCAAGACGGTCGCCGCCGCGCTCGGGCTGAGGCTGCTGCGGCTCCAGTGCTACGAGGGCGTCGACGAGACGAAGGTCCTCTACGAGTGGAACTACCGCAAGCAGCTCCTGCGGATCCAGGCGGGCCAGGGGGCCGGGTGGGAGGAGCTCTCGGACGACATCTTCGCGGAGGAGTTCCTTCTCGAGAGGCCGGTCCTGCAGGCGCTGAGGTCGGAGGAGCCGGTCGTGCTGCTGATCGACGAGGTCGACAAGCTCGACGTCGAGGCGGAGGCCCTCCTTCTGGAGGTGCTGTCGGACTGGCAGGTGACGATCCCGGAGATGGGCACGGTCGCAGCGCGGAGCGCGCCTCTCGTCGTGCTGACGTCGAACGCGGTTAGGGAGCTCTCGGAGGCGTTGAAGCGGCGCTGTCTCTACCTCTACCTCGACTATCCGGACCTCGGACGCGAGAAGGCGATCGTGCTGCGCCGCGTGCCCGAGCTGAACGAGGCGCTGGCCGAGGGCATCGTCCGGCTCGTCCGCAGCATCCGCGAGCTCGAGCTCAAGAAGCCGCCGTCGATCTCGGAGACGCTCGACTGGGCGCGCACGCTGCTCGAGCTCAGCATCACGACGCTCGACCGGGAAGCCATCCGGCGGACCCTTCCGGTGCTCGTGAAGTTCCGCAGCGACATCGAGAAGGTGATGGGCGAGCTGAAGATCGCGCCCGAGTAGCCGATGCTCGACCGGCTCCTCGAATTCACACACGCCCTGAGGGACGCGGGCGTGCCGGTCTCGTCGAGCGAGGGCATCGACGCGGCGCGTGCGCTGTCGTTCGTCCCGTTCGAGAGCCGCGACGCGCTGAAGCTCGCGCTCGCGTCGACGCTCGTGAAGAGCCCCGCGCACCGGCCGGCGTTCGACACGCTGTTCACGATCTACTTCGAGGCGGGGTTGCAGGAGAGGGCTCAGGTCGTGGCCGATCCCGACGACGCTCACGAGCTGGGCGGCGAGCTGGCCGCGGCACTGACGGCGGGTGACGGATCGGGGCTGGGAGGTCTCGCCCTGCGCGCGGTCGAGGCCTTCGGCAGGGTCGAGAACAGCCCTTCGGGGAGCCTGTTCTTCGAGTATCCGGTGTTCCGGGCCGTGGACCTCGACGCCGTGAGAGCGCGGGTCGACGAGGGTGCGGCCGGCCTCGCGCCGTTGGAGCGGCGTCTGCTGATGGACGAGTTCGACGCGCGCGCGAGGCGCTTCCGCGAGGCCGTCACTGCGGAGGTGAGGAAGCGCGTAGCACGGAGGCGTGGTCCGGAGGCCGTCGCTCGCTACGCGGTGAGGCCCGTCCTCGAGGACCTCGACCTGATGACTGCGACGGCCGACGAGATGGCGGAGCTGCGGCGCGCGGTGAGGCCGCTGGCGCGCCGGCTCGCTGCGAAGATGGCGATGAGGAGACGGCGCGCGCAGCGCGGACGGCTCGACGTGCGGCGGACCGTGCGTCACTCGCTGTCGTCCGGCGGCGTCCCGGTCGAGACGTTCTTCCGGAAGCGGCCCCCGCACCGCCCGGAGCTGTTCGTGCTCTGCGACGTCTCCAGCTCGGTCGCGAGCTTCTCCCGGTTCTCCTTGATGCTGGTGCACGCGCTGTCGTCGGAGTTCCAGCGCGTCCGGTCCTTTGCGTTCGTAGACACCGTCGACGAGGTCACGACCTTCTTCGAGCACGAGGACTTCTCCCGCGCCGCGGAGCTGCTCCGCCGCGACGCAAAGGTCGTCAGGATCGACTCGAACTCGAACTACGGCGCGTCGCTCGAGGCCTTTTGGGAGCGGTTCGGCAAGGACCTCGGCCCCAAGTCGACCGTGCTCGTCCTCGGCGACGCGCGCAGCAACAACCGGCCCCCGCGGGAGCACAACCTGAAGCTGATCGCCGAGCGCGCCCGGCACACGTACTGGCTCAACCCCGAGTCGCTCGTCTACTGGGACAGCGGCGACTCGCTCGCCAGCCTCTACGCGGCGCACGTCGACGAGATGGTCGAGGTCCGCAACCTCCGTCGGCTGGAGGACTTCGTGGCCTCTCGCCTCCACGATTGACAGCGAAGCGGGCATTCGGTCATGATCCCGGCCGTATCGTCGGCCTTCTTGCTTTTCCGTCGCCGAACGTGCATCCTCGTTCATGCAACGTTCCCGTGCGACCGAAGGAGGTGGAGATCGATGACGGTGCCCTGCGAGATCTCCGCCGCGCCGGCGCACGTCGACCTCGGCTAGCTCTCCAGCCGACCCTCGAACGGCAGCATCTCTTCTGCTGCCCGCGCGCCCGGCGAACCGAACCGTCCCTTTCGATGTCGCGCGCATCCGCGCGCACCCAACCCGAGGAGTCGAGTTGACCGAGAGCTTCGATCTGAACGAGCTGGGATGGACGTCCCACTTCGAGCAACACATGGGACCTCACCGCGCGCGCGGGCTCGTCCCCGGCCGCGTCGCGGTGCAGCATCGCGGCGGGTACATCGTCTACACGGAGTCCGGCGAGATCGCCGCCCGGCTGCCGGGACGGATGAGGAACCAGGCCGTGGACCTGCCCGCGGTCGGTGACTGGCTCGCGCTCCGCGAGCTACCGAACGAGCCGGGGACGATCGTCGAGGCCGTGCTCCCGCGCGTGAGCAAGTTCTCGCGCCACGAGGCCGGAAAGGTGACGCGCGAGCAGGTCGTCGCGGCGAACGTCGACGTCGCGTTCCTCGTGGCCGCGCTGAACCAGGATCTCAATGCGCGACGGCTCGAGCGGTACATCACGACCGCGTGGTCGGGCGGCGCATCCCCGGTGATCGTGCTGACGAAGCCCGACCTCTGCGACGACGTCGATGCAGCGCTCGCGGAGGCCGAGACGGTCGCGATCGCGATCCCGATCCACGTCGTCAACGGTCTCAACGGCGACGGCGTCGCAGACGTCGGCGGCTACCTCGCCGGCAACAGGACCGTCGCGCTGCTCGGCTCCTCGGGAGCCGGCAAGTCGACGTTGCTCAACCACCTCGCGGGCGCGGAGGTCCAGCGCGTCCGTGACATCCGTCACGACGGCAAGGGACGGCACACGACGACCGAGCGGCACCTCTTCCCGTTACCCGGCGGGGGCCTGATGCTCGACACGCCCGGCATGCGCGAGCTACAGCTCTGGAACGACGACAGCATGGACCAGACGTTCACCGATATCGCCGAGCTGGCGGAGCTGTGCCGCTTCGACGACTGCGCGCACGAACGGGAGCCGGGTTGCGCGGTCGTCGCCGCGCACGCCGAAGGACGTCTCTCGACGGAGCGGCTGACGAGCTACCGCAAGCTGCAGCGCGAGCTGCACCACCTTCGTCTCAAGCAGGACCGGCGC
>WUUC01069279.1_pt1 | contig 13789 bp, 10 predicted proteins | sample 6278441 | NCBI WGS metagenome assembly WUUC01 (sample SAMN13675441, study PRJNA597444) | soil metagenome | isolation source: soil | place: USA: Washington | collected 2017-10
TGGGCGGCCAAGAACTGGGAGCGCAACGGCGGCGTCGGCGTCACCACCTTCGAGACCCTGCGTTGGCTCAACGAGGAGGTCGCCGTACCGGCACTCAGCTGCGTGGTCGTCGATGAAGCCCACTACATCAAGAATCCCGACGCGCTTCGTACGCAGCGAACGTCGCAGCTCATCGACTCCTGTGAGCGAGCGATTCTCCTGACCGGCACACCGCTGGAGAATCGGTTGGACGAGTTCCGCAACCTCGTCGGGTACCTGCGCCCAGACCTTGTGTTGGATGCGAACGAGTTCGCTCCGAAGAAGTTTCGTCGCCAGGTGGCGCCAGCGTACCTTCGACGCAACCAAGAAGACGTCCTCACCGAACTCCCGGAACTCGTCGAGGTCGACGAGTGGATGCCGATGTCGGGCGAGGACGTCGCCGCCTACCGCGCAGCCGTAGAGCAGCGGAACTTCATGGCGATGCGCCAAGCCACGATGAAGCAGGCTCTCAAGTCGACCAAAATGCAGCGCCTGGTCGAGATCGTTCTGGAGGCGGAAGCAAATGGGCGCCGTGTTGTCGTCTTCTCACACTTCCTCGACGTCCTGAGCGACATCGCACGGCACATGCCCGGAAGGGTCTTCGGCCCATTAACCGGGTCAGTCGCAGCCAGCCAGCGACAGGTACTGGTGGACGACTTCTCCGGTGCCAAGAAGGGTGCAGTGCTGGTCGCCCAGATCGTCGCCGGCGGCGTGGGTCTGAACATCCAAGCGGCATCTGTCGTCGTGATCTGCGAACCACAACTCAAACCCACCACCGAGTGGCAGGCCATCGCCCGTGCACACCGCATGGGACAGCTGGAATCTGTGCAGGTTCATCGGCTGCTGTCCGAAGAAGGTGTGGATCAAAGGCTCCGAGAAATCCTCGCGACGAAGAAGGCGCTGTTCGAAAGCTTCGCGCGCGAGAGTGATATGGCCGCAAGCGCTCCGGAAGCCTATGACGTTACCGAGGCCGAACTTGCACGCGACATCATCGCTGCCGAGCGCGAGCGGCTATTCGGTCAACCTATGAAGGCCGCATCCTCGACAGCGCCCTCTAAGCCGGAGACGTCTCCCACGAATCCGGCGCCCACCGTATCTCGACCGGCACCGACGAAGACAGGGTCAGTCAGACAGACGGCGCCGGAGACTCATAACCGTGTCGTGAGACCTCAACCGTCAGTGCAGAACTCGACCCGTTCGGAGAGCCTCCCGGACCGGCCGCGGCACGTGGTCCCACAACGCCGTGAATCACCCGTTCCCACCAGCGATGTGCGGCCGCAGAGGTCCAGCCCTGTACCTCCTGCACTGCAGCCCTATCCTGTGTTCTCTGAATCACTATCACCGATCTCGCAGACGTCTCCGGATCGCATCATCAACAACATCGTTCGCATCGTGGGTACGGAGGGTCCCCTCACTGGGTGGCGATTGCACCAGGTGTACCGAAAGTGCGCGACGGGCCGCGAGTCTCACGATGAGTTCTCTCGTCTACTCAATCGTGCTATTTCGGCCGCCGAGCGACACCAGCGCATCGTCTCGGACAACCCATTGAATCAGTCCGGCAACAAACCACGGACTTTCAGACTAAGGAACCAGTCATCAACCGTCGCACGTGAACTCGGCCCGCGGACGATCGATATCGTGCCCCCCAGTGAGGTGCAGCAGTACTGCCGCGCCGTGTCCGCCGGACAGTCGCTATCCGCTAGCGAACTGGTGGAACGGGTTGGCAGGTTGTTCCGCAACAAGCAGGTCGTCAGCGAGCTGCAGAAAGCAGTGCTCGCGGCCCAGCGCATAGACGTGAAGTCCGCCGGCACAGTCACGAAGACAAGTGTGTGTCCGTCGTGCTTCACGATCCACGCTGGCGAGTGCGCCTGACTGCCTTTAATTCTCAGCGCGCCTGCATCACTTTCCAATGTTCAGCTTGGTCGGCGGCGTCGAGCAGAATTCGAGCCAGCGCACGTGATTGCTCAGCGGACAGCGGACCATTGCCAGCGTATCGAGGTAGATCTCCACCAGATCATGGCCGCTGAGGTTTCCATCCGGATGCTGAATGGCGGACAGGTGCACGGCGACGTCGCAATCCGCGATCGTCTCATCCTCGGTGTAGACGACCCTATAGACCTCCTCGCCATCCAACTGCCAGTCGGTGCAGCCCGCTGCGCGTTGGGGCAGCGCAGGTCGTGCCTGGTCGGCGGTCGTCATCGTCATCCTTTCTTCGTGGTCGCCTAATTGCACTTGCGCTTCAGCTTCTTGACATCCTTCGCCGCCATTTGGCGCAGCCTCCATTCGTAGATGGGATCCGCGGCGCGGCAGGGCGTATCGCCATCCAGGACGAGTTCAAAGAGATCGAGCATGGCCTTGCCACGTCTTGCTCTGTCTTTCGCGAGCAGCCGCCGTCGCCACGCTATGTCGCTGAGCACAGTCGCCAGACGCACAATCTCCGGATACATGGCCGCGTTGCGGCATGCAGTGCCCGCACTTCGCTGAGTCTCGTCGGGTTGAAGTTCGATTAGACGGAATCCGATGGCTTCCAACGGCCTCCAGTAATTCCACTGCTCCACAATGTCGTAGGCGTCGGCAATGGCTTGCCGAATCAACGGCCGACCCTGACGACGGATGAGACGATGGTGGCGTCGGTACGCAAGCAGTATGTCAACGCGTGAGGCGCCTACGATTTTGACGACCGGCTGCGCGAGTGGCTAATGGAGGAGGGCTACGTCGACGGCACCGGCACCATGTAGAGGATCGTCCTCCGGCCGAAACTGACGCCCCACGGCGAGAAGTACGCGGCGTCGGGCAAGTCGGTGCGTGACCTTCCCGGCGTCGTCGAGGTGCAGAACCCGTACCTGCACATCGAGGGCAGCAGCGGTGTCGCCGTCGCATTCAACAGTCCCGGCGCCACACAGACTGTCAACGTCCAACGGAAGGTGGAACACGCGCGCACGCTCGCCGATGCGATCGAACAGGGCCCGCCCGCTGTCACAGATGAACAGGTTCGCGCCGCCGCCGAAGAGCTAGTGTCGGACCTCCGCGGTGAATCGAACTCGGATTCCCCTTCCCCAGGTCGGCTCAAGACGTTGGCTACCGCGGCGATGACTTCGATCGCCACCGCGGCCGGCACGAGGTCGGGAAGGTGGTCGTCGAGGCAGCGCTTCCCCTGATTTCCTGACACCGGATCCATGCGGCTGCCGCCCGCGGGAGCGCCGCGAGCAGACGTGGAGTTCCTTCCTTCAGCTTGATGCCGTACGAACTTGTTCGGCGAGGTATCGGCGTCGCGCACCGCGTCAGACCGTACGATCTACGCTACGCAGCACATTCCGCTAGAAGGGAGGCGTCATGGCTGGCCTCGGCGAGCACATCACCGCGATGGTTCGCAATCACGCCGCCGGCGACGACGCCGCCTTCTATTCCGTCGCACTGCAGATCGCGGCGCGTGAGGCCCGGCAGGGGCACCACGTCCTGGCCTCCAACATAAAGAAAGCAGTAGACGCGTCGCGTGAACGCGCCCCCCTTGCGAACGTCACCGCTCTTCCACGAGTTCGCGGCGAGTTGGCCGAGCTGGTCGAAGCATCGCATCCCCAGGTTCACCTGCGTGAACTGGTGGCGCCGTCGGAACGGACTGCTCAGATCAAGCAGTTGCTCGCCGAGCAGCGTCAGCGGAAGAATCTGCTTGAGCACGGGTTCGCGCCATCGCACCGCCTACTCTTGGTCGGGCCGCCGGGAACCGGAAAGACGATGACCGCATCGGTCCTTGCGACCGAGCTGTCCCTGCCGATGTACACCGTCCGTTTGGATGCCCTGCTCAGCAAGTTCATGGGTGAGACTGCGGCGAAACTGCGCATCGTATTCGACGCCGTTGCTGCGGAACGTGGCGTCTATCTCTTCGATGAGTTCGATGCGCTCGGCGCGGACCGCTCAGGGAACGACGTCGGCGAGGCCCGCCGAATACTGAACTCGTTTCTTGTATTCCTCGAGAATTCCAGCCCCGAATCGATCGTGATTGCAGCCACCAACCACCGATCGATCCTTGACAAGGCTCTCTTCCGGCGCTTTGACGCGGTGCTGGACTACACACTCCCCGACGCTCGGCAAGCCACCGCGGTGATGCGTGCCCGGCTGGGCTCGCTGGTTGAGCGGGCAAGCCTGGCCAAGCTTGGCGAGTGCACGGACGGACTAAGTCATGCGGACCTGGTGAAGGCTGCGGAATCGGCGGCCAAGGCGGTCCTGATGCGAGGTGACGCGATGGTGGAGCGCGACGATCTCATCGCAGCGTTGAACGCGCGGCGATCGGCCACTATTGGCTGACCAGAACCAGGCACTCGACCACCTCTACGTCCAGGGTTACGCCACAGCTGAGAGCTTCGACCGCTACTCCGGAGACAGCGGCGGTGGGGGATTCAAGCGCCGAACAGTCAACCGCGGTACTCACGGAGCTGCGCGCAACCAGGAGCTGTCCGATACGTTCGGTGAACTTGATGGCGAACGTGGGGGCGTCCGGCTCGCCGACGATGAGCTCACAGCGCAGGGAACAATTATCGTCCTCGAAGGCGAAGGCGCGTCGTATCCCCTGAAACTTGAGTCGCTGAACCGGATGACCACCCACCGGAAACAGCCGAAGCAGCCTCGCTGGCTCCTGTTGTCGGTCCGGCCAGCGACGGAGACCGCCCCAGAGCGGGCGACGGTGTGGGTGGCAGATGCGCACCGCGCCGCGTTCATGAAGGTGTTCGAGGACTATCTCAACGGCCTCACCAAGACTGGGCAGCCGCCGAACCAAGACCTCGTCGCCAACATCTCCCGGATCCGCAAAGCCGTTCTCACTGATCTCTGGACGTCTGACGGTGAACCACCGCAGCGGGGGCAACACTGGTGGGAGCTCTGGCTAGACACCTCGGGTGGCGATATTAGCGCCATCAATGGGTTCGTGAACGCTTACCAGCTTCGCATGCTGCCTCGGTCGATCCAGTTCCGTGACCGCTTCGTGGTGTGGGTCGAGGCTACTTGGAGCGAACTCGAACCGCTGCCGTTCACTCTCGTGCCGCTGGCGGAGATCCGCAGGCCAGAGTTCATCGAGACGATCGAGGACCTTCCTCCCGCTGAACAGGACGAATACGTCCAAGACTTGGTTGAACGCTTGGTTTTTGCCAAAGGTAGCGCACCTGCGGTGTGCCACTTGGACACCGGCGTGCTGCGCAGCCACGTCCTGATCGAAGCATCCCTCGCGCCGGAGGACCTTCACACCGTCGTCGGCGCTTCCGGAGCGGATATGGATCCGCGCGGGCACGGTACCTCGATGGCTGGCCTGGCGCTATTCGGTGATCGATTAGACGCAGAGCTGCAGAGCAATGACCCCGTTCAGCTCCGGCATCGCCTGGAGTCCGTGCGAATGAAGCCGGGTCCTGACGAGGCGCAGATCGATCCTTTGGACTACGGAAGCGCCACGATCCAGGCGGTGGCACTCCCGGAAATCACTGCTGCACGTCGGCGCGTATTCGCCCTCACGTTGAGTACCAAGCCTGACAACCCCGGGGACCCAACGCTGTGGTCCGCCGCCATCGATGCCCTTGCTGTCGGTACGGAAACCACTCGCGACGGTGACCACTTCCGACTCATCTCGGAGCCGGATCCCGATGTCGCACGCCTCATCGTCGTCGCTGCGGGCAACGTCGAGTCCTACATGTTGGAACACGCCGACAACTCCGACCTTGCTGCGATCGAGGATCCCGCTCAGGCATGGAACGCGTTGACGGTTGGCGCGTTCACCAACATGACTGAGGCGCCGCAGCATCCTCAGTACACAGGCTGGACACCACTCGCAGAGCCTGGTGATCTCTCGCCCCACAGCCGAACTTCGATGTTGTTTCGACACCGTAGCGCGCCCATCAAGCCTGACATCTGCATGGAGGGCGGCAATGTCCTCACCGACGGCGCCCAGATGTTCGAAACCAAGCTCCCCAGCCTGTCTCTACGGTCGACAGGGAACAACAACAACGTCGCACTGGCCTCCGCCAACGCCACGAGCGCCGCGACGGCTCAAGCGGCACGTCTGGCGGCATTGGCCATGGAGCGATACCCCGATTACTGGCCGGAGTCGATCCGAGGCCTACTGACCCATGAGGCGGAATGGACTCCGGCGATGGCCCATAAAGTCCAAGCTGACCAGACGAAAGCCGTTCGCCTCGAACAGCTCCGGCGTTACGGGTGGGGCGTCCCGGTAGAGGACTCCGTTCTCAACTCATCCCGGCGCGCAGTCACCCTGGTCACTCAGGATCAGTTCGTGCCGTTCGATGGCAGCAACTACTCGATGCGGCGCTTCCGGCTGCACACGCTCCCGTGGCCTACAGAAGCACTTGAGGAGCTTGGGTCTGCGGCGGTTCGGCTCCGGATCACGTTGTCGTACTTCATCGAGCCGTCTGCGTCACGACGCGGGTGGCGGCAGCGGTATGCCTACGCTTCTCACATGCTCCGGTTCGACATGCAAGGTGAGTTGGAGTCGCGTCAGCAGTTCGTCGCCCGAATCAACCGGAATGCTCAACTTCAGGAGGACGGCAGGTCGGGTGCGGCAACAACCTCCGCGAGATGGCTCCTCGGGGAACGTCAGCGCCACCTCGGATCACTGCACCAAGATGAGTGGCACGGCACCGGAAGCGAACTCGCGCAATGTAATTCAGTGGCTATCTACCCCGCGGGAGGGTGGTGGAAGAACAATAGGCGACAGGATCGGATCGATGTGCCCGTGCGCTATTCGCTGATCTTGTCGCTCAGAACCCCCGAGCAGAGTGTTGACCTGTACACGCCGATCGCGACCCAACTGCGGATTCCTATCGAGACCGAGATCACCACCGAGTGAAATGGCGCACGCGTTGTGAGATACAAGACCACGACGCCACAGAGCCGAAGCGTCACAGTGACAACAGAATTACGCTGGCCCTGTCATCCGTAACACGGAAGATTTCAGGTTTCTCAAGATGTGTAACCAACCGCCGGCAACAAACCATGAATTCTCGGACGCTTCCGAACGACAGGGGATGGCAACGGGACAGGCCAGCGATGAACCGGCTACCTCAAAGCCGCCGGTGCGAACATTTGGACAGCTGCCAGATATCCATTTCTCAGATGATTTCGATGAACCGCTCCCAGATGCGGAAAACGTTCCCTGGGAAGCTGATTGAACAGACTGATTCAACTTCGAACGCATGCGAACTATTGGGCCCGAAGGGGTCGGACTAACGTCAATACGTCACGGTGACGAAACGATAGCTAGGTTGGCAAGTGCGCCGTGAGCGAGCGCGCTGCCGAACTTGGCACGGAAGCCGATCACGCCGCCGACTCGGAAGCATCACAAGAAACACAACCTGGTAGGCGAAAGAGTGGAAAGCTCCATGCGCCGGTCGGCGAATAAGTGAAAAAGTCGGGGATCAACTGCACAACGACACGCCGATCACCAATCACCATGTGGTGCGAGCGTTCTCATCAGATGCAACTCGCAATGGTTAATTGCCGATAAACTACCTTATGTCAGGTGTACCTGATGCGCTCGATCTTGGCATCAGGATACCTTGACACCGCGAGTAGACTCCCATCCATGGGATGGGAGCACGCGCTCGGTGGCCGTGGCAGCGAATGGCATGAGGGTTACATGGCACCCGAGTTCGACGATGGCAACCGTGCCCTGGGAATTCTCGGGTCCGGAATTCCGCCAGGTCACCTTGCCGTCGACCAGCACGGCGACGGCACCTGGGGTCAGGAGGCTGTCCGCAGACACGGCGGCGACGCGGCGTTTCTGACCAGGCCCGCTGGCGACGTCATCGGCTGGCGAGTGGTGTGCAACTGCTACGGCTCCGGCGACGTGATGCCCTCCGAGCGCTGGTTCAGCCAACAGTTGTGGACGCGCGTGCCGTCACCAGTGAGGCACGCCCCCAACGCATTTCGTATCTATGCGGCTGACGACGACATTCTTGACGTGATCAGCGGCGACGACGTTGGTTCGGCTGGTCACGCCGTGTGGTGGGATGGGCACATCGGTGACATTGATGCCGAGGCTGGCATCAGAGCTGCACTCGCGGCCATTCGCGCCGGCGAAGAGCAACTGGACCGGGCCGTCCTGCAAGCACGTGCCAAGCAGTTGTCCTGGGCCAAAATTGGTGCAGCAGCAGAGATGTCGGCCCAGTCCGCTCATGAACGATGGGCGCAACGCGCGAAGGAAACAGGATCGTGAGTCAACTCGAACCGCCTGCTGACCATAACCTCACGACGTACCGGGTTGCAGGCTGAGGCTGATGCGTTAATTACACTCGCAGACGCATAGCGAGGCATTTCGAAGACTGGAACGTACTCTAACTTTCGTAAGCTATCCGAAACTGCTCACGGTCCCATTTGAGCATCCAGAACGAGGCGAACAATTTTCTTACTTCTGGCTCGGGATCAGCGTCGATATTGGTGATCTGCTGATAGACGCTGTCAGTCTGACCTATTAATGTTTTACGCAGAACGCCATCAACAAATAGGTGCTGATGAATGTCGCCGTCCAGAGTTCGGATCTTCTTGTAAGCTAGCACCACGGGATTTTTCTTTCCCGCAACGAGGTCCCAGGCCTCCAACAGTTCCCCGTCTTGTACCTCAAAATCCCGCAAAACCTCGATCGAGTTCCATAGTGGATCGGAATCGGTTTCTTGCAACACCTTTGGCCCGGCATCGTAAGAGGTCTCCGCGCCGCCAGAGTCCAATTCAACGTTCATAACTCCTTCAACGGTGGGACGACCTTCAGTGAACAAACGGAAATCGACGCGAACTGTTGTTGGCGGATTATCGTTTTTCTCCAAAGTCAGACAGATACGTAGGTCGTCTAACTCAGTGCTGCAGTCAAACTGGAAGTAGCCGCCGTTCTCGATCCAATACGCTACGTCGCAGACAGGCATACGTGTTTCGTCGAGGTAGCAACTCTCTTCGTGATGGACATCGACTTTCACCTTTACCATGTCGAATGTCGCCATTCCGTAATAGCGCTCACCTGGTTCTATCGTTCCGAGGTCATGCTCGTACACGTTAGTGCCATCGGGAAGGCCTACTTTTTGCGTGCCCTTCGACTCTAAGATTTCGACGCCCGGCGGATACCGCAGTTCTAAGCGCGCGCCTCTCAGAGGATTCTGCTCACTACTTTCGACGCTTAGCTGAATCTGCTGCTCGAGGTAGCCATCGACCATCGGAAAACGCGCGTCGACACGGCCGTTGTCATTTACCGTTAGTGAGCCGCCATCGGCATCGGGCAGCGACTTGTACTCCACTACATTTAAGGTCACGTCGGGCGGAATTTCATCCGGAGTCGGCCGGACTAAAGCAAAGATGGCGATCGCGACGCTTCCTATTGCGAGCAGTACCGGGATGACGGGACGCACAGAGGGTACGGATGTTCCCGCATTTTGAAGGTAGACGGCGACCAGACTTATTATGACGCCGACAACATTTCCGACCATAATGGGCAAGAGTGGGGCGCTCGACAATAGCGCGACAAGACTGGACACAAACATAACCATCGCGACAGCGATCGCTGCGCGTCTTAGAAGCGCCCCATGCTCGTTCAGAACTTCTACCGATCTCGCTCGGAATCGTCTTCGCAAGACGTCTAGTCGGTGGGGGGTGGTAGCCTTTATTCGCTTAGCGCCGACATCTCCGTCGTTTCCTTGAGCGCTCCCACTCCCACTGTGTTCTTCCTCGTCGGAAGAATCTGCACCCTCGTTGGGTACATCGTTGGGTTCGCTCGACTTGGACTCAGGCGCTTCCCCGTCGTCACCACGATCGCCAGTGCGCAACTCAACCCCCACGATTTCGACTACGGTCTGCCAATTCTAAAGGCATGGCCCATGGCAGCGAATGGCATGACGGCCGACCAAAAACTGACGAGGTCGTTCGTACGGTTTCGCTGCAGGCCCGAACGCAATACCCCCGAACTCGTCTGGCGCCGAATCTTTAGCCTCAAACAGTTGATCATCGCCCGTGATTCCGTAGCGGCTTCAACAGCGGATCTAACGCTCCACCAGCAACACCGAGTACAACGCCGGCGGCGAAAGGAGTAGCGGGACAACGACACGAATCGAGCGGGTTTGCGAATAAGTACTGGCGTCTCAGCGGACCTGGCGGTTTGGCATTCATTGCCGCCTCGTCGTCACGCTCGAACTTGAGGAACAAGTGATGAATGCTCTCGTAGGTGGGTCAATGACACCATGAACCCATGACGTCCGAGCCCGTAGATCTGAGCGGATTCACCGGCTGGGTGCGGTTCCCCGCCCTACCCACTGCCGACGTCCCAACCGGCCCCGGCGTCTATGTGGTGGTTCGACCCACCGACGAGCCGCCGACCTTCCTCGACACCTCACCCGCCGGCTACTTCAAGGGCAAGGACCCCACGGTGCCCGTCGCCGAACTGCAGGCGCTGTGGGTGCCCGGCACCCGCATCGTCTATATCGGCAAGGCCAACGCCGGCGCCAGCGGACGCCGCGGCCTGCGCAAGCGCCTTGACGAGTTCCGCCGACACGGTGCCGGCGAACCGGTCGGCCACTCCGGTGGGCGCCGCATCTGGCAGCTCGCCGACAACCCCGCCCTCCTGGTGGGCTGGCGCACCACCGACGAGGCCGCCGCCGCTACCACCGAGACCCAGATGATCGCCCAGTTCCGCGCCCACCACGGGCGCCTTCCGTTCGGCAACATGCGCAGCTGAGCTGTAACACGGACCGCGAAGGCGGGTTGGCCTAGGTGGGCCCACGGTATCGTCGTCCACTGGTGGAAACCGACTTCGCATACGAGCAGCTCAGCGCCGAGAGTTTCGAACAGCTGTCGGTAGCCTTGGCGGCATCGGTGATGGGCGCCGGTGTGGAGGTGTACGGCCGCGGGCCTGACGGCGGCCGCGAGGCCACCTTCACCGGACTCGTCAACTGGTCGACCACCAACGACGACGACGGCCAATGGGACGGATACACCGTCGTGCAAGCCAAACAATGCCAAACCTTGATGGAACCGGCCGACAACCTCAGATGGTTGAAGGGACAGATCCGCGATGAGTTCAACACATGGATGGACTCGAAAAGTAAACGGCAACAACGGTTCCCCAACTATCTGCTCGTCGTCACCAACGTGCGCTTGTCGCCCAACGACCCCGGCGGAGGCGTTGACGACATCCGCACCTACGTCACCGAACTCCTCGACCGCGAATACGACCCGTCCGAGGACCATGGGGAACCGCGCACGCCACGGCGCCGCGGACTCCGTGAAGTACGGGTGTGGCATCGCGACAAACTCAACACGCTGCTGACCCAGCACGCCGGCATCCGGACACGCTTCGCGCCGTTAGTCACGCTGGGAGACCTCCTGGCCCGGCTGGAGCGGTTCGACACCCTCCTGCCTGGTCTGATCCCACACGACTTCATAGGAGGGGTCCTGCACGAGCATGCTCAAACCAAGCTCGTCGGTGACCGCTGGGTGCGCTTCGACGAAGCCGGGGACGACTTCAACCATCAGTCCGTCGACCAGGTCATCTTCGACCTCCCGGTACGCGACAGCAGTGGGGAGCGCACCTTGGCTCTACGCAGCGTTCTGGACCGTGGCAATCAGGTCCTCAGCCCCACCATTCCCCATGCCGGTGATCAAGGCGAGCACCGGGCACCGCGGCACCTGGTCATCACGGGCGCACCCGGGAACGGGAAGAGCACCCTGGCCAAGTACCTCACGCAGGTCTACCGTGCCGCATTTGCTCGCACCGACACCGCCGAACCCGCCGTGAGCGCCCTGATCGCAGCCACCGACGCGTCACTGCAGCGATTAGATCTCGATCCGCCCACCAGTCCCCGATGGCCGCTGCGCATCGACCTGGCACCGATGGCCGAAAAGATGGGTCCCGACACCGGTGGGCCCAATCTGCGTCGCTACATGGCCGACCAGGTCAGCCTCGACTCCCCCGTTCCCGTGCACGTGGGGACGCTCGACACGTGGCTGCGACTGTGGCCCAGCGTGCTGCTGCTGGACGGTCTCGACGAAGTCACCCACCCCGCCCTCCGTCAACGCGTCCTGCACGAAATCATTGACCTGCTCGACAAAGCAGCCGCTCTCGATGCCGACCTGTTCGTCATCATCACGACCCGCCCCACCGGCTACACCCCGCTGCTGCCCGATCGCTTCGAACAACTCGACCTGGACTATTTCACCCACGAAGAAGCCCGCGACTACGGCCGCCACGTCACCACCCAGCGGCTGGCCAACGACCCCGACTACCAACGCTCAACCCTGGCGCGTTTCGATGCCGCCGTGTCCGGCACCGCGGTGGAGCGGCTACTGACCACTCCCCTGCAGGTGCTCATCCTGACCGTGGTGGTGGCCCGCCAAGGCCCCCTACCGACCAACCGTTACCAATTGTTCTGGACTTACTACGACACCGTCTTCAAACGCGAAGCTGCCAAGACCACACAGCTGCGGGAGTTCCTCAACCAGTACCGTTCGGAGATCACCGACCTGCACCAACGCGTCGGCATCGTCCTGCACCGCCTCTGCGAGGCCACCCAGGAACTCCGGGGGCGCCTGGGACTGGAGGAACTCACCCAGATCGCCCGTGACCGCATGATGGAGCAAGGCCACTCCCTTGACGCCGCCAACGACATGGCCGCCACCCTGGTGACCATCGCGACGCAGCGCCTGGTCCTGCTGTCCGCCGACGACGACGGCCTGGTCTCATTCGACATCCGCAGCCTCCAAGAGTTGATGGCGGGCTGCGCGCTAGTCGACGTCCCCGAAGCCACCGCCCGGGACAACCTCGTCACCGCTGCATGCAGCCCGCATTGGCGCAACGCCTGGTTGTTCGGCGCGGGGCGCCTCTTCACCGGGCCCGACCACCTGCGCAACATAGTGACCGACGTCGTCGAAGCCTGCGACGAGGAGGGCCACTGGAACGGTTGGCTCTACCCAGCTGGCCCGGAGCTGGCCGCCGACATCCTCGAAGACGGTTTCGCCTCGGACAAACCCACCCACCGGCGACGCTTGGTCGAGGTCGTCCTGCGTGCCCTCGACGGACCCATGCCCCAGGACCCAAAAGGGTTGGCGCAGAGGCTTTCCACGGCAACCGACGCCCACGGAATCTCCCAAGGCCCCACCTCGGCGAGCCTGGCCGCCGACCGGGCTTTCGTCCGCGAGCGGCTCGGCCGCACCTTCGCTGACACCGATCCCACACACGCCAGCTACGCCATCGCCGCCACGCTGCTGCATTACGGTTCTCTGGGCACCAACATCCCGGGCCAACCACCAAATGTCCAGCGGTACGCCGACGCCTGGACCCACCGCGACCTCGGAAACCGTGTCCGGCTGGGCGCCCATTTGCTGGGCATCCTGCAGAACTACGACCCCAACGGCTACCCGCCGCCGACACTGGTCTTCGACGCCCTCGATGAATGCAACCAACTGCTCATGACTCGGAACACAGCCGGAGCCCTGCGGCCGCTAAGCACCGGCGAAGTGTTCAATTGCGCCCACCTGCACGCCGCCCTCACCGACCCCGACGCCCGCGTCGAACTGCAAGTGATCCTCGAGGCGATGCCCCCAGAGGACTGGCCCGCCCGCTCGGTGCTGGCGCGCGCCTACTGGCCTACCGCATCGCGCTGGCCCGTCGCCTCCAGGCTCAGCGTCGCCGGCGACGCCGGCTAGCCGCGCATACTCGGACACATGCCGGATTCGCGCGATGAGCTAATGGACGATCGGCCCGGCGCCGACGATCAGCGCGGCGCTGCCACGCGGTACTTCT
>WUUC01216856.1_pt1 | contig 13789 bp, 15 predicted proteins | sample 6278441 | NCBI WGS metagenome assembly WUUC01 (sample SAMN13675441, study PRJNA597444) | soil metagenome | isolation source: soil | place: USA: Washington | collected 2017-10
AGGCGTCAGCCGAGCGACTCAGGCGTCAGCCGAGCGACTCAGGCGTCAGCCAAGCGACTCAGGCGTCAGCCGAGCGACTCAGGCGTCAGCCGAGCGGCTCAGGGCGTCAGCCGAGCGGCTCAGACGTCATGCCGAGCTGGAGATCAGGTGTAGCAGGGCGAGCCCGTAGGCCTGCTCCGGGTCGGCATGGCGCACCTGCACCGGCACCGAGTTGATCTCCAGCCGCACCTGCCAATCCCCGTCGACCCGGTCCAGGCTGCGAAACGTGGCGCCGAGCAGCTCACGTAGCTGGCTCTCGCGAGGCAGCCAGACCGCGTCCCGGTCCTCCACCGAGTCCAGCGCCCATTCGGTGGTGCCGTTGAACCCGATGACCTGGCCGTGCTCGAGCTGGTGCACTTCGACGGTCATGTCGCTGAGCACGAACACCTCGTCGTCCATGCCGCGGTCCACCACCACGAACCGGTCGCCAGAAGCCGGAGTCCAACGCAGGCCCATGTCGCGGAGCAGGCGCGCGGTTTCGATCGAGATCACCTCTCCAGTATGGCCAGTGCGGCCTGACCAGAATCTTGAGCGAATCCTTAGGCTGAAGCCACGTGAGATTAATGTGAGTTTGGCAAGGTGGGGCCAGTCGGGATCCGTCCTGGCCGCCAGTGCGAGAACTACCGCAAAAGGAAGGGGCGAGGGCGCGATGCGGATACGAGTTGTTACGGCAGTGCTGCTCGCCGCAACCCTATGGGCCGCTCCGGCGGTGGCTGAGGCAAGCTTCAACCAGCAGGCAACCTCAGCCCAGTCGGTCACCAGCGCCATGCTGCAGCCTCCGACGAACTTCACGTTCTCGCGCAGCGCCTGCACGGTCACGCTGTCCTGGACTCCGACGAGTGACGTCAGGGCCACCGGGTACAGGGTGTTCAACGGAGCCGCCCTGCTGACGACGCTCAGCCCGAAGACGCTCAACAGCTACCGTTTCACGGCCAACAAAGGCGCCAACTATTCCCTGACGATGCTCACCTACCATCTGAACTGGACGAGCGGTACCACCCCGGTCGTAGCGTTCAAGTGCTGAGTGCCGCGGCAGCCGGTGCCGCCAGTTCTGGCGTTTCACTGTGCCTGCGAGCGGCTGGTCACCTAACGTGACTGTGTGTTGGTTGAGAGAGCGTGGTCTGCCGTCATCGTCGACGACGATGCCGACATCCGCGCCTTGATCGCGGAGCTGCTCAGGCAGTCCGGCTTTCAATGCACCGAGGCAGCCTCTGGCGCCGAGGGCATCGCCGCCGTCCGCGAGGTGCAGCCTGACGTGGTGACGCTGGACCTGAACCTGCCCGACCTCGACGGGATCGAGGTGTGCCGGCGGATCCGCGAGATAACCGACGCCTACGTGGTGATGCTGACGGCCCGCCCGGACGAGATTGACCGGTTGATGGGGCTGGAGATCGGCGCCGATGACTACCTGACCAAGCCCTTCAGCCCGCGAGAGCTGCGAGCCCGGATCGCGGCGATGCTGCGCCGGCCGCGGTCGGTGGGGGCCGCGGCGGCCGAGCCGCAGGCACCGCCGGAGCCGGTGCGCCATGGCGGTCTTGAGGTCGACATCGAAGGACGGCTGGCGCTGCTGGACGGGGTGGAGCTCGACCTGACCCGGACCGAGTTCGACCTGCTGGCCACCCTGCTGTCAGGCCCGCGGCGGGTATGGCCCCGCGAAACGTTGCTGCGGACGGTGTGGGGCACCGATTGGGTCAGTGACGGCCACTTGGTAGAGGTTCACATGGCCAACCTGCGCCGCAAGCTCGGCGACGATCCGCGCAGCGGCCGCTACATCCGGACGGTCCGCGGGGTCGGCTACCGGCTGGGTGTCGGATGACCTCGGCCAGCCCGGTCACCGCAGCCGACCGTGAACGCGACCGGATCGCCGCGTTGCGCGAGTACGGCATTCTGGCCCGGCTGCCAGTTCAGCGGCTCAGTGCTGCCGACGAGGCGACGCTGGCCGGTTTCACCGAACTGGCCGCCCAGGTCTGCGGCGTGCGCAGCGCGGTGCTGAACCTGATCGATGACCAGCACCAGTTTCAGTTGGCTGCCTTCGGCTGCGAGCCGATGGTCTCTGACCGCTCCGACTCGATGTGTGAGACCACGCTGCGCCTGGGTGACCAGCTGGTGGTGCCCGACACCCGGCAGGATCCGCGATTCGCTGCGAACCGGTGGGTGACCGGCGAGCTGGGCGAGGTCAGGTTCTACGCGGCCAGCCCTCTGCAGGCGCCGGGCGGGCACCTGGTGGGAACCATCTGCGTCTTCGACAGCGAGCCCAGGACGCTGGACGCCGCTCAGCGCACCGCGCTGCAGACGCTGGCCGTCGGCGTGGTCGACGTGCTCGAGTTGCGCCGCCGCTCGGATCAACTGCGCCAGACGGTGGCCGAGCTGTCACGCTCGCACCGGCAGCTCGCGTCCTTCGCCGGGCAGCTCAGCCACAACCTCAAGACCCCGCTGACCGCGTCCCTGGGCTTCGGGGAGCTGCTGCAGGATCATCCGACGGTGCAGCAGGACCCGACAGCGCTGGACTATGTCAACCGGTCGGTGTCGGCGAGCCAGCGGATGATGTCGGCCATCGACCAGCTGCTCAGCTACGCCAGCATGGGTGACACGCCGCGGCATGAGCCGGTGTCTGTGCCCGAGCTCGTCGAGCAGGTGCTGGCCGAGCTCGGACCGGCGGTTGGCGACGCTGAGGTGCGCTGCGATCAGGCCACGGTGGTCGCGGATCCGGTGCAGCTTCGGGTGCTGCTGCTCAACCTGATCGAGAACGCCGTGACTTACCGGAATCGGCAAGCCCGCTGCGAGGTGGTGGTGACCGTGGCCGCGACCCGCTGGGGCAGTGAGCTGAGGGTAGCTGACAACGGCCCGGGCATCCCCGCCGAGCAGCGGCCGGCGGTGTTGCGACCGTTGGTGCGACTAGAGCGGCTGGGATCAGAGACCGCCGGAACGGGGCTTGGCCTGGCCACCTGCGAGCGGATCGTGGCCGCCCACGGCGGAACGCTGTCGATCACCGACACCGCTGGCGGTGGCACGACCGTCTGCGTCCGGCTGCCGGGAACCGGCACGGGCTCAGAGCTGAGCGCTTGAGCTAGCAGCAGGCGCGGTGGACTCGGCGGATTCAGCGGGCGCACCGGGTTCAGCGGGCGCACCAGATCCAGCGGACGCACCGGGTCCAGCGGACGCACCAGGTTCGGCAGGCCCAGCGGGTTCGGTCGGCTTGGCCGGGCGCCAGATGCCCAGCAGCAACCAGCACACCACCAGCACCGGCACTGCGCCCGTGAGCAGGGTGTGCACCAGCGGGGTACGCAGCGCCCGGATCGCGAGGCCGGCCTTGGGCACGACCGCACGGACCTGCCAGACGGTGTCGCCGGTCAGGGTGGCCATCCAGGGGTCGACGGCGGGATTGGCGTCGCCCTTGGTCTGGACGTTGACGACGCCCGGCGCTGGCCGCTGCACCTTGATCACCCGGTGGCTGACGACCCGGTGGTCATCGACGGGGATGTGGTAGGTCAGCACCTGCCCGACTCGCACATCGGCCAGCTTCAGCGGGGTGGTGACGATCACGTCACCGGCGTGGATGGCCGGCTCCATGCTGGCGGTGAGCATGGTCGCGGTGCGGTAGCTCAGCAGTCGCGGGCCGACTGTAACCGCCAGCAGAAGTAGCACGGTGAGGGCGAGCAGCAGGGTGCTCAGCAGCCGGGCAGCCGGCCGCAGCAGTCTCACGCCAGCGCTCCGAGCAGGGACCTAACCCGTTCCAGGAGCACGGCGGGGCGGATTGGCTTGGTGAGGTAGTCATCGGCGCCGGCTTGCAGGCCGGCCTCGCGGTCTTGATCGGTGGACAGCGCGCTGATCAGCAGCACGACCGTCGAGGCCGTCCGAGGTTCGGACTTCAGTGCCCGGCAGACGTCCAGGCCGGACAGTCCTGGCATGGAGACGTCGGAGATCACCAGGTCCGGTATCAGCTCGCCGGCCTGATCCAGAGCCTGCTGGCCGGAGCTGGCCACCCACGGGTGGTAACCGGCCCGTTGCAGCGTCGCCGAGAACAGCGCCCGGATGTCGTCGTCATCTTCGACCACCAGAAGGCGGGCCGGACGCTCGGTACCGGTCATCGCGGCTTCCTTCCGGGTAGGGCAGGCGGGACGGTGTGACTGTAGTTCAACGAGGTGTTGAAAAGGGCTGGTCCCGGGCGGACGACACCGGGACCAGCCCGCTCAGTGGGCGGCTACTGGTTGGTGGCCGCGCGCTGGGTGCCGGTGAAGGCGAAGTTGATCACCGACGACTGGTTCTGGAAGGTGTTGTCAGCGGCGGCGGGGAAGACCATGGTCGCCACCAGGTTGTCGACGTTGTTCGGAGCCAGCGCTGCCAGGTTGGTCAGCACCATGTTGCTGCCGATCACCGCGCGGGTGGTCAGCACCGACTTGGTGGTGCCCGAGCAGCTGTAGACGTAGGCCGGCGCGGTGCCGGTCTCGGTCCAGGCGGTGGAGCAAGAGTCGATCTTGAGCTGCAAACCGAGGGTCGGGTCGGTGTCGAGCTTGGAGCTGGTGGTCGCGGTGGTGCTCAGCGTGATGCTCGACAGCGCCTGGTTGCCGGCGGCGTTGGTCAGCGTCACGGCGCGCTGCACGGTGTCGCCGGGCACCAGGCCGGTAGCGGCGACGTTGAAGCGGTTGGCCGCGGTGTTGGCTGCGCCGAGCGAGATCGAGACGGTGCCCGAGCTGACACTGGCCGAGGCGGAGGTGGAGGAGGTGAACGCGCCGAAGGTGCCCAGGCCCGCTGCTGCCGCCGCGGTGCCGAGCAGGGCGGCCGAAACGAGAACCTTGCTGCGGACCGTGTTGAGGTGAAGCGACATCGAAGTCTCCCTGGTTGGTCCGGTCGGGGGGGTTGACCGGGGTCTATGGACTGACAAGGAGAACTATGCCGATGTTTGTTCTGCGTTAGGTATTGCCAAGCTTCAAGTTTGTCCATCAACACTCTCAAGCTCTGCTCAAGAGATTTTTCCTTCGCTAGGGTGAATGTCATGAGCGAACAGCCCCAACCCACCAGCGACTCCGACGAGCAGGGCAGTGGTGACACCATCGGGGCTGACAGCCCCGGCGTGGCCGGCACCACCGCCAAAGACCCGAGCGACTGGGTCACCGGAGACGAGCCGATGACCGGCGCTCAGCGCAGCTACCTCGACACGCTGGCGCGCGAGGCCGGCGAGCAGTTGCCGGCTGACCTCACCAAGGCGCAGGCCTCGGAGCACATCGACCGGCTGCAGGCCAAGACCGGGCGGGGCAGCGCCGACTCGTCCTGAGCGCGCCTCCTGACGGATGCCGCGTGCGTTCTAGGCACGTGCGATTCGGCCGAGTGCGACCTAAGCACGCCCGCCCTAAGCGAGCGCGGCCTGCGTCAGGCCTCGGGCCGAAGCGACTTCGACGGGCGCTGCACCGCTGCCCGGGTGATCAACTCGGCTTCGGAGACTGCCAGCAAGTCGGCCGAGGTCTGCCCGTCCCGGGGTTTGGCCGCGACGGCCACCAGCGCCGCGATGCCCTGCTGCTGCAGCGCGGTCCGCATCCGCACTGCCAGTGACTCGGCATTGGCGCCAGGGCAGTCCGCCAGCAGGATTGCCAGCCCGGACTTGCCCATCGCGCCGATCGCATCGCAGCCGACCTGCATCCGGGCCACCAGGCTCACCGCGGCCGGATCGGTGGTGTGGATCCGCATGATCGCCGTGACCGGGCAGGCGGCGACCACCTCTCTGGCCACCGTGAGCCAGGCGGCTTCGGTCATCGGGCGGATCGTCGGGTCATCAGTGACGCGCAAGTCCGACTGCACAGCCCAGCGCTGAATCACGATCGCCGCCGGTAGTGAGAGCCACGCCAGCGGAATATGCAAGGTGATCAGCTGCACCTGAGCCGTGGCCAGGGCGATCGTCAGAACCTCAAGCTTGTGGCTCTCAGCTTTGAGCAGCAGGCTGAGCGCTTGGTACTGGCCCGCTGACACCATGGCCAAGGCCACGGCGGCCAGCCCCACCAGCATGTAGCCCACTGCGGCAAGCGCGAGGGCTAGCGGTTCGGGCAGTGCCAGGGCCATGCAGCTGTGGGCGGCGGTAGCGGCCAGGATCGCGCCGGCGGTGCTGTAGACGTAGCGATAGGGCGTCGCCTGACCGGCGATATTGCGCGCTGGCCACTCAGCTATCGCGGCGGCCACGATGACAGCGGCCGCGAGCGTCAGGGGAAGCAGGACCGCCGCAGCGAACGCCCAGGTGGCAAGGAGATTCGGGCACAGCGCTGGCAACTTCTCCTGCCGCAACGCGCGCCTGGCTCGTTCCCAACTCACCGTGAAGCGGGAGTACACGATGCTGAGGGACGCCAGCAGGGCTGCGGTTCCGAGGTCGGACTGCTCAATGGAGCCAGGTGAGGTTAATGCGGTAGCCACAGCCGAGAGGTCGACAGCGAGGATGACGACTATCGCGACTCTCGACGTCCGCCACAGCGACCACGCAGATACCGCTCTCAACATGACCTTCTCCCGCCGACCCGAACGCTAACGTGCGAACCACCGGGGTGACGACCATGCAGGTAGGTCTAACCGTGACGCGCCGTGGTGACAGACAGTACATAACGAACTTCTAGCTGTCACGCGGTAAGCACATCAGCTAGCACCAGATGGTAGCGGCATCGAAAAGGGACTCATTAAGTGAACAAACAACGATAAAACCTTTCGTTGTAGACACTCCCGCCGATTGGGGTTGTACCGCTGCCGTCCGGCAGCGGGAGTCGACCCCATGCGCCATAACGCCTAACGCCTCCTGCAATCCGTCTACTGCAGTCCGCGATTTATCACTGATATATAGACGCATAGCTAGGCGGCGCTAACAGGCGAGAAGCGGCCTAGGCAGCTAACCTCGGGAATGCGCCTGGCTTATGGGCAGACTCGTCAATGTCGCAATGCGAATATCCCGCCAAAGGGGGTGACAATGATGCAGAACTACGAATGGGTCTGAAAAGCGTCTTCTTTTAAGCTGGTGACTTGCTCTGACGACACGAGCGACCACTAAGGCTAAGGGCCGGGGTTGCCGAATGGCGACCCCGGCCTTCCGAAATGTCATTTCAGGTGTTGCCACGTTAGGGATATGCCCGCTCGGCAATCGCGCGAAACCAGCCCTTGACCACCCCGTTCACGAAGCCTGGCTTGCCCTTGCAGCGCAGCCGTAACCGTGCTGAGCCTGCTGAGCTTTAGGGTGCGGTTTGGCGTCAAGGTTGCAGGAGCCTGGCTCTATGGCCGGAAAAGCTCGCGCTTTGGGTATGGCGGAGATGTGTAGTCATGTTTTTCCCCGTGAGGCCTTGGCACGGTGATGTTCGAAGGTGACGGCGATGCGCCACTAGGTTGCGAAGGCAACGAATCGCGCACCCTTTGAAGGCGGCGCTGGCGCTCGCGATGATCAGCAGCGAGCGACTGCCGGTCTAATCTTGCGCGCATTGCACGGGCCTTAAGTCAGAAGAGCGGCTAGTGCGAATATCAATCATGATGCGACCCCGTCGGCAGCCGGACGGCGCGCTGCCACCCTTCGCTTGGACAGGCGTGACATCATGCACGCTGATCGAGGAGGTGCCGTGGCCGACAGCATCTGGCCGACGATCCATGCTGAGCGCCGGGCGTTGGCCGACGACCTTGCCCAGCTGACCCCGCAGCAGTGGCAGACGCCCTCGTTGTCGAGCGCGTGGAGCGTTCACGACGTGCTGGCCCACCTGGTGGCGGCGGCCAAGATGAGCCCGCTCAAGTTCTTTCCCGGCCTGGCAGGCGCCGGGTTCGATTTTCACCGGTACATGGCCAAGCTGGTGGCAGTCGAAGGCGCGGCAGGCCCTGAGGCGACGCTGGCGACCTTTCGAGCAGTCCAGCTGCGCACCAGCTCTCCGCCGGCGCCGGGCACCACCTGGCTCGGTGAGGCCTTCGTGCACGGCGAGGACATCCGCCGCCCGCTCGGCATCACCCATGCCTACCCACTGCCTGCGGTGACCCGGGTGATCACCTACTACTCCAAGCTGAACGCGCTTCTCGGCGCCAAACGGCGGATCTCCGGGGTCACACTGAAGGCGACCGACACCGACTTCTCGCTGGGGTCCGGGCCGGTGGCGCAGGGGCCGGCGATCTCGTTGCTGCTGGCCACGGCCGGACGCAGGTCGGCTTTGGAGGACCTGTCAGGTCCCGGCGTGCAGGTGCTGCGGGCACGTCCCTGACGCTGCCCGGCGCACACCGGCCGGCGGTGCTATTCGGCAGCGCTGCCTTCAACGCGAACGTGGGTGCGCTGCAAGCTCGGCGAGTACGCCGAAGTGGTCGCTGGGCCACACGCCGCGGACCGGCTCGTCGAACACCAGGGCACAACTGACCACCTGCAGCGTCGGATCCCGGTCGGCGGCCCGGACCATCACGTAGTCGAGCCGGCGGCCGAGTTCCAGAGGTGTGTCGCCGGTCCGCACGAGCTCGTTTCGCGGATCGAAGCTGTGTCCCTCGGCGGGCCCGTGCACAGCTGCCCAGGCATCGCGGTACATGACGCTGACCTGGTCCAGTGATTGAAGGCCGGTCCAGAACCGCACGCTGGCCGACTCCGGGCTGGCGTTGAAGTCGCCCGCCACGATTACGTGCCGGTCGCCGCCGGCGGCGAGTTTCTCCAGCTCGCTGGCAGTGGTCAGTGCCTGCATCTCTCGCTCGTACTCGTAGTCGCGCTGCCATGCGGAGGTGTAGCCGACGAACAGGACGGCGCCGATGCCGGCTGGCGCCTGCACCTGTGCGATCAGCGTTGCCACCGGAAACCGGGCCGGTCTGCCGATGCCGGCGAGGTCGAGTTCGCGGACCTTGGTCATCGGCAACCGGCTGGCCAGCGACAACCCCGTCCCGTCCGCGGCTCGGTCGCGCTGGTGCCAGATCTGGTACTCGGGCCCTAGCAGGTCCCGGGCCTGGTCCTGCTCGTCGGTCACCACGGTCTCGACGAGCGACACGAGGTCGACATCCAGGCTCTGCAGACCACGCCGCAGGATGTCGCGGCGTTCGGGCCACGGCGCGGTGAGCCCGTAGACGTTGAGTTGCAGGACCCGGAGCCGCGGGCCTGCGGCCGGTGAATTTGCGGCGGTCACACCGCCGACCTGCTTCCGGGCTCTGCCCGCTGGATCCAGGTCCGCAGCATCAGCCGCTTCTGCCCATGGTCGGGCGCGTCGGTGAACGCGGTCCGGCCATGCAACAGGCAACGGTTGTTGACCACGATCAGCTGGCCAGGCTTGAGCCGGATCCTTGACTGGCCTTCGGGATCGTCAAGCAGCGCGTCCAGTGCGTCCAGTGCGTCCAGCTGGCGGTCGGTTAACGCCGGCACGTGCGGGAGCCGGTGACCGATCTGGATGTACTCGCGCAGATAGCACACGCGCATCGGTGGGCCGAGCGAAAGCACCGGACGGGTGACGGTGGGCGGATCGGCGTCGGCTTCCCGCCGATCGAAGTGAAAGTCCTGCTGCAACACCTCGATCACCCGGTCGGGCAGGCGTTCCAGCAGCGCGCCGGCGTGGACGATGCACAGTTCGCCGCCGGACTCGGCCTGCTGCACGCAGAAGAGTGCGAAGCAGTCGGGCACCGGAGACGGGTGATGCGGGCCGTCGGTGTGCAGGTTGCCGCCGTCGCGGGAATCGGAGTAACGGCCGGTGCGCCCTTCTCCCAATCGCAGCCCGCGATCTGCGACCTGGCGCACCAAAGCACCCTGGGAGTCCTGAGGCAGCAACCGGCCGAGCAGCTGGCTCACGGCCAAGGTGACCTCGGTGGCGTGCTCGACGCTGAGACCCGGCATCCCTGTCAGCAGGAAGATGCCCAGCTGGCCGTCCAGGTGCTCGCGAGCCAACTCCTGCACTCGACTGCCCAACGTGGCCGGCCGCCGGCCCGCCAGGATCGCGTCCAGGTCGGGGGGTGACACCGCATGGGTGGCATCGGCGATGGCCGGTAGTTCAAGCAGGTTCTTCATCTTCGTTCACACCTCTCGACTCGCAGAGACTCACGATCCGGTTCGCGGCGATAGCGGGTGTCGTCACCCCGTGGTTGCTCAGGTGTAGGTCTGGTCGCAGCGGGAATTCCGCGGGCACGTTCATTCCCACGACCTGCTGACCGCCGCCGCCGTACAGCCCCTTGGAGTTACGACGCGCCAATTCATCCGCAGGGACGTCCAGGAAGACCTCGAGGTAGTTTCCGAGGTGCGCGCGGTTCCAGGCCTGCACGTCATGAAAGAGCGCGATCGTCGAGCAGATGACCAGATGCCCTTGCCGAGCCAGGAGTCCGCAGAGCCGGGCATAGACGAAGGCGAGCTCGTGACGGCTTTCGTAGTCGAACCTGCCGACGACGCCGAGAGCCGCCCTGAGCGCGTCGCCGTCCAGCAGGATCGGCGCGTGGCCGCGTCGACGTAGCTGGTGCAGCAGCTCCGCGGAGACGGTGCTCTTTCCGGCGCCGGACATGCCGGTGATCCAGATGACGCAACCGGCGCCCACCACCTCGTCGGGCGCGGTGGCTGCGGTGAATCCGCCGGTCATCGCAACCTGCTTCGCCTGGTGCGGGGCGCGAGCTGGCTCAACGCCGCCCGGATGACGAGCCGCCGTCGCCGCAGGGCGGTCAGGCTCCAGACCCTTGCTCGGACATGCCGATCGCGCCGACCCGGGATCAGGGCCAGGACGGCGATCCAGGCGCTCACCACCAGGAGGGCGGCAACGGTGTATGCACCGGTGAAACCCGCGCCCGAACTCGCCACCGAGACCAGCACGGCCACCGCGAGTGCACCGCCGACATGAGTGGAGGTCTCGAACAGGCCTGCGGCGACGCCATGCGCCACCTCTGCCTGGCTGGACTCCTGGGCAGCGGACTCAGCGGCCCGCTCGGCGCCGTCCAGCAGCGCCACCATGATGTCACTGCTGATGGCGGGGTGAGCCGGGTCGGCGTACAGATTGACCACGGCCTCCTTCACCGCTCCCTCCACAGCGGCCAGCACCTCGGGAACCGCAACAGGGGCGATCTCAAGACTGGACGGCGTCCCGGCCGTCTGCTGCACGGCTTCGTCGATCGCCTGCTCGATCGACCCGACGACGGCGGTCGCAGTCGCGGCATCCAGCGGCTCGGGCACGACTTTCACGGCCGTCACCACGGCTTCATCGACGGCCTGGTCGATTGCCTCCTCCACCGCCTTGTCGGAGGCCTCATCGGCCGCTTCTCCGACGGCCTCGCTGCTCAGAGCGACGTAGGTGGCGCTGTTGAACAGCCCCTGCAGGACGAACCACGGCAGCACCGCCAGGGCGTAGCTCGCCGAACGAGCGCCGAGGGCGAGCCCGGCCATAGCTAGCGCGGCCACCGGCAGGGCCACGACCGCGATCCGGCGAGCTCCGAGCCGCGGCAGCGCGCGTCCGGCGAGCACGCTGCCCAGGCTGGTGGCCGCCAGGGCTGGAGACAGCGCGACTCCGGCTCCGGCGGCAGACATCCCGTGCGCACTCTGCAGCTGCAGGCTTCCGATGACGACCACGGCGGTGTGGACCGATGACTGCGCGGCGATCCCGACGCAGCTTCCGGCCAGCCGTCGGGAACGCAGCAGGTGGACATCGACCAGCGGGTCGGGTGCATGCCGCTCCCAGGCCAGGAGACCGGCGAGCAGGGCCAATCCGAGGACCAGCGGGCCGAGCACGCTCAGAGCGCTCACGCCGCCTGCGGCCTCGACGTGCCCGAACGCGAACACCACTGCCAGCAGGCCAGCTGTGCCCAGAGCCGCCGCGGGCAGGTCCAGGCGCCGGCCGGACCGAGAGACCGGTCGATCGGCGGGCAGATAACGACCCGCGGCCCAGCACGCGAGCACGTTCAGCGGCACCGTCGCGAGAAAGATCCACCGCCAGCCGAATGCGTCGGTGAGCAGGCCACCCAGGACCGCGCCTGCCAAGCCGGCTGTGCCGCCGGACACGGACATGATCGCGAAGGCACGGCTGCGCCAGGGCTCTTCCGGGAACAACGAGCCCGTCAGCGCGAGGGCGGCCGGTAACGCGCAGGCGGCGGCCGCCCCCTGCAGGCCCCGGCCGATCAGCAGCGTCAGCAGATTGGTGGCAAGCCCTGCCACGATGGTGCCGACGGTCAGGACCGCCAGGCTGCCGAGCAGCATCCGCCGCCGGCCGAAGAGGTCAGCGGCCCGCCCGCCGGCCAGCAGCAGGCCGGCGATGGAGAGTGAGTACATGTTGACGACCCATTGCAGCTCAGAGGCCTGCAACGTGAGGTCCGCGCGGATGGTCGGCAGGGCCGTGGCGACTGACAGGCTGTCAAAGACCACTAGGAACAAGCCGAAACCGAGCACCACGGCGCAGGTGAGCGGGTGGCGCCTGGCTCCGACCGGTCGTGGGTTGGCTTCTGACCCCGCTCCCGCTAACCGAACTTCGCCGGCAATGCCGGGGCCGGTCACCGGTCTCGCCCCCAACAGACGCCCGCCCGGTGGGCGGCGTCGGCTGCCGCCAGGTCTTGCGGCGTGTCGATCTCGGTCCACTCGTCACGGTGTGCCGGCAGCGCCCGGATCGGCCGCTGCTTGGCAAGCTTTCGAATGGCGAACTGGTACCAGACCCCGGTCTCGCCGGCGGCGATCATGCCCTCGACCACGCTCCGCAGCGCCGCGGCTCCATCCGCCGTCCAGCGGGACAGACCGAAGAACTCGCCGGCCACCCGCTCGCGCGGCAACTCCTTGTCCAGGTGCCACACCCTCCCGTCCCGTAGCTCGACGGCCATGTCAATCTCGTCCGGCGACCGCTCCGGATCGATGACCATGGCGTCCCCGTCACCACCTAGCAGGACGCGCAGCAGGCGCGGGGCGACGAGGATGTCGGAGTCGACGATGGCCATGCCGCGGTCCCAGTGCGCGAAGGAGGCCTGCAGCGAGACGATGCTGTTGCTGATTTCGTACGTCTCGTTGAACACGAATGCCACCGGCGGCCGGCGCGACAACCGGGTGACGAAATCGACCACCATTTCCGAGCGGTAGCCCAGGACGCACACCGCGAGCTCGACGTCCAGGTCGCACAGCTGGCCCAGCAGCCGTTCGATGATGGGCACGCCGGCCACGTCGACCATGCACTTGGGTCGCTGCGCGGTGTACGGGCGCAGGCGCTCTCCCAAGCCGGCGGCTGGAATGACGACTTTCATCAGAGCAGCCTCCGCCTCATCAGAGCATCCTCCGCAGGTGCGCGGCCGCTTGGGCCGGGTCGAGCGTGCGGGGATTGCCCGAGGCGCGGCTGCTCCGCAGGCCGGCCGCGACGAGCTCGTCCACGTCGGCGGCCCGCACGCCGTGATCGCCCAGCCGCACTCCGAAGCCGCCCTCGGCCAGCCACGTGGTCAGCCGCTCGGCGCCCGCGGCGCCAGGCGGCAACACCGTTGCCACCTCGTGAAAGTCCTCACCGGATTGAAGGTTGTAGTCGAGCAGCCATCGTAGGTTCAGCAGGCAGGCCACCCCGTGCGGAACGCCGAAGTGAGAGGTCAGGCGGTATGCGAAGGCGTGGGCGGCCGTGGTACGGGTCAGGTCGATGGCCCGGCCGGCCGTCGTGGAAGCGGTCGCCAGGTTCAGGTAGTCATGTGGACCGGGCGCACTGATGCCCTTATCGAGGACGCCGGTGACCTGGCGTAGTGCCTGCAGCGCCAGGTCCCTCGACTCCGGCGTAGCCCGGGTGCTCCAGAACGATTCGACCGAGTGGCAGAGCGCGTCGAAGGCGCAGCTGTAGAGCACCGCCGGCGGGCAGGTCACCAGCAGTTC
>WUUC01141481.1_pt1 | contig 13788 bp, 14 predicted proteins | sample 6278441 | NCBI WGS metagenome assembly WUUC01 (sample SAMN13675441, study PRJNA597444) | soil metagenome | isolation source: soil | place: USA: Washington | collected 2017-10
GACCTTCCGCGCCGAGCGCTCGAAGACGCGCCGCCACCTGACAGAGTTCTGGATGGTCGAGCCCGAGATGTCCTTCGCCACGCTCGACGACGTGATGGACTTGAGCGAGCGCTTCCTCTCGCACATCGCCGCGCGCGTGCTCGAAGAGCGTGCTGAGGAGTTGAAAGTCTTGGAGCGCGACACTTCAAAGCTCGAAGCCATCGTGCCGCCCTTCCCGCGCATTCGATACGACGAGGCCGTGAAGATTTTGCAGGAGGGACACGAGCGCGGCGAGCTGGAAAGCCGCTTCGAGTGGGGCGGCGATTTCGGTGCGCCCGATGAGGCGTACATCTCCAGCCGTTACGAGCGCCCCGTGATGGTGCACAGGTATCCCGCGAAGGTGAAGGCTTTTTACATGGCGCGCGATGCCGAACGCGATGAACTCGCGCTCGGCGTCGATGTGCTCGCGCCCGAAGGCTACGGCGAGGTGATAGGCGGCGGCGAGCGCGCCACGTCCCTCGAATATCTCGAAGAGCAGCTCAAAGCGCACGAACTGCCGCGCGAAGCCTTCGAGTGGTATCTTGACCTGCGCCGCTACGGCAGCGTGCCGCACGCGGGCTTCGGCATGGGCATCGAGCGTTGCGTGGCTTGGATGTGCGGCATCGAGCACGTGCGCGAAACCATCCCTTTCCCGCGCATGCTCTACCGTATACGGCCCTGAAAAACTGTCATGAGCAAAGAACGAATCGTCACCATTTTCGGCGGCTCCAAGTGCGGGCCGGATAGCGACGAATACTCTCAGGCGCGGCGCGCGGGCCAGCTTCTGGCCGAGGCCGGGATAACCATCTGCACGGGCGGCTATCTGGGCGTGATGGAGGGCGCGAGTCGCGGCGCGCGCGAGCGTGGGGGGCGCGTGCTCGGCATCGTCATGAACCAGTTCAAGGCGGAGCCGAACCGGTATCTGACGGAGAAGGTCGCGAGCGCACACTTCTACGAGCGTCTACAGAATCTCATCACACGCTCGGTCGGCTTCATCGCCATACGCGGCGGCATGGGGACGGTCACGGAGCTTTCGCTCGTCTGGAATAAGCTTCAGACCGGCGTCATCAACCCTTGCCCGCTCGTCCTGCTCGGAGATTGCTGGCCTCCTATCATCGAAGCGTTCCGCCGAAACCTCGTCTTGAGCGAAGAGGATATTGCGCTGCTCGATTTCGCGCGCACGGCGGAAGAGGCGGTCAGCATCATTCTGGATAAATCGAAAGGAGAGGCTTAAATGAATTGTCCGAAGTGCGGTTCCGGCCTTCTGCCGGGGGCGCAATTCTGCGGCGCGTGCGGCCTGCGCCTAAACGCGGGCGGCGGGACTGCGCAGCAGTCGGCTCCTCCCCCTGCGGGCGGGGCTTCGTCTACAGCCGGGCGCGGCATCACGATTGACGCGGACGCCAGAGGGCAGGGACGCGGGTACTCTTACGAAGTCCTGCACCAGCCGTCCTTCGCGCTCGCCGTCGTCAAGCTTCAGCCCGAGCAGTCGATTCAGGCCGAGGCGGGCGCGATGGTATCGATGTCCGCCAACGTCGAGTTGCAGTCGCAGATGAAGGGCGGAGTGTTCGGCGCACTCAAGCGTGCCGTCGGCGGCGAATCGGCCTTCGTCTCGACCTTCACGGCGCGCGGCGGCCCCGGCGAGGTGACCTTCGCGCCCGGCGGCCCCGGCGACATCGCCGCACTCGAAATGGGCAACCAGCACTTCTTCGTGCAGTCCAGCTCGTACCTCGCGGGAGACGTTGGGCTGAACGTGGACACGCGCTGGGGCGGCGCTAAATCGTTCTTCGGCGGCGAAGGTCTGTTCGTCCTGCAAGTGAGCGGGACGGGCGTCCTGCTCGTCTCTTCATTCGGCGCGATTCACCGCAAGCGGCTTGAGCCGGGCGAGCGTTACGTCGTGGACACGGGCCACCTTGTGGCGTGGGAAGGGACGACGCAGTACACTCTACGCAAGGCGGCTTCCGGTTTCTTCCGCACGCTCGTGAGCGGCGAGGGAATCGTGGCGGAGTTCTCGGGGCCGGGTGAGATTCTGATTCAGACACGCAACCTCGCGGCCTTCGCTGGATTGATGAAGCCTTTCTTCCCCTCGCAAGGGAGCGGGGGCGGCGGGTTCAATCTTAACTTGGGCGGTTGAGCTAATAGCTTGAGAGATTCTATGGCTAGTGAAAGCGTTTTGGAGCAGGGAAGCACAAGTAGCACGTCGCGGCTTCCCGGGGCCGGACGCCGCGTCAGCGTCATCGGCGTCCCCTGCGGCTTCGGCGCGAGCATCGCGGGCGTAGACCTTGGGCCTGCGGCGATGCGCGTGGCCGGTCTGCGCCAACGCGTCGCCAAGCTCGGCTACGAGGTGCGCGACCTCGGCGACATGCGTTTTGAATGCCCGAGCTATCCTCCCACGCCGCAAGAGAAGCTACGCTACTTGGAGCAGATAGCCTCTCTGTGCACGCTCCTTGCGGAGGACGTGAAGAAGGTTCTGGATGGAGGGGAACTGCCCATCGTCCTCGGCGGGGATCACTCGATAGCCATCGGCTCAGTGGCGGGCGTATCCTCCTTCTACCGACAGCGCGGTGAGACTCTGGGCCTCATCTGGTTCGACGCACACGCCGATATGAACACCCCTGAGAGTTCGCCTTCGGGCAACATTCATGGAATGCCTCTGGCCACATTGCTCGGCTACGGTGCGCCCGAGCTGACCGGCATCGAAGGATTCTCGCCGAAGCTCGACCCGAAACTCTGCGCACACATCGGCGCGCGTGACTTGGACGAAGGCGAGCGCGAGCTGATACGCAAGCTCGGCATGCGCTTTTTCACGATGCGCGAGATTGACGAGAGAGGGATGAGCGCCTGCATGGACGAAGCCATCGCGATTGCGTCGAAGGCTTCGGCGGGCTATCACGTAACGTTCGACGTGGACGCGCTAGACCCGGGTGACGCGCCGGGCTCCGGGACGGTCGTCCGGGGGGGCTTGACCTACAGGGAGGCGCACCTCGCCATGGAGAAGATTGCGGAGGCCGGGGGGGCTCTGTCGCTCGAAATCGTCGAGATTAATACCGCTCTGGACATCAACAACCGCACCGCGGAACTGGGCGTCGAGCTGATTCTCTCGGCGCTCGGCAAGACAATTCTTTAAGGTGATTCCTTAATTGTGATTCTTGAAGTCCGAAGCCGGAGGTGATTGAAGCACTTCGACTTTGGGCTTCTTTTCTTTTAGGGATTTTGAGCCATGACACAGAAACTCCGCGTCGGACTGATTTTCGGCGGGCGCTCGGGCGAGCACGAGGTCTCAATACGCTCTGCAAACTCCGTCATCGAAGCCATCGACCGTGACAAATATGAAGTCATCCCGCTGGCGATTACGAAAGAAGGGCGCTGGCTCTCGCCTTCGGATTCGGCAACGCTTCTGCCGGAGGGTGCGCGGAATTTGCTGCCCGGAACCAATGCGGGCTCCGCCGAAGCTTTGACTATCGTCGGAGACCCTTCGCGAAAGGGGCTGCACAGACTCGAAGGCGACGGGGAGCGCCTGACGAATGGCACGCTCGATGTCGTCTTCCCTGTGCTTCATGGGCCGTTTGGCGAGGACGGGACGCTCCAAGGGCTTCTGGAAATGGCAGACCTGCCCTACGTCGGCTGCGGAGTGCTGGCATCGAGTTGCGGCATGGACAAAGTCACGATGAAGATTCTGTTCCGGCAGGCAGGGCTGCCCCTCTGCAAGCACTTATGGTTTCGGCGCGGGGAATGGGAGCAGGATGCGGACGCCATCGAGGCCCGAGTCGCGAAAGAGATAGGCTTCCCTTGTTTCGTCAAACCGGCAAATCTGGGCTCTTCGGTCGGCATCTCTCGTGCGGATGACGCGCAATCTCTGAGGAAAGCGATTGAGCTTGCCGCCGGTTATGACCGGAAGTTGATTGTCGAAGAGGCTCTGAAGATGCGGGAGATAGAATGCGCGGTGCTCGGAAACGATGAGCCGGAGGCGAGTCTGCCGGGCGAATACGTCGTGCTTGAAGAGCAGGCGTCCTTTCTGGACTACACGGAGAAATACTCGAACACGGGACGCGTGGAATTCGTCGTGCCCGCTCCGCTCCCCGCGCGACTCTCAAAACGCATTCGACGGATGGCGGTCAAAGCCTTCAAAGCCCTCGACGGCGCGGGACTCGCGCGCGTGGATTTCTTTCTCCTGCGAGACACGAACAAGCTGCTCATAAACGAGCTGAACACGCTGCCCGGCCTGACCGATGTCTCCGGCTTCCCGAAGATGTGGGCGGCTACGGGGTTGCCTTTCGGCGAGGTCATCGACCGCCTCGTCGCGCTGGCCTTCGAGCGGCACAGGGACAAATCTCGCAACCTGACCAGCCGTTGATAAAGCAACTCCGCCGACAGAGCCCGTCCATCAAGCATTTCCTCAAGGCAGTCTTCTTCAGTGATTTGACCTGCCAGAACGCAAGGCGGAAAAACGCTAAGGCTTCGGAGCGCGATACCCGTCGCGCGTGCGCGTCTGCACATCCTCACGTGAAAGCTTAAGCTCAATCGAGCGCCAGCGCCCGTCACGCGCGCGGTTGCTCGGGCGGTATCCGACCGTATATTGATTGCTCAACTCGTCAACAATTTTAGCGAACGCCTCTCCGAGCGCCTGCCCGCCGGGCGTTGCGACGTAGCGGCCCCCGCTCTTGCTCGCGAAATTCTTCAGAGCACCGCCAGCCCTCATGCGTTCGGCAGTGCCGGACGGCGAGGAAGGGTCGCTCATATCGACCGTATAGATGGTCGCGTGTGCGGAGAGGGCGGCGGACAGAGCTTTGTCCGAAGTGGCTGCGCTTTTGGTATCGGCCCCGTCGGACAGAACGATGATGGCTCGACGTTTCTCTGGCCGCGCGGAAAGGTCTCTGGCGGCGCGAACCACCGCATCGTTAAGCGCGGTCATGCCCCTCGAACTGAGTCCGAAAGCCATCGGCGGCAAATCCCTGCCGGGTGAAAAGTCCTGCAACTGCTCCACGTTGGAAGCGAAGTTATAGATAGAAGCCACGTCGTCCGTGCGCAGTCCGTCGAGAAAACGTATCGCTGCGGCGCGCGCCAACGAGACGCGATTTTCCATGCTCCCGGAAGTGTCGAGCAGGATGGCGGCGGCGAACGGCGTCTCTTCGACGGAAAAGAAGTTGATGGCCTGCTCGCGCCCGTCTTCCAGCACTTTGAAATCAGTGCGCGCGAGCTTGTGCACGTAACGGCCCTGACGGTCTGTGACGGTGACGTTCAGGATGACGAGGTCGGATTCGACACGCACGACCTCTTCGTCATCCTGTTGTTGAGAGTTTACTTGAAGGGCTGAAGGGCCGAAGGAGAGTAGCAGAGAGGCAGCGCAGAGGCATGCGACGCGGAGCTTTCGCGAAAGTCTCTGAAAGGGGAAGGGTAAGCCCGAAAAGTTGCTCATTTCGGAACGGAGGTTCGGATGTAACGGATAAGCTCAATCAGTTCGTTGGAGCGCTCGATGACGGCCCCTGAGATAACAAGGCGCGAAGTCTTATCGACGGCCTTCTTCAACTCCTCGGAAATCTCCGCGAGGTTCTCCAACGCAGCGCCCAGATGTGGGGGCGTCTCCTTCAGAGCGAGTTTGTCTTCGTCGCCCCCCGCGCTCCCTCGAATTTTGCGCGCGAGCTTTTCCATGCGTTCGAGCTTCTTCAAATCCTCGCGACCGAGCGCCTTCGCCGTCTGAAACGCGGAACGGAGTTGTCTGCCAAGTTCGGCGGTCTCGTCCGCCCGCTCAACCATCTCTTTCTGAGATTCCTCAGCGTGGCGAATCGCGGCGCGGTGTAGAAGCTCTTCGGCTTGCGAGCCTATGCGCGAAGAGTCTTGTTCCGTGGAAGAGGCCGAAGAGGCTCTTGCATCGGGCATACTTTTACCCGTCTGCGCGGCGACCGGCGAAGACAGGAGGATGAGCCCCACGGGGAAGATTAGAAAGATTCTGTTGATTGTCACCAACCTTATATGCGACTCCTTCCTATATGATGAGGGACTGAGGACTTGGCTCCGTACGGTCTCGACTGGAAAACTCTCCGCGTTACTTTGAGTTGGACAAGAAAAACAAAGGTTGTCCGGCCCCTTTGGTTAATTCAAGCCCTTCAACTGAAAGTTATACATGAGCTACTGTCGTCACGCCGACCTCTTAAGTTTTACGTGAACGTTCGCGTGCTCAAGGAACCGCGACTGCGCTGTCCGGGGTGTTGATGAACTCCTCGCCCTTCGAATGCGTGCGCGGACGCCTCTCGTTAATGACGCGGGTCACAGGCGTTATTTTCTCCGGCGGACGCCTCGCGCCGGGAAGCGTTTTGAAAGCAATCTCGCCCGGCTTAGAAGAGCTTTGGAGGCGGATGATTCTTGAACCTCTCCACTCTTCGGAGAGAACTCTGATTGAATATTTTCCGCTGCCGCCGGGGTTCAACTCATCCGGCTCGATGGAAACCTCACGCCTCTCGGCGCTTCCGTCAGCGCGTCTAACCAGCTCAAGCTCCAGAGAAAGGTTCTCAAGTTTCTCCGTGCCGACGTTCTTCAAAGTGCCGCCGAGAATGGCGTAAGGCTTTCTAAGCATCGCTTCGTCCACCAAAATCTCCACGCTCGGCGACTTTGAAACGGGCGAGGGCGCTGTTTGAGCCGCGCTCTGTTCGGCGGAATCCTTTGCGCCTCTGGTGGCTGTTGAGCTTTGACAACTCGTCAGGAAGAGAGCCGACAACAGAAACGCGAACGTAAAATCCTTTTTAGACCAGCCTGAAAATTGACTCATTACTCCGATACTCTCACCCTTCGGGCGTAAAAATTCGAGAACCAACAAAAGAAGAGGGAAATGTATTAAGGGTTCTTTATCAATCACTTAGGCCGCACGGGCTAAAGTGACAACTGAATGTGTGCAGGTGCTCGCGTAGACCTTCTATGGCTGCTCGCGCCCCGGCGGTGGGCCTCCGGTCACTTTTTCGACGAGGGCGATGAGAAATTCCTCCTCAGCCGTCCCGTTGCTGCGAAGTGAAGTCCATTCCGCGCCGAGGACTCCGTCACTGCGGCCCTCGACCTTTGCGTTGACCGAGACGTTCGTGTGCGCGCTGTCAACCGGCTGAACTTCCACGATAATCGTGTAGCGCCCGCGCGTCCAATTTCGGAGGTCAGTGCGCGGAAGCTCTGCCAGACGGTTCAGCTCGGAATCGGTAATCACAGACCCGCGCGTGAAGGTATAAGGCTGCGAGATGAGCAGACCTTGCTCGGGTTTCGAGACGGCTTCATCGACAATCATCTTCCTGTCACGCATCAACTCATCGACGGCCTTGACTAAAACGTCGTTGGGGACAGAGAAGCGATACGGGTTGGGCACGGGAGGGGGGACGACCGTGCGTCCCTTGCCGAAGTCTATGCCGCGACCGACGCCCGTGTTGACGTTGCCGCCGTTGACGGCAGGCACTCGATTGTTGCCGTTGTCTCTGACCCGCTCGTTCTGTTTATCGACGCCCTTCTCCTGCGCTTGCGCGTTGACAGCCACAAGGAGCATGAGGAGCGTCAGAGTAAATATTTTCTTCATCGTGCAGACCCCTTCGTGTGTGATGTCGAACCGCCGTCGATGGTTGTTGCAGCAGGGGGAACGAGTCCGAGCATAAAGCAACGAACTCTCGAATTCAAGAATTGAATTCGACAAGTCGCGTTGCAAAACGGCAGCCGGACGCCCTGCACGACTTTGAAAGGTTCGAGTGCAGGGTTCGTCTAAGGATTTGGCAGGACGCCTGTATTGGCGTTGCGCGTGCGCTCCCATTCGCGAAGCGCCTGAACGCCGCGCTCGAAGTCTGCGGAGTTGTTGTAGAAGTTGTGCGCCCCGTCGTTGCGCGAAGGCTCGCGCACATAGTAAAGAAAATCGGTCGGCGCGGGATTGATGGCCGCTTCCAGAGCGCTCGCGCCGGGCGAAGCAATCGGCCCCGGCGGCAACCCTCGAACTTTACGCGTGTTGTATGGAGAATCGCGCTCTATATCGCTCAGATAAACCTTACCGTCATTCCTCCATTTGCCCGCCAGCTTCGATGCATAGATGACCGTGGAATCGATGCCGAGAGGCATCCCAATCTTCAAGCGGTTGTAGATTACGGAGGCGACCAGCGGACGCTCTTCGCCGAGCTTGGCCTCCGTCTCAATCAGAGATGCGACGGTGACAATCTCGCGCGTCGAAAGAGCGGCGCTCCCGGCCCGCGCGCCGCGCGCAGCTTCCAAAGCCTGCCGGAACCTTCGAACCATCGTGGCGACCACTTCACGTGCGCCAGTGTTGGGCGGAAAGCTGTACGTGTCCGGGAAGAGATACCCTTCGAGGTTCTTCGCCTCCGGGTCTAGATCCCGTATCAAACTAGTGTCGTCGAAAAGGGCCAGAGCCTCTTCGACGCTTCCCAGCTTGAGGTCTGGTATGCGAGCGAGTAGCGCCGCAATGTCCCAACGCGTCCAGCCCTCGACCACAGTCAACCGGCTCAGGCGCTGCTGGCCCTCTTCGAGCTTGCGTAAAACGCCGAGCGGTGAGATGGGAGAAGGGAAGCGATACTCTCCGGCTTTGAGACGCGGCCCGGCCCCGCTCACGCGCAGGTAAAGCCTCAGCAGCCAGCCACGTCTGATAACGCCTTGAGACGAGAGTCTATCGATGATTTCGTCGGGCGTAGAGCCCCTCGGCACTTCTATATATTGGTTTGCGACGTTATGTGAGACCGGCGCGTGCAGCTCTCTATACGACCAGAACAGGAGAACTGCGAGGGCGACCAGAAGGGAGACGATTGCCAGTAAAAAAATCCGTGAACGTTTCATGCCTTATCTATACGCCCGCTCTTAAAAAAAATACTTTCTCAGGTTTGTATGGAGAGCCCGGAGAGATAGTCTCGTAAAATGATGGCCGCTGCCTCGCTGTCGATGCGCGCTTTGATTTCGAGCCCTTTGTAACCCGCCTCGCGCAACGCGGCCTCCGCCTCCACGGATGTGAGCCGTTCGTCTTGCAGATGGATTGGGAGCTTGAGCGAGAGGCTCAGGTTACGCGCTATCCTGCGTGCCTCCTGCGCGGCATCTCCTTCGGTTCCGTCTAACCGCAGCGGCAAACCAATGACCATGGATTCCGCGTCAAACTGTTCGCACAATTCAGATACGGCCAGCAGAAGCCGTTTCCAGCTTGTGCGGGGCAGTGCTTGCAGTGGGCGCACGGTCAAGCACAACTCGTCGCAGACGGCAACCCCGACCCGCTCGGTTCCGAGGTCGAGCGAAAGTATCCGACCGGAGCCTTTCGGTGCTTCGCCCGGCTCCTTTTTTTGAACGTCAACGGATGGCATTTTGAATAATCTTGGACGCTCGAAAGTATAACGCATGCTCCGACTTGCGCGCCACACATGCGGCTTGCGCGGCGTCTCTGGGCTGCTGTATCATCCGTCGCAGCCGTACGTTGTGCGGACGGCAAAACGCCCGTTACGCTTGACTGTTCTGTTCAGGGAAGTTTTGAGGTAAATAATGTCTTTCCGCAGCAAATTTCTTCTCGTGGTCTTCTCCGCCACGCTCGCGCTCTACGCGGTGGTTGGCGGCTGGATGTCGATTCGCGCACAGCATCAACAGAACGATCCCGGCGCGCAGCTAAGGATTTTCGAGAGCGTTCTCAAGCACATACAGGACGACTATGTGGACGAGCCCGACCTCGGTAAAGTGCGTGCGGGCGCGCTTCGCGGCCTAGCTTACGGCCTCGACCCTTATTCCACATATCTGACGACCGAGCAGGTGCGTGATTTCCGTTCCGGAGCCGCCGCCACGCAGGTCAGCATAGGGGCAGAGCTTTCCCAACTCGCTTCGTACCTCTACGTGATAGCCCCCGTGAAGGGTGGCCCCGCGGATCAGGCGGGCGTTCAGGCGGGCGACATCATCGAATACATCGATAGTCGTGCGACGCGCGACATTTCGCTCTACGACGCGAGGCAACTGCTCAACGGAGCGTCCGGCAGCGAAGTCAAGCTGCGCATTCTGCGCGCCGGGACGAGGCCCTTCGTGGTCGGCGTCCGGAGGGGGATGGTGCAAGCGCCCGGCGCTGAGACTCGTATGGAGACGGGGCGCATCGGCGTCATTCGCGTCAACAGCCTCGCCGAAGGTGAGTCTGCGGGCGTCAAGGCAAAGCTTCAGGAGCTTTTGAAACAGGGCGCGCAGAAAATCGTGCTCGACCTGCGGAGCGTCGCCGGAGGTTCTCTGGCGGAAGGCGTCAAGGTCTCCAATCTCTTTATCGCCGAAGGCGCTCTGGCGCAGACGGTCGGGCGCGGCAATAAGGCTCTGAAGACCTTGGCGGCTGACCCGAAACTCGTCATCTTCAACGGCCCTGTCTCCGTCCTCATAGACCGCGGGACGGCGGGCGCGGCGGAGATTGTGGCTTCCTCCTTCATCGAGCGTAAACGCGGCGATGTCGTGGGCGAGAAGAGTTTCGGCGCGGGAGCCGAGCAGCAATTGTTCACACTGCGCAACGGCGACGGGCTGCTTCTGACGACAGTGAAATGGGCCTCCTCGACCGGCAAGCCTTTTCTGGGGACGGGCGTCACGCCTTCGGTCGAGGTGAAGCGCCCCGAATTGGCGGAGGCCGTCGACCCGGAAGATTTGACGGGGAATGACGACGACCCTATAGCGCAGCCCAACGCGCCGGCGGATAGACGCGAAGTGTCACCCGAGGCGACCTCTCCGAAACAACAGCCGGAAGACATCCAGCTTAAGAAAGCACTTGAGCTTCTGAGGGAGAAGGACAAACCGTCCACGCAACAGCGCGCCGCTTAAAGTATCTTCTCTTCAAATAAGCACTAAATGGAAAGCCTGCGAGACTTCTCTCGCAGGCTTTCTGCTTTTACGGGCGTGAAATTTCGGAGAGCGTCCGTCTAGAGCGGAATATTTCCGTGCTTCTTGGGAGGGTTTGTGTCGCGCTTATTTTCTAGCATCGTGAGCGCCTTGATGAGCTTCGGTCTGGTTTGCGAGGGTTGGATTATCTCATCTATAAATCCGCGCTCGGCTGCGACATAAGGGTTTGCGAATTTCTCTTCAAATTCTGAGACGCGCGTGCGGCGTGCGGCTTCCTTGTCGGACGCCTCCGCGATTTCTCGACGGTATAGAACCCCTACGGCCCCCTCCGCGCCCATGACGGCAATCTCTGCGGTCGGCCAAGCGAAGTTAACGTCGGTTCTGATGTGCTTCGAGGCCATCACACAGTATGCGCCGCCGTAAGCTTTGCGCGTGATGACTGTGATTTTCGGGACTGTGGCTTCCGCAAAGGCGTATAGAAGCTTCGCGCCGTGGCGGATGATGCCGCCGTGCTCCTGCCGCACGCCGGGGAGAAAGCCGGGCACGTCCTCAAAGACGATGAGAGGGATGTTGAAGCAGTCACAGAAACGCACGAAACGCGCGGCCTTCACGGAGGCGTCGATGTCTAGAACGCCCGCGAGGAAGGCCGGTTGGTTGGCGACGATGCCGACGCTTCGACCGTCTAGACGCGCGAAGCCGACCACGATGTTCGGGGCGTAGTGCGCGTGCACCTCGAAGAAGTATTTCTCGTCCACGACGGCGTGGATGGCGTCTCGAATATCGTATGGCTGGTTGGAAGCCTCCGGGACGAGCGTGTCTAGGCTCGACTCTTTCCGCTCCGAAGGGTCTGAGGTCTTGACGCGCGGGGGGTCTTCGGTGTTGTTGGAGGGGATGAAAGAGAGCAACTCCCTTACGAGGAGCAGCGCATGCTCGTCGGAATCCGCAGCGAAATGTGCGACGCCGGAGACGCGGTTATGCGTGTCGGCCCCGCCCAACTCTTCCTTCGAGACATCCTCATGCGTCACAGTGCGGATTACGTCCGGCCCGGTGATGAACATGTACGAAGTGTTCTTCACCATCACGTTAAAGTCCGTGATGGCCGGGCTATAGACGGCCCCGCCCGCGCAAGGCCCCATGATGCAACTGACTTGCGGGACGACGCCGGAGGCGAGCGTGTTGCGCAGGAAAATATCCGCGTAGCCGCCGAGGCTGACGACGCCTTCCTGTATGCGAGCGCCGCCGGAGTCGTTGAGCCCTACGACGGGCGCTCCGACGCGCATCGCGAGGTCTAGGATTTTGCAAATCTTCTCAGCGTGAGTCTCTGAGAGGGAGCCGCCGAAGACCGTGAAGTCCTGCGCGAAGACGAAGACGCGACGGCCTTCGACCAGACCATGACCCGTGACCACACCGTCGCCCGGAAATCTTTGGCGTTCGAGGCCGAAGTCCTTGGAGCGGTGTTGAACGAGCTGGTCGAACTCCTCGAACGTCCCCTCGTCCAGAAAAAACTCTACGCGCTCGCGGGCCGTCCATTTGCCTGCCTCGTGCTGGCGCGAGATGCGCTCAGAGCCGCCGCCCTCTTCGGCGAAGCGCTTTCGTTCAAGTAGTTGCTCAAGTTTGGAGAGAGGGGCTTCGCCCGGTTCGGGTTTCATAGGCTTTGAAGTGTCCATGCATTATGTATGAAGCAGTTTGGTTTGTACATCGGCGCAAAAATCCTTCGCCCGCCCTTCATGGAAAGCCTGAAAGGTAACACATGAAACGTCGGCGCGACGACATCAAAGGCTTCAAGCCACGAGACGCTTTCTGAGCGCGCGCATCGCCCATTCGGCGAAGAAGAGCGCAGACAGAATCAAATAAAACGCCTCCCAGAAGTGACGCGTGAGGAATTTTCCTGTCAGGCACGCACGCGCCAAGTCTATCGCGCTGGTCAATGGAATCGCCCACGCGACCCATCGCAGCCAGACGGGTAAAACCTCCAACGGGAACCAGACGCCGCAGAGGAAAATCGCCGAAAAGTATAGATTGATATAGAGATTATAGGAATCAATATCGTGTGTGTGTGCCGTCACGACGAGCGTCAGAGAGGCCGCGAAGAAACTTCCCGCGAGAAGAGCGACGGGCGCGAGCAAGGCAAAAGGGGAAGTGGCCGCGCCGAAGGCGAAGAGCACTAGGAGTATGAGCAGAGAATCGATGAAAGCTTTGGTCGTGGCCCAGCAGATTTCTGCGAAGGCCAGAGATTCGACCTCGACAGGAGTCGAGAGGATTGCGTCGAAGGTCGATTGATAGACCATTCGGAAGTAAGAGCCGTAAGCGTTCTCGAAAAGCGCGCGCGAGATGGCCGTAAATGAGAGGACTCCCGCGCCTATGAATGAGAGGTACGACATGTCGCTGACTTTAGAAGCGATGAGCGCGCCGATGCCCCAGCCGAAAGCCAAGACCATGAAGACGGGCTCGATAAGCGGCGCGGCCAACTCCATCTTCCATAGGCGCAAGTAGACTTCAAAGTGGCGACGCCAGACGGCGAGCGCATCCGAAGCGTTGAGATTAAAGAAGGCTAGAGCCACAGGACGAGCGCCCTGACGATTCACCGGAGAGGCTTTTCCGATGGGCTCTCTACTCAAAGTGATTTCTCTCCTCTATTGGCCCAAGAGCACTATTTAAAAGACTTGAGTTGAACGTTTCGGCATCGAAGGGGAACTCGCGCCGCTCGATGTGTGCGAGCAGCTCCGCGAGCGCCTGAAAGGCTTTCCGGCGGAACTCCGGCGAGTACCCGAATTGCGCCGAGTGCTCTTCAAACTCCTCCTCGTCGAGAATCCTGTAGGTGAAATCGGGCGCGACGAGCACGTCTATGTCGAGGTCTTTGAAAGAGAGGACGCCGTTCTCCAAGCGCGGGGGCGTGTTGAGGTTCCCGTAAAAGTTTCGCAGCGCGCCGGAGGGTTCCCGGAAACGAAAGACGCTGTACCAACGATTCGTCCAGAA
>WUUC01000860.1_pt1 | contig 13786 bp, 26 predicted proteins | sample 6278441 | NCBI WGS metagenome assembly WUUC01 (sample SAMN13675441, study PRJNA597444) | soil metagenome | isolation source: soil | place: USA: Washington | collected 2017-10
TTTGGCGCACCGGCCTACGGTCATATGGGAAAGGCGTATTTAGATGCCGCAGCATGAAGACGGTTTTGAATATGGATTTGGACGCACACCGGCACCAGATCCGAAAGATAAGCAATATCCGATGCGGATGTTGCTTGATCCATTGCGTGAGGCGGCATTTCCGCGTGGGATTCCACCGGGCACGCGTCATTATTGGTCTGGGCCGATTCTGAATCAGGGTAATACCGGAACGTGCGTGGCACACGGATGGACAGCGAAGGTCAATGCTGCGCCGATCATGCAACGCATGCCGATGTCACCATACGATTTCTATCGGCGCATTGTGAAGATCGATGAATGGTCTGAAAACGATCACGAAGCGACGGCACCGGATAGCGCATTACAGAGCGGCACCAGTGTGCGCGCTGGTGCAAAGATCCTGACAGAATTAGGATTGGCAAAATCATACGTATGGGCTGAAAGCGCAGAAGATGTGCGCGCGTGGATTCTAGGCGGTTTCGGCGGCGTAGTGATCGGCATCTGGTGGAAAACCAACATGATGAAACCCGATAGCGACGGTTTCATTCATTACACCGGAGAAAGCGAAGGCGGTCATTGCGTGTATTTGAATGGTTGGAACGATAGCGTCGAGCGCATTGCAAAGCCAAACATCGCAGCAGCGCGTGGGCCTAATTCGTGGGGTTCGAATTGGGGTCAAAAAGGCCGGTTCTGGTTTCCGATGGATGAATTAGATCAAGCGATCAAGGATGACGGCGAAGCATGCGCACTGGTTGAAATCAAAGTGCATCCAAGGGTGCGCCAATCGATGGACGGAATAACGCTGCCGTAGACCATCACGGCGTAAGCGAGTAAGCGAGGCACAGTGTATGGCCAATGGTTCGAACCGTTACGTAAACAGCAGGCGAGCACCGTCACCAACAAAATTTGCACCGCCTGTGCAGCGTTCGGAAGGTCGGTTGTTCATAGATCAAGACGGCACTGTGTATGAGGTAATTTGGCCGAATGGTCGAATGCCGTTAAGCGAGCTAGGCAAGGAAGACAATGGCGAAGACTAAACCGAAACTGAAATCGTGGCAGTCCACGTATAGTCCAGATTTATCTGGCGTGGCGCGTGTTCCATTACGTGGTGGAAATGGTGGATCGCGTCCGCTGGCATTAGGTCCGTTGCAATCCACTGGCTGGTATCCACGCATTGCGCCAGACGGTAAAGCGATAGCGTTCGGTTTCTGGGTGTGCAAGATCGTGGATTTCGCGGACATGATTGAACGCGATATTCAAGCACCAACGGGCGCACGTTTGCAGCCGTTGGGATTTATAGATAATCGCACACTGATCGCCTGCACTGAAACAGGACCGGCAGCCGTTTATAGTATTTCGCTGAATGATTACATCCCACGCGATTTAGGTGTTCCATCTGAATTAGTGCCAATGAGTTTTGGCAATGCGTGGAAAGGTCATTGGGCGATTGACAACGCGACACAGAGCCATGTTGTTAAAGACGGCAAGGTGTTTCTGCCGCACACCGAACGTCAATACGGTGTGTCTGTAGCGGGCGATTATCTAGCAACAGCAGCGCGTGATCGTGGTTACGAGATAATGCAATTCCACGGAGAACAAAAAATCCGTGAACTGCCTAGCGATAATTTGTGGGTGATGAATGAGCAGGGAGATGTAGTTACCGGTTATTACGGGCGCGTAAAGCTATACAGGATCGATGGGCCATTCGTTGATGCCACGATTGCACCGTGGGGCACCGAAGGTGTAGCGTGCCCGGTTCGTCTAGGTAGTGATCTATGGTTGTGGTCACCGACATGCGGCGGTTCGACTGATGAATGCTGGACCATAGGACGCAGGTTAGGTGAAGTCGATCCTATCGTGTTGCCGATTCCATCTGTGTCCTGTGCAGCCGTCTGGGATGGCACACAGTGGGTCGTAGCTGGCAACGACGATAAGGGTAGGCTCAAGGTGATGTGGGTGCCGATGGACACTCCACGGACGAAACTGGTGCCAAAGGCACCGCCTGTAGATCCACCGCAACCACCGCCTGTTGATCCACCACCACCGGAGCCAGTAATGACCTATCGTGAATTTTCAGCCTACTTCGCGCAACGTTGGAATGAATTAGGTGTGCCAGAAGCAACAGCGGAAGTTACGCGGCGCATGAAAGTAACAAGTAGGGAACGTGTCAAGTTGCGCGGCATGGCCGTTCAAAGGCGTATAGCTGAAGGTGGAAACAACTATGCTCGGCGCACGTTATCAACGATATCAAAACGCATCGAGACATTAGAGCAGGCATACAAATCAGTTCAATGCCCGGCAGTGATGCAAATAGCCGGTGAACTACATCACGATAGAGGCAATCGTGACGTTGGGCTATCAACGAAAAATGGCGGCACCAGATGGACATTGAAAGATGGTCGCACCGTTGCCGATGACATCATTACGATCAAGCCAACTGATGGTGCTGGAAATGTAGTCAGTGGAAATTTCACGCTTGTTGATGCTGTTGTGTCGATTGGTAGTGCAGACGCTAGACCAACGTGGAGTGTGCTAGGTCCAAATACAGATAGTTCAAGACCGTGGGCATTGCCGCCTGTGCCAGAACGTGCAGAGCCAGAACCGAAACCGATTGAACGGCACGTTTATCAGCCAGCGCGTAGCGGGGAAGGTCCATGTTTGAAATGTGGACAACCGGCAGACGATATGGAAATGCACTTCGAACAGGAGCAACCACCGATGGAAAAACACGAATTCAAGCCGTGGGCACGTAAGCCTACGCTTTGCGAAAGTTGCGGTGAAGAACAGGGCCATGAAATTCATCAAATGCCATCAGCACCGGGGGGAACAGTCAATCTGGCACCAGTGTTGTTGAAGCTGGATGAAATCATTGCGAATCAAAAAGCGCAGACAGCAGCAACCAATAGCCTGCGCACTGGCGTTGTTGAGGCGATTAACGATGCAGCGAAATTTCTGCCGTCCATTTTCAAAAAGGCAAAGTAAATGAAAACGTATTTCGCTAAATCGGTGTTCGTGTCTAAAACGTTCTGGGCGAACGTGGCCCTATTCATCATTGCGTTGGTAAAGGAAACATCGTTCGGCACGCAAATTCCGCCGATCATCGCTAACAACCTGTTGGCCGTTGCAGCGATCATCAACATCGGACTGCGTATATTCAGCGTTCGGCCGGTCGCATTCACGATGCCCGGTGATGTAACGCCTGTTGAAGTGCGAACACTGAAAGCCACGAAACGATCTGAGTGATGAAAGCGCTGGTGATCGCACTGATCGTAGCGTTGCAGATTCCATTGGCGCGTTCGCGTCCATTGATTCGTGAATTTGCGCGCCAGACCGGATATCCAAACGGCAGGCCGGGCTACGTGGTCGATCATCAAATACCGCTGTGCGCTGGTGGTCCTGACACGATTGCAAATCTTCAGTGGCAGGAAAAACGCGCGTCATATGTCAAAGATCAATTCGAGCGCGAGCTATGCAGGGATATGAAGCGCTTGAATCTGATGATGGTGAACGCTCCAAAACAGTGATGCCGGTCAGAACAGGCGCGGTTAGGAGTCTGGGAACACGGGTGTCGCTGCCTGTGAATCCGTATTTCAAATCGGGTTGGCCCTACCTACCCTGTCTGACCGGCAACGCTGTTTTTGTCCAAAACCATTCAAAATAGGCCCAAAAACCCCTGATAAAAAAATCTTTCAAAAAAATGCGATCAGGGGTTGACATACGGAATGGCATTTCATATTATCTCTATATCGGTTGCGGGCGCGGACGGAACGAACAACGAATACGGTGAGTTGGCAGGGCGACCAACAGCGCAACCGATAGACACCAACAACCAGCAACGACAGATAACAAAAGGAAACGACAATGATTATCAGCAGCAAATTCGACGGACGGTGCAAGGCGTGCGGCGGCGGCATCAAGCAGGGTGATCGCGTGGTGTGGATCAAGGGTGTGCAGGGTGTGACGCACATCAGCGCTGACGTTTGCGCGAGCGCACCGAAAGCAGCACCAGTTGCGACCGTCACGGCGAACGCAAAGCCGATGGCTGATTTTCTTAACGCAGCAAAAGATCGCGGTCTGAAGTTTCCAAAGGTTCAGTTTCTCGGCACGAACAACAGCGAACTGTTGTTGAAGCTGGCAGGCGCGCAGTCAAAGAATCCCGGTGCGGTGTTCGTGTTCATCAACGGCAATTACAGCGGCAGCATCGCAGTGGATGGCACGGTGCGTGGATCGCTGGCGCGCGACAACGGCACGCTGAATGTGTTGGCAACCATCGCAGGCGATCCGGCGCAGGCGGCGAAGGCATACGGCATGCTGACCGGTAACTGTTCATTCTGCCGCAAGGATCTGACTGACGAAGGCAGCGTTGAAGTTGGTTACGGCCCGGTGTGCGCGAAGAAATACGGCCTGCCTCACAAGGCGAAGGGCACCAGCAAGGCGGTGACGTTCGAAGCGCCGATGTCATCGATTCAGGCTGAATTCGATGCGATGACGGCGTAAACGAATTCGATTAGCACCGGGTGAAAATAAATCTTCACCCGGTGCTTGACAAACAGAATGCCATTTCATATGATCGTTGTGTTGGCAATGTCGCTGACACGAAACGCAAGGGGCACGCAGATGGATACCTACCAGACGAAGACGCGGCGGATGCAGGGTGCTACGATTCGCAGCGCGAAGGCGGCACAGCGTGCAGCACAGACCGCGCGCATTGCAGCAGCGAAGGCGCAGGCGGCGCGCGTGTTGGAATCTGGCGTATGTCCGATGTGCGGCACGCGTCTGCGCAGAAACCTTGCAATCACTGGTTGGTATCAGTGCGGTGCGTTCGGTGAACCGACATTCCGCGAAACGCCATACGCGGCGTTGCCGAAATGCGATTTTCAGATGTTCACGGAGTAACGACCATGACCAACGAAGCATCGTGGCGCGAACATTTTTCAGTGAACGCTGGTGATCTCATTCAGATTCACCGCGCGTTCTGCGGTCCGGAAATCGCGCAGCGAATCATGATGGAGTGCTTCAAGAGCAGACCGCGCAGCGGTCGCATCAATGAAACCACCGTGTGCGCTGTGCTGCACGAACTGAACATCTGGATTGACGAAGACGGCAATTCATTCATCAAGGGACGCGAATAACAAACAGGAGCAACGACCATGACAGCGTTTAAGCGCACCAGCAAGTATCGCAGGCCGTTGACGAAGGCTCAGCGGCGTTACGCCAACAGGCAGCGCAGGACGATGGCACGCGTGTTATCTGCGCAGGGTGACCGGTGACCATCACGCGACTGATTAACGGCGTGTGGATGAACGTAGACGGTCAAGGCACCGTGATCGGCGTGCATCAGCACATTTGGATCATTATGGGCGGCAAGCACGGGCTGTATCGCTGTTCAGGGTGTGCATCGTGGGTAAAGAATGAAGCAGAGGCAAATCATGCAGACAGACGACAGCAAGCAGCCGCAGACCGAAGATAGCGAAGTGTTGACCGCCGAAGATATCGCGTTTGCGCGTGAAATTCTCGCAACAGGTTTTGGTGACGTGGTGGATCTGGTGTGGGCACAGTATGTGTTGCGCAGCATCGGCGAACTGCCAGCACGCGTGATGCGACCGGACAGCGATGGCGGATCGGCGGATTGGCCGAAACGTTCCAATCGATTGGAACAGGAGCACAGCAACAATGGCACGCAAGCTACAGCGGACAGCGGCGATCAGTCTGACGCACGCGAAAGCGTTTGACAGCAAATCAGAGCCGGGCACGAGACATCACGCGGTGATTCATGTCAGTGCGCATTGTTCGTGCAAAAGTTTTCAGGCGCGCCAGTATTGCTGGCACACCACAGCGACCATGCGCGAATTAGGACGCGCGATGTCTGAGACAGAATTATGAAACGCAAAAAAATCAATTGGGATTCAGTCCCGTGGACACCTTTCGAAGTGGGCACGTTGCCGCCGTCCGAGTTGAGCGATCATCCAGTTGTGGTGTTTTTGAATTCACGTTATCAGGTGAACGTTTACAAAGTGCGCGGCGGTGAATTCGGAGATATCGCGTGGTTGTCGATCAAAACGCGTGACAAGCAGGCGCGTCACGATTGGCGCGATCTGCAACGCATTAAAAACGAAATCATCGGGCCGGAATATGTGGCCGTTGAAATTTATCCGAAGGAATCGAATCTAGTAGACACCGCCAATCAATATCATCTGTGGGTGTTCATGTCGGGTTATGATCTGCCGTTCGGATTTCACGATGGCCGGTTGGTTGGCGATGGCAATTGGCGTGGCAGTAAACAACGACCGTGGCCGAACGGTGAACGACCGGATGATTGTATGACCGCAGACTATTACGATGCGCGTGTGAGCGCTGGAATAATTGACGCACTACGCAAGCAAGGTGAACACGATGACGATTGAATTGGAACGCATACAGTGCGGCTGTGATAAGTGTCAGGGATGTTGCGAAAATATACCGGGCTGGTTTAAGCCGGGTGAAGTAGACAAGGCAGCAGCGTTGATCGGCATGCCGGTGCGCGAGTTTTTCGAGCGGTTCCTGACTGTTGATTATTGGGAACGTGACGGACGACACGATCACGAAGTGTTCGTGTTGCGACCATCGACGCGAGACGAGCGGCCGGGCACACTGGCATCGCGTCACTTCTGGCGTGGTCGATGTGTGTTTCTAACACCAGAGCGGCGGTGTGGTATACACGCAGCAAAGCCACACGAATGCGCCGTCGTCACGGGTTGTGATCGTGCTGGTGAACAGAACATCAATCATCGTCCGTTCATTTCCGATATGTGGGATACCGACGAAGCGCGCGCGGAGATAGCACGCGTGACAGGCACACCGGTTGTAGAAGACGAACGGATCGTGGTCACCGATACCATTGCGATTGATGTTCCGTTGACGCAATCGGCATCAGAGCGTGCAGAACAGGCGCGCCGCGCGTTGTCGTCATTGGCCGGTATCGTGGCAATGATGATGTTGCTGGATGATGACGAAAACACGTAAAACAGGCCCAAAATAGCGCCGAAAAAATATTTTCACTGTGGGCTTGACATACGGAATGGCATTTCATATGATCGTGTGGTCAGTTGATGGTGACTGACAAACGCAAGGGAGTGAGCGACATGGTTGCAATGGCGAAGGCGAAGAAAACCCTTATCGAGCAGTTTACGAACGTGCGGCGTGTGGCTACACCGTTGGTGCAGGTTCGCACGGCAGATGCTGCAAGCGTGGCAGCGCGCATCACGTCGGAAAATTCCGACATTGCGGTTATCCAGTGGGATGCGAACGCTGGATTCAACGCGCGCAACAACAAAGGCAATGCGGCGATTGCGCACATGCTGAAAGATCCGGATTCGGGCGAATCGGCGTCACCGGTGGTTGTGAACGCTGGCGATGCGATGTATGCGATCAAGCGCGCACCGGCCAACACCATCGTCCTGATCTTCAACGCGCATCGTATCTGGGGTGATACCACAGCGGTTCAGGGCATGTGGAATCTGCGCGATCCATACAAGGCAACCGCGCGCACGTTGGTGCTGTTCACCACGATGGAAGCGAAAGCGCCGCGTGAACTGGATACGGATTTAATCGTGCTGGAAGACGAGTTGCCGGATGCCGAACAGCTTGCACACATCATCACCACGCAGTGCCTGAACGCGCATCCACCACTTGCGGTGCCTGACAAGGTTACGATGCGCAAGGCAACGGATGCCTTGAAAGGTCTTCCGCCGTTCGTGGTCGAACAGATCGTTGCGCTGTCGTTGACGAAAAAAGGTCCGAACGTTGCGGACATGTGGATGCGCAAAAAGCAGGCAGTGCAGGAAACCGCTGGTGCGACCGTCTACGAAGGCACGGAGCGTTTCACGGACATCGGCGGTCACGATGGCCTGAAGGCGAATCTTCAACGCGAAATCAACAGCAAAAAGCCTATCAAGGTCATCGTGATCTGGGACGAATTCGAAAAGATGATCGCGGGCGCGAGCAGTGATCACGTTGGCGATGGTGGAGTGGCGAAGGATAGCGCGCAGGTTGTGCTGACGAAGATGCAAGACCACGATATCCGTGGCGTGATGCTGATGGGCCATCCCGGTGCAGGCAAGTCGGTAGTTGCAAAAGCGATGGGCAACGAAGCTGACTGTCTGGTGATTCAGGCCGATATGGGTGCGATGCGCGGCGGCATCGTCGGCGAGTCTGAAGCGCGCATCAGAGCGTTTTTCAGCATGTTGCTTGCTATCGGCGGTGACGGCGGCGTGTTTTTCGTGGCAACCGTGAACGGCACCGGCGCAATCACCACCGAAATTCGGCGCAGGTTCAAGACCGGTTTCTATTTCGTGGATCTGCCGGAACGCGCGGAAAAGGATTCCATCTGGGCGATTCACATGAAGCGTTACGGCATTGCTGATCAGGTTCTACCGGATGATGATCAGTGGACAGGCGCGGAAATTCAGAACTGCTGTGAGAAGGCAGACAACTACGGCATCACGCTGGTTGCAGCAGCGAAGATGATCGTTCCGGTTGCGAAGATGCAGCCGAAGCTGATTGAAGCGCGGCGCAGGGAAGCGCATTCGGCGATGCTGAGCGCTGCCACGGGCGAAACCTACATGATGCCCGGTGCGCGTGAAGTGGTGGAAGACTACGCACCGGCAGCGCGGCGTGTGCAGGTTGGGGCGTAAAAACCCCTGTCAGGGCCGGGCGAAAAAAAAGATCGCCCGGCCTATTGACAAACGAAATGCCATTTCATATGATCGTCAGGTAAGCGGTTTTCAACGGAGATAACGAAGATGTCACACGTAGCCGATGTGCAAATGGAAGTGAAGGATTTGGCCGCGCTGAAAGCGGCAGTGCTGGCAGCCGGGTGTCAGTGGATGGAAGGTCAGACCACGCACAAGTGGTATGGCCGGTTCATGAACGATTGGAGCGATGAACGCGCGGCATCCAATCGACGCGATCCAAAGACGTTCGGCAAGTGCGAACACGCGATCAAGGTTCCCGGTGTGGACTACGAAATTGGCGTGGTGCGCAGGCCAGACGGCAAATCTTACGATCTGGTTTACGATTCGTGGGGCAGCGGGCGCGGTCTGGAAAACAAATTCGGCGTTGGTCTGCCGTTGCTCAAGCAGGCGTATGGCGTGGAAGTGGCGAAAAAGCAACTGACGCGTCAGGGTTATCGCGTCACCACGCAGCGACAGGATGACGGATCTATCAGGCTGCGTGCGCAGTCGGTTAGGGGTTAACGGTCATGGCACGCGAGATTATCGTAACCGTAGACGCACAGGGCAACACGGTTGTCACCACCACAGGGTTTTCAGGCGCGGAATGCTTGAAGGCGACTGCCGAACTGGAAAAAGCATTAGGGGCAACCACGAAAGACACGAAGACACGCGAATTCAGCGGCACGCCGAACACCGCTCAGTCAGTCAACAAGCAGGGACGTTAGTCCCTGCACCACCACCACGAAGCGAGCAAGGAACATGGACATCATCATCACGGCAGACGGCAACCTGAGATTTATTTACAACGACGATGCAGCGGAGTTGTTGTCAGAAGGCACCGCGCAGATCAATCGTGCATCGCATGTTGAGCCGGGCGCAGGTGGATGGATGGTGGATATGTCACCGGTGAACGGTCCAAAGTTCGGGCCGTTCACGTTGCGCGCTGATGCGCTGGCAGCCGAAGTGAATTGGTTGCAGGAACACAGGGGTTTGTGATGGCAACGTGTAACATTGCGCATGGCACGCGTTGTTCTAGTTTTGCCGATGCTGAACAGTGCAAAGATTTCTGGTGTAAGTGGGCCGAACAATTACAGCGCGAACGCGAGTATGAAGCGGTGTGCGAAGCTGGAAGACAGATGACGCTGGAACAGCGACACGAAGGATTTGTTAAAGCGATGCGCGAAGTGGATACGCCAACGTTGAAGCGTTGGGCATCGAATGACAAGTTGACACAGCGGCGGCGCGATGTGGCGGCACAAGTGCTGCGCGAGCGTGGTTTGTAATGGCAATGCGTATTGAAAGCAAAGGCGCTAAACCGTGGACCGTTTTAACGGTAGTCAAATCCGAAACCGGATCATGGGAATACGAAATCAGAACGTCACACAAAGATGGTGTGACCTACTGCACATGCAAGCGCTGGCAGTTTCACAAATCATGTAAACATCTGGATGCGTATTTGCAGCATCCGATTATCAACATGCCAGCGGCATCACCGGCTAATATGCCGGTGCGCTCAAAGGTCCGAACACCGGGAGAAGTGTTACGCGAAGAACTGGCCGATCTGGGGTTTCCAATCAGTGCGGCAAGTGCGAATGCAATTAGCTTACGCGTGCTGAATGCTGGCGGCAAAATATCATCTGCGGGTTTTAGTGCATCGTCAGGTGATGAATTGAATGCGAACAATGTTCGCGTGATCATTCTTCCGGATTGATCGTCATGAAATTGCAATTGATGCTAGGTCTAACGTGTGGTGTGTGCGAACATCTGCGCAACGATGATAACGATGTGATGGTTGCGTTGTTCGGCACCACCAGCGATCCATATGCGGTATGTCCATCGTGCCGTCACGAAATGACATCGGACGACATGAGTGTTCCCGAATACCGCAGGCGTGTGCGTATGTTTCTGTTCGAAACGCGCGGAATTGTCCTAAAAACTCAATAAAATCGGGCCTAAAAAATATTTTCGGTAGGCACTTGACATACGCAATGCCATTTCATATGATCATTGTGTTGGTTGGCAATGCCGCTGACGCAACACACGAAGGGAAACGGCAATGACGAATCGGAGACTGACGATCACGGCAACGGCGGCGGGTTTCGTGACGGAAACGGAATACCAGAACGGTCTTGGTTACTGGACCGTTTTAAGCCGAACCGTGACGAATGCGCTTCCGTTCGTGATTGTCGGTCGCGTGGCGGATCGCAGCGACTACATGATCATCGTGCGTGCGAAGTAATCGAATACACATCAGGAGCAACGACAATGACGGAAATGAATCACACGGATCTTTTCGAGAAGACCATCGCTGTTAGCATTTCGTTCGGCACCATTGCCAATCAGCGGCGCACATCGCTGACCGGCGTGGAAGTGGATGCCGACAAAGACCGGCTGAACATGAACGCGCTGATTCTTCAGTGTCCCGAAATGAAGGCGATCCGTGGCGTCATGGCGAAGACGCGCGAGCGAATCCTTGACGACAAAAAGGGTCTGACACTTCCGGCGCTGTTCAAGCGTGGTGTGGCGCTGGTGCCGATTGCGTTGATCGGCGATGTCGAAAACATCCTGTCAGATGCGCGCGTGGAATTGGCGGCGCATGTGGAAGCGCTGATTCTGAACTACGAACAGCGTATCGAGGAAGACCGCGCGCGACTGCGTAGCCGGTTCAACACGAAGCACTATCCTTCGAAGGCAGCGCTGCGTGACACGTTCACGATTTCATGGCGCTATCTTCAACTCACGCCGTCATCGCAGTTGAAGGCGATCAGCAGCGAGGTTTACCAGAAGGAAGTAGCGCGCGTGATGGCTGAAGCGGCGCAACTTGGCGACACGATCAAGCAGACAATGCGCGCGGCAGCACACGAACTGGTGAAAGCGCTGCATGATCGTCTGGGCTACGACAAGGAAGGTAACCCGTTGGTGTTTCGCAACAGCACGGTCAACAACCTGACGGCATTCCTTGACACGCTGGCTTATCGCAACGTCACCGGAGATCAGGAGCTATCGGATCTCATGGCTGAAATGTCCGCACTGCTGAATGGTGTGGATGCTGATGCACTGCGCAACAACGAAGGTCTGCGCAAGGCTGTTGAATCGAAGACGGCTGAAATCATCGGTGGTCTGGATTCGCTGGTGATGGAACAGCACCGTCGCGTGGTGCTGCCGGATGAAGACGAAGAAACGGTGACTGTCTAATGGGCACCACCACCATCCGCAAGCGGTGCGAGAAGTGCGGTGCCACATCGGACGTGGCACCGCGCGAGCGGCGATGCAAGACCGTGACAACCGGATTCGGCGGAACTCTACGCTACTGTTGGGGATCGCTGAAACGGATTCCGAAGCGCAAGGTAAAGCGCACACTGGAACAGGAGCTATCAGCAGCGCACGCGCAGTTAGCCGATGCCATCACACGCGTGAAGCGTGCAACGACATCAGTGGATCACTGGCAGCGCAAGATCAAATACATCGGTAGACGGATTGACGAACGTGATCATCCCACACCGAAGATTAAGAAACCACGGCATGTTAGAACGCGATTGATCACACTGCCGGATGACGAAGACGAAACACTGTAACGTTCCAATAATTGGAAGAAAAGAGAACAACCGTGCTACGTGCAATCTATCGTGTGTTATCAGTGTTGGCGATGTTCAGCGCATTCAGCAAGGCCCGTGGCGGGCGCTTCGTGGTTCGGCGTTGGGGCATGCGACAGGTTGCACGCAGCACTAGGCGTATCAGGTTCTGACGATGAAGTGCGATGAATGTGACGGTGAAGATGGTCCGGCTGTGATTCGTGCGCGCCTGCGTGATTACGATCAATCACGATGGGTAGCGAATCTGTGCAAAGAATGCAAGCGAACACTCAGTGACGATATCGTGATTGTTCTAAACACGTTCGATATCGTGCCTGATAGTTTAGGAAATCGCGTTGCGTTACCGTGCGAGTCTGACGGCAGACCAATAGACGAAATAGCACGTTCGTGGTGGGATTCAGGATTTAAGGTGTGTGGTTACGTTGAACCACCACGCGAAAATTTCAAACGGTTTATTGAAACGTTGAATCTTACTTCGCAGCAGGCCGAAGTATTCGAATTGTTGGATGACGAAGAATGGTTACGACCGATGGACATCGGCGGGCGCGACGGATCGCACCATAGCAACACACTTGCAGCATTGGTGCGCAAAAGATTAGTGGAACGCAAAGCACGTAGTTCATGGGGCACGCGCGGAAGCTATGTATATCGAAGGGTGACGAAATGACGCAAGCAAGAGAAGCAACGATCAATAAATCAATCAGCGACAGAGAAGTAATCGATCATCATATTTCTGTCGAAATGATGAAGCGACCGCATCTGTGGATTCATGGACAGCGACTATTGCCACTGGTGCGTAAGCGAACACTGTATCCACAGACATCAGAAGGCGTGATGATTGCGAAGGATGATCAGCCGCCATTTCGTGTATATCTGGGAAACTTGTTTGCCCTTGCAGCACTAGGCGCGATTGGCGGTGACGCGGCAAAAACACCAGTGCCATTTATTCACTACGACAGCGCTGAAGAATGCGCGGCTGATGGATGGGAGGTAGATTAATGCGCGCGTTACTGCGGCGCATTGTTCACTGGTTCACAATGTCACGCGAGCAGCGCATACGTGAATCACTCGGCATCGTTCACGGTCACGTCACGTTAGTGCGCGAGCATACGCCATGCGACTGAATAGAAAACATAACGAATTCAAAATGAATGTTGATTTCGATGATGAAATCATCACCATAACTGATGCCAGAGCCAGCGGACAATTAAACACCACTGGTGTGTGTAATTATCTGATCGAATTTCTGAAGATAACGCGCGATTTACGTATGAGCGTTATCAAAAACAACTGTGGGCGCGAACGTCCTGAAGGTTTTCGTTATGCGTGCATGGAAGAATTTCTATTAACGCACGGAAGGTTCTGGACACCACGCCCGTTACCGTCACACATCCCGCAGATGACTGCAAAGATGTGTTTTCAGAACGCGTTCAAACTCGCATCACGTAGAAAAAATCTTCGATA
>WUUC01101557.1_pt1 | contig 13786 bp, 15 predicted proteins | sample 6278441 | NCBI WGS metagenome assembly WUUC01 (sample SAMN13675441, study PRJNA597444) | soil metagenome | isolation source: soil | place: USA: Washington | collected 2017-10
CCCGAGTTAGCAAATCTGAATCGCACGGGTGTGTCAGACTGACCAATTGGGACGCTGAACGCTTAGCTGCGTCAGTCAGGAAGGGCACCGTTGTTGAGTTCAAAGAGGGTCCTACGGATGGCACCCCCAATGAGAAAAGGTGACCGAACGCGCCTCGTTACTTGTAGGACGATGCACTGATGCGCATCGCTCAAATCGCCCCATTAGCTGAAAGCGTTCCCCCTAAACTCTACGGTGGCACTGAACGTGTCGTCGCCTGGCTGATAGAAGAACTGATCGATCTCGGACATCAGGTGACTTTGTTTGCCAGCGGCGATTCGACGACGCGCGCGAAGCTTGTCGATGTCTGGCCACAGGCGCTTCGCCTTGGTCGTCCACGAACTGATCCTTTGGCGGCGCACGCGTCCCTTCTCGAAGCTATGGCCCAGCGCGTGCGGGAGTTCGACATCATTCACTGCCACCTCGGATGGACCCACCTGCCCGTTCTCAGCCGGCTAGACACGCCGTTTCTGACGACGCTCCACAATCGTCTTGATTTGCCGGAGCTCTCGTCGTTCGTGCAAAACTTTCCCTCAGCTCCGTTCGTTTCAATTTCCGGCAACCAACGAGCGTCACTGCCAAAAGCCAATTGGCTAGGCACCGTCTATCATGGGATGCCTGCCACGTTGCTCGAACCCTCCCTTGAACCCGGCACTTACCTTGCGTTTCTGGGCCGTCTCACACCGGAAAAGGGACCCGATGCCGCTATTCGCATCGCCAAGGCGGCCGGCGTTCCGCTGCGCATTGCGGCCAAAATACCCCGATCTCATCGGGAGTACTTCACGGCGCATATCGAGCCGCAGATTGACGGTACGCACACTGAAATCGTCGGCGAGGTCAATGATCAAGCCAAACAGAAATTCCTGGCCGGCGCGTCCGCACTTCTGTTTCCAATTATTTGGCCAGAACCGTTCGGACTTGTGATGATCGAAGCTATGGCCTGCGGGACCCCAGTGATCGCATTTCGCTCCGGATCGGTGCCCGAAGTCATCGACGACGGCGTAACCGGCTTTATTGTCGAGTCGGAGGCGGAAGCAGCCGAGGCGATTGCGCGGCGGCTGCCGAAACTGGACCGCCGGGAAGTGCGGGCAGGCTTCGAGCGGCGCTTTACCGCGCGGCGAATGGCCGAAGATTATGTCAAGTACTACCGTCAGCTCGCATCGTCCTAAAAGGCGGCAGCGCCTTAACAACTGCCTCCGGTGGATCTAGGCAGAGGAGCAACTCGCGCCTGCTGGAGAAGGAGATCCATGGCGTACGATGCTCGCAGGGCGACCGCGATATTCTTTATGCTTTACGCGACTATGTATGGCGCGTTTGGCGTCGCCTCGCCGTTTTGGGCTCTATTTTTCGAGATGCGTGGTTCGAGTTCGCAAGAACTCGGGATTCTGTTGGGTCTTGGAACGCTGATGCGCCTCATCAGTGGACCGCTCGTGGGACGTCTCGCGGATGCATCGGGCAAACTGCGCGCCGCCCTGGCCGGCTGCATCGCTCTCGCTGCCGCGTTAGCGGTCGCCTTGCTTCTGGCAAATGCATTCTGGTCGTTGTTGATTATCCATTTGCTACAAATGGCGGCGCTCGCGCCTGTCACAACGATCGCAGATGCGCTCGCAACCAGCGGCGTGCGGCGCCATCCTCGACCCGGCTTTCGGTATGGACGGATAAGAGGAACAGCCTCAGCCGCTTTTGTCGCCGGAACATTGGCCGTCGGGGTGCTGTTCAGTGGCGCCTCTGTCTCGATTGTATTCATGCATGCATCGCTTCTCGTGGCAGCCGCCGGCGCAGCGCTGCTGCTGCCGCAATCAGACGTTCCGCCGGGCCGGCAGACTCTATCGTGGGCATCGTTCACCGGCGGCATTCGTGAACTCTGGGCCGTTGTCATCTTCAGGCGAGTAATTGTCGTCGCGGCCCTGGTTTACGGCAGCCATGCTGTCCACGATGCCTTTGCGGTGATCCGCTGGAATGAAGCAGGTATCGGACCGGTCATGACCAGCATGCTGTGGTCAGAGGCAGTGGCTGCCGAAGTGATCATGTTCTTCCTGATCGGCCCGGCGCTCGTTAGTCGGCTTGGCACAAACGGGGCTGCGGCGCTTGCGGCCGCGGCGGGCGTGGTCCGCTGGTGCGTGGCGGGGACGACAACCTCCACCATCGCGCTCGCCGTGGTACAGCCATTGCATGGATTTACTTTCGCACTTCTCCACCTCACATGTATGCGATTGATCGCGGTTGTTGTTCCGGCCCGGTTGGCCGCCACGGGCCAAGCCTTGTACGCACTGGGCGCGGGAATTATGTCTGCAGTGCTGACCATGCTGGCGGGCCAATTGTATGCGACATTGGCAGGCGCAGCATTCCTGCCAATGGCGCTACTCTGCTTGCTTGCACTACCCTTAGCATGGAGTGGCCTGAGGCAGCCGACAGATTCAACCGGACAGGCGCGAGCCAGCACGTCCTAGTGCGCGTTTAGGTGAGCAAAGCGGCAAGCCATCGTTCGCGCGTATCAATCCCGCGTGCTGAGAGAAATTCTCTGCTTCGAGGCCATCATCGTAGCGGCTCCGACTGTGCGCTTTAGAGATTTCGATATCTTTGCAACGCCGACCTTTTGCTTAGCGAGGCCTTTCAGCGTGCGGAGATCGGTTGCCGTCCATGGACAAATTGTGCGTGTCTTTTTTGCCATGTCGGCTCCCATGAATGAGAGCGGACGTATTACCAGTCATCAGATTCAGTTTAAGGTTTGACTTTCACCCAGAGCGTTTGCTGCAGCCTAGAAGCCGCCGCGTAGCTTTTTAGCGTGACCAGCCGCCGTATCCGTGTTCACGACTTGCCACTGCACGTCGTAGTCCTTCGAAGTGAAGGGTACACTCGTGATCGTCGTAGCCTCGAATCGAACGTGCTTGAACCTCGGGACAAAATCGCCAGAGCCGAGCGCGCCGCGTGATGGGCCACTCTCAGCGTCATGGACAGTTGCACGGACCGCTACGGTCGTTGTTTGCTGCCTCATGACGAAGGGCGGCGCCTGCACCCATGGCAGATTACTCCGCGCTGAGCTGAGGATCGCACGTCCCATTGCTTTCACGGTGGCAACGGCGTCACCAAAACGCGATACCTGCACGTTCGCGATCGGAACCAGCGCAGCCGACACTTCCTCGGTGAGCACGTCGGCGCCACGCGCAAACTCGTCGCCGAAGATTTTGCGCCACTTCTTGATGCTCTGCTTCTCATCCCTCTCGTTGTACGCATCATCAGTCCATTGACGGTACGCGTGGATCATTTGCCTGAAGTTGACGTACTTCTCTTGGTCCCAATGCCTGTTGAAGTCCTCCATTTGCAGCACCGGATTTGGGATGCGGAAAATGTTAGGGCGCGCCTGCAGGTGATCGTCCAGGCGAGATATCAGGGTGCGGAACGCGTTGGGAAGATCGGGGAAGTAGGTCGGCTGATACAAAGCATCAGCTTGTGTGACACGCTCGGCGACGAGCGTATTGAGCAAGATCGATTTACACGAAAAGGTTTGCTTGGTGTCGCGCAGATATTTGAAGAGGCGCATCACGTGGATGAGGTGATCGCCACCGGTCCATGTGTTCGCGCGTTGAAACCACTGAGTATAGCGCTCCGAATCTGTCGGCTCGAACTTGTCATCGGTGCGGTTGCAAACTTCGATAGGATGCATCGCATTAGGCCGTTGAGCGACGCACGGCACCACGTCGAGCTCGAAATCTCCGGCATAGGTAAGCGTGACACACCGGCTCTTGAGGCCGACAAGAGCCTTGTAGGTGTTGGATGCGCGGAAGAGCCCGCGCAGATTGATGATGAAATCGCGGGCGGTCCAGCCGGGCACGTTCGTGACAAATACGATCAGGTCCGCATCGAATCCGGTATCTCCGGGAGGCTTGATGATCGTCTTGTGTGCCCACGAACCTTGCGGGGTGCACTTCAGAATAATCTTGGACCACTCGGTACCATTCAGGAAGTCCTCAATCGTGTCGACGCGCTTCGTCAGCGTTTCGATGCGGGTCTTGTTGAGGTTCACTTCCTCGATCAAGAATTTTGAGAACTCAGAAAGGTGTTTCATTCGTAATGACCGGTAGCGTGCAATTTGCTGAAAGCGTAATCGTATAGTGAGTCGGGTGCGGAAGGTGCGCTAGTCATGCGCTTTTCTGCCAATTCACAGGCGATGCCCGCGACAAAAACACAAAGCCCTCACGGATAGGGGCTTTCTAAGCTCTTGAGGCCGTTTGGCGATTACACAAGCCTAAAACGCTTTCTAAGTGTCTGATACAGGACTGCGAAAGCACCGCTGAAAGCGCCGTGTCGAGCAGCGGGTAACGACCTGCGTCATACCATCCAGATCGGTCGGATTTTGGCGAAGTTAACGCGGTGCGGGCAAACGCCGACATTCCATAACATCTGATCGGCTCAGCGGTTCGCTGCGAGCCGCGAGCCAACGATGTCCGTTCGCGGACGAAGGCACCCGAGCGTCTGCGCGCAGGAGCACAGAATTGACCGGAGCATCGCTGGATGTACAGCAATTCGCGAGCGGCGGCCACGGTTTGTGACACCGATACTGAAAGATCGAAGCCGCGGAGGTATTCTGCTTATCGGCGAATCACCCTGCCTAGGAATTTCAATGGCAATGCGCCCGATAAGGCTCAATCAGTTCTTGGCCAACCAGAATCTGTCCGGCGATTTGCGCTTGCCATGGGCGCACAGCACGTCCGCTAGCAACCTTATGGACATCATCGCCAGCGGTAAGGTCCTCGCCGCGCGATGCAATGTCTTCAAGGGCGAGAAGCTTTGCTATTTCTTTGTTGGTCGTCCAGCCTACAAGACCAAGCCGGTCGAGAACCCATCAACATGGCAACTGCCCGTGGCGTTCGTTGTTCGCTTTCAGACGCCGCCGCCCATCAAGAGAGCCTTTCCATTCGACAGCGGAGCCTTCTTCCACAAGAAGCTGCCCAGCTATATCACAATGTTTAAGTTAGACGGGTACGAGCTGGGCGCAGACTCAGCGCTCGTTGGACGATTGGTGTCCTTCTATTTCAAGACGCCCGAGCGTTACTTCAAGCGGCGTCCGGCGGGGCTTGAGGAAATCAACGAGGAATACAGCCTTGACATGCGGCATGCGGAAATCATGGCGTTGGGCAAGCTGTATCACGAAAACTCCTCGCACAAATTCGACGACAGGGCCGCCGCAATAGAGATTCAGGTCGAACAGGATATCGAACTGAAGCCAGAGAACTTACTAGGTGTCGTCATGCCGGCAGAGTACGCCCGCGTGCCAGGGTTCATGGCCGACATCAAGAGGTTGACCAATATTGTTGAGACTTACGATCTGATGCCGCTTGGCACGGCCGCGCACTACGGTCTGCTCTACGACGGCGTGCAGCGCGTTTATCGCCGCGCGGGCGTAAACCTATGAAGGCGCGGTTTGCAGGCACGTTGCGTTTGGTAGAGGTCGACACGATTGGTGTGCCGGTGTTCTCAGAACTCCGTGGAAATCGCCTATTTGTTCCTGAGACCGACGGCGACTTGCGGATTGCGCGCTTCGTCGAATTTTTCAACGAGGATGGTTTCCGTATCGACTATGACGGCCTACCCGAACTTAGCAACGCCTCGTTCAAGGAGGGCGACCCGGTCCCGATTGCCTTCTGGATTGGGAACAAACAGTTCGTCATCGCGGGTGATGCAGATAAAGACGAGCCCGCAAAGATGTTCGGCAAGGTCGCGCGCACGCATCCGGTTTTGCGCGATATTGCGCGCGTTCTCGACGACGCGCGCAGCGGTCGAATACAAGACAAATTCGATGAGTGGGCGTCGGAGACGATGGCCGTCGCATTCTCGGACGTATTCTATGAAACGCCGGTCGCGTCGCGCTATTGGGTCTCGCGCTATCGAACGGCCATCGCCGAAGCGCGCAAATTGGCCGACCCGCCCCATCCCATCGACAACAAGCTTCGTAGTGTTGCGAACGCTTGGTTGAAACTATTTGCGTCGAAGACTGACATCCGCCGCCTGGTGGGGCTGCTAGGCAACGCTCGCAATCAAGTTTTGTCTCAGCGCCAAATTGATGATGCGATGTTCGCGTTTCTACTAAACAAGTACGCAGCCGGTGAAACGATCGATATCGATATCTATTGTGCCGAGAGAACTTTGCACGTGACGTTTCCTGATGGGCTTTACGGCTACTATATAGAACACGGCTGGCCCCGCGTACCGTTCAAGTACCGGAAGGTCGATGACTTTGCTGCGCAGGCAATGCAAGCGCTGGCGGACGCGTTTGAGAATGACGCCTACGCCAAGGCCGCAAAGTTGGTTTTCTTGCTTTTTGGTAGAGCGGATTTGCCGTCTCAGATCGAGCATCTTGCTCGACAATATTTGGTACGTGTAGGCGAAGAATTCACGAAGGCTCGAAAGCTGTGGCGGAACTCCAACAAGGGCGCCACGTATGAATGGCGCGTTGAGCAGGCCAAAGAGCTACTGGCGATGTATGACGAGATGCTGGAGTTGGACAGCATCATCATTGGTAGCGAGCGGCTTCGCAGGAAGCCAAAAGATGGCCGATTTGGCGTTCCGACGACGCTTGTTGCAGAATGGCAAAAATTCGCGAAATCGGCGCGGCGCTGATGCGCTGTACTCCATTATGAACTGACCATGTCGCTCGTGAATGCAACGTGGACGTTCCATAAAACCGGATTGGCGAATCGCCATTTGCATCGAATTGCGCCTTCAAAGCAAGCGATCGCTAGCTCTGTTTGCTAACCTCGCGCCAACGCGGCGAGCCGCCGGGAAGGCCTCGATGCTACGAGCGCGGCCACCGTAGAGGTGCTTGGAGCCGATTGACGCTGCAAGCGATCCTTGGAGCATTAGTGGCCGCCGCCTCAACTGCGATAGGATCCAGAAAAGCAAAGCGCATCTGCTGTCGAACGATCTTTGGATGTAAGCGGAGGGCGCCAGCCAGTGCTTCGATGCTTTGGAATTGCCCGGCGGAGAGTGCCGAGACCCATGCCCGCGCTCGCACGATCGCCTGAAGCAGGCGATCGTCGGGTTCGGCAACGTTCGCGCTGTGAACCTCGGGTGTCTTGGATTTCGCAGGTGTCGACCAATTGATCTCAGTGGGAGGATGCCCGGCTGTTTGGCCTTCGGCTGTCTTTCTGGTTACGATTAACTTGCTCTTGCTGACCGTAACCTTCTCGATCTGGCCAATGATGTCGGTAGGATCTAAAGGTGCATCGGCGGTCGTTTTCGTTGTCAGAGGCAGGCTCCGAAGAATGGCATTCTCGATGGCCGTGGCGGATACGCGTCCCACCGATCCGACGTTTGCTTTCCTGCCTTTCAGAAGCGCGGAGCTGACGTAGAAGCGATAACGGACGCCGTTCTTGCTTGAGTAGCTCGGCGACATGATATTGTTGCGATCGTCAAACAGTTTCCCTGCGAGCAGGGCGCCGCTTTGGGACTGGCGCTTGGTGCGAACGCCGCTGTTGCTTTTGGACTGTGCCTGGACGTCGTCGAACAGTTTGCGATCGACAATCGGTTCATGCTCACCGGGGTACCATTTGCCACGATGGCCTGTTTCGCCGATGTAAATGCGGTTTCTCAGCATGTATGCAAGCGGGCCGTAGGTGAACGGGCTGCCGCCGCGAGACGCCTTTGTTTTGGCTACGCGGGATTTGGTGGTGATCCGTTTTCCATCCAGATCCAGGATGAGCGCTTGCAGGCTCTTGAGTTCCCGGTAGCGCTTGAAGATGTATTGGACTGTTCTCTGCTCTGCTGGATTGGGGACCAGCTTTTTGTCCCTGACGTCATAACCGAGCGGTATTGAACCTCCCGTCCATTTTCCTTTAGCGCGAGAGGCGGCAACCTTGTCTCGCACCCGTTCCGAGGAGAGTTCGCGCTCAAACTGAGCGAATGACAGCAGCACGTTCAGCGTCAGTCGGCCCATCGAGGAGGTGGTGTTGAACTGCTGCGTAACCGCGACGAATGAGATCGATTTGGCGTCAAACGCCTCCACGAGCTTGGCGAAGTCCGCCAGCGATCGGGTCAGGCGGTCAATCTTGTAGACCACCACGACATCAACTTTGCCCGCCTCAATGTCCCTTAACAGCAACCTGAGGGCAGGGCGATCCAGATTACCGCCGGAGTAGGCGGGATCGTCATAGTGCTGAGGGAGGACCTTCCAGCCTTGGGAAGCCTGGCTCTTTATGTATGCCGCGCAGGCCTCCCTCTGAGCGTGCAGCGAATTGAATTCCAGCTCCAGGCCGTGCTCGGTCGATTTTCGGGTGTAGATCGCGCAACGGAGCGCTTTCAGGGTGAGGGCCATCCTCAGCCGACCCTCGCGGTGGCGGGAGCCCGGCGGTGAACCGCCGAGCCCGTGTCGCCTGAACCTTCGTTCTTCCGCGGCCTTAGCCCGAAGAATTTGGGGCCGTTCCACTTCGTACCGGTGATCCGCGTCGCAATTTCCGACAGGCTGGGAAACGTGCGCCCGTCGTATGCAAAACCGTCCGCGACGATCATCACCTTGTGGGTCGTGCCCTTCCACTCCCGAACGAGCACTGAACCAGGCTTGATACGCCTGGGAATTTCGAGGCGGCCGGTGGGCTTTTTCCAGTAGGCCTTGACCCACTGGTCAATCAGCCGTTGGGTCGAGCGCGATAGACCGCCGTATGCCTTCTCCTGGATCCGGTAGGCGATGCTTCGGCGCAGGAGGTCCGGGCCGAACGCCTTTGGCGCGGCAGCCCGAAAGACTTCAAGGTATCGATTTCGGAGGTGTGCGACTGGCATGGTCGGAAGCCGAGCGAGCTCGGCCTCCACATGAGGATCGGACGGCTTTTTTGGATCGAACTGCATCGGCTCAACGGGTCACGCTGGCCTTGGCGATGCGGTAGCAGCGCTCCTTGCCGGGTTTTTCCGACACGAGGGTCAGCTTTAGCTTCTTGCGGACCACACCAGCGAAGAAGCCGCGCACCGAATGCTGCTGCCAGCCCGTCGCCTTCATGATAGCGGCGATCGTCGTCCCCTTGGCCGCTCCGAGCATCGCTAGTACTTCGGATTGCTTCGACGCTCTCGTTTCGGAAGTGCCTGCCTTCGCCGTTGCTTGGGAAGGTGATCTTCTCGGCCCAGTGCTCGGGGCAACTTTGTCCGTGGATGGCGCACCCGGCTTCCCGCGTGTCCCTATCGTCCGAACTTGCGAACCTGCTTTGGTCGTGCCTGTCTTCTTCTTGCTACCCACCTGTCGCTCCGTCGTTGGTCGACAGCATCCCGTGCTGCCACCACCAAAGCCCCGCGAGTGCGGGGCAACGACAGGTCCGCCGGCTGTCCGCGATGGTTATTCGCTGGACAATCGGTTCATGAGGGAAGCCGCATCGAACAAGCGACTGGCTTCATAGATGGCCTGCTCGATATCCATCCCGACCTCAATGCCCTTGCTGACGTTGCCTGCCTCAGCGCAAGCTTCCGCCGCCTTGGCTACACTTGCCGCTTCGTCAAGGCGTTGGCGGGCCTCTTTCAGGCAGATCCGGATCGCTGCTTCAATCGTCGCTCGGTCCATCGCCGACCTCCTTAGTCGAGCGACACTGACGCTCCGTTGCGCGTCGAAGTCGAGCAGATTGCGAGCAATCTTGTGCCGTTGTCGGCGCAGCGACGAGCATTTCGTGAGCTGAAATTGGCCCAGAAGCGGCCCGTTTGCCCCTCAGGTGAGCGTCAAACCTTCGATTTTCGAGGAGCTGCTCGGCCGGTTGCGGAAGTCTTGCTCTTCCCGTCTTTGACGAAGCTGGCCAAGAGCCTGATCGGATCCGCTCCAAGGGCACGGGCGATCGTTACGAACTCCACAACATCAATGCGGCGTTCGCCGCCTTCGTATTTGGCGACAAAAGACTGAGGGCGTCCGAGTGATCGGGCCAACTGTTGTTGATTAATGCCGGCAGCATGTCGCGCCGCAACAAGCAGGCCAAGAAGCCGCTGGTGGTCCTTGGATCGGAGGGTTTTCTGCATGAACCGCCAGCAAAGGAATCGGCGGCAGGCAAATTGATCCCGAAAAGGGATTATCCCAAAAGTGGATAATTTGGCACGAGTACGCTAAGACCCACTGAGACGGTTCAGTGCCACTTGGGAGCAAATTGCAACAATGAACGATGCGCTTCGCGCCGCAGTGTTTGCCCGGGACAAGGGAATCTGCTCATTCTCGGGCCTGTCGGTTTGGTATCTCGACCACGGCACCGCGCCGTTTGCTCACCCAGAATGGGTAGATCATATCAAACCGAAGTCCCGCTTTGGAAAAGATACGCAAGATAACCTAGTCTGCGCCTCGCATTTTTATAATCGAAAGAAGCTCAACAACGGCTCCGATTGCCAATATCTATTTCGGGCGGGCAAGCCCACTGACGTCTTTTTTCAAACGCACGGTGAGCTATCTGTTCAGCAAGCAAGACTCTTGGCGGCGCATGCCGCCTTGGAGCCCCATGACTGGTATTTCAACCGCGCCATTTACAATGTCATGGTCGCAATAGGCGATGAGCTTGGTAAGGTGAATGCGGTACGCACGCGGGACTACTGGTTGACCTCCGCACGCAAACGGATGGTTGCCTGGAAGAAGATGACCGGTGGCAATCCGAACAGTTTTGCGAAGCGCGGACTGGTTCGCTATCCGAGGGCAATCGATGTGCACCTCATGCTGTCTCTCGCAGAGGCTCCCGAAGGCCGATGGCTCAAGATTTATCGGGGCTTACTAGCGTTGACGCGCGCGAACGACCTAGTCTTTTCAAGGTTCTTGAACGCCAACAACAAGCAGCGGAGGCTGGAGGTTATCGCCCGCGCGGAAGCGAGAGGTCAGGCGACGCCGCCGTTGCTCGACGTGCTCAAGAAGAATGCAGCCAGGCTCTGAGCCGACGCGATAGGCGCGATCCGCAATCGCCGGCGCTGGGCCAACCTTTCTGATAGGGACACGAAAGCAACGATTGGTCGGTGGATTTCGTCCGTTCGGCTTTGATCAGGTCGGATCCGATCTAGCCTTCTCGTCTATTTCTTCCTGTTGTCTTCGTCCTTCTCCTTTTCGTCGGGTTTGGCGATCTTTTTCTCGAGGTTGTGGGGACTCTCGATCAAATTCACCTGAATCTTCGTGTCGCCTTGAAGGTAGCGCGTTGCTTCCTCTCCGTGCGGACGACTTTTGTGCAGTAGCTCCATCAGCTGCTTTATCGCTCGAAGATCGCCTCCCAATGCTTTGTTTCGAAGCACCCGCATCACTCCTTCTTCGCCAGTGACAATGATCCGTTTGCGACCCTGAGTTATCTCAATAGGTTCTTGCATAACCTCCAACGTGGTTAAGCTACGGAGAAAAGGCCGACGCGGACGACCGCTAGGATTGCCCGACTGCCCTTTCTTGAAGCGGGTCGCCTTGGGTGGGCGCTTATATCCAACCTCGTATTTGAGTTCCTCGGCGGGACCATCCCCCACGACTTCGGGCGGCTCGTTATCGTCTCCCTCTTTCATGGATCATGTCGTGGCGGAGACCACGCCTCCTTCGACCTCGTAGAATGTCCTTCCGTTGTTTTCGAGAACCGCGTCTTTGCCCGTGTACGCCTGCCAGCGCCTGATACAGACGTCGACAAACAGCGGATCAATCTCCAGAACGCAGCAGCGCCGGCCGACCTGCTCGGCGGCGAGGAGCGTCGATCCCGACCCCGCAAAAAGATCGGCAACGACCTCGTTGCGGCGCGTGCAATCGAGCAGGATGTCAGCGACCATCTTGAGCGGCTTAACAGTCGGATGAATCTCGAGGCTTTTCAGCCGATCCGAACCAAACGCGTTCGCGCCGGCATACCGCCAAACATTGCTCCGATTGCGTCCGAACTTACCCAGCTGGACATTATTGGTGGGCGCAGCTGTTCCCGCCTGATAGACGAAGACGAGCTCGTGCTCGGAACGGTAGAACGAGCCCTGTCCGGCGTTCGATTTGACCCAGACAACAAGATTGCGCAGAGCGGAGTACACTCCAGCACCGGCCGACGTAATCTCCGCCAAGTGTTTCCAATCCATGAAAACGTAGTTCAACGCGCCGTCGCGCGAGATGCGAGCCGCGTTGCCAAGTGTCGTCGAAAGAAAGCGCGTGAACTCGTCGGCGGTCATCTCGCCGCTGGCTTCAGAGAACTCACGATGCTTCCGGCGGCCGCGCCCCACAACGTCGTTGATGCGAACATTGAAGGGCGGGTCAAGCACGCAGCAAGCGGCACTCGCGCCGTTCATCAGGCGATCGAGGTGACGCTCCTCTTTCGCGTCTCCACACAGCAGCCGATGGGAGCCGAGCAGCCAGAGATCACCCACCTGAGTGACAGGTGCGCGCTCATGCCAATGCGGGTCATAGTCATCAGCGGGGTCAGTGCTGCCGCCGAGGTCGAGGTTCAACCGGTCGATCTCGGCAACTTCGAACCCGGTCTCCGGCAGTTCGATCTTTTCGGCGATGCAAAGAGTTTCGATCGCCGCGAGCTCGATCTGCAGCTTGGAACGATCCCAACCCGAATTCAGGGCAAGTTTGTTGTCGGCCAGACGCAGAGCGCGCTTCTTCGCCGCCGACAGGCCGGAGATCTTGGCGACCGGGACCTCGGCAAGACCGAGGCTCTTTGCTGCTTCGAGCCGACCATGACCCGCGATGATCTCGCCAGCCTCATCGACGAGAATCGCATTTGTGAAGCCAAAGTTGGAAATGCTCCTCGCGATTCCTCCAATCTGTTTGCGGCTATGCGTCCGCGCGTTCAGAGGACTCGGCGTGATCGCCGAAACCGGCATCGTGGTGAATTCAATGCTCATGGCTCATGCCTCACCGATCGCGGACGCTCAAGCGTTCGCGTACTTGTGGCCGATGGATTCGAGGGTGAGCTCGATCGGTGGCCAAATACCCAAGCAAAGGTTGCGCAACAATGCGCTACCGAAATCGAAACCTTAGCCTGGATATCGCGGAGGCATCGCCTCTACGCTTTAGGGGGCATCGCCCGACCGACGAGGCCAGTGCATCGCACTGACGTTTAAAAATATAGTCCGGCAGAGAAGGTTTGGCAAGTGGCGGCTGGTTTGTCGATGAGAGAACGCCGTTCGCGTAATGGGCACATCCTTGATCCGCGGAACAGCACGGGCAAGTTACGGAGAGCGGTTGCCGCGTTCTTGGTGGGGCAGGCGGATTACAGCATTTATCTTGGCAACGGCGAACCTTCCCCCTTACACGCCGAGCGGAAGTGTCGCGGTCAGCCCAAGCGTACTGCCAATACCGGGCCCGGCGGGCCGCGCGTTTGAAGGGGCCACGATATAAACTCAAAGCACAGCGACAGGCAACATAACGGCATGCTTCACCGGCTCCGCGCAAGGAGGCACTGCAACGGCCTTTGCGAACGTGCCGCCTACCATAATCGTCATTACGCTCTCTTCGTCGGGGTATAATGATGAAAATTCGTTTGTTGATAGCCGCCGCATCGGCGGCTTTTTTGTTGGCTGCGTCGCTCTCGGGCGCAGGTGCGCAGTCGAAGCGCATCAAGGATCTGACCAACGCGACCTCTACAACGGTCGGCGACAGGCTGCCGATCGATGGGACGACGTTGCGGTCCATCACAGTCGAAAATTTGCTGACTCCGCAGTTGATGCTTACCGCGCGCTGACACTAGCCGCAAACAAATGCGCGTACTATACGAGCGGCACTGCCGCAGCCGAACGTGCCGATTGGGCTGCGGCGTGGGATCTGTTTCCGGGGCAGATTGCATACGTGTGGCACGGTGCC
>WUUC01056702.1_pt1 | contig 13785 bp, 10 predicted proteins | sample 6278441 | NCBI WGS metagenome assembly WUUC01 (sample SAMN13675441, study PRJNA597444) | soil metagenome | isolation source: soil | place: USA: Washington | collected 2017-10
CGAGCCGGCCGCGGCGGAACACGAGCCGGTCCTCCGTGGCGGTGGCGAGTACCTCCTGCAGCGAGCCGCCGGCCACGGCCAGGAGCTCGGCGGGCTCGCCCCTGCGCACACCCGCCGCGGGCAGGCCCATCGCCGCGCGCGCGCCCTGGCTCACGAGGTGGTATGCGGTGGGAATGTCGAGCTGGCCGCCGAGCACCAGTAGCCCGGCGGTCTGAAGAGGGTCGCCGCAGCCGAGCGGATGGAAGAAGTCCTGGACGTTGTCGCCGCCGCCCCCGACCGTGACCCCGGCATCGATCAGCGCGCGCAGCGCCGTGATCCCGCGCGGCGTCGCGGTGCGAACGTCACGCGCCTGGAGGTGAAGGTTCGTGCCGGGACAGGAGACCACCGAGACGCCGGCGCTCGCAACATCCGCGGCCACGCGGTCCTGCACATCGGGCGGCTGAAGTCCGAGGCTCACGCAGTGACTGGCGGTGACCTGTCGGTGGCCCCCCTCCGCGACCGCCCGCGCGAGCTCCACGAGGTCGACGCCGGCAGGGCGCATGTGCTCATCCATGTGGAGGTCCACCGGCCGGCCGAACTCGGATGCCAGCTCCAGGCAGAACTCGATGTGGCCGACCGGGTCGGCGTCGATGTGCGGTGCGCCGCCTATTACGTCCACGCCCAGCTCGAGTGCGCGGCGCACGAGCTCGCGGTTCTCCGCACCCTCGGCGCCGGCGAGGGGGTAGCTCAGCGCCACGACCTGCAGGTCGATGAGCGGGCGCAGCCGCTCGCGCACGTCGAGCAGCGCCTCCGCCGCGCGCAGCTCGATCCCCTCGCCCACGTCCACGTGGGTCCGGAGCGCCGTCACGCCGCGCGCCAGGCAGATGCGCGCCGCTCGCTCGGCTCGCGCGGCGATGTCGTCGGCGTCGAGCGTCCTGCGATGCTCGTGCCAGGCCTCGATGGCGCTGTCGAGGTCGCCGGCCTGGACCTGCACGCGCTCGGCGGTCAGCGCCTTGTCCAGGTGCGCGTGCGGCTCGGCCGGGGCGGGCAACAGGACGTAGCCCGCCAGGTCGAGCGGCTCGCCGTCACCCGGCTCCGTCTGGCCGGGCTCGCCGACGGCGGCGATCCGGTCGCCGTCGAGCCGGATGTCGGCGCGCGACCCGTCGGGCAGGGTTGCGTTCTTCAGCAGCATCTGAGGGACGGGCCGGGGGCCCGCCGCGGCGGGCCCCCGAATCGCATCGTTAGAGGCCGTCCTCGTACGGCACCTTGAACTCGCCGCTGGCGATCTGGTCCTTGACGGATTCCATCTCCTCCATCACGTCCGCGGGGATCTCCTTTACCGAATATTCGTCGTTCAGCAGGAGGTCCACCCCACCGTCGGCCAGCCCGAACTCGTAGCGCTTCGCCGGGCGGAACTTGTCGGTGCGCACGTCCTCCACGGCCGCCTTGAAGTACGGCTCGAGGTTGTACATCACCGAGCCCACCAGGTTCTTCGGCGCCTGCGAGCTCATGTCGCCCACGTAGCCGAAGCCGCTGATGTTGGCTTCCTTGATGGCCTGAGCCATGCCGGTTGCCGGGCCGCCGCCGCAGGCGATGACCACGTCGGCACCCTGGTCGATCTGCGCCTGGGTGGCCTGCTTGCCCTTCGCAGCGTCGTTCCAGTCGCCGACGTAGGCGTCGAGCATCTTCACCTGCTTGTTGATCCGCTTCGCGCCGTCCTCGAACGCCTCGAGCTCAGCGTGGCAGAGCGGCACGTCCTGGCCCGCCGAGCCAGCGATGGTGTTCGACTCCGTGATGCCGCCCGCGAGCATCCCGGCGAGGTAGGCCGCCTCGTAGATCGGCTCCTCGAGGATCGCGACGTTGTCCTTCAGCTCGAAGGAATAGCTCGCGATATTCACGTCGGGGAACTGCTCCGCCACGTCGAAAGCGGCGTCCTGCCAGGTCGAGTGTGCGAGCAGCAGCTCGGCTCCGCTCTGGGCGTGCTGAGCGAGCACGCGCGTCACGCCCGCGGTGTCCTGCGGTGCGTTGGTCGTGACCTCAAGGTCGATTGCGCCCTCCTCCTCCAGCGCCTTCGCGGCGTCGAAGCCCTGCTTGCACCAGGGATCGCTGGTGGCGCACGGGAGCACGATCGCGGTCTTCACCTTCTCCTGACCGCCATCGGCCTGGGCGCCACCGTCGCCTCCGTCGCCTCCGCCCTCGTCGTCGTCGTCGCCGCAAGCGCCTGCGCCCAGGGCGAGAATTGCTGTGACCAGGAAGATCAGGAGCGTCTTCCAGGATGTTTCCCTCATCACTACCTCCATCTAGGGGTGCTACGGCCAGTCGCGACTGCTACAGCGATCTCTACGCGCTCACCCCCTTTCGGAACGGGATTCCGAGCGCGGCCGGCTGGGCGTCGCGCCCAGCCCAGACCGTCGCCGCGACCATCACGATCAGGGTGACGGCGTATGGCAGCGCTCCGAAGATCTCGGTTGGCACGGATGACGTGATGCCGCCGCTGACGGCCTGGACGCGGATCTGGAGCGCGTCCGTAAATCCGAACAGGAGCGCGCCGCTCAGCACCAGCAACGGGTTCCAGCGCCCGAAGATCACGAGTGCCACCGCGATCCAGCCGCGCCCTCCGCTCACATTGCTCTCGAAGATGTTCAGCTGGCCGAGCACGAGGACCGCGCCGCCCATGCCCGCCATGCCGCCGCAGATGAGCAGCGCGATCCAGCGCGTACGCGCCACCGAGACCGCCGCGGCGTCCGCCGCCGCAGGCCGCTCGCCAACCGCGCGGACCGAGAGCCCGAAGCGGGTGCGCGTGAGCAGCAGCCAGACGCACACCACGAGCACGACCGACACGTAGAAGAGAGCGTTCTGCTCGAACAGGACCGGCCCCACGCCCGGGATCTCCGAGAGCAGCGGGATGTCGATATCGGAGATGCCCTGGACGGTTGGCTGCTCCTCGCCGCCGAAGAGCTTCTCGAAGATGAAGGCGGTGAGGCCCTGCGCGAGCAGGACGATCGCGATCCCGTTGATGATCTGCTCGGTGCGCAGGGTCACGCTCAAAAACGCCATCAGCGCCCCGAGCGCCACCCCGATGCTCACGCCCGCGAGCGTTCCGAGCGCGACGCTGTTCAGGTAGAACGCGACGAGGAACGCCGCGAGCGCCCCGCTCAGCATCATGCCCTCGAGGCCGAGGTTGAGCACGCCGGCGCGCTCGGAGACGGTTTCACCGATTGCGGCGAGTGCCGTCGGCATGGCGAAGGCGACCGAGGACGAGAGCAGCACGACGAGCGCGCTCGGGCCGAAGATGGCTCCCCAGTCCACCGCCTACTCCCTCGCCAGCCGGTCGGCGATCAGGAGGAACACGACGAAGACGCCGGGAATCGCGAGCACGATCGCGTACGGCAGGCCCTCGGTCACGCTCATCGCCTGGCCGCCGCTCTGCAGGACGGCGATGAACACCGCGGCCAGCAGCACTCCCACGGCGTGCAGCCTGCCCAGCAGCGCCACGACGATGGCGGTGAAGCCGTAGCCCTGCGAGATGCCGAGGTCGAGCCGCTCGGCCACGCCGAGAGTCTGGATCGCGCCCGCCAGGCCGGCGAGGCCACCGGAGATCAGCATCAGCCCGACGACCATGCGGCGCGAGTTCACGCCCGCGGTGCGCGCTGCTTCCGCGTTGAGGCCCATCATCCGCACCCGCATTCCGAACGGCGTTCGGGCCATCAGGTACAGAACGATCGGTACCAGGACGATCGCCAGGAACACCCCGACGTGCACGTTCAGGTCTGCCAGCCTGGGGAGCACGGCCTCGGGCTGAACGGCGCGCCCCTGGAGGTCGTTGGCGGCGCCCTCGGCGCGAAGCGGCTGGCGCACCACGTAGGTGAACCCGAGGATGGCGACGAAATTGAGGAGCAGCGAGGTGATCACCTCGTTCACCCCCCACTTGGCGCGCAGCACGCCGACGAGCCCGCCCCACAGGGCGCCGGCGGCCACGCCGGCAAGAGCCGACAGCACGATCAGCAATGGGGCGAAGCCAATCGGGATGAAGATCGCCGCCACTCCTCCGGCGAGCGCCCCCATGAACAGCTGGCCCTCGGCGCCGATGTTGTACACGCGGCCGCGGAACGCGAGCGCCAGGCCGAGCCCCATGATCAGGAGCGGCACGGCCAGCAGAAGCATCTGTCCGAGCGCGTACGGGCTGCCGAATGCCCCGTCGATCAAGGCGCCATAGGCGGCGACGGGCTCGCCGCCCGCGAGCACCATCAGGAGTCCCCCCACGATCAGGGACAGCACCACCGCGCCGAGCGAGGACAACCCCGACTTGAGCTTCGGGCTCCGCGGCTGCAGCCACAGGGGACGCGTCGCGGCCTGGGTGACCGACACTAGGCCCGCCCCCCGCCGGCGGCCGCGGGAACGGCCTCGGCCCCGCCCATCGCGAGGCCGACCTTGTCGCGGTCGAGCTCGGCGCGCGACCAGTGGGCGACCAGACGGCCCCGGTAGATCACGCAGCAGCGGTCGGCCATGCTCATGACCTCGTCGAGCTCGGTCGAGATCAGCAGGATCGCGACGCCGGCGTCGCGCGCCGCGGCGAGCTGTTCCCAGACGAACTCGATCGCGCCCACATCAAGCCCTCGTGTGGGCTGGGCGGCCACGAGGCAGCGCAGCTCGCGGCTCAGCGTCCGCGCGAGCACCAACCGCTGGGCGTTCCCTCCAGAGAGCGTGCCCGCCAGCTGGTCCGGGCCCGACACCTGGATGGAGAAGCGCTCGATCAGCTCGGCCGCGTGATCGGTGACGGCACGCCGGTCAAGCCACCACTCGCTTCCGAACGGAGCCCGGCCCACGCGGTCGAGCGTGAGGTTCTCCGCGACGGACAGCTCTCCGATCACGCCCCGCCGGTAGCGATCGGAGGGCACAAGGCCCAGGCCGAGCCGCATCCGCTCGGCGGGCTCCGCGGTCGTCACGTCGCGCCCGTCGAGGCTCACGCTGCCCGCCTCGGGGGCGCGCAGGCCGAACAGCGACTCCTCCAGCTCGGGCTGGCCGTTGCCCTCGACACCCGCGATGGCGAGGATCTCGCCGGGCGCCACCGAGAACGAGACGTCGCGCAGCGCGGGCGAGCCGCGATCGCCCTCGACCCCGAGGCCCGAGACCGTGAGCGCCTCCTCGGCGCGCGACGCTTCGGGCTCACGGTCGACCGCGACGCCCTCGCCGGCCACCACACGCATCAGGCGCACGTCGCGCCCGACCATCATGCGCGCCAGCTCCTCGGTCGAGCTCTCCTGGGGCCGGAGCGTGCCCACCCGCTCGCCACGGCGCAACACGGTGATCCGGTCCGCCCACTCGATCACGTCCTCGAGGTGGTGCGTGATGAACACGATTGCGGCGCCCTCGGAGGAGAGCGCACGCAGCTTCGGGAACAGGCGCGCAGTCTCGAGCGGGGTGAGTGTCGCGGTCGGCTCGTCGAGGATCAGCACGCGTGCCTCGCGGTAGAGCGCGCGCAGGATCTCGACGCGCTGCTGCTCGCCCACCGAGAGCTGCCAGACGCGAGCCTCGGGCTCCACCTCGAGGCCGTAGCGCTCGGCCAGCTCGCGCAGGCGCTTCGACACCGCCGCGAGCTCGCGCCTGCGCAGGAGCGCCCCACCACGCTCACCGAGGATCATGTTCTCCGCCACCGTGAGCGTGGGGACGAGCTTGAAGTGCTGGTGCACCATGCCGATGCCCGCAGCGATCGCGTCGTGTGGGCTGCGGAAGCGGACGGCCTTCCCCGCCACCGCGATCTCGCCCGCGTCAGGCTCGAAGATGCCGTACAGCAGGTTCATCAGCGTGGTCTTCCCGGCGCCGTTCTCGCCCAGCAGGGCGTGGATCTCTCCCGGCTGGAGGTCGAGGTCGACCCCCTTTAGCGCGTGAACGTGGCCGAAGTCCTTGACCACGCCGTGCATCGACACGCTCAGTTCCATGCCGCGGGCTCCAGCGCCGGCTCGTGGATGAATCGCCGCACGGTGTCGGCGACCGCGCCACCGGGGGGCGCGAACGGCACGATCGCGACCTGAGAGATCTGCGGAAATGCCTCGAGCAGAGCGTGCAGGCCCGCGCCGCAGGCGGCGGGCGTCCCCGCCAGGCCGAAGCGGCGCACGAGCTCGGCGGGCAGGGTCGCACCGGCCTCCGTCACCACGTCGCGAGCGAGGCTCCAGCCGTGCGCATCCATGATGCTCTCGAACCTCGCCGGCATCTCGATGCCGAGCTCCGCCAGCACGGGACGGCTGGTCACGAGCGAGGTGGCCGCCATGGGCCGGATGGCGCCGAGTGCGCGTTCCTCGTCGTCATCGATGCAGGCGTAGAGCCACGCGGTGAGCTTCACGTCGTCGAGGCGGCGGCCCGCCCGCGCGGCGCCGGCCTCGATCCGGCCGAGGGCGTATTCCCAGCCCTGGCGCGTGGCCACGTTTCCCACGATCACCCCGTCGGCGAGCTCCCCGGCCAGCTCGAGCACGCGCGGGCCGCGCGCGCCGACGTAGATGGGCAACCGGGGGCGCGGCGCGTCGAAACCGAGCCGGGCCTCGCGCGTGCGAACCACCCGTCCGTCCACCGTCACGCTCTCCCCCGCCCAGAGAGCACGCACGAGCTCGACCGCCTCGCGCAGCGCGTCCGCGGGGGCGGTGCGCTCGATCGCCAGCGCGCGGTGGTTCGTCCCGCCCGCGCCCAGCCCCAGCACGGCGCGCCCGCCGGAGAGCTCGTCGAGGGTTGCCATGGCGGTCGCCACCAGCGCCGGGTGGCGGCTGTAGGGATTGGTCACGCCGGGACCGAGCCGGATTCGTTCCGTGCGCTCGGCCATCGCCGCCAGCAGCGTGAACGGGTCGCGCTCGAGACGCTCGTCGTTGACCCACAGCCAGCGGTAGCCGAGGCGCTCGGCCTCCACGGCGAGGTCCAGCAGGTCGCCCACCGGGCTCGCGGGCGGAAGTCCGAGGCCGTATTCCACGCCCGAGCGGGTCAAGCGCCGACCTCGATGCGCAGGTTGAGGAAGCCGTCGACCCACAGTCGCTGGCCTGGCGGGACCAGCACGGTCGTGTCCTCGGCCTCCACGACCGCCGGCCCGCTCAACTCGTTGCCGGACCGGAGCAGCTCGGCGCTGTACACGTCCGCGGTCTCGAGCCCGCCGCTCTCCGCGAGGTAGACGGGGCGCCGGCCGCGCAGCGCGCCCGACGGGTCGCTCCCCTCGTCCGCCAGCGGCTCGGGCTGCGGCAGCGGCATGGCCGCCACGCCCTCGACCACGAAGGTCATCGCCTCGACGCCCGCCTTGCGATAGGCGGTTCCGGGACCGTACTTGGCCTCGTAGCGCTCGGTGAAGCGGTCGATCACGGCCTCACCCGCGTCGTCGCGCTCCAGGTCGTCCGGCTCGACCGGCACCCGCAGCGCGTGCACCTGCCCGCGGAACTGGAGCTCGACCGAGCGGTGAAGCGTCAGACCGGCCGTGGGCAGGCGCTCCTCCTCGAACTCGCGTTCCAGCGAGCTCTCGAGACCGGCGAAGCGCTCCTTCCAGCGCCGGAGGTCGAATGGCGCGCGCGACGGGTCTGAGACGATCGCGACGCGCTTCACGTCGCTCATGCCGATGCCGAAGGCCGAGAACACCGCCGCGGCGCGCGGCACCACGACGTGCCGGCAGCCGAGCTTGAGCGAGTACGCGACTGCATGCATCCCGGCGGCGCCGCCGTACGCGAAGACGGTGAACCCCGCGGGGTCGAGGCCGCGCTCGATCGTGACGCGCCGAATGAGGTCGGCCATCTGCGAGTTGACGATGTCGACGATCCGCGCGGCGGCGACATCGGGATCGAGACCCAGCGGATCGGCCACTCGGCGCACCGCCTCCAGCGCAAGCTCCGGGTCGAGCCGCATGCGCCCGCCGAGGAAGTTCGCCGGATCGATCCCGCCGAGCACGACATTGGCGTCCGTCACGGTCGGCTCGGTGCCGCCGGAGCCGTAGCACGCGGGTCCCGGCGAGGCACCCGCGCTCTGCGGTCCGACGCGCAGCACGCCCGTGTCGGGCTCCACCCACGCGATGCTCCCTCCGCCCGCTCCGATCGACGTCACGTCGATGATCGGCAGGGCGACGGGATATTTCGCGAAGACCGGCGCGTCCGCATACGCGGGCTCGCCGTCGACGATCGTGCCGACGTCGAAGCTGGTTCCGCCCACGTCCGTGGCGATCACGGGATCGAGACCCAGTCTCCTGGCCACCTCGCGCGTACCGAGCATGCCGCCGGCCGGGCCCGAGGACAGCAGCGTGACGCCGCGGTGGCGCGCCTCGTCGAGCGACGACACGCCCCCGGCGGAATGCATCACGGAGATCGCGCCGCCATGCCCGCTCGAGCGGAGGCGATCGCCCATCCGCTCCAGGTAGCCGTGCACCCCAGGCGTCAGGTAGGCGTTGAGAGCCGTGGTGGCGGTGCGCTCGTACTCGCGGATCACGGGGGCGAGGTCGCTCGATGCCGTGACGAACCAGCCCGGGCCTCGTCCATTCCCGGCGGCGGCTCCCGTCAGCCTGTCCCGCAGCCGGCGCTCGTGGTCAGGGTTGAGGAACGACCAGAGGAAGCTGATCGCGATCGCCTCGACGCCCTCGCGCCGCAGCGTCTCGAGGAGCTCGTCGGTCGACTCGACGTGGAGCGGTGCGACCACTTCCCCGTTGCGGTCGATGCGCTCGTCGATGCCGTAGACGCTCGAGCGCGGGACGAGCGGGTCGGCCTTCGTGAGCCGCGCAACGTTGACGATCTCGCTCTCGGACAGGCCGGCGACCTTCTGGACCGTCCGCCCGATGATGATGGCGTCCTCGTGGCCGCGCGTCGTGAGCAGGGCCGTCTTCGCGCCGGTGCGCGTGATGAGGATGTTGGTCGCGACCGTGGTCCCATGCGCGAACAGGGTGGTGTCGCCGAGCAAGGCCTCCGTCGTCATGCCGAGCCGGTTGGCGGCCTCCCCCACGGCGTTCAGGACCCCGTGCTCGAAGTCGGGCGGCGTGGAGGGCGACTTGGCGCGCACGATCGCGCCCTCGGAGTCCACGGCGACGCAGTCGCTGAACGTCCCTCCGCTGTCTACCGCGACGACGTAGCTCATGGCACCAGCGCCAGCCGTGCGTCGTCCACGAGCGGGTTCGCCGGACGCGCGATCTCGACCTCGAGCAGCGTGAAGCACCCCGGGCAGTAGAACTCCCGCAGCTCGAAGCGGTCTCCGCCGATGCGGTACGGGTTGACCTCCGGTCCGATGCGCTGCACCGGGAAGCGCGCCTGCGCGGCGAGCTCCTTGTACGGCACGGTCACGGGTCCCAGGGAATGCCCGCAGCGGCAGCGATAGACGACGGGGTCGGCGCTCCGGTCGTAGAAGAGCGCCTCGGTCAGGCGCACCGCGTCCTCACCCGGCTCCCAGGCCTCCGCCGGGGCCCCGTCGCTGGACGGGACGCCGGCCGCCTGCCTGCGTTCCTCTCGCAGAGCGGCCCTGGCCGCCTCCGTCGCGGAGCGGTCCACGGCACCCGCGTCGTCGAGCGCGACGCCCCAGGTGCGAGTCGCCCACTCCCGTGTGACGAGGCGGCGCTCCACGTCCTGCGCCACCAGGTCCGGGTCGCGGTCGAGCGGGTCGCCGTACCCGCCGCCGCCCATCGACACCGCTCGGTACACGTCCGCACGCCCCATGGACGTGACCGCGTAGGCCCCGTGGAGCTCGAGCGTCCCGGACAGGTCCTCCAGGCGCTGCGGGACCTCGCCCGCGGCGAGCCGCTCGTTCAGGTCGGAGTCGCGGACGATCGCGAACTGGTTCGTGTTCGAGGGGTAGCCGCCGCAGAGGCCCGGCGACTCGGGCTGCTCGACGCCGAAGGTGTGGAGGATCTTCGTGGGGATCTCGTCCACGCCGTGCACCGTGTACATGAGGCTCACGCCGGCGCCCCCGCGGAAGGCTCCCGGGCCGCCGGAGTCGGGCGTCTGGCGCCGGTACAGGTAGAGGATCGGATAGCGGAGCTCGTAGCTCTCGACGTTCGCGATCGTCGCGCGCAGCGAGCTGGTGTGCCCGCCGGTGTCGATGCCGTCGCGGCCTGGCATGGCGCCGCCCCCGCCGGCCATGCCGTCGAGCAGCGGGCCGCCGAACCGCTCGCCGCCCGGCTCGTGCCCGAACAGCTCCTCGAGCGCCTTGACGCCCTGCCAGCCGGCCATGGCGCGGTCGCGGTGACGGTCGCTGGCCGCGAGCATCTTCGCGATCACGATGCTCGCGAGGTTGCGCACCTCCCAGATCGCGGTCGTCGTGGACTTCGACACGCCCGCGGGGTACGCCGCGTGCACGACCGTCCCCTCCCGGGACTCGATCTCGAGCGTCCGCAGAACGCCCGCGGGCGACCACGGCATGTCCCAGCAGAGGTAGACCATCACGCTGGCGAGGACCCCGCCCACAAGGCCGGGATGCGCGCAGTTGATGACCGCGGGCGCCTGGGGATCGGACTCGCTGAAGTCGAAGCGCAGGTCGCCGCCCTCCTTGACGAGGGTCACGCGGCACTCGTAGATGTCGTCGCCGAACTCGATGAACGCCCGGTGCCGCCAGGTGCCGTCGGGCAGCTCGGAGATTCGCGCGCGCAGGCGTGTCTCGGTGTAGTCGATCACGTCGTCCATCCCCGCCAGGACGACGTCCTTCCCGAACTCGCCGAAGGCCTCGAGCAGACGCCGCCGGATCACCTGCACGGCGGCGACCTTGGCGCGCAGGTCGAGCCCGAGTATGTCCGGCAGCCGCGAGTTGTTCAGGTAGGTGTGCTCGACGTCCTTCCGGAAGCGGCCGTTCTCGTAGACCTTGACCGGCCCGATGACGGGCTGCTCGCCGTGGATGTCGGCGGCGTCCACCTGCACCTGCCCGGCCGTCGGGCCGCCCACGTCGATCGCGTGCAGCGACGCTCCGGTCCACGCGACGAGCTCGTCGCCGTCGAAGATCGGCCCTGCCACGGCGACGCAGTTCTGGTGGCATACGGAGACGTACGGGTCGTTGCAGAGGAATACGTCGTCGGGCCCGAACCCGGGGTTGTCCGAGTACGTCTCGATCATGTGCTTCACCAGCGGGGACAGGGTCGTGGCCTGCGCGCAGATGAAGTTGTCGATGTAGACGAGGTCGCCGGCCGCGGTCATGAGCCCGGCGTTCATGTCGAACACCTCCGTCGCGACCGGCGACCCCGACAGGCGCGCGATCGTCAGCGCGCCCTCGTCGTTGATGTACCAGAGCCGGTGGCGGACGATCTCGAACGTGGACGGGTCGAGCCGCAGGCCTACCCCGGTGCGGGCGGTGCTCACGGTCGCGCCTCGGCCAGAGCGTCCTCCTGCGCCTCCTGCCGGGGCATGATCACGTCGGGCAGCTCGTCCAGCGACACCACCGCGCCGAAGTAGGTCTCGACCTTCGCGAGGGTGTCCTCGTGGAAGGCGGGCCGCGGGCCGGCCACGCACTCCCTCACGACGATCACGTCCATGTCGCGGTAGTAGCCGTCGCGGATCGTGGTCTCGACGCAGAAGTCCGTGTTGCAGCCGGAGATGATGATCTGCTCGATGCCGAGCATCCGCAGCTTGGTGTCGAGCGTCGTCTCGAAGAACACCGACGCGCGGTGCTTCTCGACGATCATGTCCTCCGGCCGGATCGCCTCGGTCACCTCGTCGATGAAGTCGACCTCCCAGGTGTCGCGCAGGCAGGGAGCCCAGTTCTGCTTGTCGATGTGCGAGGGGATGCGCCGCCGGCGGCGCGTCACGTCCTCCGGGTAGTGGATCTGCTGCGACCAGAGCACCGGCATGCCGCGCTCACGCGCGAGCTCGACCAACCTGAGGACGTCGGGCACGATCGCCCGCTGGTTCGCCGTTCCGATGCCGGCCTTCTCCATCCGGCTCTCGGGGTCGCAGAACCCCTTCTGCATGTCGATCACGAGCAGCGCGGTGCAGGTCGGATCGATGTATGGCTCTGGCATGGTCAGCCTTTCTTCGTGGTTTCGCGAGGACTGAGGATGGAGGCGCCGAGGTCCCGCTCGATGCTCTCCAGGTGCTCGAGCACGGCGCGGCGGGCGCGCGGCTTGTCGCCGGCTCGAACCGCTTCGAAGATCGCCCGGTGCTCGGCGATCGAGCGAGCGGGCCGGCCGGGGAGGTTCCAGATCGCGCCCCGCTCCTGTACGAGCTGCTCACCCACTGCGTCGGTGAATTCGGTCAGCGCCGCATTGCCGGCCGCGGCACAAACGGCGTGGTGGAACGCGAGGTCGGCCTGGATCAGGCCGGCGACGTCGGGCGAGTCGCCCGCGGGCTGCATCTGCTCGAGCGCGTCCTCCATCGCCGCGACGTCGTCGGGTCCGGCCCGCTGCGCGGCCAGCTCGGCGGCGAACGGCTCGAGCCCCTTCCGTATCTCGAGCAGGTCATGGATGCGCTCGGCGTGCCGGATCGTCCACTTGCGCCAGCGCTCGCCCAGCCCGCCCCCGTCGTTCGCGTGCCGCACGAAGGTGCCCGATCCGTGCCGGATCTCGACGAGCCCGAGCGTCTGGAGGAACTGAACGGCCTCCCTCACCGTGCCGCGGCTCACCTTCAGGTCCTCGCTGAGCTCACGCTCGCTCGGCAGTTGATCGCCGGGTTTCAGCACGCCGTCCTCGATCAGCTGCGCGAGCTGGCGGATCACGCGCTCCTTCAGGGCAAGCGGCCGGACCGGCTCGAGGTCGAGCCGCGGCTTGCCGCCGGTGGCGCCCAGCGAGCTCATGCCGCGGGTGCCGCCGAGCCGACGCTCTCGGTGCCCCCGTCGCGCAGCCGCACCGCCCGGGCGGCCAGCACGTCGATCACGACCCGGGCGCCGATGCGGGCCGTGTTGCCGGACGGGTCGAGGTACGGCGCCACCTCCACGCAGTCCATCGCGCAGATCGGCCCGGAGGCCACTATCTCGAGCCCGCGCACGAGCTCGCGACCCGTCATGCCTCCGATCTCCGGCCCGCACGTGCCCCACGCGAACCCGCCGTCTAGCACGTCGATGTCGACCGAGAGGTAGACGCCGGCGGTTCCGTCGGAGGCCACCTCCAGGGCGCGCCGCGCGACCTCGTCGATGCCCATCCGGTCGATGTCCCGCACCGTGAACACGGACAGCCCGTGCTCGTCCGCCACGTCCTTCTCGAGCTTCGGGTTCGCGGCGCCGTGCGCACCGATGATCGCCATGTTGCGGCCCTCCACGTTCGGAAGGTCGAGCACCCGGTGAGCCGGACAGCAGTGCGACAGGGGCTCGCCGTCGATCTCAGGGGCGGTGTCGAGGTGCGTGTCGAACATGACGAACCCCATCGGCCCGTCCACATGGCGCGCCGCGGCGCGGGCACCGGGGATCGTGGTCCCGTGGTCTCCCCCGAGCAGCACCGGGAAGCAGCCGGCGGCATAGATCTCGTCCAGGGCCCGCTCCGTGCGGTCGCAGGTCTCCTCCGCACGGCCGGGCGCGCCGTCGACGTCGCCGCAGTCGGCGAGCGTGAGGTGGTCGGAGAGCGTGACGTCGTAGTCCAGGTGGTAGCCCCCTCCGAACGAGAAGTGCGACGAGGCATCCCGGATCGCACGCGGGCCGTGGCTCGCGCCGGGGCGGGTCACGGTCGTGCTGTCGTAGGGCAGGCCCAGGACGGCGACGTCGGCACCGGCCTCACGGAGGGCCTCGCGGTCCGCGGACAGCGGTGGCGCCTGTAGGAACGTCGCGATTCCGGCATGCAGGACCGCCATCGTCAGCCTTCTTTCGTCTCGGGTTGCGTACGCATGCGGGCGGCGCCGTCGCGCACGGCGTCGACGATGTTCGAGTAGCCGGTGCAGCGGCAGAGGTTCCCGGCCAGGG
>WUUC01134622.1_pt1 | contig 13785 bp, 10 predicted proteins | sample 6278441 | NCBI WGS metagenome assembly WUUC01 (sample SAMN13675441, study PRJNA597444) | soil metagenome | isolation source: soil | place: USA: Washington | collected 2017-10
CCCTCGAGGTGGTCGAGCGCTACCACGCCGACCGCGTCGTCATCTCCAGCCAGCACGAGGACGACGAGGGTCTGCTGACCCTGGTCCGCGCCTTCAAGTCGATCGGCGTCCCGGTCAGCCTGCTGCCCCGCCCCCTCGACCTGCTCGAGGCGCAATCAGTCACTCCGAGCCGGGTCGGCGGCGTGCCGCTGATCGAGGTCGAGGCGCTCGCCGCCCGCGACGCGATCCCCTATAAGGGACCCGACCGGCGCGACACGCGCAAGACCAAGGTCAGCGTCGTGGTCCCGGCGATGAACGAGGAGAAGAACATCGGTCAGGTCCTCTCCGAGCTGCCCGAGGGGCTGCACGAGGTGATCCTCGTCGACGGCAACTCGAAAGACGAGACCGTCGAGGTGGCCCGCCAGGCCTACCCCGGGATCCGCGTCACCACCCAGACCGGCCGCGGCAAGGGCGACGCCTTCCGCACCGGCTTCGCCGCGGTGACCGGCAACCTCGTGGTCATGCTCGACGCCGACGGCTCCGCCGACCCGGCCGAGATCCCGCGCTTCATCGCCGCGCTCGAGGCCGGCGCGGACTTCGCCAAGGGCTCGCGCTACATGGAGGGCGGCGGTAGCGCCGACATCACCAAGCTGCGCAACCTCGGCAACTCGGTCCTCAGCGGCACCGCCAACCTCCTCCACGGCACCCACTTCACCGACCTCTGCTACGGCTACAACGCCTTCTGGGCGCGCTGCCTGCCCTTCATCTCCCTCGACGTCCCCGGCTTCGAGGTGGAGACGCTGATCAACGTGCGGATGGCCAGCGCCGGGATGAAGATCACCGAGGTGCCGAGCTACGAGAAGGAGCGCATCTCCGGCCAGAGCAACCTGAAGACCTTCCGCGACGGGTTCCGCGTCCTCGGCACGATCCTGCGCGAGGCCCGCCGCCGCCGCAGCATCCGCAGCGCCCACCAACCGGTCGCCGCGAGCCAGCAAGAGTCGGCTCAAACCGCCACGGCTGCCTGACCCGATGGCAGAGTCGGCCCCCGCCACGTCGGTGGTCGTTTCGACCTACGACGAGAAGCGCTTCGACGAGCTCAGCGCCTGCGTCGCTTCCCTGGAAGCACAGCTCCGCCCTCCCCTGGAGACGATCGTCGTCGTCGACCACAACGAGGCGTTGCTGCAGCGGACGCGGGAGACGTTCCCCGCCGCCAAGGTGATCCCGAACGAGCGGCCCCGCGGCCTCGCCGGCGCCCGCAACAGCGGCATCGCCACCGCCGCCGGGGAGATCGTCGCCTTCATCGACGACGACGCCCGCGCCGAGCCCGAGTGGCTGCGCGAGCTCGAGGCCTGCTTCGAGGAGCCCGGCGCGGTCGGCGCCGGCGGCGCCCTGCTGCCCCGCTGGGAGGGACCTCCCCCGACCTGGTTCCCGGGCGAGTTCTACTGGGTGTTCGGCTGCAGCTACACCGGCCTGCCGGAGACCCGCGGCCCGATTCGCAACCCGATCGGCGCCAACATGGCGGTGCGGGCTTCGGCCCTGCAGGAGGTCGGCGGATTCCGCGAGGGCGGCGGCGACGGCGCCGAGGACGCCCCCAGCGAGCTGCGCGCCCGCGGCGTGGTCCGCGCCGCCGGCAACATCCCCGACGACACCGACCTTGCGATCCGCGTCAAGCAGCGCCTTCCGGAAGCCGTCTGGCTCTACCAGCCGACCGCCCCCGTCCTCCACACGGTCACCCCCGAACGCACCACGGTCGGCTATTTCTTCCGACGCTGCTACGAGGAGGGGATCGGCAAGGCCAACCTCTCCCGCTACGTCGGCAGCGAGGAAGGCCTCAGCTCCGAGCGCCGCCACCTGACCCGGGTGCTGCCGCTCGGGGTCCTGCGTGGGATTCGAGATGCGCTGCGCGGCGACGGCGCGGGGGCGCTGCGCGCGGCGGCTATCGTTGTCGGCCTTCTGACCAGCGCCGCCGGGTTCCTGGTCGCCAGCGCCCAAAACGGGATGCGGCGGGACGGCGCGAAGAACTAGAAATGGCACGCAAGCAACACATCGAGCCCCCCTCGCCGGAGTTCTCGCCGGTTCGCATCCACGACGTCGAGATCGGCGGGCCGCTGCAGGACCTGCGGGCGGGAACGACCGAGAGCGGCCAGGCCTTCGGCTCCTGCCTCCTCCTCGTCCGCCTGCACGGCAGGCCGCTGGGCACGGTCGAGGTTCCGCTCCCTCCCGAGGGGGTCCCGGCGGCGGAGCTGGCGCTGCGGATCGAGGCCGACCTCGGCCCCCAGATCGGCCGCCATCTCGCCGAGGACGGGCTGCCCGCGACGCAGCTGACCGCGGCCGGCATCGCCGGCCCCGCGGCGCCCCCGTGCGTCGCCTCCCGCGAGCGCATGCTCGAGAACCCGCCCACGGCCTCGGTGGTGATCGTCACCCGCGGGCGGCCGAAGCGCGTGCTGCGCACGGTCCTCTCGATCCTCGGCTGCCGCTACCCGCACGACCGCTACGACGTGATCATCGTCGACACCCCCGAGGAGGGACAGCCGCCGCTCGACTTCTCCAACGAGAACCTGCCCGCGGACGCGACCGTGCGGGTCGTCGTCGAACCGACCCAGGGGATCTCCCTCGGGCGCAACCGCGGCCTCCAGGAGGCGACCGGCGAGTACGTGGTCTTCGCCGACGACGACGTCGACGTCGACCCCAACTGGCTGCCGACCATCATCGCCGGCTTCAGCGCCGGCGACCGCGTCGACGCGGTCTCCGGGCCGACCCTGCCGGCCGCGATCGAAACCCCGACCGAGCGCTGGTTCGAGGGCTTCGGCGGCCTCCAGCGCGGCTACGAGACCCGCGTCTACAGCCTCGACGACCCGCCCGCCGACCAGCCGCTCTTCCCCTTCATCCCGGGCGCGCTCGGCAGCGGCCGGAGCATGGCCTTCCGCCGCGACGAGTTCCGCCGCCTCGGCGGCTTCGACCCGGTGCTCGGGCCTCCCACCCCGACCCTGGCGGGCGAGGACATCGAGGGCCTGCTCCGCTTCGTCCTCAACGGCCGCCAGGTCGTGCACGAGCCGGCGGCGCTCGTCTGGCACGCCCACCCGCGCGAGTACGGGATGCTGCGGCGGCGGATGTGGGGCTACGGCCTGGGGATCAGCGCCTGCCTGACCAAGTCGCTGGCCGACAACCCGCGCCTGCTGCCGGTCTTCCTGCGCAAGCTGCCGCGCGGCCTCGCCTTCGCCCTCTCCCCCAAGTCCGACAAGAACAAGGCACGCCAGGGCGACTACCCGCGCGAGCTGATCCGCCTCGAGCTGGCGGGCTTGGTGCTCGGCCCCTTCGCCTACGTCCGCAGCCGCCGCCAGCAGCGGAGGCGCGGCGCGGCCGACGCGGCGCCGGCGGCCCCGGTCAGTTGAGCGCCGACGGCGCCCTGCGCGCGCTGATCGTCACCGATTACTACCGGCCGCTGATCGGCGGCTCGATCCGCAGCGTCGAGCTGCTGGCCCGGAACCTGCAGGCGCAGGGGCACACGGTCGCGATCGCCACCTCCTGGCAGCCCGGCGCCCCGAGCGAGGAGACGATCGACGGCGTCCCGGTCTTCCGCGTCCGCGACCTCGCCAGCCGCATGCGGCGCCTCTCCGAAGACCCCTACAAGCACAACCCTCCCCCCTTCGCCGACCCCGAGGGCGCCTGGCGGCTGCGCCGCGTCGTCAAGTCCTTTCGCCCAGACATCGTCCACACCTACGGCTGGATCTCGCACTCCCTGGCCGTCGGGATGACAGGGCTCGACGTGCCGCTGCTGCTCTCAGCGCGCGACTACGGCAACGTCTGCCCGATCGGCACCCTGGTCCGCAAGGGCGAGGAACTCTGCTCCGGCCCGCAGCTGGGCAAGTGCCTGGACTGCGCCAGCCACCGCTTCGGACGCCCGAAGGGGGTGGCCGCGGTCGCCGGCGTCTTCACCGCCGGGCCGCTGCTGCGGCGGCGGGTCTCGACGCTGCACGCGGTGAGCCGCTTCGTCGCCAGGATCATGGACCGCTTTCTGCGCATCCCCGGCGAGCCCGCGAAGGTGATCCCCAACTTCCACGAGGAGGAACCCGACGAGCGACCCGAGCCGGAGGTGATGGCACGGCTGCCGGAGCAGCCGTTCATCCTCTTCGTCGGCGGCTTCCGCGAGATCAAGGGCATTTACGAGCTGTTCGCCGCCTACGAGGCGCTGGCGGACCCGCCGCCGCTGGTCCTGGTCGGGACGATGACCTCGGACTCTCCCAGCAGCTTCCCCGAGGGCACCACGGTGATCGAAGACGTCCCCCACGCTACCGTGATGGCGATCTGGGACCACGCCCTCTTCGGAGTGCTGCCGACGAAAGCGCCGGAGGCGCTCGGCAACGTCGTCCACGAGGCGATGAGCAAGGGCCGGGCGATGATCGGGACCCGGCCGGGCGGCCAGGAGGACATGATCGAGGACGGGGTGACGGGACTGCTCGTGCCCGGCGGCGACGCGGTGGCGCTGCAAGCGGCGATGCAGCGCCTGATCGAGGACAAAGAGCTCCGAGAGCGAATCGAGATCAAAGCCCGTGAGCGCGCGTTCGCATTCACGCCGGAGGTCGTGATGCCGCAGATCGAATCCCTCTACCAGCAGACCATCGCCAGCCACGGCGGGAGCCGGCGGTGAGCCGCGCGCCCGGCCGCTCGACCGATCTGGTCGCGGTCGTCGCCCTGGCGCTGCTCGGCGCCCTCGTCGCGATCTTCTCCCCCCCGACCTGGATCCAGGTCATCCTGGTCGGGCCGCTGGCGCTGCTGCTGCCCGGCTACGCGATCGCCGCCGCCCTCTTCCCCCCCGGGTCACTGCCGCGCGGCGACCGCTTCGTCCACGTCTTCGTCTTCTGCGTCGGCGCAGCCAGCCTGGGGATGCTCCTCCTGCAGCTCGCGGTCGACGTGCGCCGGGCCGCCTGGGTTTGCCTGCTCCTGGTAATCACCCTCGTCGCCGCGGCGATCGCCTGGCGGCGGCGCACGGTGCCGAACCAGGCCACCAGGTCCGGGTTCGGCAGGCCTCCCGCCGGGTTGACCTGGATGATCGGCTTCCTCGCCGCGACGGGGCTGGCGGGGCTCTCGATCGCGGTCGCCTCCGACGGCGTCCGCGAGCAGCAGTCCCAGCAGGTCTTCGCCTCGCTGTGGGCGGTCCCCACCGGCGGCCCCAACAGCGACAAACCGGTCAAGGTCGGCATCCTCAACCACGGCGGGCCGATCTCGTACCGCCTCGTGGTCCGGGTCGACGGCCAGCTGGTCGAAAGCTTCCCGGTCCGGCTCGACGGAAACAGGCAGTGGCGGCGCACCCTTCCCGCCCCGATCGCCTCCAACAGCCCCAACCTGAACATCGCCCTGATCCACGACGGCGAGCGCTACCGCGCGGTCGAACTGAACATCCAGGGCGAGGAGGACTGAGCGATGGCGGCGACCGCGCGAGGCGCCTCGAATGTGCGCGTCCAGCGGCGCACGCGGGGTCGCCGCAGGCCGCCGCCGCGGGTCGTCCTCGGCGCCGCCCCCCTGCTCGCCGTCGTCGCGGCGTTCGGGCTGCTGATGGTGGCGTTCGGCAACAGCGCCGCCCGGCTCGAGGAAGGACAAGCCCAGCCGCTCTTCTGGGGCGGGCTGATCGTCATCTACCTGCCGTTGACCCTGCGCCTGTTCTCGGTCTCGGCCTCGCGGGCGGAGCGGCTCTGCATCTGCGTCCTGCTCGGCCTCGCTCTCTACCTCGTCAAGGTCCTCTACAGCCCGACCGGCTTCACCCTCCACGACGAGCTGGCGACCTGGAGGCAGACCTCCGACCTCTTCCTCAGCGGGCAGCCGCTCTCCGAGAACCCGATCGTCAACGGTTACGCCGGCTACCCGGGGCTGGAGTCGATCACCGCCGCGCTCTCCCACCTGACCGGGATGAGGATCTTCATCTCCGGCACGGTCATGATCGGGATCGCCCGCATCCTGCTGATCGTCGGGCTCTTCCTCTTCTTCGAGCGGGCGCTCGGATCGCCCCGCACCGCCGGGGTCGCGATCGCGATCTACGCCTGCAACCCCAGCTTCCTCTACTTCGACTCCCAGTTCGGCTACGAGTCCCTGGCCCTGGTGATCGGGGCGGCGATCCTGCTGCTGGCGCTGCAGTGGAGCGTCGCCGACAGCCCCGGCCGCAGCTGGAACCGGCGGGGGATGGTGGCGGCGATGGTCGTGCTCGCGGCGACGCTCGCGGTCACCCACCACATGACCACCTACGCGATCACCGGCTTCCTGATCCTCTGGGCGGTGACGATCGCCGTCTCACCGCGTCCGCCCGAGGGCAAACGCCACGCCTGGGTCGACGGGCCCGCCCTCCCCGGCCTGATCCTCGGCACGGCCGCGGTCCTCTGGTTCGTCTTCGAGGCGAGCCACGTGACGACGAGCGAGCTCGGCCACGTCTTCGAGGGCTCCCTGAACTCGGTCGTCGACCTGATCACCGGTGACTCGGGCTCCAAGGCGCTCTTCCAGTCGGCCGGCCAGACCAACTCCACGGCGGCGCGCCTGCTCGGGGTCGGCTCGGTGGTGCCGCTGCTGGTGATGATCCCGCTCGGGCTCTGGATGACCTGGCTGCGCGGCCGCTCGAACCCGCTGCTGCGGGCGCTGGCCGTGGTCGCCGCCTTCTACCCGCTCACCCTGCTGCTGCGGCTGACCGCGGCCGGGACCGAGACCTCTCAGCGCGCCTCGGAGTTCGTCTTCGTCGGCCTGGCCGCCGTCACCGCGCTGGTGCTGGCCCAGCTGCCCTGGCAGGGCGACCGGATCCGCCGGCTGGGCCTGGGCCTCGGCCTCGCCGCGCTGGCGACGGTGATCTTCCTCGGCGGGTTCATCGTCGGCGAGTCACCGACCACCCGCCAGCCCGGCACCTTCATCGTCGGCGGCGAGACGCGGGCGATCACCCCGCAGGGGGTCGCCGCGGCGCGCTTCGCGCTGGAAGAGCTGCCGGCCCGCAGCCGCGTCCTCGTCGACCGCCCCAACTCGATCCTCGTCTCCTCCTACGGGCACCTCGACCGTGTCGGCGGCAGCATCGAAGGCATCCCGGTCGTGCGGGTCTTCTTCAGCCCCACCTTCGACGCGGTCGACCAACAGATCATCAGCGAGGACGCGATCGACTTCATCATCGTCGACCGCCGGCTCAGCCACGAAGTGCCTGCGGGCGGCTACTACTTCGAAGGCACCGAACGCCGCACCAACACCTACAAGAAACCGATCGAGAGCGCGGCGCTGCGCAAGTTCAACAACGTCGCCGGGCTCAGCCGGATCTTCGACAACGGGGCGATCGCGATCTACGACACGGCCGGGCTGCGATCGAGATGACCCCGCCGGGCCGCCGGGCAGGCGCCGCGGCGTACCTGCGCGCCGAGATCGCCCGCAACCGCACCGTGCTCAGCAACGCCGGCTCGATGATGGGCACGGTGCTGGTCACGGCCGGGCTCGGGGCGGGGTTCTGGCTGGTCGGGGCGCGCCAGTTCAGCCCCGAGGCGGTCGGCGTGGCGAGCGCCGCGGTGGCGGCGATGATGTTGCTCGGCTACCTCGCCACGATCGGGCTGGGGACGCTCCTGATGGGCGAGCTGCCGCGCCTAGAGCGGGGGCACCGCGGCCTGCTCAACGCGGCGCTGCTGCTGAGCGGCGTCGTCGGGGCGCTGCTGGGGATCGCCTTCGCCTACCTCTCTCCCGTCCTCTCCGCCGATCTGGAGCCGCTCAGCGACACCCCGCTGGCAGCGCTGGTGTTCGCCGCGGGTGTCGCCCTCACCGGCCTCACCGCCGTCCTCGACCAGGCCCTGATCGGCCTTCTGCGCGGCAACCTGCAGCTCCTCCGCAACATCGTCTTCTCGGCGGTGAAGCTGGTCGCCCTGGCGGCCGTGGCCATCTTCATGGCCGACGCCGGCGGCGACTGGATCTACGGCGCCTGGGCCCTCGGGATCGCCGTCTCACTGGTCGTGCTGAAGCGCTTCTACCTGAAGCGGGGAGAGGACGGGCTTCGTCCGCGCTTCGCCGAGCTGAACGCGATGCGCTTCGACGCCGCCACCCACCACGTCTACAACCTCGCGATCCGCGCCCCCGACCTGGTCCTGCCGCTGATCGTGGTCTCGATGCTCTCCGCCGAGGCCAACGCGAACTTCTACATCGCCTGGATGATCGCCAGCTTCGGCTTCATGGTCCCGGTCTCCCTCAGCTCGGTCCTCTTCGCGGTCGGGTCCGGCGACGCCGAGCGGCTATCGGACCGCTACCGCCTCAGCATCGGCCTCTCCGCCGGCGCCGGCGTCGCGATCAACCTGGCGCTGCTGGTGGCCGGCGGCCCGATCCTCTCCCTCTTCGGCGCCACCTACGAGCAGGAGGCCTTGGCGCCGCTCCACATCCTCGCCCTCGGCGTCTTCCCGGAGACGATCAAAGCCCACTTCCTCTCGATCAGCCGGGTCGAGCGGCGGATCCCGCAGACGATCCCGCTGGTGATCGGCGGCACTGTGCTGGAGCTTGGCGCCGCGGTCGGCGCCGGGCTCACCGACAGCCTCTCGGCGGTTGCGCTCGGCTGGCTGCTGGCGGTCTGCCTGGAGGCGGCGGTGATGAGCCGCAGCGTGTTCCGCTTCCTGCGGACGCCTAGACGACCCGGAAGCGAGCTTTACGCGGCTGCGAGCGCAGCCCCTCGTCGTCCTTCGCCGTGATCACCACGCGGTAGGTCCCCTCGCGCAGGTGACGCTTGCGCAGGAGCCGCTTCAGCGGCACCCGGTTGCGGCCGGGGCGGCTGCTGCGGGAGACGACGATCTTGCGCGCCTTGCCGCGGGGGACGATCCTGATCTCGACCTTGGCGGGCTGGTCGATCGCGTAAGAGACGGTGCCGGCGACCTTGTCGGGGACCCGCCGGGTGACGCGCAGGTCGCGCAGCTTCGGCTTCTTCTTCTTCGGCGGGGGCGGCGGCGTGGTGGTGGTGACCCCGCCTTCGCAGGGGCCGGCGCCGCCGAAGATCGTGCAGTTGACAACCGCGCGGTAGGCGTCGAGCGAAGCCTGCGAGGAGTTGATCCGCCAGTCGTCCTCTTGGACTTTGTTGAACCAGACCACCGCCTCGACCCGCGGGAAGAGCTTCGGCAGCAAGGACATGAAGCCGGTCTTGATCCACTGCGCCTTGTCGCCCGCGTTCTCGCTGGCGGAAGTCTCGGTGATGATCACCGGCTTCGTGCTCATCTGGGTGACGATCCCGTAGGAGGCGGCGAAGACGCCGTCGAGGGCCGTATACCCTTCGCCCCACTTGTCGCCCCAGTTGTAGCCGTCGAGGCCGACGTAGTCGATCCACTCGTCGCCGGGGAAGGTCGGGGCGATCTGATACTTGTTGCCCTCCTGGACGTTCGGCGACCAGACCCATTTGACGTTGGTGGCGCCGTCGGCGCGGAAGATCGAGACGATGTGGCGCCAGGCGTCGACGAATTCGCTCGGCGCGGTGACGTCGGCGCCCCAGGGGTACCAGTCGCCGTTCATCTCGTGGGCGAAGCGGATCTGCAGCGGCGCGCCCCAGCTCTTCGCGATCTTGGCCGACTCGTGCAGGTAGTCGTCGTAGGCGCCCGAGGCGATGCTGGAGAGCTTCTGGCCGTAGGGCTCCCAGGTGACCATCGGCGTCTGGCCGGTGGCCCGCAGGTTGGCGATTTCGTTGGAGTACATCAGCGGCAGGCCGAAGTCGCGGTACCACATGACGATGTCGGGCTGGCGGCCCACCATCTGCGCGTAGGCGGCGAGCGCCTTGGCGTCTGCCGGGGCGCCGGGGGTGTATGCGCCGAGCTGGATCGCCTGCGCGGAAGCCGGCACCGCCGCCAGAGCGGCGAAGGCGACGACAGTGGCTGCGAGGCGCTTGCACCGTTTTCCGAGAGAAATCTTCACTGCCACCTCGTCGGCCCCCCACCGACGCGGCTGCAGCCGTCCCTACCTCACTGGACGGATGTTCGACTTGACTTGCAATTTGGCTTGAAAATCAGCCGAAGAGGGCGCGAAACCGCTTCGACCCGCGCACCCGCGCGAGGATCGGCGAGGTGGCCGCCAGGTACTGCGGCCAGCCGGTGCCGCGGTAGATCCCCTCGCGCGAGAGCCGCAGGCGGTCGTCGCGGACCCGCGGCTCCAGCAGGCGGGTCCCCAGGGTGACCGCCCGCTCGTAGCCGGCGTTCCGGGTCAGCTGCACGACCTCCTCGTCGTGGGCGCCGAAGGGATAGGCGAACGAGGGGCAGGGCTGCTGCAGGGCCTCCTCGCAGGCCGCCTTGGAGCGCTCCAGCTCGGCGGCCGCAGCCTGGGCGCCGATCTCGGTCAGCTTCGGGTGCGAGCAGGTGTGGGAGCCGATCTCCCAGCCGGCCGCGAGCAGGCGCCGCACCTCCCCCCAGGACATGCAGCGGAGCTCCTGCTCATAGGGCCCGCCCTGCCACTGAGCCAGGGTCGACCAGGTGAGCGGCGCCGCCTCGGCCGCGAAGTCGGTCGGCACGAACAGGGTCGCCGGCACCCCCAGCCGCTCCAGCACCGGCAGCCCGCGCTCGAGCACCGAGCGAAAGGCGTCGTCGAAGGTGACGACCAGCGAGCGGCCCTTCGCTTCCGGGGCAAATGCCTGGGAGAGCGTTCGAGGCCGGTATCCGCGCCCCAGCAGGTGGCCGACCTGGCGCGCGAGCGTTCCCTGGTCGATCGCCGCCACGTTCGGCCAGTCGTCGCTGACCGCGTGGTAGCAGAGGATCGCGACGTCGCCGCTCACCGGACCGGGGCGGGTCGCCGCCGGCGCGGGCGGCGACGTCGCCGCCGCAGCGCCAGCACGAGCAGCGCCAAGGCGAGAAGTGCGAGGAGCGCTGCGCCCACCGCGGCGGCCAGGTACTTGCCGTGCAGCTTCAGCTTCAGCTCCTCCAGCAACGAGGGGGCGCCGTAGCCGCCGTCGGGAGCCGCAGGGGCCGGCCCGCCGCCGGCCTGGATAGGCGCCGCGGCGAGCAGCTCCCGGCGCGTGCCGGCGTAGACCGGGGACCGCATACCCTCCCGCAGCGCCCGCAGCGCTGCCGGCGAGCTGGCGACGCGGAAGTCCCCGCGCGGCGTTTCGCCGTCGTACCAGACCAAAGCGCGGATCCGCGGGAACCGCGGCGCCTCCTCGGCCAGCGCGCTGGTGATCCAGGCGGCCTTGTCGCCGCCGTCTTCGTCGCTGCCGGTCTCGGCGATCATCAGCGGCCGGTCGCTGAGCTCGATCAGGCGGTCGTAGGTACTGGCAAAGACGGTGGTGAAGGAGGGCCAGCCCTCGTCGCCCCCGAAGTTGAAGCCGTCGAGCGCGATCCAGTCCACCCACTCGTCCCCCGGGTAGAGCGGCGCGAACTGGAAGCTGCCGCCGGAGTCCTCGTTGGGCGACCAGACCCAGATCACGTTGTCGGCCCCCTGGAAGCGGAAGAGGTCGACGACGTGCTTCCAGGCCTTGCGGAAGTCCCGCGCGGTGTTGCCGTTGACGCCCCGCCCCCAGGGGAACCAATCGCCGTTCATCTCATGGGCGAAGCGGACCATCAGCGGTTTGCCCCAGTTGGAGGCCGAACGCGCCGCCCGGCGCAGGTAGCGGTCCCAGCGGCCGTCGGCGATGTGGCGGAGGGCGATCCCCTCTTCCTCTGCAGTCCACGGCTCCCAGGTGATCATCGGGGTGCCGCCGCGGGACCAGATCGCGTCCAGCTGTTCGCTGCTGAAGGGGATCGTGCCCCAGTCCTTGTAGGACATGACGATCGCCGGAGGGCGCCCGACCTGCTCGCCGTAGCGATCGATCAACTGCGGCCGATCGGATGCTTCCGGGATGAAGGCGCCGGTTGCGATCGGGGGGCGCCCCTCCTTCCCCGCCTCGGCGCCGGCGGTGAGGGCCGGGACGAGCAGCTGGACCGCGACGATTGCCGCCAGCAGCGGCAGCCGGATGGCCTTCACCCTCCTACTTCCCGGTCCGGGCGCTGCGCTTGTGCCTGCGCTGGCGGTGATCGCCGAGCGAGGGAGGCGTGCCGGTGAGGGCCTCGCGGGACGAGCGGTAGAGCGGAAGCTTCAACGACGACTGCAGGGCCCAGAGGGCGTCGGCGGAGCTGTCCACCCGGATGTCTCCGCGGCGGTCGGCGACGCTCCAGAAGGCGACCGCCCGCACGTGCCTCATCCGCGGAATCACGTTCCGCAGCATCGCTGTGACCCAGCGCGACTTGTAGCCGCCGCTCTCGCCGGAGCCGGTCTCCGCCAGCATCATCGGCTCGGAGCTGATTTCCAGCATCTGCTCGTAGGACTCCTCGAAGACTTCGCCGAAGCTGCGCCAGGCAAACGAGCCGCCCCAGTTGATCGCGTCGAACCCGACCCAATCGACGTACTGGGCGCCCGGGTAGTAATGCTTGAAGGGAAGGTCGCCGCCGCTGTTCACGTAGGGGGTCCAGACCCAGCGGACGTTGGTTGCGCCTTCGGCGCGGAAGAGCCGGACCATGTGCCGCCAGGCCGCTTTGAAGGCCTTCGCCTGGTAGCCCCAGGGGAACCAGCCGGCATTCATCTCCTGCCCGAAGCGGAGCATCAGCGTCCGGTTCCAGCCAGCCGCGGCGCGGGCGGCGTCGCGGAGGTATCCGTCGTATGAGCCGTTGGCGATCGCGCGCAGGGATACGCCCTCGCCCGAGTTGAGCCACGACTCCCAGGTGATCATCGGAATCGCTCCCTGTTCCCAGATCCCGTCCAGCTGCTCGTAGACGAACGGCGCCTGGTCCCAGTTCTTGTAGGAGAGGATGATCGCCGGCTGGCGGCCGACCTGGCCGGCGAACTGCTGGATCAGGCCCGGGTTGTTGTCGGCGTCGGGGATGTAGGCGCCGATGCTGACCCGGTAGGCCTGGGCGGGGGGCGCGGAGAACGCTGGCGCCGCGAGAAGGGCAAGCAAAGCGACGGAGAGCGCGACTCCGGGCCGCGCCCGCAGCCCCCGTGGCCGCGCCTGCAGCACCGCCGCCACCGCGAGCAGTGCAAGCAGGACGGCGAAAGCGCCGTAGGGTGCGGCGACGACGTCGGGAAGCGGCCACAGCAGGGGTACCCCCGGGCCGGTGGCGACGTCGCGCAGCAGGTGCGCGGAGATTCCGAAGGCGATTCCGAACATCGCAGGCTTGTATCGGCGCGGCGCCAGGAAACCACACCCCAGCAGGACGAGAACCGGAAGCAGGCTGTGGGTTAACGGCCGCGGCGCCTGGCCGATCAGGCCGTCCCATCCCAGGTAGCCGGGCAGATGGTCGAGGTCGATCGCGACGCTGGCGAGGAGCGCCGCCGCCACGAAGGCAAGCGGCAGCCGCCGCCCTCCCAACGCCGCCAGCGCCAGCACCAGGATCGCGCAGGTGGCGAGATGGGCGGGCTCGTCGACGAGGCCGAAGGCAAGCGCGCCGGTCGACCCCTCGAGCAGCGCCCAGAGGAGGTCGAGGCCGAAAACGGCCGCGACCAGCAGTGGGATCAGGGACAACTGTTGAAGCCGGGAGGGCAAAGGCAAGGGCACAAGATAGTGCCCTTGCCCCCTGGACTCCCTGAAACGGCTATCCCAGACGGGCTTCAAGCGCTTCGAGCTGAGCGCTGACCTCGGCCGGCAGCTTGTCGCCGAACTCGGCCAGATGCGCTTTCACCTGCGGCAACTGCGCCTTGACCAGCTCGAGATCGACGCTCAAGAGCTCCTTCATCGCCTCGTCGGAGATGTCGAGCCCGTCGGTGTTGATCTCGCCGGTGGCCGGCAGCAGCCCGACCGGGGTCTCGATCGCCTCGCCTTCGCCTTCGCAGCGGCGGAAGACCCACTCGAGGACGCGGCTGTTCTCGCCGAAGCCGGGC
>WUUC01006478.1_pt1 | contig 13784 bp, 11 predicted proteins | sample 6278441 | NCBI WGS metagenome assembly WUUC01 (sample SAMN13675441, study PRJNA597444) | soil metagenome | isolation source: soil | place: USA: Washington | collected 2017-10
CCGACCAACTTGACACCAGCGAGGGCTTCTGATCGAGCTATGACGTGGCGGCGCGCGAGGACCGCGCGCGATTGCCGCGTCCCGCCGTAACCGGGTGGCCCTGTGACTCCGGCAGCCCAGCCCGCTGCGTTCCGTGGATCGATTGCCGTTCCCGTGATCGCCGGGGATGAGTTGATGTCGCTCCGCGAGCGTTTCGAGCGCAATCATCACATCCTGGTTCCGGGCCTGGTGCGGGGACGCCTCCTGGATCGGATCCGCCGCGAGGTGGACGCGGCGGAGTTCGAGGTCAAGGAGCACAAGGGAATCAAGACCGAGCTCTGCTCGAGGTCGGATCGCGCGATCGCCTTGCTCGAGCTCCTCACCAACGACCCCGAGTTCTTCGAGGCCGTGCGCGAGATCACCGGATGTGATCGGATCGGGACCTTCCTGGGACGCGTCTACCGCATGCTTCCCGGGCCGGAGCATGAGGACGCGTGGCACGGCGACCTCATCAAGGGGCGCATGGTCGCCATGAGCGTCAACCTGAGCGAGGCCCCCTACTCCGGTGGCGTGCTCGAGATCCGCGACGAGCAATCGAAAAGGGTCCTTCACGGCATCCCGAACACCGGGGCCGGCGACGCGGTGATCTTCCGCCTCGCCCGGGGACTTCAGCACCGCGTGACCGCGGTCGAGGGCGCCCTCCCAAAGACGGCCTACGCGGGATGGTTCGTCCCAGGCCCGGAGTCCGAGCTGCTCCACCCCGCCGATTTCCTCTCCGCCGCCGCGATCGGGTAGGGCTCAGCCCTTCTGACGCCACACGATGCTCTGCTCATCGCCCACCGTGGCGCGGAGCTGCGCCTTGCCTCGGAGCCGCAGGCCGGTCTTGAACACCTCGCCAGCCTGGACGGAGAGCTGCTTCAGCGTTTTCCACGTCCCGCCCGTCAGGATCTGAATGTCGAGCTCACCGGCCACCGGGGCCTTGCCCCACCCGCTGAGTCGGTTGCGGGAGCGCCGCTCGGTTACGAACGGGAACCGAAGCGCCTGTAGCGCGGGCTTCGAGGTCCCGTCCTCGAAGAAGAGCCCGCTCGGGATGGTGTCGCCCCTCGTGTCGCGAACGAGGTACCAGAATGCCGCCTGGACCCGTTTCTTCCAGAACAGGTACAGCGCCTCCTCGAGCCAGCGGGCGTGCTTTTGCAGCGGCACGGAGATCCGTGCGGTGTTGGTCCCGGGGGGATCGCTCACCCACCAGTACTCCGAGACCCAGAGCGGTCGCCGCCCGCGTGGCTGCACGTTGCCGCCCTTCTCCGCCGCCTTCAACACTCGCCTCACCCTGCCCATGTCGGCCGTGCTGGCGTCGTCCGGGTGGATCGCATGCCGGCGCGGTCCGCCCGAGGTGTTGATCGGATGGTGCGAGAGCACATCCATCTTCACGGGCGGGCACGACTTGGGCTTGAGCTTGCGCCGTCCCTTCAGGCAGAACAGCTTTCGCAGGAACAGCAGCGGGCGGATCCGCGGCCCGCCGCGCGGATCTCCGTAGGGGCCCAGACCACCGCCCACGACCACGTTGTCACCGTGAACTGAGTGCACCCCTTCGTAGAAGGCGTTCAGCAGCTGCCGGTAGATCGTGGGGGCCCGTGGCTCGCGCCCGACCCATTGGGGCCCGAGGAAGCTCACGATGTTGGCCTCGTTCCACACCTCGAAGTGGCGCACGCGCGGGATTGGACCCCCGCCCGCGGGATCGGGAAAGCTCCCCGAGTAGCGCTCCGCCAGGGCGTGCCCGAAGTCGCCAAAGGCGCCACGATCGGGATTCCAGCTGCCCGGTGGGGCCACATTGACGTTGGGTCGGTTGGGACCCTCCGCCCAGTCGGGGGCGTCGACCACGGTGAAGACCACCCGAAACCCTCGCGCCTCGGCTTCACGGACCGCGGAGTCGAGCCCGGTGAAGCTGTAGGCCGGATCTGAGGGGTCGCGAGGTTTCGCCGGGCGGCTCTTCACGCTGCCCCTCCAGTCCACCACGATGCGCACCATGTCGGGGCTCGCCTGCGTCGTCAGGTTGAACAGGGCCTCCTGGTCGGCCCTCACGTGGTACCGAGCGTCCGCAACACCCGTATCCAGCCCCCGCTTCGCGCCCGCGGCGGGGGCTCCCGCGAGCTGGGCGATCGACAGCAACGCGACCGTCGCCAGCGCCAATCGCCATCCGATGCGGGGCGGCGCGATCCCCGCCACCCGAGTCTGCCTCACGCCGATGGAGCTTGCTCGCCGCCCCTACGGCGTCGCGCAAGGAGCAGGAGGAGCGCAGCACACAGTCCACCCGCGAGGATGACCGGCAGGGCGATTCCCATTCCGCCGCCGAGACCGCCGAAGACGGCGTCGAGCACGTTACCCAGACCGGACCCTTCGTCGGACGCTGCAGTGAGGGCACTCGCACCGTCGCCCTGGCCTGGCTTCGATCCCGCGCCGCCGCCGGCATCACCACCACCACCACCACTACTACCCCTGGACGGAGCGGTCGCCTCGGCGAGGTCGGCGACGGCGCCCCCGATTGGACCCCGAGCGTCGAGCGCATTGCGGGCGCCCGGCGAGATCGCAGATCCACCCGAGTCCTTTCCGGAGCCTCCGGAGCCCTTCCCGCCCCCATCGCTCGGGCGGTCGCCGCCGGCCCCAGGGACGTTCTCCAGGTATTGATCGATCCCCGAGTTCCCCTCCGGAAGCGCGAGCGCGTGCGGCGGGAACGCGATCAGCGCGGCGAGCGCGACGAGAAGGGGAAGCTTTCGCATGTCCCGGATATACGGATTAGCCGGCGAGAGGCTGACAGCGCGTCAGCGTTGCGGGTCCGGGCACGTATTAGTGGGCACATGGCAGCCGGAACGGGAGCGAATAGCCCCGCGGATCGCGCTCGGGTCGCGTGGGGAGTCGTCGATCCGAGGCGGCTCGCAGAGCTTGCCCGCCGCGGGCTCGGCCCTGTGGTCGCGGGCTCCGTGCTGCCGTTCGGGCTCGTCTTCTATCTGGCGCTAAAGGGGGGCGGCTACGATGCGGTCGTCTACAGCCAAGTCGGGATAGCGGCTTGGTGGCTGGTTCTCCTGGGCGCGCTCGTGGGCGTACTTCCCGTCGCCCGGATTCGGCCTGCGGCTTGGCTCGGCCTCGGGTTGCTGTTCGCCTTTGCCGCCTGGACCGCGCTCGGGATCGGATGGTCCGAGAGCGCGGAGCGAAGCCTCGCCGAGGTGGGACGGGTCGCCGCATACCTCGGCGTGTTCTCGCTCGCCCTTGCCGTTCAGGGTCGCGACGGCCTGCGCCGGACGGTGGGCGCCGTAGCGGCGGCGATCGCGCTGGTAGGGGCGCTCGCCTTGCTCTCCCGGCTTCATCCGGCATGGTTTCCCGCCGACGACGCCGCTCGCGCACTGCAAGGGGTGCGGGAGCGATTGAACTATCCCCTCAACTACTGGAACGGGCTCGGCGCGCTGATGGCAATCGGCGTCCCGCTGGCGCTCGCCCTCGCAGCGCGCGCCCGCACGCTTTCCGTCCGGGCGCTTGCGGCGGCGGCGATTCCGGTGCTCTCGCTGACGGCCTTCTACACCCTCTCCCGCGGTGGCATCGCAGCGGGAGCCATCGGCGTTATCGCCTTCATTGCCCTCTACCCGCGCAGGCTTGCCATGCTCCCCACGCTGCTGGTCGCAGGGGGCGGAGCCGCGATCCTGATCGCCGGGGCGGTTCAGCGGGAGGCGCTCGCGGACGGCCTCCACACCGCAGCGGCCAGTTCCCAAGGCGACGAGATGCTGGCGATGACCCTGGTGGTCTGCGCCGGAGCGGCGTTGGTGCAGGTGGCGATCGGGCTCGCCGCCCGGTACGGGGTGGGTCCCCGACCCGATGTTCCCCGCCCCGCCGCAGTGGCGTTTCTCGGGGCCGTGGCAGCAGTCGCCGTCGGCCTTGCCGTTGGCCTGTCCGGGGAGCTCTCAGAGCGATGGGAGGAGTTCAAGAAGCCGGGCACGCCGGGGCCGGGGATCGAGCGGCTCGAGAGCACGCAGGGGAGCTTCCGGTATCAGGTCTGGGAGTCGGCGGTCGACGCTAACGCAACCGATCCGATCGTCGGGATCGGCCCCGGCACCTTCGAGTACTGGTGGGCGCGCGAGAAGGACATCGATACCTACCTCCGCGACGCCCACTCGCTGTACCTCGAGACGCTTGGCGAGCTGGGGATCGTGGGCCTGGCCCTGGTCCTGGGGCTGATCGGAACCGTGCTCGCCGTGGGGGCCCGGCGCGCATTTCGCGGAGGAGAGGAGGGGCGGGCCATGCTGGCTGGGGCCACGGCGGGCTGCGTCGCGTTCGCCGTGGCGGCCACCGTGGACTGGGTCTGGGAGCTCGCCGTGCTACCGGTCGCCTTCCTCTTGCTCTCGGCGGCGATCCTCGGTCCCAGGCGGGCCCCACCACGCAGCGGCGAGGGGCCGGATGCGACCCCGCCACCCGCGGCATTGCCGATTGGCGTGCGCGCGGCGGTCGTGGCGGTCGCGGCGGCCTCGCTGGTCGCGATCGCCATCCCGATGGCCAAGACCGCATTCGTCCGTGAGAGTCAACAAGACGCCGACGCCGCCGCCCTCGGTCCGGCCCTCAGCAAGGCCGGGGACGCTGAAAGCGTCGAGCCCTTCGCCGCGCGTCCTCGCCTCCAGCAGGCCTTGGTTCTGGAGCTCAGCGGGGACCTCGACGGGGCCGCGGCCGCGGCACGTGAGGCGACCCGCGAGGAGTCGGACAATTGGCGGAACTGGCTCGTGCTGGCGCGGCTGGAGGCTGAGCGCGGCCGCGCCGCGGAGGCTGTGGACGCCTACCGGAAGGCGCGTTCTCTCAATCCCCAGTCGCCGCTGTTCAAGCGAGGAGGTGTGCAATGAGCAATCCGCGCGAGACCGATCCTCTTCTGGATCCCGAGATCGATCCGCAGGAGCGCAAGGAGCTCGCCCGGGTTGCCGCACAACTGGAGACGGAGCGCCCCGTACCGCAACCAGCGTTTCGCGGCGAGTTGGGCAGGCGGCTGCTGGGGCAGCTCGAGCCAGGTCGAGCACAGCCGCGTGGGCTCCGGATGCTGATCACGGCGTACGCGGGCTCGGGCCTCTGTCTGCTCGCGGTCGCCGCGGTCGGTGTCGCGGGCGCGGGGCCGCTGGCCGCCTAAGCGGTCCTCGTATCCCGCCTCGGGGCCCTGTCCTCCTTCGGCCCTCCATTCGCCGAATCGAGCTCGGCGCGAAGCCGCCGCAGCGCGCGCGAAAGGATCTGCTGCACGTTGGCGAGGCTGAGGCCTGTGAGCTCCGCGATCTCGGGCCCGGTGAGATCCGCCCCGTACCGGAGCGCGAGCAGCTCGCGCTGCCGCGTGCCGAGGCGCCCCAGGGCTTCCTCGAGCTCGGGGGAGATCCCGACGCCGCTCTCCTGGGGCGGCTCGATCGCTAGCGCCGGATCCCCCGCCTCCTCGCCCTCGATCGGCCGCTCACGCCCGGAGCCCGCGCTTCGGTAGTGGTCGATCAGGAGGTTGCGCGCTATCGCCATCACCCACGTGGTCGCGCTTCCCCGGCTCTCGTCGAAGCGATCCCAAGCCTTCAGCGCGCGTTCGAACGTGAGCTGGGTCAGATCCTCGGCGTCCTGCCGGGAGCCGAGCCGGTAGCCGAAGAACCCGTAGACCTGCCATACCTGCTCCTCGTAGAAGGATGCAAAGCCGCTTCGTTCGCTCATGCTTGCCGGTTACGTCCTTCCTACAGCCCCAGCGTCTTCGCGATGATGTTGCGCTGGATCTCGGAGGTGCCGCCGTAGATCGTCGAGGCGAGCGTGGTTTACCCGCTCTCGGCGCGCCGTCGGCGCGCGAACGCGAACCCGGCGAACCCCGCGAACCCGAGCGTAGCCGCGATCAGAGCGACGACGAACCCGACATCGCTCTGCGGCCCCGACTCGACCCCTGAGCCGAGCGCGGCCAGTCGATCATCGAAGGGCCCCGCCTGGCGCGTTCCGCCCGAAGCTCGATCGCCGGAAACTCCGCCCGCGCTCCGCTCCCCCGATCCGGCCCCGGACGTGGACGCGGCGAAGCCGAGCACTCCCTGCCCGTCGCTGCCCTGAGCCCTGAGGGCGCTGACCGTCGCGGGCGGGATCGCGCTTCCCGACTGGGCTCCGCCGCCCGAGCCACCTCCACCCTGCTCACCGCCGGAGGCACCTGGGCCCTGCTCACCGCCGGCCCCTGGAAGGGTCAGACAGTATTCCTCGAGTGCCCCTCCGCCCGGGGCGCAGCTCTGGGCCGTGGCGGAGGTTGCCGCGACCAGCATCAGCGCCGCACAAGCGAGGAGCGCGCTCAGGGCCGCCGCGCCTCTATATGTTCTTTCTCCGTGGGCGGGCAAGTGCCTCACCTCCCGTTTAGGGGGAATCCCCGCCGACTTGCCGCGTTCCTGATACCCGCAATCGTGCTCCCGTACGCCGCCCTGCGGGGCGGATCCTACGACATCGTCGTGCGCCAAGAGGAGGGTATTGCCCTGTGGTGGATCCTGGCGCTCGGATTCGTGGTCGGGTTGCTCCCGCGGGTGCGCTTGCCTCGGGCCCTGATGGTCCCGCTCGCGGCTGTCACCTTGCTCGCGCTGTGGACCGGCATCAGCCTCGCCTGGACGGAGAGCGATGAGCGAACGCTCGCCGAGCTCGCCAGGGTCGTCCTTTACGCCGGGATCCTCGTACTCGCGTGGGTGGCTGTGGACGGGAGAACGTGGCGGCCGACCGCCGCCGGGATCGCCGCGGGAGCGGTCCTGGTCACCGGGCTGGCCGCGGCCAGCCGGCTCGTGCCGGATGCCTTCCCTCAGGACGAGGTGTCGCAGGCGCTCAACAGTGACAGGCTCAACTACCCGTTCGACTACTGGAACGCGGTCGGCGCGTGGAGCGTGATGTCCGTGGCGATGGCACTTGCGTGGAGCGCTCACGCCGACCGGCTCGCGACACGGGGCGCGTTCCTCGCGGTGGTCCCACTGTGCGCCCTCGCTGCGTACCTGACCTACTCTCGGGCGGCGGCACTCGGGCTCGCCGTCGCGGTCTTGCTGGTGGTGGCGTTGGGTCGTAACCGGTTGGTCACCCTCGCCCACGCCGCCGGCGGGGCGGGGGCGAGCGCGATCGTGATCGAGGTGGCGAGGAGCAACCCGGAGATCGCGCGCGGCACGGGGAACGCGGGGGCAGCGGAGGTGACCGTGGCCGTTGCCGTTGGCGCAGCGATTTGCGTCGGCGCGGTGGCGCTGACCTGGGTGGCGAGAGGAGACGCTCGATGGCAACTGAGCCGGCGGGCGGCGATCGGCCTGGCCGCCGCCGGGGCAGCGATCGTGATCCTGATCGCGAGCACGCTCGCCGCGGATCGAATCGGTGACGCCTGGGAGGAGTTTCGCACCGAGACCCCGGCGGCGACGGTCCGCACCAATCCCGATCCCGCCGCCCGGCTGACGACGCCCGGTAGCAACCGCTCCGAGACATGGTCCTCCGCGATCGACGCGTTCGAAAGCGATCCGCTCAAGGGGACGGGGCCCGGAACGTTCGAGCTCTGGTGGAGCCGGGAAGACGGATTCCCGTTCTACCGGAACGCGCACTCCCTGTATCTGGAGCAGCTCGCGGAGCTGGGGATCGTCGGAGCGACGCTGATGGCAATCCTCCTGGCGAGCATCGCGGCTCTCGCGCTGCGTCTCCGCTCCAGGCTCACCGAGCCGCGCACGATCGGCGCGCAGGTGGCTCTGACGTCGGCGTTCCTCGTCTACCTGCTTCACGCCGGCGTCGACTGGATGTGGGAGTCGACCGCGGTCAGCGTCCTGGCGCTGTCCAGCGGAGCGCTGGCGGCGGGCGGCCCCCGCGTTGCCGCGCACCCCCGCGTGTGGACCCGCGCCGCCCTCGTCGCCGTCGCCATCGCGGCGTGCCTCGTGCAGCTCCCGGGCCTCGTGTCCACGTCGAAGATCCGTGACAGCCAGCAGTCGTTCGCCGCCGGGGACTCCTCGGGCGCGGCCGGGGCGGCAGAGGACGCGGTCGACTTTCAGCCCTGGGCGGCGACCCCATACGTGCAGAGGGCTCTGGTGGCGGAGTCGTCCGGCGACTTCGACGCCGCGGCGGCGGATCTCCAGCGAGCGATCGATCGGGAGCCCACCAACTGGCGCTACAAGCTGCTCCTCGCTCGCGTCGAGGCGGAGGCGGGGCACCCCGCGAAGGCGCTTTCCGCCTATCGGAACGCAAAGGCGCTCCGCCCGGAGGCGCCCTTCTTCCACCGCGTGCCCCGGAGTCGGGCGCCGCGTTGATGTCCGAGACCGCGAACCGGTCCCCGCCACGGGAAGCAACGGCCGGTCGGCTCGAGTTGATCCTCGGCGCCGCCCGTGAGGGATGGAGTGGACGGCTTCCGCCGCGATATGCGGCGGACGCCGGACCCGGTTTCCACCACAGGGTGCGGAGCGCGCTGCGCCCGGGGATCGCGATCCTGGACGTCGGGGCGGGCCGGGCCCCGTGCGTGTCGCCGGCCGACCGCCCCCCGGGCTGCACGTACGTCGGGCTCGACATCTCCGAGCGCGAGCTTCTGCGGGCGCCCCCCGGGAGCTATGACGAGACGGTGGTTGCCGACGCCAGCGAGCTCATGCCCGAGCTCGCGGGTCGCTTCGAGCTGATCGTGAGCTGGTTCGCCTTCGAGCACATCGCGCCGCTCCCCGCCGGCGTGAGCAACATCCGCGAGTACCTGGCTCCCCGCGGGCGGCTGATCTCCAATCTGTCAGGCGCCTTCTCGATCGCAAGCATCCTGAACAGGCTCCTGCCCGAGCGGGCGGCTAGCCGGCTCGTCACTCGGCTGTTGGCTCGCGACCCCGGGAGCGTCTTTCCCGCCCGCTACGACCACTGCTGGCATTCCGCTCTGGAGCGGCTCTTCGCGCGCGGATGGGCGCACTCGGAGATCATCCCGATCTACCTCGGCGCCAGATACTTCCAGTTCTCTCGCCTGCTTTCGGCCGTTTACCTCTGCTACGAGGAGTGGGCGTTCCAGACCGGTCGCCGCAACCTGGCTCCGTACTACCTCGTCGACGCCGTGGCGGACGAACGCCACGGCCGATCCGCATGAGGCGCCCCCGCGCGGTCAGGAACTATTGGTTCGCGACCCGGTACGCCCTGGGGAGGCATCGCTGGACGTTTGCCCTGTTGCGGCTCGCCCCCGGCCCCTATGCCAGCGTCCCGGTGGACCGTGAAACGGAGGTCTGCATCGACGGGTTTCCCCGCTCGGGCAACACGTATGCGGCCTTCGCCTTGCTGCACACCAACCCGGACACGAGGCTCGCCCATCACACCCACGTCCCGATGCAGATCCTCAGGGCTGTGAAGCTCGGCGTTCCGTGCGCGGTCCTCACGAGACCGCCCCTGGACACCCTGACCTCCCTCTGCATCTTCGCCGACGATGAGCTGTCGGACACGCTCGCGTTCAAGACCTACATCGACTTCCACCGGCGGATCGCCCCCGTGGCCGGGGCGGCGGTCGTGTGCAGGTTCGACGAGCTGGTGGCGGACCCGTCGGTGTTGGTCCGGCGGCTGAACCGTCGCTACCGCACCTCGTTCGCGGGCGAGCAACCGGCGAGCGACGAGGTGAAGCGGGAGTTGCTGGCGCGGATCGAACGGGACCACCTGGAGGGCAGCAAGAAGCGGCTCGGGTGGACGATCCCCAACCTCGAGAAGGAGGAGCTGAAGCCGAGGGTGAGGCAGCGGCTGGCACGCCATCCGCTCCTCGAAGAGGCGGATTCGGCCTACCGGCGGATCTCGAGCCTGATCGAGGAGCCTCGCTCGTCTGCGTCTCCGCGGAGCCCCGCTTCTCCATGAAGGGCCCCGACCACGCCCAAGGTAGCCGCGCGCTAGGAGTCGCCGCTAAGGGCGCGAGAGCAACGCCCCGGCGCCCTTCGCGCGCCAGGCGAGCGCGGCGCCCTCGAGCACCCCCAGCACGCCGGCCCACTCGCGGTTGATCGCCCGGTGGACGATCAGGATTCCGATCAACCCCGCGAACTGGATCCTGGCCGCAGGGGTGGGTCGAAAGTTCTTGCGGAATAGATACGTCCGGGCGAGCACGATGTCCCGATTGAAATGCCGCTGCCGGCGCCGCGAGGAGTGAAAGCCGGCCAGCTTGTGGTGCAACACGGCGCGGGGCATGTAGCGGACCCTGCCGAGCCGCGAGAGCCGGTAGGAGAAGTCCTCGTCCTCCCCCTCGAAATTCGCACTGATCAGCTCGTCGTGAGGCACGCGGCGAGCGAGCTCGGTGCGAGCGCTCATGAAGCACCCCTGCATCCACTCAACGTCGCACTCCCGCTCGGGGTCGAGGATCCGTCGCGGATAGCCGAAGCGAGTCATCGAGCCCTGGGGACCTCCGGGGAAAAGCAGGCGCCTGACCGGCGAGGCCCTGCCGCCGAAGCGCCGCCGATCCGCCTCGACCACCCTGCCCGTGGCGCCGGCGACTGCGGGGTCGCGATACGCGTCCGCGAGCGCCCCGAACAACCCTGGATCGAGCGCCACGTCGTCGTCCAGGAACACGACGAGGTCCCCGGACGCGAGCTGGACCCCTCGGTTCCGCTGCACGCTCAGCCCCGGCTCGCTCGGGAGGTAGCGAACCTCCGGTGAACGGCCGCCGCCCTGGAGCTCCGCGACGACGCCACCCGCGGACCGGTTCTCATCGCCATCCACGACGATCACCTCGTAAGGCGGCGGGTCGCACGCCAGCACGCTCTCGAGGGTCTCTTGGAGCAGATCCGGCCGGCACCGGGTGACGATCAGGACCGAGAACCGCACGTTCTGGGCAATAGGGCGTCCGGCCGCTCGGATCCGCAAGGCGGAGCATGGTAAGCCAGGCGCCGATAGGATGCGCTTTCCGTAAGGGGGAAGGAGCCCAGGGAGGATGATCCCGGCTTGGCCGTAAACCATTCGTGATTCGGGTGAAGGAAGCAGTCACTCATCCGACACCCTTCCCGGAGCGGCAGCCCGGCGACGGACGCTCATCCGCCCTCGATGCCACGCGCGGGGACGCGGCGGCGTTTCCCGATGGCGTCATCACCACCCTCGCAGCGATCCGGCGACGCGACGCCGTCTACCGCCGCCTGCTCGCGGTCAGCGACGTTGCGTCGCTGGTGCTCGCGCTGTGGCTCGGCGCCTCGGCGGTCGGCGGCGCCAGGCTCGAGCTGGGTGTGCTTGCCGCGCTCCCCGCCCTGATCATGCTGGCCAAGTTGCTGGGGCTCTACGACCGCGACGAGAACCGGATCCACAAGGGCACGATCGACGAGCTCCCGAGCCTCCTCCACCTTGCCACCCTCACGGCGCTGTTGAGCTTCCTGGCTCAGGGAGCCCTTGTCAGCGCCAGCCTCGGGCGGCTCGAGCTGCTCGTGATCTGGGCGTCCCTACTCGCGTCGCTGCTCCTTGGGCGCGCGCTGGCGCGCGGGATTGCCGCACGGATCACGGAGCCCGAGCGCTGCCTGGTCGTCGGCAACGAGGCAGCGGCAGGCGAGCTGGCGCGCGGGATCGAGGTCCAGGGGCTCGACGCCGAGGTGGTGTCCGTGCTGACGCCCGGCGGCCCCGGCGCACAGGGGGATCTCGCCACCGACGACCTGGCCTCGCGGGTGCTGCCGGCGATCGCAGAGCAGAGGATCCACCGGGTGATCCTCGCGTCCGCGCCGTGGGATCCCGACGAGCTGCTGCACGCGATCGGTGGCCTGAAGGAATCCGGAGTGAAGGTCAGCGTGCTCGCGCCGATCTCCCGGATCACGACGCTCTCGTTCGAGGTCGACCCGCTTCCCGGCATGGCGCTGCTGGGCATGCGGCGGTTCGAGATCAGCCGCTCCTCGAGAATCGTGAAGCGGGGCTTCGATCTCGCCGCCTCGACGCTCATCCTCCTCCTCCTCGCGCCACTGCTCGCGGCAATCGCGGTGGCGATCAAGCTCGACTCCTGGGGGCCGGTCCTCTTCCGCCAGCGTCGCGTGGGCAAGGGCGGAGCGGAGTTCGAGATGCTCAAGTTCCGGAGCATGGTCCTGAACGCCGACCAACGGAGAGGCGAGCTGCGCCCTCTTAACGAGGCGGTGGACCTGTTCAAGATCTGCGCGGACCCTCGCGTGACCGCAGTCGGTCGCCTGATCCGGCGGTGGTCGCTCGACGAGCTGCCGCAGCTGGTCAACGTGGCGCGGGGGGAGATGAGCCTGGTAGGACCGCGACCGCTGATTCCGGAGGAGGATCGGCGCATCCACGGAGTGCATCGTCGCCGCGTCAACGTCCGGCCCGGAATGACCGGCCACTGGCAGATCCTCGGCTCGTGGCGAATACCGCTCGACGAGATGGTCATCCTCGACTACATCTACGTCGCGAACTGGTCCATCTGGGAGGATCTCAAGCTGCTGGCGCGGACGATCCCATTCGTGATCTCCCGCCGTGGCGTGTGATCGTGAGGATCGCGAGAGAAACGCAACGGGGAACGCGGCGTGTTCTAAGCGCGCTTTCGCTGGCCGCCGGCGTGGCAGCTATCTCGGTCCCGTTCCTCGCTCCTGCGACCGCCCCTGCGGCCTCGCTGAAGCTGGGCCTCCAGGACAACCGCCTCTACGAGGCGAGGAGGGAAGCCGTCCGGGCTGAGTGGCTCGACCGGACGAAGGCGGCGGGTGCCGACTACGTCAGCCTCGCCGCCTTCTGGAGGGTGATCGCGCCGTCGAACCCGCCTTCCGGCTTTGATCCGTCCGATCCAGCCGACCCGGCCTACGACTGGGAGAGGCTCGACGCGGCGGTCAGGGACGCGAGCGCCCGGGGCCTCACCGTAGTCCTCGTTGCGGTGGACGCCCCGGCGTGGGCCGAGGGCGCGGACCGGCCGGCGGGAACCCCCGCCGGCACGTGGCGGCCCGATCCCAGCGCCTACGGCGCGTTCTCACGCGCCCTCGCCCGCCGCTACTCCGGGACGTTCCCGGATCCGCTGAACCCGGGTGCCGCTCTGCCGCGCGTGCGGTTCTTCAAGGCTTGGAACGAGCCGAATCTGAACCGATACCTGAATCCCCAGGGAAGCGGGAACAAGCCCGAGAGCGCGGAGATCTACCGGCAGTTGCTGAACGCCCTATATGAGGGAGTCACAGCCGTGAACGGCGACAACCAGGTGATCGCCGGGGGAGTGTTGTCCTTCGCGGATCCCAAGGCGGGCGGTGACACGCACCCGCTCGACTTCCTGAGGAGACTGTTCTGCCTGAAGGAGAAGAAGGACAAGCTCCGTGCAACCTCCTGCCCGGACAAGGCCCACTTCGACATCCTCGCGTACAACGCGATCCAAGGGGGCGCCACGTCGCCCCGTACCCGCTTTCCGCACCCCGACGACGCGGGGATCGCGGAGCTGGACTCGATTCAGCGCCTGCTTCGCACGGCCAAGAAGAAGAGACGCGCGTTGCCCAAGAAGCGCAAGCCGCTGTGGGTAAGCGAGTTCTGGTGGCGGAGCCAGCCGCCCACGTCGGCGGCGGCAGGCGGCGTCCCGTTGGCCCAGCATGCCCGGTGGCTCGAGGAGTCGCTGTACCTGTTCTGGAAGCAGCGGGTGCGGGTGGCGTTCTGGTTCCTGATCCGGGACCCGGACCCGATGCGAACCAGCGTCTTCACCGTGAATTCCGGCCTGTACTTCTTCGACGAGACGAGGAAGCCCGCACACCAGGCCTTCCGATTCCCGTTCGTCACCGACAAGAAGAAGCACGGCAAGAAGGCACGCGTGTGGGGAATCTCCCCGGTTCCCGGGACGGTCGCGATCCAGAGACTGCAGGGCGGCGAGTTCCAGACGATCAAGCAGGTCAACGCCGGCGGCAGCGGAATGTTCG
>WUUC01176896.1_pt1 | contig 13784 bp, 18 predicted proteins | sample 6278441 | NCBI WGS metagenome assembly WUUC01 (sample SAMN13675441, study PRJNA597444) | soil metagenome | isolation source: soil | place: USA: Washington | collected 2017-10
CCCAGGTTGCGAAGCTCACGCTTGCCCGGCAGGCCCTCTGCCGCGCGGCAGCTCGGGAGTTTGCCGCTCTGGATCTCGCCTGGGAATCCGCGTGGCCCGGTGATCTGGTCGGTCCCGACCTGGACAAGGCCCGGCAGCTCTACCGGCGATGGAGTCTGCTTTGAAGACCGCGCAATTCACGGTCCGGGGCACCACAGCCCAGGCGGAGAGGTGGAACCGAGCAGCCCAGGCGGAAGGCTTCGCTTCGGCCGGTAGCTGGCTCGCGGAAGCCGCTGACGCGTACCTCAAGGCCAGGGCCAGGGCGGGCCGGCCTCTGCCGTTGGCTTGGCACCTCGGACGCTTCTCCGTTGTCCTTATGGACGGCTCCGAGATCTCCACGCGAGGGAAGATTTCGCCGCCGTTCGGCATCTTCCAGGGCACCAGCCACGGACCGGACCGGAACAAGCTCCGGACCCTGGTGCACGTCCCAACCGGCCGCGTGATTGCGACGCTCCGGAGCTTTCGACAATGCCGCGCCCTTGCGGCTGAGCTGGCCCCCGCTCTGCTTCGTGGGGAGCTGCCGGACGCTCTCCCCGTAGTCGAGCTCCACGTCCGCGAGTCGGCCTAGAACACCTCCCGGGCGGTGCCTGTACGGACCGCCCGTGGTACCATGGGAGCATGCCGAACCGGTCACGCACTACCAAGGCCAAGCGTCCCCGCGACTTCAACACCCGCGCCTTTGAGTCCGTTGCCATCCTGACAGGGATAGCGGAGCCGCCCCCCGAGGCTGAGCCGCTTGACCCCGTACAGGTTGCGGCCCGAGAGCTTGGACGACGTGGCGGGTTGAAGGGTGGGAAGGCCCGGGCTGCGAAGATGACCCCAGAGGAGCGGACGGAGAGCGCCAAGAAGGCGGCGGCCGCACGGTGGAAAAAGGCCCCGGAGTGACCTTGACCGGTCTCCTCGAGCCAGACGGCGAGGAGACCGGTCAAGGATCAGATCCCAGGAATGCGCAAGGTATCGCCTCTCTTGGGATAAGCCCGATCCAGCAGGTCCTTGAACTCATCCCACGTTTTTGATAGTCGCAGAAGGCCGATAACAGCATAAAGATGCTGCGCCAGCGCTGGATGCCCGACATCTTCTGTTAGCCACTGGTGGTGTTTCCTCTTTCTGGCTCCCTTCCCATCAGTCGGATTTCTCGCCTCCAACTCCTTGAGCAAGCCGGGAGTGAGCCGCTCATAGACGAAATCCTTGGTGTAGTTCGCGAAAACCTGAGGGCGGTTGACCTTCATGCCCTTCCATTCCCAGCCGCGAAGACGAAAAATTTGCTGATAAAACTCATCCGGAAACCGCTTTGCCCAAGCCGCTAACTCTTTCCTTAGGTAGCGATCAAGAATCTGCTGGAGTGCTAGCCTGTCTCGTGTCTCCTGGTAGCCCGTAGCTTCATCGACAAGAGCGATGATTCCGACGTGGGCGAGGCCGCGCATGAGCGCATCGCATTGGCGAACAATGTGCTCATACTGAGAAGGGACCTTCCCGGTCCTCTCTAGGGACTGATCCCGAAATTGCAAATACACCTCACAGACCATGGGCAGCAACTCAGCATCGTAACCGACCGCCCTTCGTCCTTCGGAGGTCCTGAAAAGGAGCGGAGTGGTCGACACTCGTAACTCCTCAGAAATAAACGGTTTAAGCTGGTCCGCCTGCAAGAAAAAGGGCAACCCGTCGACAGCGGTCAAAGCCCCTGTGCCGGCCTTTGGAGTCCGTGAGCGTCCAAGGGCTTGAAGGAAGGTGCCTTGACTTAGGAGTCGCTTCCCGTTAGGCAATACCGCCGCCCGGAGCGTTGCGGAACCGATCTCCAGTTCACCTTCGTGCGTAGCTTGCATCAATTCAGAGTGCCACCTTCCGGATGCGGCGTGGCGAGCGATCTCGCTTCGTTTATCTGCGCTGAGCTTTTTTGCCCGGGCAATGCCGCCTTTGGACTGAGGGGTCGTTTCTGTCGGGTTCTCATCCTTGGCCATGTGCTTGCTGCCTCCTCTTCTGATATGCATGCTAGCATAGACCCAGAAAGCAAGCATGTCAAAAGTGGGAGCAAGCATTTGACAATCCGAAACCGCTCTGGCATAATGTTCAGTATGGCAAACGTCCTGAGCAACGCTGACCGCGCGTCCGTCGTCGCCGCCCTGGTCGAGGGCAACTCGATCCGCGCCACCTCCCGCATGACGGGCGTGGCCCGGAACACGGTGACGAAGCTGCTGGTTGACCTCGCGGCGGTCTGCGATGAGTTCTCCCGGACGAAGCTGGTCGACCTGCCCTGCAAGCGGCTACAGGTCGATGAGATCTGGGAGTTCTGCTACGCCAAAGAGAAGAACGTCCCGGCCGACAAGAAGGGAACGTTTGGCTTCGGCGACGTGTGGACGTTCGTGGCGATCGACGCGGACACGAAGCTCGTGCCGTCCTGGCTGGTCGGCAACCGCGACTCGGGCACGGCCACGGAGTTGATGCAGGATCTCGCCTCCCGGCTGGTCAGCCGAGTGCAGATCACCACCGACGGTCTCAAGGCGTACATTTCGGCGGTAGAGGATGCCTTCGGCGGTGATGTGGACTTCGCGCAGCTCCACAAGATCTATGGCCCGGCTCCCGAGGGAGAGCGGCGCTACAGCCCGGCGGAGTGCCTTGGAGCCGAGAAGCGGGTCGTCTGTGGCAACCCCAACAAGTGGGACGTGTCCACGTCCTATGTTGAGCGTCAGAACCTCACCATGCGGATGAGCATGCGCCGCTTCACCCGGTTGACCAACGGCCACAGCAAGAAGATCGAGAACCACATCGCCGCCGTGACGCTGCACTTCGCCTATTACAACTTCTGCCGGGTGCACATGAGCCTGGGGAAGGGGCCGGACGGCAAGGGCCGCACGCCCGCGATGGCGGCCGGTGTCGAGACCCGGAAGCTGGGCATCGCCGATCTGGTTGCCCTGCTTCCGGATGCCGAAGTTAAGCCGAGGTCAAAATGAGCCAGTACCTGGCGATCCCCTACCACGGCCTGACTCAGGGCGGATTTAACCCGACCGTGGTCAACGCGAGTCTGACTCGAGTCGAGCTCAACCCGACCATGGTCAACGCGAGTTTGACTCGGGGCACTGTCCTAGTTTGATTTTGGCCCCCCGGGGGTGCTCCGAAAGGGGCTGAAGTGGGTTACGTTCCTCCCCGAAGGGGGAGGAACGGCCTCCCTCGATTCCCCGCGAAGCGGTCCGCCGAGGTGTTACGAGCACCCCGACGGACCTACCACTGCACAGGAGCAAGCCCCATGCAGCAGCACCCCGAGTCTACACCGCCCCCCGACGCACTCACCCCGCCGATCCTCGACCCCGCCCGTTGGGAGGACTTCAACGGGTACCGCGAGACGTTCCTGCTGTACTTCACGGAGCCGACCGCGAACGCCGGCCTCCGCCGCTGCGCCGATCTGTACTACCAGCTCATTCTCGAAAGCCCCCTGGTGATGCCAGAGCAGCCGGAGGGTTGGGTCCGGAGCCAAGTCCGCGCGGCGGTCGCGGATCTCCGCTTCCTGCAAGGCTTCCTCGCAACCCTCGGAGAAGAAGCAGAGACCAGCAACACCCCGCACGAGGAGCACCTGTGCCGCTTCGCCGGAAAGCGGGCGGAGGTGATCGCCAAGGCGGCGGACGAGATCGAAGCGCAGCTCGGCGCGTGGCGCGGGGAGGCCGAGGTTTGAGGCTCCCGCAACCCGCCAAGTGGCACCGCAAGACGTTCGCGGTGCATCTCCTCCCGGACTGTACTCAAGCCCAGAGCGACCGCGCCGAGCTGGTCTCGGGTCTGGTGTCCGGTCCCTTCGGGATCTACTCCGGCAGCTCGTGCCGCATCGAGCCCGGCCGCTTCACCCTCGTGCACCTGCCCTCCCAGGTTGCCAAGCTCACGCTTCCTCGGCGGTCCATGTGCCGCGCGGCGGCTCAGGAGTTTGCCGCCCTGGATCTCGCCTGGGAATCTGCATGGGCACCCGGGGTGACCGGCCCCGACCTCGACCGAGCGCGCGAGATCCTTGCCCGCTGGAAGGGGAGCCGGTGAAGGTCGCCTCGTTCACCGTGCGCGGCTCTCAGGCGCAGTCGGAGCGCTGGAAGCGAGCGGCAGACGCGGAAGGCTTCGCTTCGGCCGGTAGCTGGCTTGCGGAAGCCGCTGACGCGTACCTCAAGACCAGGGCCAAGGCGGGCCGTCCGCTGCCTTTGGCGTGGCACCTTGGGCGGTTCTCCGTGGTCGTCATGGACGGCTCGGAGATCTCGACCCGAGGGAAGATCTCGCCACCGTTCGGCATCTACCAGGGGACGAGCCACGGACCGGACCGGAACAAGCTCCGGACGCTGGTGCACATCCCCACCCGCCGCGTAATCGCGACTCTCAGGAGCTTTCGACAGTGCCGCGCCCTGGCGGCCGAGCTGGCCCCCGTGCTCCTGCGGGGCGAGCTGCCCGACCCTGCCGCCATTGTTGAGCGGCACGTCAGCGAGTCTGCCTAGACCCTTCACGGGCGGCCGCTCCGGCCGCCCGTGTTACCATGAGGATCTGCCATGCCCACACGTCCCAAACGCTCCCGCGATCCCGTCAAGGCTGCTCATCAGGTCTACCTGGAGATCATTGGGGAGGCGCCGGAGTCGGTTCCGGAGCAGGAGAAAAATCCTACGACGGTCAAACGCGCGCGACGCGCGGGATCTGTGGGCGGGCCAGCCCGAGCGGCGAAGCTCACTGCAGAACAGCGGTCAGAGATCGCGAGGATTGCAGCCGAAGCTCGCTGGAAGAAGTCGGAAAGCTAGCTCGCCTTCTCGTCCTCGTCCTCGTCCGGAGCGTTCTTCCGCCACTCAACATCGTCCGTGAAGTCCAGCGGAATATCGATCGGCTCGTCCTGCGGGTTGATGCTGTTCCAGTGATCCGCGTCCAGGCTGAGCTGGAGCCCATCACCGACCATCTGTTCCCGGCGGTTGATGAGGGACTTGAGCATCTTCGGTCGCGGTGCCTTATCGATGTCGACCCACAGGCGGAGCTGCCCCCCATCCGCCGGAATCGCATGGTTTACGCGGTACGGCTTGCCTGTGACCTTGTCGTACTTGATCTCCTCCCGCGCCGCTCGCGAAAACTCCTTCGCAAGCATGTCGACAGGATCGATCGGCTGTGAGAGCGGCCACCCCATCTTTGCGGCGAACCGCGCGACCTTTCTCATGTCGATGTCGGTCTCTCCGGTCTCGTCGCGATACTGACGGATGATGGCCTGCATCTGTTGATTCTTGTTCGGCACTTGATTGTTCCTTTCCTGTGAATTGCTTATTCAACCGGCGCGACATCGCCCCACCCATCCACGATGGCGCTCGGCGCGATTGCTGTCCGAATCTTGACTAGATGGCGCCTAAACAGCTCGTACCGTCCGGTGCTCCGCTGGAGTTGACCAGCCACAAGACCCGGATGCACTCCAAGGGTGCGCGCAAACCCGATGATGTCGCGCTCGGCGAAGAACGGCGCCTTGCGGGCGACGAATCGCGCGAGCTTGTCCGGGGGGACGCAAAAGGCTGCGGCTGCTTCGTTGGCGATTCGCTCTTGCTCCGGGACCTCGGGTCCGGTACCGGCGCTTTCCCCCTCAAGCTCGACATCAATGGCGACGGCTATCCGCCCGTCGCGGCGTACGACATGCTCTAGCTCGTGCCTTAGCACAAACCAGAAGTTGTCAATGCGGTCGTATCGAAGGGAGAGGCCGATGACTGGGGAGAGATCATCCAACCAGAAGCAAACCCCGTCGATTTTGGCAGCGGTGAGCGATTCCACCATGACAAAGCGGATGCCGCTTTCGGCGAGTATCCGGGGCACCTTTCGAGCTTCCTCTGGAGAGGATCGCAGCGGTGCAAGACGCTTGATTGCCGCCGCGACGGAATCGGGAGAATACCGGGGAACAAGCATGTCGCTGGCGATCTGCTTGACCCGATACAGCCATGCCAGTTGCACCGGCGTGATTTCCGTAGCCACGTTGGTCTTCTTGGCCGCATGGGGCAAGATCTCGATCTCATCCGGTGAGCTGACCCCGAAGAACTTCGCAAGCCCGGCCTCGACCTTCGGCACGTCGCGTACGTCCTCGACCTGGAGCCACCCACGGGCGATCATCTCTGACACCGGTAGACCACCGAAGAGATGGGCTCGCGTGGCCCTCCGGGGGTCGGGGCGAGCTGCTATCCGGGCCTTCGCCAAGTCGTACGACTTCTGGAGCTCGAGGAACTGTTCGGGAGGAACGCGGAAGACCTCCCCGAGCACTAGGGCCAGATCGGCGGTTACTGGCTGCCTGTCCGAGACGAGTTTGTTGACGCCCGTCTCACCCATGCCAATGATGAGCGCCAGCACCCGCTGGCTCCATCCGTTGACCTCCAGCAGGCCCCGGATCAACTGGCCCGGAGTTCGGCAATCGTCTAGCGTGGAAGTCATAGGGGTAGCCTAAATCAGTCTGCGCAGAATAGCAAACTAGATCTTATGCTTGACTTGGAGCCTCGATCTCGATAGAGTTCTTGTCATGGCAAACGTACTCAGCACCGCGAAGCGCGCCTCGATCGTGTCCGCCCTGGTCGAAGGCATGAGCGTCCGCGCCACGGCCCGGATGATGGACGTGTCCAAGGACACGGTAGCGAAGCTCTCCCTTGAACTCGGAGAGGCGTGCATCCGGTACATGGACGAAACGCTGAGGGATCTGCCGTGCAAGCGCCTACAGGTCGATGAGGTGTGGGCGTTTTGTTACGCAAAATCTAAAAATGTACCGGCTGAGAAGAAGGGTACGTTTGGCTTTGGCGATCTCTGGGCCTTCACTGCGGTGTGTGCAGAGACCAAGCTGATTCCCTGCTTCCTGGTCGGCTCCCGCGATAGCGGCAGCGCCACGGAGTTTATGCAGGATCTCGCGGGCCGCCTGACCAACCGGGTGCAGCTCACCACCGACGGTCACAAAATGTACCTTGGCGCTGTTGAGGATGCCTTTGCGGGAGATATCGACTTCGCGCAGCTCGTGAAGGTCTACGGCCCGACCCCCGAGGGTGACCACCGCTACAGCCCGCCGGAATGCCTGGGCACCCAGAAGCACGCGGTTACCGGGTGCCCGGACAAAAAGCACGTCTCGACCTCCTATGTCGAGCGTCACAACCTCACGATCCGCATGGGCATGAGGCGCTACACCAGATTGACCAACGGCCATTCCAAGAAGCTCCGGAATCACGTCGCCGCCCTGGGCCTGTTCCTCTGCTTCTACAACTTCTGTCGCCTTCACCAGAGCATCCGGTGCACGCCTGCCATGGCGGCCGGAGTCACCTCGCATGTCTGGTCGGTCGCCGAGCTGGTCGGCCTGCTCGACCGGCCGATTGCCGAAGAATCAAACTAGGACAGTGCCCTGGCTCGAGTCGGGTTCAACCCGACTGCGGTCAGGTCGTGTCCTAGCTCAGTGTGGGGGGTACGGGGGGCTAGCCTGGGGTGTCATCGGAGGGCCATAGGCTAGACGGCAATGACATGCCGTAGCCGCGCGCCGCCTCGGCCCTGATCTCGTCCACCCATTCCCGCCATCCTGGCAGCCAGGAAGACGGATGGTGCTTGAGCCGATCGCCCAGAGGGATCAGTCTCTGCCCCAGGTCGAACGCTTTATCTTCCCGGTCAAAGCGCTCCATCTCCAGCCCCGAGGGGGCATGGAGAACCAGCCACGTTCCGCCGTACTGGACAATTCCTACGTGCCCGTGAACCAATCCGGGAACCTTGATCTCGCCGCCTTGGTGGAGCATGACCGACTCGCCGGGCTTCCATTCGTGCTCTGGTCCTACTGTCGTCATACCTTATTCTACCTCCCCCCAGTCCACCCGGAAATGAAGAGGCCGGGGCGTTGCCGCCCCGGCCGAAGGTACTTGGAGCCCGAAAGGCTTTAGGCGCTTGCAGGAAGCGTCAGGCTCCGATGCCTATGGATACTCCCCCTGGCGAGTTGCCCCCACAGGTTTGATTCCGACTCTGGCGCCTGCCGACCCCTACTGAATCTCAGTCCGCGCGGACCTGTGTGCCCCGGGAGTGGTGGGGCTCTTTTTGCGCCTGAGTTTCAGAACGTTGCCGAGTAACTCGGCCATGGGCAGTCCTCCTTTCGCAGAAGGCCGTCCACTAGAGGAAGGCACCTATAAGTGTACGCCAGGGCGAAGTGTTTCGGGCGAGGGCCTAGGCGGTCAGGAGATCCCGCACGGTCCAGATTTTCCGAGTGAGCCCCGCATGCATCGCCGGGGAAATCCGGAGAGAGGAGTGCCGCCAGCAGAGGTTGTAGCTCGCCGCGAAGAGGGCAACCGCCGACTTGAGGGGCCACGGCAGCCCCGGTTGGGCCACTTCGGCCCAACGCGGGGCCGTCACCGCCCCATGTCCCGCACATCGGCCCATTTGTGGGCCGTGGCCGCCCCCACTTCCCGCGAAACGCCACTTTCGACCTGACTTCGCGCACCCTCGGGGCCGCCACCCATCCACCGGCGCGCGCACCGCGTATAAGCTCCAAGATGCTGATTGTCCTGAACACCGACCCGAGCCCGGCAGGGCTCTGAGGGAGAGTGCGTGCGTATTCACTTCGTCCTTGCAGTCCTGACTATCCTTGCGGTCCTTTCTCCCGCCGCCCGCGCCGCCGCGCAGGAGGAGCCCCCGACGCCGGTCGAGGACCAGGTCCGCGAGGAGGTCGCACGCCAGGTCGCCGAGAAAATGGCCGAGGCCGAGGCGAAGCGGTGGACCGCCGGGCTCAACCCGCAGGGGGGCGGGCTGTTCGTCAAATCGCCCGACGGCAAGACCCTGTTCCGCCTCTATGGCTACGCCCAGCCGACCGTCACCTACACCGACAGAGACAACGGCACCTCCTTCGAGGAGGCCGACTTCCGCGTCCGCCGCGCCCGGATCGACTTCACGGTTGACTACGACGACCGCTACAAGCTCTTCCTCGAGTACGACGGCGCCTCCGCGGATGGCACCGCCCTGGTCGAGGCCTGGGCCCAGGCCGCCTACATCCGCGGTCGCCACTATCTCCGCTTCGGCAAGTTCATCACCCCGTTCAGCACCGAGAACCTGCGCTCCTCCCGCGCCATGGACACCGTGGAGCGCTATCTCGCCCTCAACGCCATGTTCGGCCTGCCCGCCCTCGACGTCCAGTTCGGACCGATGCTCTGGGGGCACCTCGGCGCGGAGAAGCGGGTCACCTACTACGTCGGCGCCTGGAACGGCAACGCCGCCGCCAACGCCGCCGTGGTCTCGGGGCAGCGCGGCAACGCCCGCGACAACAACGGCGACAAGGAGGTCCAGGGGCGGCTCAACGTCCAGTGGACCCCCGAGCTGACCACCGGCGTGGCCGTCGACCTCAGCCGCGAGGAGGCGCAGACCCTCACCCTGCCGAGCTACTCCGGCGGCCGCTTCCTCGCCGTGCCGGTCCAGGGGGACCGCCGGGGAGTGAACCTCGACGCGCACTGGAAGCGCGGCCGCCTCTCCTTCGACAGCGAATGGCTCGGCTTCGAATTTGAAGACAGCGACACCGAATTGCGGGGCGGCTACGTGCAGGCCGCCTGGTGGGCCCGCGGCAGCGAGGCCGAGGGGGGCTTCCAACCTCTGATCCGGGCCGAGATCGCCGAGCTCAGCCATACCGGTAGGGAGGACGCGGTCCAGGCGCTCGACGGCTCGCGGATCGAGGCGGTCACCCTCGGCGTCAACATCTGGCCCGAGGGGCGGGTCCGCTGGCAGGTCAATCTGATCGGCGAGCACTTCGACGGCCGCGGCAACGGCAGCTTCCTTGCCGATTCCGGCTGGCGCCCGACCGCTCTCGCCCAGCTGCAGATCAAGTTCTGACGTGGAGACTCCGATGAAGAAGACGCTTCGTGCCCTGGCGCTCGTTCCCGCTCTGCTGCTGGCCTCGGCCCTCCCGGCCGGCGCGGCGGAGAAGGTGGTCATCCAGTACGACTGCATCCCCAACTACGCCAACTGGGGAGGCGTCACCGCCCTCTACAAGCAGCTCACCGGCGTGACCGTCCCCCCTGATCCCAAGGGCTCCTCGGTGGCCATGGCCGCCCTGGAGAAGGAGAAGGCGAATCCGGTCGCCGACTGCGCCTACTACTCCGGAGCGATCGGCTATCAGGCCTCCGAGAAGGGGCTCCACCAGCCCTACAAGCCCAAGGGGTGGGAGAAGATCCCCGCCGGCCTCAAGGATCCCAATGGCCTCTGGTGGACGGTGCACACCAGCACCATCGCCTTCATCGTGAACACCAGGGCGCTCGGCGGCGCCCCGGTGCCGCGCTCCTGGCAGGACCTGCTGAAGCCGGTCTACAAGGGGAAGATCGCCTACGACGACCCGACCTGGGGGGGCACTTCCTACACCCTGGTCTACGGCCTCAACGTCCTGTTCAAGGGGAAGGACCCCGACTTCCGGCCGGCGCTCGGCTACCTGAAGAAGCTGGACGCCAACGTCTCCTTCTACCCGCGCGAGTCGATCTACAACTCCGTGCTGCGCGGCGAGGTGGCGATCTGGATCAACGCCGACGGCAACGGCTACAAGATGAAGCACGTCGACGGCGCCCCGGTCGAGGTGGTGATCCCGTCCGAAGGGACTTTCACCATGCCGCTGGTGATGGGGATGGTGAAGGGGGCTCCGCGCCCGGAGGAGACCCGCCGGTACCTCGACTGGCTGCTCACCCCTGCGGCGCAGGCGGAGTTCGCCGAGTCGTTCTTCCGTCCGGTCGTCCCCGGCACCATGCCGAAGGAGATCGCCGCGAAGTTCCTCCCCGAAAGGGAGTACGCTCGGGCGCGGGCTCTCGACCTCGGGCGGATGGCCGCGGCGGCCGACGCCCTGAAGAAGGCCTGGCAGCGGGAAGTGCGTGGACCCGGCCGCTGAACCGGATCGCTGAGCCGGCCGTTTGGAACCAGGCGGCTGACAGCGTTTGCGTTTACAATGCCGGGTCTCGGCAGCGAGGGAGGACAATTCGTTTGACAACCGGCTCGCGACCCTGGGCCGGGGCGCTGCTTGCGCTCCCGCTCGCGCTCTTTCTCGGAGGGCTCGTCCTCTGGCCCCTGGCGAATCTGACCGCCTCGGCGCTCTCCAGGGAGGGCCGGGAGGCGCTCGGGCAGGTGCTCGCCGCCGGCCGCTACCGCACGGCCCTGGTCAACTCGCTGGCCCTGTCCACGGCGGCGGCGGTGGCCGCTGTGGCCCTCTCCCTGCTCCCGGCCTGGGTCCTGGCGCGCGAGCGCTTCCGCGGACGCGACCTGCTGCGCACCGCGATCTCGCTGCCGCTGACCTTTTCCGGCATCCTGGTCGGCTTCCTGATGGTCGTGCTGCTCGGCCAGGCCGGCGCCATCCCCCGGCTGACCGGCCTGCTCACCGGCCGCGAGCTGTTCGCCGGGACCGCCTTCACCTTCGCCGGGCTCTTCCTCGCCTATCTCTACTTCGAGATCCCGCGCGCGGTGATGACCCTGGAGGCCGCCTTCCGGCGCTTCCCGCGCGAGCTCGACGCGGTGGCGCGCACCCTGGGCGCCAACCCACTGGAGCGGCTGCTGCGCGTCTTCCTGCCGCTCACCGCTCCGGCATTGCGCTCGACGCTCGCCGTCACCTTCTCGGCCTCAATGGGGTCGTTCGGGGTGGCGCTGATCCTGTCGCGCCGCTTCACGGTCGCGCCGCTGGAGATCTACACGGAATTGACCGGCTTCTTGAACGATGAGGTGGCCGGTGCCCTCTGCCTGGTCCTGGCGGCGTCGACCCTCGCGGTCGACCGGCTGTTGACCCCGGGGAGGGCGGCTTGAGGCTGTCCTCTCGCCGCTTCCTGCGGCAGGCGGGGATCGCCTGGACGGTGGTGCTGGCCCTCGGGCTGGTCGCTCCCGTGCTGCTGACCGTGGCCGGGGCCTTCTCGGACGCGGAATGGTACGGGCAGCGCTCCGAAGGGGCCGAAGCCGCGGGCACGGCCGGGCTCTTCCGCTACGTGCTGGAGATCTGGGGGAGCACCCTGCTGCGCTCCGCCGTGGTGGTCGCCGTGGTGGTGCCGCTCGCGCTGTTGATCGGCGCGCCCGCGGCGTACGCCTTCCGCCGGCTGCCGTTCCCCGGCTCGCGGCTGCTCGAATCGCTGGCCCTCCTGCCGCTCGGCCTCCCAGGCGTGGCCCTCGCCTTCGCCCTGATCCTCGCCATGAGCGGCGCGCCGCGCTTCGGCCTGCTGGTGGTGGGTCACCTCGCCTACACCCTGCCGCTGGTGATCAAGACGGTCGGCAACGCGATGGCCCATACCGACCCTCGGCTGGAGGCGGCGGCGCGCAGCCTCGGAGCCGGGCCTTGGGAGACCGCCTGGCGGGTGACCCTGCCGCTGCTGGCGCCGGCCCTGACCCTCGCGGCGCTCCTCGTCTTCGCGGTCTCCTGGGGCGAGTTCAACGTCAGCTTCCTGCTCGCCACCCCTCTGGTGCAGACCTTTCCGGCCGCCCTGTACATGACCTACACGGCCAACTCCTTCCCCGTCGCGGCGGCGGCCACCCTGGTTTTCCTGCTCCCCGTGATCCCGGCCCTGATCGCCATCCAGGCGCTGGGTGGGGAAGAGCTCCATAGGGGTCTGCAGGCGTGAAGGTCCGCGCCGAGGGGCTGTCGTTCGCCTATCCGGGTTCCCTGGGCCGCGGCGTCCGCGTCCTCTCCGATGCCTCGCTGGAGCTGGCGGAGGGGCGGATCACCGTCGTCATCGGCCCTTCGGGCTCGGGCAAGTCGACCCTGTTGCAACTGCTGGCCGGTCTGCTCCACCCGGCCGCGGGCTCCATCTGGTTCGACGAGCAGGACATCACCGGGGTGCCCACCGAGCGGCGCGACGTCGGCGTCGTCTTCCAGTCCTACGCCCTCTTCCCGCACCTGAGCGTGCGCGAAAACATCGCCTTCGGGCTGCGCACCGCCCGGCGGCGTTTCTCCCTGCGCCTCTCCTCGCAGCCGCCACGGCGGCGGATCGATTCCCGGGTCTGGGACGCCGCGGCCCTGGTGGGGATCGAGTCGCTGCTCGATCGCCGACCTTCCGAGCTCTCCGGCGGTGAGCAGCAGAGGGTGGCGTTGGCCCGCGCCATCGCTCCCCGGCCGGCCCTGCTGCTGCTCGACGAGCCGCTGTCGGCCCTGGACGCGCGGCTGCGCCGGAGCGTCCGCCTGGAGCTGGCGGCGCTGCTGCGGCGCCTCGGCACCACGGCCCTCTACGTCACCCATGACCAGGAGGAAGCCATGCTGCTCGCCGACCACCTGATCGTCCTCGACGGCGGCCGGGTGGTGCAGGCCGGTGCCCCGCTCGATCTCTACCGCCGGCCGGCCACCCCGTTCGTCGCCTCGTTCCTGGGGGAGGCGAACCTGCTCGAGGCCACCCTCCGCGAGCGCCAGGACTGCGACGGCGCCCTGGGGTGCAACTCTCTGGAGACGCCGCTCGGCCGGCTGCCGTTGCGGCGAGCCCCGATGTCCGGGAATGGGTCGGCGGGGAACGGGCGCATTCTGGTCCGTCCGCAAGACCTGGAGATCGGCGGCACCTCCGGAGCCCCCGCCACGGTAGTCGAGTCGCGCGGGCTCGGCCCCTACGATCTGGTGGTGTTGCGCCTGGAGGAGGGGACGGAGCTGGTGGTCCACTTGCCGCCGGAGACCGCGCCGCCGATCGGGTCGCGGGTCCGCGCCGGCCTGCGCCATCGGCATCCGCATTTTTTGCCCGAATAGAAGTCGGGGTGGCACGACGCTTGCGGTCTTCTCTTGTCTCTGGACGGCCCGCTCCCCGCGGGCCAGGACGCGAGAAGGAGGTGCTCATGCAGGTTCCCCT
>WUUC01219621.1_pt1 | contig 13781 bp, 12 predicted proteins | sample 6278441 | NCBI WGS metagenome assembly WUUC01 (sample SAMN13675441, study PRJNA597444) | soil metagenome | isolation source: soil | place: USA: Washington | collected 2017-10
ATCGCGACACCGAGCACGATCACAGCGCGATCGAGCATCACTCCTGCGCGTCGGGACATGAAGATGGCGATAGCGAGCACGGACGAGACTGCGCCGCCCAGCTTGGGATCGAGCTTCAACATCGCCAAGAGGCCGAGCCCGCAGCCCGACACGTTACCGATGCTAAAGACGAGCCCACCGAGCACGATCAGCACAGACAGCACGTAGCCCGCGCCCGGCACGACGCGGTTGCAGAGCAGGTGCGCGCGCTCCCCTGACACGCCGACGACGCGCCACACATTCGACTGCAGCGCGATGTCGACGACGATCGAGAGCAGGATCGCGCATGCGAAGCTCGCTCCGAGCCCGAGCGTAAACTTCGCAGTTTGTGTGATGAAGCCAGGACCGATGGCGCTGGTCGCCATCAAGAACACAGCACCGATCACGCCGGAGCGGCGCGACGCAACATGGGAAGCAGTGGCAACAGGCGGGGACGCAGCGATCGCATTCACCGTGCTCATGGAGGCCTCCTTGCAACTTGCAACGACGACCTCCATCACTTATCAAGCGCAGTCGCAGAAAGATCGCGCGCTCTCGAAACGACGATTTCGATGTGAGCGCGCGCCGCTGCAGGCTGCACATGTTTCCGGCCGTTTTCAGCCCGCTACCAAGTGCGGTCACGCGTCGACCTTATCCTCAAGATACGCCAGGACGGGCTTCATCCGTGTCGAGCTCGGAGCTTCGTGTCGGCTGAAGTGCGGCGGCTCGACGGGTGGGCTCGCGTGACAACTTCGCTTTGAGATCTTGGAATTGCCCGCGCATCACCACAACCCATCCTGTTTTCGAGGGGTCCGCCGTGGACCCGTGAAACCGTTTGCTAAAGTGTCTTGCGGCTCCCACACGGTTTAGTCCGCGGAGCGTTGCGATAGCTAACGACAAAAAGGCGAGTCCGAAGCTTCCAAAAAAGTACCGCTGCTTCTTCACCCCGTCCTGAATAAAGTCATTCAGCTCCGCTCCTTTCCGAAAGCCCGCACACAGCCTGCCCTCGTCCCCGGTTGTATTCAGGCCCTGTGCCGTCTCAAATTCCTGGCAGTCGACGAGCGTGTACTGCTTCGGCGCTGCCTCGTTCGAAGTGAGCCAACGCCACAGCGGGCTTTCAACTTCGACAGCCTTACTAGAGGTGAGCCAAAACCACCGCGAGCTACCTTCGAGCGACACCAAAGCCTCATGTTTGATCGCAACGTCGCCACTCGCAACCGCGCCGAGATAAAACGCAGCTACCAACACGAACAATCCGAACCCGCGGGCAACGGAAGGGCTAGTCACTTTGCACGTCCTGACGTCGAAGTGGCTGCCGCATGCCGCTATGGCTGACAAATCCGCGTCGTTTGCGTGCGACCATTGTTTTAGACGTTCAACATCGTTGAGTGTCTGCGCACGTATTCCGAAGATGTACCGGAACTTGACCAGGTTCTCGCGCTCGCGCACCAGGTCCCGAACCAGCCCTTCCGAAGGATCGGGGCTGCTGATCAACAGGCGCCAGAATCGAGCCCGCAATGGAAACGTCGACCCCGTGTGCCAAATGACGACGACGATCGCCACCGGGAACAGTGCAGTCAGGACGAGGAGCTCTGGCACATGAAGCCAGTTGGCAACCAATTGTGTGAACTCGCTCAGGCTAGGCAACTTTACCTCCCGATGTGACGGAATGACGAGATAGAGGCGCGGAGGCGTGAAGCGGTCAAGTGCTACAGCTCACCGATACGTCTGGTTCAGGAGCGCGATTTCGGTGAGAGCTCGAGAACAGTGCACGGCCGATCCGCGCACCAATGACAGCGCAGTCATGCGTTGATACCGACGAAAAGTGCCCGCAGGGCACCACAGCATCATTACCCTGCTCGCCCCCATTTATCGTTGCCATCGAAGAACGCCTCGCGCTTCGTCGCCGCGAGCTCTTTGAGCTCTCGGCGGCGACCGGCGGAGTGACCCCGTCGTGTTCAAAAACTCGCCGCCGATCATGTCGATGTCGACCCGGCGCCGCGCGCGCTCGAACGCACTCACTGGCTACAACGACACGCCGCATGAATCACTCGCACGGGGTATGCACATGCGTCAGGAGCCACGAGTCATCCTGCTCCAGCGTTTCGTTGGTGATGTGCCAGTGCAACGCGCGCCCCATCTCATCGGCTCCGGGGACCGTGGCCCGGTAGCCCTTCTTGAAACAGAAGAGAATAGCGTGCTCGTAATCCTTGTCCGCAAGGTCGCCCTCGCTTCGGTACGCCGAAACCGCCGCCAGGATCTCGCCCCGGTTGAAGAATCGGAAGCCGCGACTGTCCTCGAGAGCAAACAGCGGGAACTGATGCTCGAGAGTCCTCAGCTCGTGCAGCGAGCGCAGACCATCCGGGACCTCTTGCAGGTAGGCGTGCGCGCGCGCCAGTCGAGCGAACACGCCGGAGATGTACGGTCGGCCCCTTCCGGGTGCCATGACCACGTAGAGTCGAGCTCTCGGATTCGTCTCGCGACCAACTTTCGCTGGCATACCTCTCACTATTCTTCTCTGACATCTGCCGTAACAATCCCGGAGCCATCCGGCGTGAGATGTCGGCCAAACGCGAAGTGGTCACCGAAGTACTCCCATCATCCAATGCGACGCCGCGCCAGTGGTCCCTGACCCTTGGGGTCACGCAAAGCCTCGGAGTCGAGGTTCACGCCGAAACGAGAAGTGACCCAGCTGGCCAAGCCATACGCAGCCATCAGCTGCAGCTCATCCGGAACGTCCGTAAGCGGGACCAAACACGACTTTACCGTAGACAAGCGCTCCGCCAGGGCGACGCCAAGGTACTTGGGGTCGAATACATCGTCGTATTCTTCCTGACACAAACTGCTCCCGTTCAACGTGTTCTGCGTTGCGATCTGCGTCTCGCAGCTTTGATCGCGTGCGACGCATGTTGCCCCGTACCGGAATGTTGACGCAAGCGAACGAGCCGGTGCCATGACCTCAGGCGTCAGGCTGCAGTCGTAGGGTGCAGAATTGTTCCACGACGCGCACCGCGTGAGAACCTCGAGGTCACCCCGCAGCGCGCGTATGAAGCATCGACGCTGCCTCACGCGGCCACGGGTGTGCGCGCATTCGCAGATCTCGTCGTACGCACGCGACTTGCCATGGGCTTAGTGCAGCATGTTGGACACCACAAGCTTCGTCACACTTGCTTGCAGGCGCGACGGGATCCCTGACACAGGCTTTCATCGAACACGAAGTAGACGTCCGGTTGGATTTTGCTGGCATTTCCTGCGTCACGCGCCCTTCTTCTTGTCTGTCACATCCTGTGGGCGCCGCGGCAGCACCACGCGCACGAAGTCTTCGGTCGCCTCGAACACAGCCTCGCGGCCTGTAGCAGCGCGCACCAGCGGCACGATCTTTCGTCGCACTCCCATGCCGCGCGCATCGACATAGCCGTAGTCGCGCATCACCTCGACCAACAAGGGATTGCGAGGCGAGCGCTGTCCGGCGAGCATCTTCTCCACCGTCATCGAGTTCTGCAGCGCACCTGGGCTCGTGATCTCCAGACGATCGGCGTAGCTGACCACCTCAACCTCCGGCAGGCGCGTCCAATCACGATGCACCAGCGCATTGAGCAACGCTTCGCGGATCGCTTCGATCGGATAGAACCAAGTACGCTCGCGACGCATCGAGTCCTGCACGCCCGCGGCCTCTGCAGAGACAAAAGGCCGCATGCGTTCCACGACACGCTCGATAAGTCCTGCTTCCAGCAGATCGCCTGAGCCATCACGCAACAGCGCAACCAACGGGCCCTCTATCAAAGCATCGTCGAGCGCCTGGTACTCTTTGCTTGGGCCGGCAAATGCCATCCAGCGCACGCCCGCTTGCGGCAAGCTGCGACGTGGCCGGTGCCCGAACAACGCGAGCCCCACTATCGTACACACATGGCCGGCAGCCTCTTGCGGCACCATGAAGCCAAGGCCCGCGAGCCTGCGCTCCCAAGCAGCTTCATCGGCGGGTAGCTCGCTGTCACTCACTCGGTTTAGCAAGTAGTCGCGCAGTCGCTCGAGGCTCAGATCTCCAAAACGCGTGCCCGACGCTGGTAACGTCTCCGCGTGCAGCAAGCCGCCGAGCGCAAACAGTCGCGCCTGTTGCTCACGTGTTGCCTGTCGCGAGGTGCTGCCCACACGGATGTAGATTTCCTCTCGCCCTTTGTGACGCAGCACATAAGGCTTGGCCGTACCCTGCGTGATCGAGACCACGGCCACACGCTTACCGTCGTCGAGCGCAACCTCCTCGTAGAACGGTAGGAGCAACGGATGCACAAAACGGCTGAACACCGTGTCCATCACCCAAGTCTCGAGATCCGCGCGCGCGATGCCCGAAATCGTACCGTCGTCCTCTACGCCCAAGAGCACGCGCCCACCCTGAAAGTTGGCAAGCGCCACGATTTCCTTGGCCAGCTGCTCCGGACGCACATCATCCCGCTTGAACTCCACGCCGGAGTTCTCGCCGTTGGAGATCAGCGCGCGTAATTCGTCCTGCAACATGCGGGGGGGCCTCAGCGGGCGCCGCTCGCGCCCCGCCCTAGTCTAGTTTGCCTAGGCATTCTTGTCGATTTGGACGTATGTGCCCTTGGTTTTACCCTTGCCGGCGCCGCCCCCGAGACGAGTGGCGCGAGCACACGCAAGCCTCACATCAACGGCCGAACCCCAGTCTTCGCCGGAAAGCGATGCACCAAACCGCGTTGCTCAGTCGACAGGACGGTCTGGGTGAAGCCATGCGTGGAAGCGTACCCTGCAAACAGTTCCGACAGCACGGACGCCAGCGTAAAGGCGCGATGCCCTGCATGCGCCTGCTCGTCTAGCTGTAGCTGCAGTTCAAGCCCGCGCGTGAATGTCCGCGCGCCAGGACCCGGCATCGGACCAATGATCGACGCACTCTTGAGCGCTCGCACGCCCTCGGCCTGCCGCGTTAGTCCAGGGGCACTGAGCTGTGCGTAGAGTGAGAGCAGCTCTCGCAACGCGTCGGCAGCGCCTCGTTGCTCATCGACGGATAAATAGTTGAATGAAAGGCGGCTAAGAAGACTCCATGCCAGCTCTCCTTCCACAGTGACCGAGCGCGCCGCTGTTGGCTTCACTACGCAGCGCACGCCTTCCGCAGGTGCGCCGCTCTGCAGTACAAAGTCCTCGCGGGCGCGGTCGAATGTCATCCGCGAGGGCAGAGAGGCGTTCGTGCAAAGTGCTTCGACTGCGAGCTCGCGTAGACCGGACGGCCGTGTTGCTGGACCGGCAAGGGTTAGGTAGAGGTCGCTCGGAACATATTCGTCGGAGTGCTGCTCATTTTGCCGAGCGGGCTCGAGCGCGCGGCTGCGCCGCTCGATCGTGTAGTGCCAGGCGTCTTTGTTCGCATCACCAGGTGTGTAGCTGCGCGGTAGCAGCTCTCGATCCGCTCCGTCCGAGCCGTAAGCCCACACTTGTGAGACGCTGTGGATCTCGTAGCGCTGCGAGTGGCTGCGGTCAGGCTCGATCTTAAACGTTTGCTCGCGCGAGCGCAGCGAGAGCCGCGCACAGGCACGCGGGAACAAGTTGATCGCAGGCGTGGCGAAGAGCAGCAGGCGTCTCGCGTCGATCGCGTTCTCGAGCGCTGGCTCGAAGCGCGTCAGCGGCACAAGCAGTTCGATCCGGTCACTCGCGCAGCGCTCCATGGCGTGACGCAGACCCGTCAGCTCAACGAAATCGAAACGCGAGGGCAATGCGAAGTACTCATGCAGCAGGCGATGACCGCGGTGCCTCGGCGCAGTGGTCGGCAAGAGTGCCTGCTCGTCCTCGAAGCCGAGCGAACGCACTGCCGGCCGGGTGGTGGACGCAGCGTGCTCATGGGTGCGTTCGTGCGTCTGCCAGCGCGCGATCACCCGAGTCGTGTGCGCTACGAGTTGTTCGTAGAGCTTGGCGCTCACGATATCGTCGCCAGCGATGAAGAGTGGCAGTCGGTCGATGCTGAGCTCGCTGAACGTGCAGTTGTGCGCGCGTAGGCGCAAGCGCAGCAGCGCACGCGGGGGCTCTTTTTCGGGCAAGCGGATGCCCGCGAGCTCGTGCAACGCCGAGGTATAGTCCGCCGCTTCCAACTCGATCGGCAAGAGCTGCACGGCGTGCGCGGTGCGAAACTCGCAGTGCGATGCGGCCGCGCTCGAGCTTGTGCGCAGTACCGTATCGCGTTCGACGACGTACCCGTTGCCGAGGCTTCGGCGCGCGGGGTCGACCTCGAACTGTGCCACGGTCATGGACGGAACTGGCGCTAGCAGACTCGGGCAGACCAGCTCGATCAAGCCACGCGGCACAGCCGGATACTCCGCGTCGAGGCGCATGCTCACGCGTCCAGCGAGCAGCGCAAAACCTTGAAGTAGGCGCTCGACATGCGGGTCCGTGCACTCGTGCTCCGCCAGACCAAGTCGGCCCGCGACTTTCGGAAAGCGCCGGGCGAATTCAACACTCAGCTCCCGCACAAAGCTCAGTTCGCGTGTGTAGTGAGAAAGAAGACGACGATCCATGGCTGCGCTGCAACGACTGCTAGCGAGTTAAGCAGCCATGGGGTAGTGGTTTACGCGACAAATCGGGCGCGAGATTCTCCTCACAGCCCCGAGGGATCGCGAGTGAGGTAGAGTCAGCGCAGTGTCCATGGAGCATTCGAGTTTTGAAGATCAGAGTGCCTGCTCGAGCAGGCGCATTTGGACGGACCGCCGGAGACTCTGGGTCCGGCTGCGTTGGCTGATCGCGTTCAGCGTCGTAGTAAGCGGCTGCTCAGGCTACATCTCTTGCGGCCCCGAAGCCGACCCAGAGAAGCTGGGCGCGAATCCACCTACGCAGCCGCCAGAGCCGCCGCCCGCTGCATCCACGGCGAAGCCCCAGCTGTCACCCGCGGCACCCGATGTGAGCGTCCAAGCGCAGCCCGTGACGCCGCCAGCAGCTGCCACTACAGGTCCCAACGGCCGCACGCGAAGGCAGGTCAAGCTGCTTGAAGGGGAAGTGCCAGCCTTGAGCGGGCGCGTGACCGACAAGGCGGCGCTGCTCGATGTTGCCGATCGCAAGGTGCTCGACCATATCTTGGCGCTCTACGAGCGGCGTACTGGCCACGAGTTCGCCATTCTGACTGTGCCCAACTTGCACGGCGCCTCCGTGTCGGATCTCGGCTACACGGTGGCCTCGCGCGCTGGCCTCGGACGTAAAGGCAAGGATGACGGCGTTCTCATCACTGTTGCGCGGGAGGAGCGGGCCGTCGACATCCAGGTCGGCTACGGCCTCGAGCAAGCTATTCCGGATGAGCTCGCGGCCCGCGTCATTCGTGAGAAGATGGTGCCGGCGTTTCGAAGCAAGGACTACGCATCCGGCATGCGCGATGGTGCCAAGGAGCTGATGCAGGCCGGCGAGGCTGTCCAGTAGCTCGGCTCTGCGCGGAGTGTCAGAACTTTCCGCTTGCGCCGCCGCCGCCGAAGGATCCACCGCCGCCCTTGAACTCTTCCTTTGCCGGATCTTCGTCCGGCGGACCGGCCTCCGCTGCTTTGCTAGTCACGGGTTGCTGGGGCGGTGAGATTGCACCCATGGGGTTGATGTCGACCTTGGGTCCGATGATCGTCAACGTCGCTAGGTCGAGCTTGATCGAGGTTGTCGTGCCGACGCTGAGCGAGAGGCTCTTTGCGTCCATGCGGAACGTCACGTCCTTGACTTGAAAAGTGATCGCTTCGTCCGCCGTCTGAACGATCTCTTTGGCGAGAACGTCGAACACGTTCTCAGGCACATATTGCAGCATCCAGCCTTTCGAGACCGTTTGGTTCAGGTTGCCCTCCTTCACCAGCACTTTCATGTCCTTTTTGACCGTGTGCGTGTCGTTGCTCCCGACTGACGTGGTGTGGTTGGCGCGCACCAACGTTGTGAGGTTCCGCTGCGCACGTAGTTTGATTTCTTCTGATTCTTTGGTGTCGTCGAAGTAGAGCTCGTTGAACTGGTTGGTGTTGCCCTTGACCGTTGCACTTTTCACGCCGCTGCGCGGTGCGTGTTTCGGCAGCTCGTAGGGAGGCTTGTTGTCGGCGTTGTAGACGCGTCCTGTGACGATCGGTCGGTCGAGATCTCCATCCATGAACTCGACAAGAACCTCCTGTCCCACGCGCGGTAGGTGTATCGCGCCCCAGCCGGGTCCAGCCCAGCCCTGCGAAACGCGGATCCAACACGAGCTGTTTTCGTCGCGCCTGCCACGCCGGTCCCACGCGAACTGGATCTTGATGCGCCCGTGTTCATCGGTCCAGAGTTCCTGGCCCTTCGGGCCGACCACCATCGCGGCCTGCGGACCGCTGACGAACGGCACTGCTGTACTGCGGCCTGGCCGGAACGGCGTCTGACTGCAGAGCACGGTGAAGCGCGTGTTCATGCGCGCGGTCGCACCGGAGTTGCTGCTAAACGGGCCAGCATCGATGTCGTATCCCGAGCTGACGACGAGATATTCGACGTTCTGATCGTCGCGGGGGTGCTTCTCCAAGCTAAACAGGATGCCGGGGACGAGCCACTTGGACTGGCTAGAACCATGCGCGATTGCATACGCGACCTGCGCTTCTTCCAGACGTACGGTGACTTGGTCGGCCCCGACGCTGGGTTCAGTATAGTGACCTGGATACTGATACACGGCGCCGTCCGCGTGGGCGTGTCCCTTGGCCTGCTCCTTCTGCACCTCGAGCTTGGCGCGCGGCTTTTTAAAGTCATAGTCGTTGAGCGTGACCTTGCCCGGGAGGATCTGCTTGGTCACGCGCCAATTTTCGATGTAACCCAGTTCGCTCGCATCGCTGCTACTGACGTGCTTGTAAGCGACGGTCTCGAAGCCGGGCAGTGGATCGTGCCCGCTAATTCCGTCTGCCAGCACCAACGTGTGTTTGCCTCGCTCGTGCTTGAAATAATAGTAGATGCCTTCGTGCTCGAATAGCCGGCTGACGAAGTCCAAGTCGGACTCGTTGTACTGCACGCAATATTCGCGGGGCTGGAGCGCGACAAATAGCCGACTCTCGAGGTCCGAAAAGCTGTGGTCCGAGAAGATCTCTTGCGCAATCTCGAGCGTGGTCTTGTTCTGAAAGATCCGGCTGTCGCGATTGCGTGACAGCAGCCACAGCCATGGGCGCAAGGTCACAGCGTACACGGCGAAGTCATCGTGAAAGCCCTGATGGCTGAAGTCGCATACGATGCCATCAAAGAAGCGAGGCTTCTTCAGCTCGAAGCGAACCTCGACAGAGGCGTGCTGACCGAGCAGCGACTCCATCTCCACGTTGTGGTCTTTGCTGTAAAGCGTGACGTGAAATTCAAACGGGGCGCCGAGTCGCTCGCTCCCCGAAAGGCTGCGCACCATCAACGTGTCAGGACCGAGAGCGCAGTGGAATTCGGTTTCCCGTGTTGCTTCTATGCCCATGCTCGTCTCCACCGCGTGCGCAACGCACGTCGCCTTAGTAGCGCATCTGCTAGCCTGGTGCGATCGTCGAGCAGCCTCGGCTGTGCTAGCGTCGACCAGGTTTCTGCGTCGTTTGATGGGGAGGGCGAATGATCGTCGTCACAACTGCCGGTTGGTGCCTGATCGCGGGGATCGCGTTGCTCTTGAGCTCGGCTCTCGGGCTCGGCTACGTGCTGCACCGCCGCGGCGAGGTGCGGCGGAAGACAAACCAGGAGGTGGTAGACCGGATGATGCGCTGGGACACCTACGATCAGGCGAGCTACGCAGCTGGGCGCGGCACGGGCGTGGCGATCGAGGCCAACATGGATCTGAACGATCTGCGTCATTGCGCGTCGCGAGGTGACTGGAAGTTATTCTGGGGGTTTCCGGCGACGTTCTTCGGGTTTGGGTTCGGAAGTGAGCTGATCGCGCTCGCCGTCGCGATCCGCAACGATGACGTGTCGATCGCTCTGTATCCCGCGCTTGTGCTTGTTCCGCTCGGGTTGATCGGTCCGTTCATGGCATGGGCCGCGCTGTATTCAGACATCGATCGCAACGGCAGCTCGCCGGCGAAGGACGCGTGGCGCGAACGCGCACGCTGACATCATAACGTGGTCAGGGTCGCACGCCCGATCTCGAAGGTACGCTGTGCGCGCAGCCACACCAAAGGGTTCACGGCTCGCAGTGGGCTGATGAGCAACAAGCTGTAGATCACGCCCTCGCGCTGTATGTACCCGCGCCGCGTCGACACCTCGCCCTCGAGCAAGGTCCCACTGCCAACGTATCCGCCAAGCCAACCCTTGACTGCGGCAGCGCGCGCGTCGTCCGCCTCCGTCAGCGGCGACGCCGGCTCCGAGATTTGAAAGCCCGAGCTTGCAAGACGTGTTTGCATGCTCTGTTCGAGCGAGACCAGGCTAACGCTCTGGCCCTGCGTTAGCAGTTCGGCGCGAACCTGGAAGTAAGCCATCAGCTGATCGTCTTCGCCCGGCAGTCGCACGTCCACCGCGGAAATGCCCTGCGGTGTGTCCGCGACCGGCTCGCCCAACCAGGTGCCCGGGAACGCAAACTCGAACGCGGGATATCCGCCAGCACCGCGCGCCCACGCCTCCATGCGTGTCCCGCCGGCTTGCTTGAGCTCGAAGCTCGAGAGCGCAATCCAGAACACCTCTTTGGCTGCGTTCCAGTGACCCTCGACGCACATGCAGTTCACGCACACGACTTCGTGGCCGCGATTGCGAACTCCGCTGCGTCTCACGTATCGGAGCTCGCCCTCGGTGCGCACGCCCGTGATGTCGAAGAACAGGCCTGCAGCGCCCGGAAACCAGCTGGCCGCTTGGATCTCGTAGCCCTCATGCTCGAAGACCATCCGCGCCCATAGATCGATCGGCACCTCGTAGGGAATGGCCGTCGCCGTGACGCCGATCACCGGCGCGCCATCGCCCGCATCGCAGGCAAAAAAACCAAGCCCCTTGCTCTCGAACAGCCCCGACGGCACAGGGCCGAAGCTGGACGACACGGACCATCCGCGCGGCACCGCGACGTCGAACCCGAGATGCGGCAGAGCGGTCGGCTCGACTTCGACGCGAACGTGCGTCTCTTCGAGCCTAGGAAGGAGATTGGGTGCGGTCTGTGGGATCTCGAGCTCGGGCACAACCGTTGCCTACTTTCCGGATACGTCGACGCTGAACTTGAGGCTTGCACCGCCAACTCCGAGGTGCGCACCTGCACCGCCGCCGACGGCGAACCATGTGGTCTGACCTGTTTTCTCGTTTTTCTCGTTCACTTTCGCGCTGAACCCTGCTTCTAGGCCGGCGCTACCGAGCGTGCCCGACGCAGTTACGCCGAGACCAACATAGGCCGAGGTGAAGGGGATGCGAATGCGCATCTTGAGAGGCAGCTCGCCCTTGAGTAGCGCGGCCGACGCGCCGAGCTGCGCGCCCACGGATCCACTGCCTTTGCTCAGGTCTACCGAGCCCTCGATCTTGCCTTCGGCGTCGGCAGCTCCGACATCGCCCTTGGCAACGGAGTCGAAGATCACCCAGGGCAGTTCATCCTTCGCCTTTGCCTTCGGCACGGGAGGCGGAGCGGGCGCAGGCGAGCCAATGCACACCGTCAACGCGCCCTGCACGATCAAATTGGGACCGCCAGTGGGCTCGAGCACGTAGTCGCCCACGCGCACGGCCGGCATGCTGTTGATGAACACGGTGGGCTCACCGAGCAGCGCCGGTCCGCCACCGTGAGCCGTAGCACCGGGTGCGGCGCACACCAGCTGATCCATGGTCGCGCGCAGCGCGGGCATACTCTCGATAAAGACGTTCGTGCTCCCTGGCCCTGGAACGAACGGCACGCCATGTGCTGTGAGGTCCAGCACGCGCGCCGCCATGGGCGTCATCGGTCCACTCGGTGGTGCGGGGGGCGTTGGCTTTTTGCCAAAGAGGAAGTTGCCGATCGCCTCGACCAGATCGATCTGTCCGTGGACGAGCGTGCCCTCGGCCTTGGCCTTGAAAAGTGTGAGCTTGCCCTTCTTAGCCTTGACGTCGAACGAGCCGCCGATCGCCTCGGCGGATGCTTTACCCGCCAGCGCCGTGACAAACGTCTTGTCGTCCGCACCTTCCTGCGTGGAAGCCCAGGCACCCTCCCCGTACTGCGCCTGGAACAGAGGCTTGATCGCGATCTCGGCCTTCGGGTTGGACTTCTCAGGCTCCTTCGGCTTGCTTGGGTCCTCGGGCTTCGGGGCACGATCGCCGACGCCCCAACGCTTCTCAGCGCCCGACGCTTTCTGCTCCTTCGACCCGCTCGCGCTCGGCTTGACTCCGGCCGGCTTGAGGCCGAGGAAGCCGCCAGCATCTTTGCCGCCTGAGCCGCCCTCCTTAGGCGCGTCGTCCTCAGCACCCATGTCGCGCGCGCCCCATCGATGATCCGCCAGCCTTCCTCCGGTCGACTAGCATCGCGGAGGCTGGGTGTGAAGAGCAAATGCCCGTATGACTTGTCTGCACACGAGCGCACGCATGTGAAGCGCGGAGTTGCCAAGCATAGAGCGCCGTGGGTACATCGCCTCGCAGATGACTCCCCGCCAACGCGTGCCTGCTCCCGTCGGCTGGCCGGCTTTCGTCGACTACGATCCCGGTTCTGCGTCGAACTTCGATCGCGTCAGCGCGTTGATCGTTCAAGCTGGATATGCCGCGGTCAGCATGCTCACGGGCGAGCCTCTGCCGAAGCTGCTGATGGACAAGTATCTACGTCGAGATCGGAACTGCTTCGACGAAGTGTTCGAGCTGCGACCGCAACAGGTCGACCACGTCATCGAGATGAGTGAGCCGCTCAAGGCTGCAGTGACGACGCAGAAAGCGCTTTTGTTGCGAGCATTGCGCCCTCCGCTCGCGGGCAAAGAACCAAAGGGCCTGCCCAAGGATATGGCTCGCTGGGCGTCCGAGATAGTGCAGCGCCTGAAGAACCAGGCGCACGCACGCGGAGGGCAGGCCATCGAAGACATCGACACCGGAGACTTTGCCGACGTTGTCGACGGGGTACGCACGAGTGGAGAGTTCGTGCAGACCACGCCCGAGCTGGCGTTTCCGGTCTTCATTTCGTTTGGTGGCCTGCGCCTGCATTTTGAAGGCAAGATGGGGTACTGGGCGCAGTCTCCGAGTGGCCTGCAATTGGATATCGCCCCTGTGATCGTCGACGTATTCGACTTCCATTTCTCGACCCAGGACGCACCGACTGGCTGGATGGATCACGCGCTCGCACGGATGCAGAAGTCTGGTGAGGCGCACGCGTTTCGCATCCATGGCAAGGGGTCCAGCTTCCGTTTGATCATCCACGAGCTTGGGAGCTGAAACTTGCACTCGCCAGTGTTGAAAGCTTGGCTGCTACGAGCGGCGTTGGCAGGGCCGTTGTGCGTCGCCGCCTGCAACTCTACGAAGGACGCTCTTTCGATCATGCGCTGTGAGCAGCGGTTGCAGCCGCTCGTGACTCAGACGTTCGTCCAGAAGGCGGGACCTGGTGCTTTCGCGTGCGTGCGTGCCGATGCGACGACGAAGGCAGACGAAGCTTTGATGCGTGAACACTGCGCCGTCGGGCGCGAGCCCTTCGAAGAAGTCACTTACCCCGCGCGCCCTTTGCCGATGATTCCGCCGAAGTGGTGGGAGCTGAAGGAAGGCGAAGACGTCTTGTACTCTTCGCTCAGCACGGACGGCGGCGCCTGGCAAAGTTTCGCTTACCGCAAGAACATCGGGGTCGCCGAGGTGTGGTTCATGTGTGCCGGTTGGCTTTGAGCTCTGAAGCACGGCGAGTGAATCGATGCCAACACGCATGCGTGCTTCGACCTTTGCACCGA
>WUUC01152110.1_pt1 | contig 13778 bp, 14 predicted proteins | sample 6278441 | NCBI WGS metagenome assembly WUUC01 (sample SAMN13675441, study PRJNA597444) | soil metagenome | isolation source: soil | place: USA: Washington | collected 2017-10
CTCGGTAAGTTCGGTCCCCGCACACGCGGCGAATTCCTATACGGTCACGTCCGGGGAGGTAACGGTAGTCTGCGCACTAACCGTCGGCGGCACCTTCGAGGCGAAGACCACGTCCATTAGTGGAGAACTGGCGTCCCCTCACGACAAGCCTGGCGTAATTGATGGCGTGTTGCGGGTCGATCTCCAGAGTCTGGAGACCGGGATTTGGCTGCGCGACCGGCACCTGCGCAACAACTATCTCGAGGTGCAGAGGGGGCCGAGCTATGCCGTGGCTTTGCTGGAGAACATCAGAGTGGATAAGACTGATGGAAAGGGTGCATTCCGGGCGCTTCTGACGGTGCACGGTCAACGCAAGGAGATCGCTGGGAGCGTCGGCCGGCACAGGCGCGCCGGCGGTCTGCATGTCGAGGCGACATTTCCGTTGCGGGTATCCGACTTTGAAATCGCGGAGCCTGCTTACCTCGGGGTGGGTGTCAAGGACGAGATCCAGGTCAAAGTGTCGTTCATTGCCACACGCTCGCTTACGACACACTGAAGCATTAATCCGCTGAGCACATGAAGATCTCGGCGCGGCGAGAGATCGTTCTCCGCCTCTTTGACCGTGCTGCGCCGGATGACAGAGTGCGCTCGCAGCGGGTTGACGCTCGAAGAGCGCCCGTAGTCGATTCACGTGTCGCGCCGTGCTCGACGCGGAAGTGCCGGCGTACGACTCGATGGCTTGGAGGTCGAATTGCTCGTTCTTTCCTGTAAGCGGAAGGGACTATATCCCTGCGCCGTAGCCCGCAGCCTGGAGACCGCTGCAGCATGATTCCTGGCATCAATGGATCCACGAGGATTTGTCGATCTCGCGTCCTTAGGTCGCTGGAACGCGACGGAGCTGTCGCGTGACATTGGCCAGCAGACCTGAGGTAGCGCCCGGTAAGGCGGCGCCCCGCGGCGTGTTCACCCATCGGACGATCCCGCACCTTATCTGTAATGCACGCAGATATCTGCCGCGCACGGCCACTTTCGCTCTCACGCGCGATACTCAGGGCGTGGGGGGCAGCTGGCTTTACGTTCGCGGAAGAGACTCCATTCGCATTATGCGTTCAGATCGTGGCTTCCGGCTCGTCGTTCAGGGACCACGGGAGATGCGGCAATATTTTGATTTCGTTAACGACGACGAACGGCAGGACTTTCAAAGCACGATCGAGGGCGAACTCGTCGCCGCGGGTTGGGTGGAGTTGGGTCAATCAGATCGACGGCAGGGCTTGAGCAACAATCGCATTGCCGCGCGCGAGATCGCGTCAGATCGCCGCAGGGTGTGAGTTCCGCTTCATCGCGGTGGGGTCGCGATGGGTACGAAGTGTTCGGGCCCCGCGATTTCCAAGTTTAGAAGCTGAAATCCGGCTCGGGATTGTACGACCGTTCATTCCTCCTCGTGTCATGTGGAAGGGTCCACTTCCGACCGCAGTCTGGGCAGGCCCATAATCGACTCGGGTTCTCGTTCCTGGTAGCTGGCATGACCAAGAGCTGGCTTTGCATGGCGAGGCATCGAGGGCATGCCGGCACTGGGTAGGGGAGCGAGTATTCCTTGATCATAGCTGGCTCTCAACTGCTCATTAACCTGCTTGACGCGGAGTCCTTTGTTTGGGTGCGAATCCATGCTGACGGCGGAAGTCGCGCGCGAAATGGCTCGGGTCTTTACATCCCACCTTGCGCATCACGTCCCTGACCGGGAGGGATGTTTCGTCCAGGAGCACGCGGGCGAACTCCATCCGCCGCTGCCGAACATACCTGCCGGGCGACATGCCGAGCTCGGCATCGAACAGGTGCGCGAACCGCGACACCGAGAGATCAGCCTCCCGCGCGAGCCGGGGGATCGACAAGTCGTCCTGGGGTTGGGTGTCAATCCGACCAACAGCGCGACGAATCCGCCAGTCCATGCGAATTTGATAGTCAAGCCCTGCGCCGGAATGCCTAACCGGTCAAGCACTCGTTGAGCGCTCAAGCATTTCGGCGCCAATGATAGGCGTTTGTTCCAAATGCACTCGCCCGGAGCCCTTCTTCGTGTGTTCAAAAACGGCGTAAGGAAGGACACACGTATGGCACAAAGGTGCCAGCATGGGCATTTGGTTCCACCCGCCCCCGTGACGATCTCGCAAGCTCGCTGGTGGTGGTCGTCTGAGACTGAGGACGGCGGCGGTGCAATCGGCGTCGGAATCGCTGAGCCGCGCTCCTGAAAGGTGATGGGGCTGTGGCTGTCTGAGACTCGATAGGCCTTAGGCCCAGCAGATAAGGTAAACCCCGCGCGTCAGCCCACGTTGGGCTGCGGCTCTATCCGCGTCTCCGCGTCCGCGCGTACGCGACTTCGCGAATGCGCTCCTCACGCCGGATGCGCCTACTTCTTCCACGTGTAGAAGGGGGCCTTTTTGCTGACGCTTAGCTGGCGGCACACACCCGCCCCGGGGGGCCATCGCTCTCAACGTGGCGCAACGCGTAGGCGATCTGCTCTTCATTGAACTTTCACTCCTTCATGGCACGCCTCCTCTCCTGGTGAGCCGTCGAAGCCGTCTCTCTGCTCTTGTTTCGGGTGCCGTCGTTGTCGGGACAAACGTCCGTTTGGCTGGCCTGCGCCAACGATGAGGGTTACTGTCGGGATCGAGCAGCAACGCACAATTAACAATGTGCGTCGTTCAGAACTGACTCCCGTTGAGTGTCACGTTCACCAATCCGAAATCCGTTTGTCGCGACCACGGCCTGGCCAGGTGGCGCAGCGGAGTGGGTCGAGCCCGCCGCAGCAAGGCGCAATTTGGTTCCACTGGCGAAAGGTCAGGCTCACCACTCGTCCAATCGAGCACCTGCGCAGATGGAGGTCTCAGCAGCGCCCGCGGCTTTGCGGCTCACAATCTGCACGGTTGACCGGCGTCCGTCGTTGTGGGGAGGCGCATCCACGACGCCGCGTCGCGCTCCACGTGTGCGGCGGCTGCTTCTGCTGCTGTTTGCGCTCGCTGGCCAGACCGCCGTAGATGCGCAACGATTCGTTGACGGTCGCCTGTCGGCGGGCGGCAGCGTCATGCGAAGCACGCGGAAGGAGCACTGCTGTGGGGCTGGTATGTAGACGTCATGAAGTCACTCGCGCCCCCTACGGGGATCGTGGCGGATGTGAGTGGGTCTTACGGTCCCCAACAGGAACCGATCGGCAGTGAGCGTTGGTTGGCGATCCACGCCCGGTCTGCGACAGCGGTTCGTGCGCGGGCCGCGTGCAAACGTGTCCGCGCAGTTCCTGGTCGGGTTCGCCCGCTGGTCGCAGCGACTCTCTTCCCTCGACCACGTCAATTCCATCTCGTTCCTGTCGTTTCAGCCGGGAGTGGCTATCGACGTGCCGCTAGACGAGCCATGGGCCGTTCGTCTTCGCACCGACGTGCGTCTCGCGATCGCGGCGGATGCCGAGTCGGTGAAGGGCGGCTGGAGTTTTGGCGTCGGGATTGACCGCCGGTGGGGGCGCCGCTGATGCCGAAGAACCGCACCCAAACGTGCGACACGGCGCAAACGAATTCTGCCGGCGGCCGCAGCAGGATGCTACGTTCAGAACCATTTCCCAGGTGCGCTGCGCGATCGCTCGCCCGCCTACCCAGCCCAATCTCGTCCAGCGCGGATGCGTCAGAGCGGCACAGCGATCCCGCGGATGAGGACTTCATTCGTTCGGAATCTCGACTTCGGAGACGGGTGCCATGTCCCTACACCGTCGTCTCAGGTCATCGGCCTGACCCCTCGAGGACTGCGACGCGCACCGGCGAAAAGGCGAGGCCGTCGGGATCGTCCCGGCCGGTCGCAAGCGTGCGCCGCGACGTGAGGTCAGGGAGGTCCATGGTGAAGAGGGCCAGGCCTGCGCGGTCGCTCACGAACGCCCGTTCGCCGACAATGTGGATGCCGAAGCCTCCCGGCCCTTTGCGCCCCTCGTGCATGCCGAGGCGATTCACCAGGGCGCGGCTTTTCAAATCGTACACCGACAGATATTGCGCGGGCGCCTCGTCCGTGCCCCCATGCGGCACGAGCACGCGTCCCGAAGCTGATATCTCCGCGCGCCGCGCGTCGGGCGGCACGTCGATGTTCTGAAGGATTTTGAGCGATCGGGTGTCGACGACCGAGATCGATCTCGCGATCCGGTTGACGACCCACACTTCGCGGCCGTCCGGCGTCACGGCTAAACCTTCGGCGCCTGCGCCGGTCGGAATGACGACCGGTGGCGATTCGCCGTCTAGGGAAATGATCGAGAGAGTTCCCTCCGCGCCGCGGCTGGTGACAAACGCCCGCGCACCGTCCGGACTCAGGCGCACCATGTGCCCTTCGCGGCCCCCGGTCGGGTAAGTGCGAACCACCCTCCTGTCCTCGACGTCCACGAGCGCGATACGATCGGATTGCTCGAGCGTCACCACCGCGCGCCGCCCGTCCGGCATGAAAACGACGCTATGGGGCCTGGATTTGGCGCCGAGATCGATGCGCGTCACGAGCCGCCCTTCGGCGACGTCGATGATGGCCACGTGTTGACCGGGACCGTCGTTCGGTCCGTATTCGCCGGTCAGCGCCACTCGCCCGTCCGGGCTCACCGCGACCTCGTGGGGAATGGCAGGTCCGATCGGTACCCGCGCCATTTCGACCGCCGTGGCCAGGTCGAAAAGCGAGATGCTGCCGCCGGTGCGGTTCGCAACGAGCAGCGTGCCGTTGAGCCCCTGATACGCGGCGCTCGACGACATCGCCAGGAATACAGCGAAGAACCATCCGTAAAGCCGCGCAGCCATCGGCGCTGAAATTCTCCTTAATCGAAATCCGCGTAACCGGCCACCGTCTGCACTGCTGACCGATCCCGCAGTGAGCGGCAAAAGATGCAATCCTGACGCCGGTCAGACGACGCCAACCAACATTCTGGTGTAACCAACGTAGCTCACCGTCAAGGACTCTGGCTCCCGCTGGCCGGCGGCCCGAAGCCCCACCGGCCCCGCATGCCGTTCCGGAATCGTTCCCGCTCCTCCGGCGTCATCGCCTCCCAGCGCTCGGCCATGCGACGGCGGGAACTCCTGCCACAGGACCCGTGCCGTCCGAGTCCGCCAAACAGAATCCGGCAAAGCGCCAGGAGCCCGATAGCCTGCCAGAACGTAATCTCGCGCCAGCCGAAAATCGGCGGCAGCAGCCAATTCCACAGTTGCCGCACGACCAGACCGCCGAGAGCCATGAAGAGCAAAATCCCCATAAGCGCCAGCGGGGCCAGGACAACCCATCTCCTTCTCATGTGCTGTTCCTCATGCGTTCGTAAATTCGTCGTAGAAGCGTTGCAATCGCTCGCGGAGATGGCACACCGCGTAACGTTTGCGCGAGAGCAGCGTGTTCATACTCACGCCCGTGTCGGCCGCCATCTGCTTGAAGCTTCTTCCTTCGATTTCGTGCCAGACAAACACCTCGCGCTGCTCCTGTGGCAGCTCGCCGATGGCTAAATGCAATTCCTCGAGAAGCACGCCGCGGACGTAAAGCGCCTCGGGCCCGGCGTCCGGCGAAGGCAGCAGGTCTTCAAACCGCAGGAGTTCGTCATCCTCGTCTGCGACAGTGGAATCGCTGAAGCGCTCCGGCTTCTTCTTTCGGAACAGATCGGTGATCCGATTGCGCGCGACGCGAAACAACCATGCGGTGACGTGCTCGATCGGCATCAACAGGCGGTTCGCTTCTACCAGTTCGTAGAAAACGTCCTGCATGATGTCCTCTGCGTCGCGTGGATCGGGCACGCGCCGGCGAATGAAGTTGCGGAGCCGGGACTGCTCCCGCTTGACCACCTCGGAGATCCGCTGGTCCTGTTCGCGTGTCATCCGCTCCAGGCTCGCCGCGTTCTTCACCTGCGAATGTTGACGAACGAAAGGGGCGGATATTGTAGGGCCTCAGTTGCTGTCGTGAAAGGCGTCTACAGGTGGTGCCAGCACGCCTCTGGTAGCCGCGGGCGCAGCAGCGCTCATTCCGCCCGCATCGTCTCCACGGGTTCAACCGCCATGGCACGCCGCGCCGGCAGGTAGCTGGCCAGCACGGCAGCCGCCGCGACGACGACGGGTATCGCGGTAAACGTGACCGGATCGAGCGAGCTGACGCCAAACAGCAGCGATTCCATCAACCGTGTGAAGGCCAGTGCGCCGGCGAGACCGATTGCCAACCCGACGGCACCCAAAATCAGCCCACGACGCACGAACAGTCGGCGGATCTCGCCCGCCTGCGCCCCAAGCGCCAGCCGGATGCCGATCTCGCGGCGCCGCTGCGACACGGCATACGAAATCACACCGTAGATGCCGGAGATGCCCAGCAACAGCGCCATCGTTCCGGCAATCGCCAGCATCGCCAGGGTGAAGGACGTTCGAGCCATCGAGCGTTGGTACACCTCGTCCAGCGTCCGCACCTGCGCCAGCGGCAGAGTGGCGCTGACCGACCACACGGCTTCGCTCACGTGATCGAGCAGATCCTGTGTGCCGGCACGTTCGCTGCGGATGGCGACGCTGACACGGCGTGACTGATACCCGGACATGCTCAAGAGCTGCTCGTCCGGTTGCGCCGGCCAGTAGACCGTTGCCGGCGCGGGTTGATCGACTCCATCGTCGTGTACGTTGCCGGCAACGCCAACGATCTCTCGCCAGCGTGATCCTTTGTCGTAGTACTCACGAATCCGTCTTCCCAGCGCGGCGGTCGGAGACCGCCACAGCTCGCGCGCCAGGTTCTCCGAGACGATGGCGACGTCGCGCATGTCATAGATTTCGGTCCAGGTGAAGTCGCGCCCGGCGACCAGTGGGGTTCCCTGGGTGCGGAACATGCCCGGCGAAATGATCTTGACCTGCCGGTTGGGCGGCGTTCGCCCATCATCCACCATTCCCTCGACAGTCAAGGCAGTGCTGCTTCGATCACTGCCCATCGGCAACCGCGTGGTGAACGCCGCCGAGACGACCCCCGGAATCGTCGCGATCTTGTCCAGGACCGCGTGCTGCATGCGCGTCACGCGCTCTGGCTCGGCGACTACAGTCGGCGGAACCGAGATGCTGAACGTCTGCAGGTGCCGTGGCTGCGTGAAACCGGGATCGACACTGCGAAGCGCCTGAAAACTGCGGATCATCAGGCCCGCACTCATCATCAGCACCAGCGCGAGCGCCATCTGGACGGCAACGAGCACCTGCTGGGAGCGCTGACGCTCGCGCGTCAGACTGGCGCCGCGACCGCCGCAGCCAATCGCATCCACAAGCCGCGGCTGGGAATGTTTCAAAATGGGAATGAGGCCGAACAGGATCCCCGACAGCACGGAAATCGTCAGCGCGAACGCGAGGACCACAGGATCGATGGAGATTTCGGCCACCCGGGGCAAATTCGCCGACCCGATCGCCACCAGCGCGCGCAGCCCGCCGTACGCGAGACCGACTCCGAGCGCGCCGCCCAATAGTGCGAGCGTCAGGCTCTCGACGAAAAGCTGGCGCGCGATTCGCGTCCAGCTCGCGCCCAAGGCTGCGCGAATCGCGGACTCCTGCCGACGTGCATCCGCTCGTACGAGCAGCAGGTTGGCGACGTTCGCGCACGCCATGAGCAGGACGATGCTGATGGCGCCCATCAACACCCACAGTGTCCTGCCCACGTCTCCGACGACGTCCTGCTTCAGCGTCTGCAACGACGGCGCCCACCGCGTTCGTACCCCCGGGTTCACTCCAGAAGTCTCGAACCACACCTTGAGCACGCGTGTGACATCGGCATTGGCCTGCGCCAGCGTGATGCCGGGCTTCAGTCTCGCGACCCCAAGCAGCCGAAATGACGGTATTCGGGCTCCTCGGTCGATACGCAGCGGCAGAACGATCTCGAACTCACCGCTGAAGCGGAAATCGGCCGGCATCACGCCGATGATGTGATGAGGACGGCCGTTGATGGTGAGCGCTCGCCCCAGAACGCCGCGGTCTCCGCCGAGCCGCCGCTGCCAGTACCCGCTGGTGAGCACCACGGTGTCCGCTGACCCCGGCGAATCGTCGCCTGTTGAAAACCAGCGCCCAATCTCTGGCTGGACGCCGAGCGTCGTCAGCACTCCCCGGCTCGCTGTCAACGTGCGCACCTCTTCGGGATCGCCGCGGCCGGTGATGGTCGCCGTTTCTCCGGGAGTCCAGACACCGAGGTCCTGAAACGCCTGCGTGTTGTCCACGTAGGCCAGGTAGATCGCGTCGGAAAAATAGGGCTGATCGGTGCCGCCGATCGAGTGGACGATGCGGACGAGCGCGTCGGGATCGGGATAGGGCAGCGGCTTGATGAGGACCCCGTTCACGATGCTGAAAATCGCCGCGGTGGCGCCGATGCCGAGCCCGAGCGTCAGCACCGCCGCCGCGGCGAACACTCGCTGCTTTCGCAGGCTGCGCGCCGTGTAGCGTATGTCCTGCCCGAGATCGTCGAGAGAAAATCGGTTCGGCACTCGGGAGGCGAGCCCCGCGCGCAAGTGCTCGGTCCATTCAGGCATGATCGACTCCCGTGATGACGGCCGCGGAGCGACGGACGTGAGCCACGCGTGTTGACGAGTGCGCCGCAAGCTGACATCCGCGACCCTGCCGACCGCTGCGACGACGCAGGTGGCCTGAGGGCGCTCAGCGCCCGCGACCCTCGCGCAGGTGCGCGTCAAACCACTCGGCAATCAGCGCACTGTCCTCTTCCCAGCCGGGCCACGCGTGGCCCTTGCCTTCGCGCACGACGAGTCGAGCCGGCACGTTCGCGTCATTCAAACGATCGAGGAGCCGGCGAGACTGCTGAAGCGGAACGGCCTTGTCCTCATCGCCATGAATCAGGATGGTTGGCGGGTCATCGGCCGTGACATGTGCCGCGGGAGACAGTTCGCGCAGCATGCGGAGCACCTCTTCGCGGTCCGTGATCGCGGTCTTCGCTCCGGTCTTCTCATCGACCTCGTAGAACTGGAAACTCGGGTCGGCGGCCCCGCGCCGCTGCATCAAGTCCAGGATGTTCTCGGACTTGTCGCCGAAACTTGTGAGGTCTGTCGGAGGAAAGAAGCAGCCAACCGCCTGGACGCGAGCTGAGACGCGCTCGACTTCATCTGCCGCGCCGGGATTTCCGTCTTCGCCGCGCATCGCGACGGTCAAGGCGATCAACCCGCCGGCAGAGGAACCGGTCATCCCAAGCCGCTCGGGATCGACGCCCAGCTCACGGGCACGATGGCGGACGAACCGCACGGCTCGCCGGGCATCCTGCACGTAGTCCCGCAACTGAAATGCCGGCGAGCTGCCATGAACGACCGCGAAGACCGTGTATCCGTGCTCGAGAAGCGGCTGGATGCGGCGCTCGAAACTCGGCTCGAGTGTCCGGTCGCGGCTCGAGTTCCCGCTGCTGCTCACAACCCAGAGAACCCCCAGTCCGTTCGTGTTCGCCGGCACGAGGACCTCCATCGTGAGGGCGAGCCCGAACTTGCGACCGTAGATCACATCGGACTGTCGAGAGTATTCGGGAGCGGATGTCTGGGCGGTACCGAGAGTGCCCGGCGCGCCGATGACGCTGAGGGCCAACGCGACCGACAGTGCCGTCGTCGACCGTGACCGCATGCGTCATTTAAGTAGCGGACCACGCATCCGGTCAAGAGTCGAACGCCGACCGGGACATTGTCGGCGATTCCATCGGGATATTCCCCTGCGGCGAATGGCTAGTGCAGTCTTTCGCTGCCGCGCAGGTGCTCCACTCGCGTCCGCAGGCGGACGCATTGGGCGTCGTGGACGTCCCGCATGGCGCGGAGGCGTTCGCGCATGCTCGCGGCGGTCGCGCGGCGTTCGGCGTTTCGCTCCCGGAGAAAGCACTTCTGCGTTCGGGCTGCGACCGGCGACAGAGATATGCGGGGACGCATCTGCGGATTGTCACACATGGGTCAAGCCGACCCCAGCCCGGGGTTGCGCTTGTCTCCAATAGGAGATAGCATCTCTCATCAGAGATGCCGGCCTCGGCCGAACCAACCAGCATCGACGGCGATCACGACATCGAACGGCGCATCGCGCAGCGACTCGCCCGGTTGCGCGGCGAACGAGGGTGGTCCCTGGACACTCTCGCCGAACGTACAGGAATCAGCCGTGCCACGCTGTCGCGGCTCGAGCGATCGGAGCTGAGCCCTACTGCGGCCATGCTCGGCAAGCTGTGTACGGTGTACGGCTGGACGCTCTCGCGACTGATGGCGGAGGCCGAGACGCGGCCGCCGAGCCTGGTGCCCGCCGCGGAGCAATCTGAATGGAAGGATCCCGAGAGCGGGTATCGCCGCCGGGCCGTGTCCCCGCCCGGTGCGGGACTTCGCGGTGAGCTCGTTGAAGTTTACGTACCCGCGGGCGCCTCGGTGTCATTCGCCGCCTCGCCTGTTCCACGACTCGAGCATCACCTCTGGATGCTCGAGGGCTCACTGAATCTCGAGGTCGAGGGCTCGCTGTTCCGGCTACGCGCGGGCGACTCGCTCCGCTACGTGCTCGCCGGCCCCACACGCTTTCAGGCGACAGGCCGACGCGACGCGCGATACCTCGTCGCGATCGTGCATCCGTGAGTACGACCATGAGCACGCTGTTGCACGTTCACATCGGCGAGTGGCGACCCGATCACTCCGCAACCGCTGCGCTCGAACGGGACATCGACATGCTCGGCGACGTCCTGCACGCGGTCGTGTACGACGGCGCCGGGGTCAGCTTTGTCGTCCCGTTCTCGATCGACGAAGCCCGCGCGTTCTGGCGCGACACGGTGTTGCCGCGCGTGGCTGCCCGCACTCGTCGAGTGCTGGTCGCGCATCAGGGTGAGCGAATCGTCGGAACGGTTCAACTGGATCTCGCGGTTCCACCAAATCAGCGACACCGCGCCGAGGTCCTCAAGCTGCTCGTCCATCCGGTCGCGCGCCGTCGCGGAATCGCGCGGGCCCTGATGGTGGCCCTCGAAGAGGTCGCGCATTCCGAACACAGGACACTGCTCACACTCGACACATGGACCGGCGGCAATGCCGAATCTCTCTACCAGTCGCTCGGCTACATCGCGGCGGGCGTCATTCCGCGGTTCGCCCGCGGGTCCACCACGCCGGATCTCGAACCGACGACGATCATGTACAAGGAGCTTCTCGCTCCCGACTCCGTTTGACAGCGTGCTTCATCCACCCTAGGCTGCTGACACCGGTGCGGATGCGGCTGCACGCAAGCCGTGACTCGCGGCAGAGTCCAGATGGATGCAGTGACCTTGAGGCAGCAGGCCGAAGCGATTCGCTGGTATCACACGATCGACCTGGGTCAGGGCGTCGTCACACGGGGCGTTGACCAGACCGATCTTCGTCTCGGCCGCATCAACCTCCCTCTCTCGCTCGCCGGACGGAGCGTGCTCGACATCGGCGCCTGGGATGGCTTCTTCTCGTTCGAGGCGGAGCGTCGTGGCGCGTCGCGCGTCGTGGCCGCCGACTACTACTCGTGGCGTGGACTCGGGTGGGGCACGACGAACGGCAAGGCAGGTTTCGAGTTGGCGCGCGCGGCCCTCGGGTCGAAGGTGGAGGACCTCGAGATCGACGTGATGGACCTCGCGCCCGAGCGTGTCGGGACGTTCGACGTGGTGTTATTCCTGGGTGTGCTCTATCACCTGCCGCATCCACTGCTCGCCCTGGAGCGCGTCGCCTCCGTCGCCCGGGAGCTTCTCATCCTTGAAACCGTCGTGGACATGATCGGAGTGAGCCGCCCCGCAATGGCGTTCTATCCCGAGCGCGAACTGAACAACGATCCCACCAACTGGTGGGGCCCGAACCTCGCGGCTGTCGACGGCATGCTCCGCACCGTCGGCTTCCGGCACGTGACATGCGTCACGCCGCTCCCATCGTTGCCGCGTCGTGCGGCCCGCGCGGTGATTCACCAGGTCCGCGGCCAGAACTCCCTCGCAGCCGCATTTCGGCAGGACCGCGCGGCGTTTCATGCGTCGAAGTAGCGCCAGCGCTCATGATGTCGTGTCAGTGGTGTCACGACCGTCGGCACATGCGTAAAATCAAGCATGCCCGGCCGCGAGTGCTATCACTGCAAGCAGTGGGTCGAAGAAGGCGAAGCCCACGACTGCTGGACCACGACCGAAGCCGCGTTGACCCGTGATCTGTCGGAGGAGCTACGAGACGCCTGGGAACGCCTGCGCGAAACCGCGGTGTCGTTCGGCGATCAACGGATCTACGCGTCGCACAGCTCGATCATGTTCTCGCGCAAGTCGTGCTACTTCTTCGTCAGGCCGAAGCGGACGTATCTCGAGGTCTGTGTGTTCCTGGGCCGCGCCCTGAAGGCTCCGCACGTGCGGCGGGTCGACAAGGCATCGAAGTTTAAGGTCGTGCACACGCTCCGCATTACGCATCGTGACCAGGTCGAGGCGCCGATCACCAATTGGCTTCAGGAAGCGTACGAGTTCTCTGATGTGCGTCCGGCGGGAAGAACCGGCGCCAAGCCCGGGCGACCGCGCCGCACATCGGCAGCGAAGAAGAAGACAGCGGCGGCACGAACGACGGGCGCGCTGAAACGGCGAGCGACTCCACGGCGCGCCCGCAAGCGCCGCTGAAGGCGCACGTGGTCGACGCACCTCACATCTTTGCCGCGTAGGCCGTGAGGATTCGCACGATCTCTGGCTGCCGGAAGTGGTCGGCCCAGCCGATGGCATCGCTGTCATGTTTGCTGTCGCGGATGCGCGGGTCGGCGCCCCGCTCCAGCAGGACGCGCACGACTTCGAGATGGCCTTGCGAAGCCGCCAGGTGCATGGGAGTGACCCGCGCATCCCAATGCCACCATGGCGCGTTCGCGTCGAGGCCGCGGTCGAGCAGCCATTCGACTGCCGCGACATCCTGCCGCTTTGCCATGAGGTGCAGCACGCCTGCGCTCATGCCCCGCGGCTCGCGCGCGTCCGTGGCTTGATGCAGCAGCGGCGCAGCCACCTCGTACTCTCCCAGGGCGACGGCCGTGAACAGGTCAACGTCGCCGCTGGCGCGAATCATCTCGAGCACCGGTCGATCGGTGTCCGGCCTCGTTGCATAGACAGGCGCCAGGTAACCAGATCCGTCGGTGGCCAGCGGATCGGCTCCGAGCGCCAGCAGCAGTGCGACGATATGCCGGCGATTCTTCATCACGGCGAAATGAAGCGCGCGGCGAAAATCTTCGTTATGGCTCTGGCGGCTATTCACCGCTCCCGGATCGGCGGCGGCAATCCGGCGCACGTCGTCGGGCAGATCCATCGCAATCGCGGAAAACATGTGATGCCGCGCGCCGCGACCGACGAGGAACTCGGCCACCGCCGCGTGACACTGGTCGAAGCAGGTTGCCCAGCCGATGACCTCCAGCCCGTGATCGTCTCCCCTGCCGACAACGTCGCCGCCGGCATCGGCCAGTCCGCGAACGACCTCCAAGTGTCCCCGCGCCGCGGCCCAATGCATTGGATATGAATTGTCGCCCTCGTCGCGCGTGTTCACGTCGAGACCCCGCTCGAGCAACAGCCGCACCGCTGAGAGGTGCCCCTCCGCCGCGGCGAGATGCAAGAGTGACAGCGCGTACGGGCTGGTACGAACGTGCAGCGTCTCGGGGTGCTCCGCGAGCAGCGCCGCGAGTGCCCCGACGTCTCCGCCCCCGGCCGCGTGGAGTACGTCGCTGTCGAGCGTCACAGGGGGGAACGCCCCCGCGACCGCCCGCGAGCAGCGGGACGACTGCCCCTACGCGCCCGTGCTGGACCGGGCGTGCCGCTGACGTTCCGCTGCAGCCACGTGACCAGCGGCCCCGTGTCGGACATCA
>WUUC01198694.1_pt1 | contig 13776 bp, 8 predicted proteins | sample 6278441 | NCBI WGS metagenome assembly WUUC01 (sample SAMN13675441, study PRJNA597444) | soil metagenome | isolation source: soil | place: USA: Washington | collected 2017-10
CCCGACGCAGCGCTTGCCGGGCTGAAGAGCCAGGCGCTCGGCCAGACTTGGCGTCGTCCTGGCAAGCCGGCAGGTGGGCCACGGGCGTGTCAGGTCGCGCGCGCGGAGCTGCTAAGCTCCACCACATGACCTACATTCTGTATGGCGAGCTGGGCAGCGGCGCGGGCATCGTCGAGAGCGCCCTCGTGAGCCTCGGAGTGGCCTACGAGCTACGTCAGGTCTCCCTCGACGCTCAGCAGCAACGCTCAGAGGAATATGCTCGGCTCAATCCACAGCGCAAGCTGCCGACGTTGATCACGCCGGATGGTGAGACATTGACGGAGTCCGCCGCCATCCTGCTCGTGCTCGATGAACGCCACCGCGCCGCCGGCTTGTTCCCCGGGCTCGGAACGCGAGAGCGGGCCCAGGCGCTGCGGTGGTTACTGTTTCTGGCGGCGGAGCTGTACCCGCTGGTCGAGATCAATGACTACCCGGAGCGCTTCGCGCCTGCGGCGGCCGAGAGCCTGCGTGAGCGAGCGCGTCAGATCTGGCGTGAGCGCTGGTTGGTCGTCGAGGCTCAGATCGCGGGTGATCCCTGGCTGCTGGAGTCGGGGTTCTGTTTCACCGACGTCTACCTGGCCTCGCTCAGCCGCTGGGCGCAGCAAGCAGACTGGCGTCCCTCGCACATTCCGCGCGTCGAACGCATCGCGGCGGCAGTGGCCTCGCGGCCCGTGCTCGGGCCCACCTGGCAGCGCCACTTCGCACGCGAGGACTGAGCCGGGCCAGCCTCGCTGGCGCTCCTCCCGTCATTGACGGCGCGAGCTCTTCCCGAGTACGCGCGATACGTATATGGATGCACGCATGCGGAGCAACGCTCGACTGATCTCTCTGGCTGAACGCTACCTGTACCCAAACTACCGTCCCGGACCCTTCGTCCTGGAGCGAGGCCAGGGCTGCGACGTATGGGATGTGGAGGGCAAGCGGTACCTCGACTTGTGCGCCGGTGTCGCGGTGTGCAGCGTGGGGCATGCGCACCCAAAGCACGTGCGTGCCATCTCCGAGCAGATGGCGACGCTCGGGCACGTCTCTAACTGGTTCTACAATGCACGTGGCATCGAGGCCGCGGAAAAGTTGGCCAACGTTTCCGAGATGGATCGGGTCCTGTTCTGCAACTCGGGGTGCGAGGCGAACGAGGCGATGCTCAAGCTGGCGCGGCATCACTTCTTCGGATTGGGGCAGCCGGACCGGCTGCGTATCATCGCCTTCGACAATGCCTTCCATGGCCGGACGCTCGGGGCCCTGTCGCTGACCGGGACGCCCAAGTATCGGGAGGGCTTCGGCGACCTCGGTCGGGTCACACACGTCCCCTATGGTGACCTGGCGGCGGTACAGGCGGCAATGGGGCCCGACGTCGCCGGCATCATCGTGGAGCCGATCCAGGGTGAAGGTGGCGTGGAGCCCGCGCCGCCAGGCTTTCTGAACGGACTGCGCGATATCTGTGATGCCTCCGGCGCGCTACTCTTGCTGGACGAGGTGCAGACCGGCATGGGTCGCCTGGGCAGCTGGTTCGCCTACCAAAACCTTGGCGTGAAGCCTGACGCGGTGGCCGCGGCCAAGGGGCTCGGAGGTGGTTTCCCGGTGGGCGCACTGTTGACGCGGGAGGCGTTCGCCGGCGCCCTGCCCCCCGGCACTCACGGCTCGACCTACGGAGGCAACCCGCTCGGCGCCGCGGCCATCGCGAGCGTGATCGCCATCGTCGAGGAAGAGGACCTCCTGGCGGGTGCGCGCAGCAAGGGTGCCTTGTTGGCCGCTGGCCTGGGTGCCGTGGTTCAAGATTTCCCACAGGTATGCCAGAGCCGGCGCGGTGAGGGCCTACTCCAGGGGCTCGTGCTGCAACCCGGTTTTCTCGCCCGAGACGTGGTGGGGCGAGCCTTCGAGCTGGGTTACTTGATCATCGGTGCGGGTGAGCGGGTGCTTCGGTACGCCCCTCCCCTGGTCATCACCGATGCGCAGATCCAGGAAGGCATCTCGGCGACTCGCCGCCTGGTCAGCTCGCTCGCGAGCCAACGCTGACTGGACGCCACGGCGTTGTCTCCGCTCGGGTGATCCTGCTGAGCAGACGAGGTGCCGCACGCGCGGCGTCCGTCCGGGAATGCAGCAGGCGCCGCGCACATTTCGCTCACATGTCATAAGCACACGAAACGATCACCCAATGTGCGAATTGATCCGCCTTCGCGTGCATACATGTGGCGAAACACCCCGATGCCGCAAAATCGCCCTGGATGCGCGCAAGACATACCACGCCACCGCAATTTTAAGCCGAGCAGCAGGCTTCGCACGTCTCATCCCACGACGGCGGTGCGCGAGCCCACACAGGTCTGACGAGCTCATGAGAAGCGCTCGACATTACGAAGGAGAAACCTGCCCGTAACGCCGAGGTGTATCGGTTTGTTACTTGACGCGAGGTGGTAGAAGCGAGCATATCAACATACGTCAAGTGACGAGCTCGTAGAGGACGTCACTCGATAGCTCAGTGCACCGTCGACTGCAGTGCACCCTCGATTGCAGTGCGGCTTGGCAGACAGCACATGTCGTTTGGCAACTTCTTGCCGATCTTCTCTGGCCGATGCCCTGTCGGCTTTCGCCACTACCCGACGCAATATCGCGCTCGGTCAGTTGCTTTCATGCAACTCGCGGAGCGCGTCTCGCCACATGCAATCAGGCCAATTGGGAGCGACCCTGCAGCAAGAGCTGCAGCTCGATGCCTGCTGGTGGAGGCTGCCGGCGAGCACGTTTTTCGGACGTGACGTAGCCCTGGCGAGGGAGATGGCGCGGCTCGAGCCCGGGCATTTCGCGGAGAGACTTTGCGTATCGTTCAAACTTTAGAAGCCGTCGATTCATCGGCTCCGCAGAGCGGCATCGTCAGCCGCAAGGACAGGTACGAGAGCAACCCGGAAGCTCCGAGCGCGAGTGGGCGCCTCGCCGAGGCGCTGGTGATCACCGCGGCCCTGCCCGCGGCGGGGTACGCGCTGCAGACCGCGGATCCATTTCTGCTCGAGGCGAGCTTTCCCTGGCTGGTGTTTGCGCCATTGCTGGTCGGCATCCAGCACGGGCTCTCCCTGGGCATCCTCTCCGCCGTCCTCCTGTTCCTGGGCGCGTTGATCCACTCCGACCTCGGGCTCTGGCTGGGTACGGCAGCGGCAGGCTCGGGGGCCCTGGGCGAGAGCTCGCTGCTGGCGCTGGCGCCGTGGGGCACGGGTTGCCTGCTCGCGGCCATCGTCGCGGGCCATTTCCGGGATCGCTGGCTCGACGGCAGCACGGCCATCACGGCAGAGCACGCCGAGCTCACCCGGCGTCTGAGACGGACGGACAGCGCTCATGCGGTGCTGCGGCTCTCCCACTCGCGCCTGGAAGAGCGGGTGGCCGCGCAGACGTGGTCCCTCGACAGCTGTATGCGCGACGCGGCCGAAGAGCTGGACAGCCTGACCTCGTTCGCCGATCTGGGGCGAGTCGTGCTCGACGTATTGGCGAGCCAGGCCATGGTGCAGTCAGCGTCGTTATTCGTGCCCGCGACCCGGACCGCTCGCGCAGCGGGTGCCGGAGGGGAAGCCCTCAGCGCCGGCAGGGGTAACTGGCTCGGAGTGCGACGCAGCACGACGTTGTCACGGGCTCCGATCGTGATGTTAGGAAATGAGCCCAGCCCTCGCAGCACGCATCCGCTGGTGAAGAGCGCCTGGGCCACGCGCAGGTTACAGGCCGTTACGGGCGCGCCCGAGGACGCCGGTCTCGATCCTTCCGTGCTGGCAGCGGTGCCGCTGCTGACCAGTCAAGGTCAGCTGCTGGGAGTGATCGCCATCCACGACATGCCGTTCCTGGCATTCCAGTCCGACAACCTCTCGACACTGGCCAGGCTCACCACGCACCTGGCCGACTTGATCGAGCAGCGCCTGATCGAGGCAGCTTACGCCCGGGCCGGCTCCGAGACGGAGGTCGCAGATCCAGAGTTCACGCTCACGCGCAAGAAATCCGGCCTATTTCGCATCCAGACGCCCTCATCGCCCGCAGCCACCGCATGGCAATCACAGAGCCGGAAAACCCTTTCGTAACCCACACGCTGCTCGGCTGCATGTTGGCCGCCGAAGGGATCGCGCTTCGAATGTTGCTGCGGGAGCACGACCTGCTCGCGGCCTTCACGCATGCGATCGCTGCGGCGAGCGCGGTCATGGCCACCGTGTACGTGATGTGCGCGGCCCCCAAATGGGGCAGCGGCGTCGTGGCGGCGCTGCTCGTGCTCACCCTCCCGGTGGTGGGCGCGCTCGGCTTCGCGGTGGTCGTTTTGCCTGCATGGCGGCGGCTAGAGACCCAGCGCCGGCCCGGCCTGGTCGAGGTTGAGCTGACCGAGTCGCTGGAGAGCGACAGCGCAGAAACCGCCGCGGGACCCAGCGTGCCGATCGCGCAGGTCCTCCAGAGCGACGCTTCGGTGCCGGCCCGGACGGAAGCCGTCATGAGGCTCCGGCGCATGCCCGCGAACAAAGCGGTACCGCTGTTGCGCCTGGCGTTCTCCGATCCGAGTGAGGACGTGCGGCTACTGGCGTTCGCGATCCTGGAGCGGCAGGAGAAGCAGCTGCGCTCGCGCATCGAGAGCGCGCTGACGAAATTGGACGACCCCAGCGCCGAGCTCCAGCAGGCCGAACGTGCTGCCTGGCATCGCCGGGTGGCGCAGGATCACTGGGAGCTGGTGTACGGGGGCTTCGTCAGCGGCGGCTTCGTGGCGCGTGTGCTGGAGCAGGCCGTGCAACACGCGGGTGCCGCTCTGGAGCTGCAGTTTGACGGGTCCACGGCGCTGCTGCTCGCCCGCATCCATCTCAAAAAGCGCGAACCGGCCCTGGCCTTGCACTGGCTGGAGCGCGCACAGGAGGCCGGGGTCGGGGCCGCGGCCTGCGCGCCGTTGTGCGCGGAGGCGGCCTTCGCGCTGCGTCGTTTCTCGGAGATCCCGCGTCTCTTAGCGTGCGCGCCCGCTGCGCAGCTTCGCCGAGCCGAGCTGCAGCCCGTGATCGATTTCTGGACACGCGTGAGCCCGCCGTGACCACCTCCGACGTCTGCTTGCTGCTCGAAGGCACCTACCCGTTCGTGAGAGGTGGCGTCTCCGGCTGGGTGCACCAGCTGATCACCGGTCTGCCGGACCTGCGCTTCTCGCTGGTGTTCGTGGGTGGGCGGCGCGCCGACTACACGGAAGCCAAGTATCAGCTGCCGCGGAACGTCACACACCTGGAGACCCACTATCTGGAGGACGCCTGCAGGGACCGCCGCCCCCGGCGCGTGAGCTTACCCGCGCACCGGCTCGACGACGCTTGCGCGCTGCACACGTACCTGAAGGCCGGCAGCGCCGAGCAGGCCCTGCCGGAGCTGCCCGCGCTGGAGCGTGCCGTGGACTCCATGCTCACCACCCTGGAAGAGCCCCGCGGCCTCCAGATCGACGACTTTCTGTTCGGTGAAAGCTCCTGGGATTTCATCCGGCACTCGCACCTGCAGGCTGAGCAGGCCGCCCCCTTCGTCGACTATTTCTGGACGATCCGCCTGATGCATGGCCCGATCTTTCAACTCGCGCGCATCGCGAGGCAGGTCCCGCCAGCGCGGGCTTTCCACAGCATCTCCACGGGTTACGCGGGCCTGCTCGGAACCTTCCTCACGAAGAGGCGCCGACGTCCGCTGATCCTCTCGGAACACGGCATCTACACGAAGGAGCGCCGCATCGACCTGAATCAAGCCGAATGGCTGGATCAGCTGCGCCCCGCGCGCTCGAGCGAGTTCCACGGCGGCGCGGCGGCCATCCGCGGGCTCTGGATTCGCTACTTCGAAGGGCTCGGACGGCTCACGTACCGGTCCGCAAATCCGATCATCTCGCTCTACGGCGGCAACCGCGAACGTCAACATCAGGACGGCGCGTCCGAGGATCGCACGCGCATCATCGTGAACGGCATCGACCCGGAGCGGTTCCGCGCCGGACGCGAGAGCCGGAAGCAGGACGTCCCGCAGGTGATCGGGCTGGTCGGGCGCATGGTCCCGATCAAAGACGTGAAGACGTTCGTCCGCACCATCCAGCTGGTGGTGCGGGATCTGCCGCACGCCCAGGGTTGGGTGATCGGTAGCTCGGAAGAGGATCCGGCGTACGGTGAGGAGTGCCGGGCGCTGGCCGAGAGCCTGGGCATCGCAAAGAGCGTGCGTTTCCTCGGGCACCAGAACGTGTCCGAGATCTTACCCCAGCTGGGGCTGCTGATGTTGACGTCGATCAGCGAGGCCCAGCCGTTGGTGATCCTGGAGGCGTTCGCGGCCGGCGTGCCGTGCGTCACCACGGACGTGGGCGCGTGTCGTGAGCAGATTGAAGGCCAGACCGCCGAGGACCGCCGCCTCGGGCCCGCCGGCAAGGTCGTCCCGTTCGCGGACCAGCAGGCCCTGAGTCGCGCGGCGGTCGAGTTGCTCTCGGACCCGGAGCGCTGGCGCGCATGTCAGGCGGCCGGGCTCGCCCGCGTCCGTCGCCATTACACCGAGTCGGCGATGCTGGAGGCATACGGCAAGGTCTACCGCGAGGCTCTGGAGTCGACATGGCCGGCGTAGGCTTCGGTCTACGCGCGCTCGGCACCCAGGGCAGCTATGCGGGCTCGCTGCGCCTGTACGGCGCGGCGGGTCTGATCTCGAGCGGGCCCTGGCTGCTCAGCGTGCTCACGCTGCTCGCGATCGGCAGCTTCGGGCGCGCGCTCGTGCCGGAGCCGCACATGATCGAGCGCTTTCAGGTGTGCATCACCTGGCTCTTCGCGGCGAGCCTCGTGTTCAGCGGGCCCCTGCAGCTCCAGCTGACCCGTTTCCTGGCCGATCGCAGCTACCTCGGTCAACAGCACGAGATCGCGCCCAATCTACAGGGCGCGTTGGCGCTGGTCAGCCTGCTCGCGGCGGGCGTCGCGGCCGCGCTCTTTCCACTCTTCGGAGAGGAGCCGATGGTGCTGCGCGTGCTGCTCGGCGTGGCCTTCGTCACGCTCTGCAATATCTGGATCGTGGTGGGCGTGCTGACGGGCCAGCGGCAACACGTGCGCGTGCTGGTGGCGTTTGGGCTGGGTTACCTGGTCACCTTCGTCGCCACCCTGTTGCTGGCGCGTTACGGCGAGTTGGGTTTGATCGCCGGGTTCGTCGCCGGCCAGGCCACCTTGCTCTTCCGCGGGCTAGGGTTGATCTACTCGGAGACGCCGGCACGTCAGCCTGTCGCCTGGGGCTTCCTCGGGCGGCGGCACGTCTACCTCGATCTCTTGCTGATCGGCCTGGTCTACAACCTGAGCATCTGGGCCGACAAGCTACTGTTCTGGTTCAATAGCGCCACCAGCCGCCCCGTGCTCGGTCCGCTGCGTGGCTCGGACGTGTACGATCTGCCGATATTCCTGGCCTATTTGACGATCGTGCCGGGCATGGCCGTCTTCCTGGTGCGCGTCGAGACCGATTTCGCCGAGCAGCATCAGCGCTTCTATCGCGCCATCCGCGACGGAGCCGCGCTGGCGCGCCTGGAGGCGTTGCGTGAGAAGATGACGGACGCGGCGCGGCGTGCCATCGCGGACATCGTCAAGGTGCAGGGACTGACGCTGCTCGGGTGCTTCTGGTTCGGCCCGAAGCTGCTCGAGCTCGCCTCCATCTCCAGCCTGCACCTGCCGCTCTTCTACGTCGACGCCGTGGGCGTGGGGCTGCAGGTCGTGCTCCTGAGCGTGACCAGCATCTTTTTCTACCTCGATTGCCGGCGCACCGTGGTCGCCCTCACCTGCCTGCTCCTGGTCCTCAATTTCGTGCTGAGCTGGTGGTCACAACGGCTCGGGCCCACCTTCTACGGTTTTGGTTTTGCGTTGGCGATGGGGTTGACCAGCGTGCTCGGGCTGTGCCTTCTGGCCCGCACTTTTCGGTATCTGGTACGCGACACGTTCATGCTCCAGCCGATGGGCGGGGCGCGTTAGCTTGTTGGGGCTCAGGCACATGGCGTTGCAGATCCTGATCATGCTGAGCGCGCTTTCGCTGCATGCCGCGCCGGTCCGGGCCAGCCAGACCGCGTTCTATTACGGCCCCTCTGTGCCGAGCGAGCTCTGGCTCGCCTACGACCAGGTCGTGGTCGAGCCCGATCATGTGCCCGATCCGAGGTCGATCCAGCCGCGCCGCGCGGAGCCGGTGGCCTACTTCAGCGTCGGGGAGGTCTCGCCTCAGAGCGCGGCAGCCCGCGAGATCCAGCCCTCCTGGGTGCTGGCGAAAAATGAGAGCTGGTCGAGCTGGGTGATGGACCTGGCTCACACCGAGTATCAGCAGCACCTGCTCGGGCGCTATGAGTCGCTCTGGCTTGCCGGTTATCAGCGCTTCTTCCTGGACACGCTCGACAGCTACGAGCTCGGCGCCAGGACCCCCCAGGCGCGCAGCCGCGCGCGAGGCGCTCTCGTGCTCCTGGTGCGAGAGATGGCGCGTCGGCACCCTGAGGTCCAGCTGCTGCTGAACCGGGGCTTCGAGCTCTTGCCCGAGCTCGCTGGCGTGGTGCACGGAGTGGTCGCGGAGTCCCTATTCGATCGCTTCGACGCCGGCTCCGGGCGCTACACGCGCGTGCCCGAGCGCGACCGAAAGTGGCTGCTCCAGCGGCTGCTCGAAGCGCGCGATCGCTATCAGCTGCCGGTCACCGTGGTCGACTATCGGCCCCCCGCGCAACGTGCGGAGGCGCGCGCCACCGCCGAAAAGATCTGCGCACTCGGCTTCGGCGCCTGGGTCGCGGATGGCGCGCTCGGCACGGTCGGAGTGAGCAGCCTCGAGATCATCCCGCGGCGCGTGCTGATCCTGACCAACCAGAGCGATCCGGCAGGGACCTCGGACGCGCTGCGTCTGCTGGCCCCGGTGCTGGAGTACCTCGGCTACGTGCCGGAGCAGCGCACGTTGCACGGCAGCCTGCCCGAGCTCGAGACCGCCGGGCGTTACCAGGCGGTGATCAGCTGGTTCTCCTCGCCGCGGCTGCCCGCGGGTTATGCCAGCTGGTTGCGAGCGCAGCTCCAGGCCGGCGTGCGTTTCGCGATCTTCGGCTCGCCGGGCTTCGACCTGAGTGGGCCGGACGCGCGCGCGTTGGGCATCGAGGTCTTGCGGCCCGCCTCTGCCAGCGGCGCGCGCGTGACCTTCCGGGATGAGCTCATCGGTTTCGAAGCGGAGCCGCCGGCGCGCCCTCTGGACGTTCCGTTCTTGCGCATCACGGGCCCCTCGGTGCAAGCGCATCTGCAGCTCTCGGACGATCGCGGCGGCGAGGGGACCGCGATCGCGACCACGGGTTGGGGTGGCATCGCCCTGAGCCATGTGTTCGCCACGCGCGGCCTCGGCGGAGAACGCGCCTGGGTGCTCAATCCTTTCGAATTCCTGGAGCGAGCCTTGCGACTGCCGCGCGTGCCGCAACCGGACGTGACCACGGAGCAGGGGCGTCGCGTCGCCATGTGGCTGGTGCGTGCACCCGGGCTGGGGGAGCGCACGCGGCTGCGAGCTCGGCCGTCCACGGCCAGCGTACTGAAGAAGCTCTGGCGTGCCGAAGGTTGGCCGCATGCCCTGGATCTGAGCCCGGCGCAGAGCCTACCGCCCACGCCAGCCGATCTGGCGGCGGCGCGCGAGCTGTTGGGCTTGCCGTTCCTGGAGGCCGCGACGCTGCAGCCCGGCCTGACCGATGCGCGCGGGCCGCAGGCGTCTTTGACCCGCGTGCAAGGCATGACGCTGAGCAGCCCCCCCTCCGAACCGGAGCTCGGCCCGATCGCCCCGGACCTGTCCTTCTTGCCCGCCAATAGCCCCGAGGCCTACCCCTACGCCCGCGTGCGCGAGACGCTGGAGCACACGGGCTCACCGCGGCGCCTCAAACCCATTCTGCTCGACTACCACGCCTCCGTCGCGGGCAGCCCGGGCGGCGTCGCCACGCTGGAACAGCTGTACGAGTGGCTTGCCAGCCAGGACGTCTATCCGCTGGCCGTCAGCGAATACGGCGCGCGCGTGCGCGCCTTTCGTGAGCAGGTGCTGCTCAGACACCTGGACGGCTCGTTCAGCGTCCGCGGCGGAGAGGCGCTGCGCACGCTGCGGCTGCCGCTCGAGCTCGGCTATCCCGATCTCGCCGCATCCCCCGCGGTCGCCAGCCTGCAGCGCGGCGCGCACGGTCAATACGTGAGCTTCAAGCCGGGGCAGGAGCGGCGCCTGGTCTTGACTCCTGACGCTCCGCTCTTGCCTCACGTCGTGCAGGCCAGCGGCGCGGTGGAGCAATTCAGCATCCTCGACGCCAACGCCGAGGGCCTGCGCATCGAGCTCGAGATCCGCGGCCACGGCGCGCTCAGCTTCGAAATCGCTGGCCTGCCTCCGCTCGCGCGCTGCGAGCTCGGGCTGCCCGGTCGAGCCGTGCAGGCCACCGTGGGCATCAGCGGCAGGTTACTCGTCCAGCTGCGGCAGGACAACGCGCGCGGCGTGCTCTCCTGCCGCTCGGGCGAGGCAAGATCATGAGCAAAATCATGAGCAAATCATGAAACGTTCCAATTTCGCGCCGGAGTCCCATCGCCCCCTGATCAGCGGTGCCGCCACGCTGAGCCTGGTCGGGGGAGCCGCGCTGGCACTCTCATTTTTATTGCCGCTCGCGATCGACCGGGAAGAGCAGGCACGCGCCGCCCGGCCCGATCTGCTGTCGATCACCTACCTGAGGTTGGGGCTCGCGCGCCACCCCGACAACCTGGAGCTGCGCTTCAGCCTGGCGGAACGCAGCCTGGAGGCGGGCCTGTTCGATGCAGCACGTGAGCTGCTGGAGCCGCTGCTGGCGCGCTCGACGCCCGAGCAGTCGCGGGCCCGTAATTTACAGGTCGACGTCGATTTCAAGGCCTGGGCCGCCACTCCGCCAACGGATCAGAAGGCGCGCGGCGCGGCGCTCGCGCGCTGGCACGCCGCGCTCGCCCTGCTCGACCTCCACGCCTTGCCCGCCACACGGCTGCTGCAGCTCAGCGAGCTGTGCGCCCAGGCCTCCGACCATGGCCTGCGCGCCGAGATCCTCGGGCAGCTGGCGCTTCGCGAGCCTGGCAACGCGAGCTACGCCGCCCGCGCCGATGCCGCTTATCTGGCGGCCGCGCAGCTCATGGCCGCCGCCGAGCTACACGCACGGCTCGCCGAGCTCCTGCCGCTGCAGCAGGCCGCCGAACACGCGCAGCTGGCGCTGCTGCGCGCGCAAAGCAGCGCCCGGCCCGCCGAGGCGCTCGCGTTGTTTCGACGTCTGCGCCCGCGTTTCCCCGAGGACACGCGGCTGATCGAGCTGGCGCTGACCATCACGGCGGGTCTTGACGATCGGGTCTCGCTGGAGTTGTCGGAGCAGCTGCTCCGGCAGCGCCCGGAGGATCATGAGCTGCGCCGACGCGTCGCCGAGCTCTCGGACTATACGGGTCAGAGCCTGCGCGCGATGCAACACTATCTGTGGTTGAGCAGGCATGGCGGTGGGGCACGCGACACCACGCAGGCCCTGACGCGCGCCCGTGCCAAGAGCGACCTGCGGCTCACGCTGGCGCTGACACCCGCCACGCCGCGGAGCAAACCCGAGCTCCTGGCGCGCATCGCGTCGTATGAAGCGCTCGGTGAGCCTACCCACGCGCTCAGCGCGCTGGACGCGGCCCTGGCGGGCGCGTTCGCGGAGGATCTGTCGCTGTGGCAGCTGAAGCTCGAGCTGCACCAGCGCATGGGCGACAGCGAGGACGCGCTGCAGGCGCTGGCCAGCATCGAGACGCGCTTCGCGCCCAGCCGGGAGCTCTCGGAGCTGCGTGCCAACCTGCTGCTCTCGCTCGGCAGGTTGCCGGAAGCGCTGGAGCTCCTCAGCCAGGCCAAAGCGGACGATGCGGCCCACCTCCGAACGGTGAGCGTTCTGGCCTGGGAGCTGGGGGACGCCGAGCGAGCTCGACAGGCGTATGAGGCGCTCGTGGCCACCCCGGACGCTTCCGAGTGGGATTTTCAGCGGCTCTGGCTGCTGGCGCACGAGGCTGAGGACTACCGCTCGGGGGTGGAGACGGCGGTCGCGGCCTGGGAGCGCTTCAAGACACCGGCCCTGCTGGGCATGGCCATCTACTCTGCCGTGGCCTGGGATCAGCCCGTGTTGATCGGACAGCTGCTGGAGAGCGCGGAAGGGGCCGGCTCTCACTTCTCCGCCAACCCGGGCTACTGGCAGCTGCGCATCCATCTGCAGCAACGCGCCGCGCAAACTGCCCTGGAGAGGGCCCGCTACGCCGCGGCCCGGAGCGCGCTCGCCGTCAGTGCCGGTTGGTTGACGCGCGCCCAGGCGCAGGCGCCCGATTCGAGCGGCGCGTACGCGGAGCTGGAGCAAGCTCAGCGCGCGGAAGTGCTCGCGCTGGCCGTGGCCAGCGATGACCGAGCCACCCTGGCGCGGATCTATCCGAGCGAGGCCCCGCGGCTGCCCGCTCGTCAGAGGGTCAACCTATTGTATCGACTGGGCCACACCGAGCAGGCCGCCGAGCTCGCGCTCGCCAGCTCCAGGCGCGCTGATTTGCCGACGAGCGAGCTGGACGCGCTCGCGGACGACGCGCGCACGCTGACCGCCCACATGCCCCGTCAGCTGGCTGTGGGCGGCGGGCTGAGCGAGCTCTCGGGTCTGCGCGCGCTGCACGCGACGGCGGGCGCCCAATACTCTTGGCCGGAGCGCGCCGTGGCGGCCTCGGTCGAATTCACCGAGCTCATGCCCACGGGTGCGCTGCCTTTCTCACTCGACGATCCCCACGAGCTCAGCGTGGCCCTGGAGGGGCGCCTGGAGCGGAGCTCGCTCAGCCTGGGGGTGGTGACCCGCGACGCACGCCCACGCCCGTTCGCCCGCTTCGAGCAGGCGCTGCTGCCCGGCGGTTCGCACCAGCTCACGATGATCGCCCGCGTCAACGACCGGTCCATGGATACCGCTCAGCTGCGCGTGCTGGGGGTCGAGGACGAGCTCGCGCTCGGCGCGGCGCTCGGGCTGCCCGGGCGCTTCTACCTGGACGGCAAGGCCGCCGGCAAAGCCTACTCCACTCGCGACCGAGAGCTGCTCGGAGCCGCCCTGACCGTGGACGCGGGCCTGGGTCGCCGCATGGCGCTGCCGGGCCAGCTCGGAGAGGCCACGCTGGGTCTGGCCAGTTATCTGGCGCCGCGCTTCAGCACGGTGGACGGTCTGGGGAGCGTGCCGGACAGCACGACCTGGTTCGGCGCCAGGGCCTCGCTCGCGCGCGGGCAACTCGACGCCGCGAGCGCCACGGGCGGCAGCTGGAGCTTCTCGTTCGACGCCGCCAGCGGCTGGTTATGGCCGCAAGACACCCTGGGCTGGTGGGGCAGCGCCGGCCTCGGCTTCCCGATCCGGGGAGGCGACCTTCTCACATTTTCAGCCCGCGCGGGCAACGTGCTCAGCGCCGCGCCGGGCTCCGCCAGTTTCGGATTCAATGCCAACTACGCCGCATCTCAATGGTGAGCGCGGTAGCCAAGGATATGAAGACATGAGAAAAAACCTCGTCGCAACCGCGGGCGCGCTCGCTCTCGGCACGCTGACAGCCTACGCCACCAACGCTCGCGCCGCAGAGCTGGAGCTGCGCGTGCTGATCATCGCCGTAGGTGACAGCACGCAGGATGAAGGTCGCGTGGTCGCCGAACATCTGCTCGGGACGCTGGGCGTGCCGTACGAAGTGCTCGACTCCAGCCGCGAGGAGCTGGACGCGTCGCGCCTGCTGAACGGCGCGCGAGGGCGCTTCAACGGCGTCCTGCTCACCGACGGCG
>WUUC01114224.1_pt1 | contig 13775 bp, 4 predicted proteins | sample 6278441 | NCBI WGS metagenome assembly WUUC01 (sample SAMN13675441, study PRJNA597444) | soil metagenome | isolation source: soil | place: USA: Washington | collected 2017-10
CTTTGCATGAAGGACTTTCAACAGATTTACGGACAAAACAGGGTCTTGTACGATCTCATAGGTTTCTGCCCAGAGCTTTTCGTCATACGCCTTAATCGTTGGGTTATCCTCGGTCAGCGTCCATTTGAACCGGATGTAGGCGTGCATGTGGCTATCCGCCAGGTGATGTAAAACTTGTCTGGCCGACCACCCGCCTCCGCGGTATGGAGTATCAAGTTGTTTTGGGGACAACTTTTTAAAAGTTTCGCTGATCTTTTCGGGAGCAGTTTCGATAGCAGTTATAAATTTTGAGATTTCTTCTGCTGTATAAGATTCTTTTGGTTGAAATTTTCCAACCGGGTAACGTAAATGTTCGTCAGACATGGATTTCGTCTTCAGTAGGTGCGGGTTTCTTTTTCTTTTTACTGCTTCCGCGTACGCGGATGTTAACAAATTCAATCAATAGCGAAAACGCAACGGCAAAGTACATGTAGCCTTTCGGAATGTCATAGTCAAGCCCTTCCAGGAAAAGCATAAAGCCGATAAGGATCAGGAATCCCAGCGCCAGAACTTCCATGGACGGATGCTTGTGAATGAAATCACTGATCCTTCCGGAAAAGAGCATCATAATACCAATGGAGATTACTACAGCAACGATCATAATGAGGATCTCGTCTGTCAATCCAACGGCCGTTAAGATAGAGTCGAATGAAAAAATGATATCCAGGAAAATGATCTGAATAATAATGCTGGTTACGTTGGGCTTAGCTACTGTTGCGGTTTCTATTTCCTCATCACCTTCCATTTCGTGGCCGATCTCACGGGTACTTTTTGCGATCAGGAACATTCCTCCGAACATCATAATGAGGTCACGCCCGCTGAAGTCATGATCTGTGATGCCAATCCAGTCAACGGCAGTTTTTGAAATGATATCAGAAAGTGAAAATAGCGGTTCCTTAAAAGTAATCACCCAGGTGATCCCCATCAACAGCATAATGCGCACGATCATCGCTAGGGCAAGGCCGATGTTCCGGGTCTTGGCGCGCATTTCTACCGGCAGCTTATTGGAGACGATAGAAATAAAGATTACGTTGTCGATTCCCAGAACTACTTCAAAAAAGGTAAGCGTTAGGAGCGCGAGCCAGGTTTCAGGTTTGAGGAAAATTTCCATGCAGGCGCCTTCGGTTTAGTAGTTGTTTTGGCTTAAAAATAGGATAAGAAATGTATTCCTGCAACCGGAACCGCTCTTTTAAGTGGCTGATTTTTAAGGTGATAGTTTTCTGGAAATCCTTTTTTTGTAGGATGCGGTGGCTTATACCCTATACTAAAAAAGCCGCCCGAGGGCGGCTTTTTAAAATTTGTGTGAAACGGTTTGTTAGTGCTTAACCATGATTTTCCGCGAAACTTTGGTTCCCTGCGGAGCGATCAGCTGCATCATGTACACACCATCGGCAAACGTTGAGGTTGAAATCTTCATTGTTTTCTCACCAGCCTTGAAACCGGATTGGAACACAACGCGGCCATACGTGTCGTAGAGTGTTACCGGAGTAGGTTTATTAACCACAGCTGGTAATTCAATGTTCATTTCATGGTTTGCCGGGTTAGGGTAGACGTAAATCCCTTTTTCATATTCAGGATCTTCTGTACCTGTTATAAGAGCTGGATCTTTAATATTGCGAATTACATCTGACTGATAAACTTGTTTCGTTTGTTCATCCTGTAAGAATACGATGATCGCTAAATTATTACCCGGTGCGAAGTGGCGCATTGTTTTTTGATAAGAGTAAGGACCGAATGAAACCGGTACATTTGCTGCTAAGCCTGTATATTTTTCCCCTGCTGCTGTAGGAAGAAGTTTCTTCAAAACATATTCGAATTGTGTTTCACCTGTCAGCACATCCGTTACAGTATTACCCGGTAACGTGATGTTAACACTCTGCTCCGCGATGGCCACATACAAGATGGTTCGGTTAGGGAGATCAATATTCGGAGAAAAATTTCCGGAGATCATCAGCTCATTCCCAACGGTAGTGGTGTCAATCTGAATACTTGCCTCCGCCAGGTCGAGCGTTTGGATATTGTATTCAGCACGTCCCCACTGAGAGAACAACGGACCGAGGTCTGTTCGCGTCTGGCCATCTAGCCGGGCTCTTGGGGCCATATCAATTCCGTAATAAAGAGCTCGTGCACTTGGATCTTCATTATTCTCCATATTAAACGGATCGATACCCGGGAAGTTAACATGGTAGTTAATTTTCACCAGTTCGGTGCCCAGCCCGCTTGGGTTGAAGTTCTTCAGCGAATCAGCTTCAGCTAGTGTGATATTTCCGCGTGCATCCGTTGCCGTGTTGGACGTATTTGTAAAGTTTTCGATCAGCACAGTACGGGTTCTATTTCCAATGAATACATCGTTAACAGCAAAACCATCTTCCACCCGCACGCCATCTTTGGAAGCAAAGGCAAGTCTGAAAATTACTTTGTCAGTAGCTATAGGAACCTCGTCCAATACGTGCTTCGATTCCTGCCATCCTGTTTCAGAACTTGTTCCGGTCCAGCCGTAGTCGTTAATTAATTGTTCACCCGGCTTGGCTTGGATACCATCGGCATTAAACCAGTTTACACCGGATTGAATTCCATTGTCGAAATTGCCCAGCGTAGTCCAGATTTTATTGGCATTGTCTTCAACAAAATTATCATCGATTGAATACTGTAACGTTACCCCGTCAAAGCCATCTACCAAATCTGTCCAGGTTTTCATAGAGATCATTGGACGATTTAATGAGTCCAGGATGAAGCATGGGCTATACAGGTATGATTTGTCATTAGCCGGGTATAATCCATCGGCATTCGTAATCCACATTCTGTCCGCGGCAGATTCTCCTTCCATGTATCGTTTTGCAGAACCCGCTAAGTCATATTCCCACGCTGCTCCCTTCGCAACCCATCCTCCGGGATTACCATCAAAGGTTGCCGAGTAGGTTGGAAATGCATCACCGCCCACATTATAGGTTGGTAAAACCACAAGTCTGTTTGGTATGTTTGCCCGACAATCGTTATTACTTTTTACCTGAAGGTAGACATAGTAATTATCGGGTAGGGTAATATTACTAGTATAGACGTTGCTTGATGGCACCGTTCGGACTGGAGTAGTATATAACGTGCTGTCACTTCGGAAAACATACCACTTGATGGAGTCAAGAATCGCGCCCCCGCCTCCATACGCTGCGGTGAACGTAATTGGATTGGCACCGGTAGGATCAAGGCAGTTTCTGTCAGCAGTAAATGTAATCTGATCCAGCACTTCATAAACTACAAGCACCGGATCACTCGCACAGCCGTTTACGGAGTGTACAACACTGAATTGATTTTCAACGCCTACCAATTGAGGAGCTTTTGGTGTGAAGGTTGTATCGGTACTGAGGTTTGGATTAAGAATGGAAGACCACTTCATGGAATAACTGGGGTCATCAATCCAATTTGTAATGGATACCGGATCAGCATTATTTTTATCTGTAACACAAATGCGGTTTGACGGAGCATTGGTAATAACAGGTGAAGGCTGCTGAAAAAACTTATACGTTTGCGTGGAATCGGTTGCAGCACAACCTTTTCCGGTCTGTGGTAGTTCCTGAGTAAATGTATAATAGAGTTTGATTTGAATTGAATCTCTAACGTCTATAAACTGGGGCGTTGTTTCTGACGGATAGATCGCATAATTACCATCCACATCAGCTTTAACAATGGTTGTACCGTTTTCTAAATCATAGTCACTGGTAAACTCTATTGTATTGCCTCCGCTTAAATCATTGAAAGATGTTAAATCAATTTTTGCGGCATTACTACAGGCAGTAAGGTCATCGTCAGCAATGGCGAACGAAGGTCTGGGTACTCTAAAAACTGTAACTTCTTGCGACTTCTCATACCAGCATCCTGGGCAGCTTGGTGGATTGTAGTAGTAGTGTAACACCATGCGAAATGAATTTTGGCCAGCTGGGATATTTTTAGCTCCACGAGATGGATTATAGGTGAAAGGTCCTCCATCCGGGTCACCGCCTGGCGCAATACTCAATCCAAGCGAATCAGCAAGATATCCGGAACGAGGGTAACCCCACATCACATCATAATAAGCTCCCGCTTCATACCACCAGGAATTGCCATCGGACTCAATTACTTCTACGTACATGTACCGAAGAACATCACCCGCTTCTAATACAGGGGAGAGGCTGACGATTTGCGTTTCATTTTCGCAATATTCTATATCCAGATTTCCGATCTGATTTCTCCCATCGTACACATTTAGGATTTCAGTTTCGTTAGCTACGCAGCCATTGACATCGGTATACTGAGCATCTATCACATAGTTGTTTGCAATGGGCAGGTCACGCGCATCAAACCACCACTTGTTTTTTTCACGGATTACCCCGTTTCCGGAAAATACTGTATAAGGATTAATGCCTATCGTTCCATCCGGGATGGTATCGTTTGATGCAGCCTGAGGATCATAAGGACTTTCGAAAACTGCCAGGCGATATTTGAAGGCATTACCTTGCGCATGGTTTATCTGTGGTTGGAATATTACATCCGGTTCGGGGTTGAGGTTAGAAGATACTTGTATACTGTTACTGGCACAGCCTTCAACATTCGTTTCCACTACGCTTATGTTATACGATGCTGGAGCATTACCCCAGTTAACGAGGATGGTGCTATTACCCTGCCCAATGAACGTGGTACCACCGGCAGAAGGTACAGTCCACAAATAGGTACTGGTTGGAGTGTTGCCTACGGAGTACACAACATTAGATTGATTCAGGCACACCTCCGGATCAAATACTGCAAAAGAGGGAACAGGGATATTAACTAAACGAATAATCAAACTTACCGGGGTTGCAGTTCCACCACACGCTCCGGCTCCAGTTGGCTCAATCGTTACTTCAGCCTGGCCGGCAGCAGTTTCAGCAGCATTAAACGTATAGGTAGGATTTAGGATAGTTCGACTTGCTGTAAACTGTGCGTTAGCACCCGTAACACTTGTCCATAATACACCGGAAGCTCCATTTACGGAACCGGTGAGTGGGATAGCAGGATTAGGGGAACCGTTCCAGCAAAAATCTTTGAAACCACCGGTACCACCTGGATCGGCCACTGCATTACTAATAAAATTAACCACAAGCACATCTGCCACCGCTTCGCAGGCTGTAGGATTACCTGTGGTAGTGATCGTCAACTCCAAACTATTGCCTAAAATATCAAATGGACTTACTGTATAAATTGGTTGAAGGAGCGAGGCAGTATTAAAGTTACCCGTACCATTTGTTGTCCAAAGTTGTGCACCAACAGGGGTTCTTAACGGTGCATTACCCAGCGTGGCAGCATTTAATGTAATGGCTAATCCATTATCTAAACAATAATCAAGTTGCCCTACTACATTACCACCAGCCTCCACAGCCGGTCGTTGATTTTGTGTCACTGCATAAGAGCCAGTTCGTCCAGCGAGCGGAACAGCACACCCATTGACATCCGTCACACTGTTTCCTGCACCAACAATAGTATAAGTATTTATACCATTAGCCGGGGGATCAACAATAATATCAGTGTTATCAAGATATCCCGAAACGCTGCCAATTCCGTACGTGGCCGAATACGGTGACACACCTCCCCGGATATCGATTGCAATAGCAGATGTGGTTATACTTCCTGAAGAGCAAACTGTATTATTTATAAGTGCAGGAGTCCCTGGGGCAAGGTTAGCTGCAGCAGGCCCAATTTGAATAGTTTCACTGTTTAAACTTGTTACGCTTCCGGGGCTTGACTTAGAAAGCGTAATTGTTCCACTCAACGAGCTAAGCGGATATGTGGGTACAGTAACCGTTATTTGAGTTTCACTATCTACGGTAAAGGATGATGTATTAACGGTTCCACCAACTCCATGGAAAGTTATATTATCAACTCCCGTTAAAAAGTCTCCTGTGATTGTAATTGTTGACCCTACGCAACCAAAGTCAGATAAGGCTCCGTTTATGGCATCTGGAACATCCACGAATACAGGTGTTCCAAACATTCCAAAATTCCAGGTGGTTGTGTTCGTAATTCCAGCATAAGAGTTTCCTGCAATGTCGTTCACAATGCCAGCATCGGTTTGAATGTAAATTCGGGCATCCTGAGGAAGATTTAAAATGGGATTGATGGTCAGTTCATCTGTACCAGCATTGAAGGATACTTGGCCTGCATCTCCAACACTTATCGTCTGAAGAAGTAAATTAGATGGATTTGATCTGAATATGTAGATATTCCCAGACCCCAGGGTTACATCCTCATTGAACTTCACCACTAAGTTGGTAGTGAGTGAATTGTTGTTTGAATTATCAGCAGGAAGGAATGGACCTACGGCTGCAATGTTGGGAGGTGCATTATCAATAATGTACGTCTCGCCACTGCTAAAGTTGGCAGTATATGCATTACCCGGACTAACAATGCCCGGACTATCGTTAATCGTTGTGGTATTTGGAATGGTAAGCACAAGGGTTCCATTGGCATTTGCAAGACCCGGACCACCAACTGTTACATCATAGGTGGTACCTGATACCGGTGTGGTAAGTGTTACAGCTCCAAGATTTACAGTAAAATCTAAATTATCAACATTTACAACAGGTTCACTAAACACCACACGGAAGATTACGTTGTCGGCATTGGTAATTTGGCCCACAGGAGTAAGTCTTGTAACTGTATTCACTACAGGCCGGATACCATCTACAATAATATTTCTATTTGCACCTAACGAACCAGCCGCTCCGGGATTAGGCAATGTGAGATCAGCAGGGTTTGTAGATACATCGGCAATTGTACCGCTGTTGAGTTCAAAGGATGATGTGGCCACGTAATCAAGGTCAGCAGCCTGATCACCTACGGCAATGTTATAGCTAAAGTTTAGTGTAGTAGTTCCGGTTCCACCGATATAATTTGCGTATCGATCCGTTGTTCCGGTTTCAAGCAAAATTCTTGGAGTTCCTATAACGGTAACAACTTCATTAAAGGATACACTTACAGTAATGGCCTCTGCTATTTTATAGGCTCCACTAGGATTGGTTGAGGTAACGTTGGTTACGAAGGGTACAGTTGCATCAATTACAATAGCTTTATTAGCCCCCAGTGAACCTGCTGCGCCCGGAGCAACCAGGGTTAATGTTGCAGCGTTTCCTGCGGGATCGACAATTGTTCCACCATTAAACTGAAGTGAGTTTGTTGCTACGTAGTCAAGGTCGGATGATACGTCATTAGCCTGAATTGTATAGGTGAATGATAATGTGTTGGTTCCTGATCCACCCGCATAAGTTGCGAAGCGATCAGTAGCTCCTGTTTCCAACAAGATTCGAGGTGTTCCTGTCACGGTAACATTTTCAGTAAATTGTACTGTAACAGTAACAACTCCAGCTAAAACATATGTTCCGTTAGGTGTTGGAGAGGTAACGTTTGATACTGTTGGCGGAGTACTGTCAATAACGATGGCTTTGTTTGCGCCTAATGAGTTGGCGGCTCCCGGAGCAGCTAATGTTAATGCAGAATTGTTACCAGCAGCATCTGTGATAGTCCCGCCATTAAGCTCAAGTGAGTTTGTGGCAACGTAGTCAAGGTCAGCGGAAGCGTCACCAGCCTGCACCGTATAGGTGAACGATAACGTGTTAGTGCCGGTTCCAGAAGTATATGTAGCGTACTGGTCGGTAGCGCCTGTTTCTAGCTGGATGCGTGGTATTCCTGTAACATTCACCACTTCATCGAACATAATGGTGACTACAATCAATTCCCCTGGACTGTAAGAGCCATTTGCTTTGGAAGATGTTACGTTTGATACTGCAGGATCATCGGTGTCAACAACGATGGCTGTATTAGCACTTAACGAATTAGCCGCCCCCGGATTCGGTAATGTTAACGTTGCCGCGAGTGCGTTTCCGGCTTTCAGAATCGTACCGCCATTTAGCGTGAGCGCATTTGTGCCCGTGTAATCAAGATCTGTATTGTTATCACCCACTGCAATTGTATAGGTAAATTGTAAAGTTGCGGTTCCTGTGCCAGTGCTATATGTTGCTTGTTTGTCAGTGGCTCCCATTTCAAGCTGAATTTGTGGAGAACCAACAACCTCAACATTTTCATTGAATGTTACCGTTATCGTTAACAGGTCACCGGCATTGTACGATCCGTTTGCCGTTGTAGCCGATACGCTCGAGACAGTTGGATTTGTTGCATTAATAACAATTGCCTTGTTACCCGCCAGTGCAGTAAGCAGGGTTGTTGAGGCATCATTACCGGCAGCATCTTTAATTGTTCCCCCGTTTAATGAGAGAAGATTTTTATTGTTGAGATCAAGTGAGTTATGGCCGGTTTGAATTGTGTATTCAAACGTAAGGATATTCGTTCCTGTTCCTGAAACGTAAGTTGCTACACCATCCACTGTTCCTGTCTCCACTTCAAAGGAGGGAGTACCTCCACCGGTATTAACGTTAACTACTTCAGTATATGTTACTTGTATGCTAATCACTCCCGTTGCGTAGGTACCGTTTGGAGTTGATGAGTTAACATTGCTGGCAGAAGGCGGAGTTGTTTCAATAACAATGGCTTTGTTGGCAGCAAGGCCTCCGGCCGCAATAGGCAGCGTAAGGGTAACATTATTGTTAGCCGCGTCACGAATGGTTCCTCCGTTGAAGGCAAGAGGGGTCTTATTATTAAGATCACCTGATGCGTGACCTGTCGCTACGTTATAGTTAAACGTTAATGTTGTAGTTCCCGATCCTGAAGCATAGGTAGCTGTTCCGTCTGTTACGCCTGTTTCCACTTCGAAAGAAGGAGTACCACCACCGGTGTTAACCGTAGCAGCCTCGTCAAACGTAAGTTGTATGCTGATGATGGTACCTACCCCGTAGGTATCATCTGCAGTTGAAGACGTTATATTGGTTACAGTTGGTCCTTTGTTGTCATTCAGCACTTGGGATATAGTTGCCGCAGCAAGCATAGCGTTTCCGGCTGCATCAAAAATTTCATTGGCCGCCCCGGGTTCAACTTCGAGTGTTTCACCTCCATTCGTGGTTCCTGACAATGTAAGTGTAACCGTTAGTGTATTGGAAGGTGCAGCATGGGTAATAGTATAAGTTGTTAACGTTACTGTTCCACCGGTAAGGGTGGCTTCTACTTCGTCTGGAAATTTCCGAAGGTTGCCTGTTGCATCGTTGTTCCGACCAACAGGCTCACTGAATGTTAATGTAGCCGTACTGTTATTTGCTGTTACAACCAGAGATTGAAATGTAGGTCTGACCCCATCAATTACCAATGCTTTTGCATTCCCAAGGGAATTAGCTGCACCTGGTGTAGCGAGCGTGAGCGTTGCGTCATTGGTTGCAGCATCTTGGATGGTTCCGCCATTGAGTTCAAGTGCAGTGGTTGAAGCGTAGTCCAAATCACCGCTCACATCGGCTTCTACTACCGTATAGGTAAATGTTAATGAGTTACTTCCTGTTCCGCTGGCATAGGTTGCGTACGTGTCAACAGCCCCTGTTTCCAGCAGCAGCCGCGGTGTTCCGGTAACAGTAACGTTACTACTAAAACCAATTTGAATAGAAATGTTGGTACCGATACCTTTTAACCCGTTACCAGTTGAAGAAGTTACCCCTGTAATTGTAGGTCGTACACCATCAATCACGATAGCTTTCGCATTGCCCAGCGACCCGGCCGCGCCAGGCGCAACAAGTGTGAGAGTTGCATCATCTACATCAGCAAGGTCTTTTATTGTTCCACCATTAAGTTCAAGTGCAGTAGTTGATGCATAATCCAAATCTGCACTGACATTGCCCTCAACTACTGTGTATGTGAAAGTTAGAGAACCGGTGCCTGTGCCACTTAAATAAGTTGCATATGTGTCGGAAGCTCCAGTTTCGAGTAATAACCTAGGCGTTCCGGTAACGTTAGCAGCTTCACTAAATGAAATTTGTATGGAGACTGTTGCTCCAATTCCTTTCAACCCATCGGGTGTTGAAGATGTTATGCCAGTAACCGTTGGGACTTGGGCATGTGAAATCTTGGCGGAAACCAAAAAAAATAACAGAAATACCAGTGGTAAATATTTCTTCATAGGGGTCAGGTAATTAAATATTTATAAATCTTATTGAAGAAGGCCGTTTTTATTAACCTTCAGGAGCATTAACTTTTTTAATCCGCCAAATACGGTAGTTCCAAACACCAGGTAAGAACCGTCTTTTGTTCGTAGGATAGCCGCACCTTCATCTTTTTCAGGGCTTCCAAAATTTCGCTTCCAAATGATATTTCCGAAAATATCGACTTTAACGAGATAATAGTCCTGATCACCATTTCCGATATCATCTGTAGTTTCAATAGTTCCAAGGATTACCGCAGCACCCGATCCGCTTTCGCAAACAGCATTTCCAAAATCGTTACTTCCCGCAAATCCAAAACGTTTTGTAAAAATCGTGTCTGCGTTGGCTGTTATCCACGAAAAATAAATGTCCATATCGCCACTAATTGTACTGGAACCAGTTATCGCATAGGAGCCCCCGACCTTGCAAATGTCTGCTGCAACTTCATTGTTATCTGCCTCACCAATTGTCTTATCAAATAAGGTAGTTTGAGAATTCGCAGGCGCGAGGATAACCCGAACATCTGTCTGTCCGAATTTGGTAACCGTTCCGGACCACAGGAAGAGTGTGTCGGGATCATTAATATCTTGTGTCGGTTTTAAATATGAAAAAACTTTGTTCGAGAGTGTGGCATCGCCTGCTCCGTAATTGCGTGACCAGTTAACATTCAAGGTTGTATGATCAAGTTCGGCTATAAACATGTTATCTGATGGATTGCCTATGAGTGTTCCCAGCACGGCATAATTTCCTTCAGCATTTTGAGTTATTGAGTTCCCACTGAGTGAATAGGTAGGGTCTGAAATGGTATTTTCCGAAATCATTGTCCCTTCAGTATTTACGTTGAGCAGGTAGAGATCAGTGCTGTTGTCAGAATTGATACGATCTCCAACCACCACGTAACCAACATCTTGGTTATCTTCCTGAAGAATCAGCATGGAAGAGCCCTTTACATTCTTATTCACTCCAAAATCAGGATAGCTTTTTTGCCAGATTACGTTTCCGTTTAAGTCGGTTTTTGTGAGTTTGATTTTAAATTTCAATACCCCTAATTGATCCGTGGGTATTTCCGTATTGCTGAGCAGTAAAAAACCATCTGAGGTTTCTTCTACGGCAACGGCCACATCATCAAATTCCCCGCCAAAATAGCGGATGAATGTTTTGGAGTCACCTGGATCTGCACCCTGCTCGTCTTTACAGCCGATAAACAATGTCACTCCAATAAGAAGAATAAGAACTCGCGTCATCATGATTTCTTGATGAGTTTTTTAGGTTTGAAATAAGGGTACACTACACCAACATTTAACATAAATGACCGAACTGAAAAGTCATTGTTGATATAGCCGTATTCATAAATAAGCTGATTGTTTTCTTTGGTATTTTGATATCGCTTGCTGCCATCCACAATGGTATTCAATCCGTGAACATACCGAAGGTCCGCAGCAACAAAAATGCTTCCGACCCTATACCTGAAACCTCCCGCCAGCACTAACGAAAGATTAATTTTTTTAAAGCTGTCGGTGTTATCGATGGATGCTCCGCTAACATTATCACCTCCATCAACGTTTGTTTCCCCTAGGAATGACGAGTTTAGCATATATCCGATAGAAGGTCCAAACGCTACATACGGAGTAAGTTTACTCTTTCCGATCTTATACTGAGCAAGGAGATTTAGCGTGATCCATTTTTGCATGATTTTATTTTCCTGCGAAGAAGTTTTGTTCAGGGAATCGTTGGTGATCAAGCCCGAATTCTTATAGGTGAAATTCTGGGCTGTAAAACTTATTTCCGGATTCAGCACGAATTTGTCTTTGAAATCTTTTTCAAAGGTGAGGGTGGCACTAAATCCCACACCGGGCTTATACTCACCCTGGCCTGCCGAATTTCCCAGTACATAATAATTTTTGATTGTATTAATCATCGTATAGTTAGGTCCCACCTTCGCTCCAATTCTGAAAACAGGATCTGTTCTGAAGCTTCTATACAAAGCAACAAACTCAGCCGGATCAACAGCCGGGTTAATCTGAAAGTACGGATCTGTCTGAAGAATTTTCAGCATCGCAGCATCTGCTTTTTCCGGCTCTTCCAGGTAGATATAGCTCAGACAAAGAATTTTATAACCTTCAACCTTGAGCTGCTTTTCGTCTCTCGAAAATCCACTTTCCAAACATGGCTTCAACTGACTTTCAATCTCATGCAGTCGTCCCTGCTCGTACGTAGCGCGTGCAAGGCGTAACGTTTGGGCACACGTGGGAGTCTGGCTATAAGCTCTGGTTGTTAAAATAATAAAGAAAACGGGTAGTAAATATCTTCTCATTAGTACTAATTATCGGTTAGAGGAAAAGCTTTACAAGTAGCCTCACGCGGCAAGTCATTACCAACTTGCATATCCCATTCGTCTTTTGTCAGGTTGCGTTTAATAAATCGATCGCAAAGAATATTGGACATATTCGGAATTTTAGTGGGATAGGCATGAATGCTTTGCTCTGTTTTAATTTCATCTTTCCGAATTTGCTGTTGTGAACTGTGCAAGCCAACCATGATCTGCTCATCATTAGGAGAGAAGGAAAGTGCCCACACCCAGTCAAGGTGGTCGCGTAATTCAATTGGAGGAGTCTTAAGACTATTTACGTTCCAAACACGTACCGACCTGTCTTTGCTGGCAGTAGCAAAGAAATTTGCAGCATGATTATATTTAATTTGTTCAATAGGTCCTTTGTGACCAGGAAGCGAACGAACAACAATGCCAGCTTGCACCACACGCACCAATCCATTGTAGTCACCCACGATGAGTGCGTTTTCAGTTGGGTGCCATGTTATTGCGGTTAGCGGAGCTTTGCCAAGATTAAATTGTGTGACCGAGTAGTTGTTTGCAACGTCCCAGATATACAGGATACCATTATTGCCGGCTCCGGCAATACGCTTGCCATCACCACTCAGATCCATAGCATTAATTTTCTCTTTATCCGTTACTGTAACAACCGCATTTGTATTTTTAAAGTCACTGTACCGGATGTTTCGCCCACCATTGTCGCGGGCAAAGAAACCTTTTCCATCAGGAGTTGCCTTTACATCTTCCACAGCGTTAACAAAACCGGTTACTCTTTCAGGAGCCGCAGATAGATTTTTCAAATCGTGGATTTCAATATAATTGGAAAGTGCATTTGCTGTATTAAGGCCAGCTGCGATGAGTTTACTTTGATCAGGTGCAAAGTCCATGGTGTATACCTGATAATTCTCTCTTTTTCCAACTAACTCTTCACTTGTCCAGCCTTCGTTAGTCGGCTTCCAGCGGATGATTTTACCATCACTTCCACCCGAATAAATATTTCCATCTCCTTTATGCGTTGCTAGCGCACGAGCGGCTCCATACTCGTGACCTTTCAGGCTTCGGGTCAATTCATGATCGTTGTTTCGAAGCGCATAGTACAGGCCATTATAGATATCGTTATCATACGGCTCGCCTTTATACTCCGTATTAAAAATGTATGCTTGTTGTGCCAACAATGCCTCAAACTCAGGTTCACTTCCAAGGTCAAGCGATTTAAGTGCCATGGCTTTAGCTTGTGCGACATATCGCTTGTTCTTTGCATCGGCTTCGGCTTTTTTAGCAGCAACTTCATTTGTTTTAGCGATACCTTCATTTACCCTAGCCTGTTCAGC